>OFRO01000362.1_pt1 | contig 16845 bp, 23 predicted proteins | sample 1543091 | NCBI WGS metagenome assembly OFRO01 (sample SAMN07774217, study PRJEB24372) | wastewater metagenome | isolation source: Exp Tend NO 10WW | collected 2016-02
CCGTTCTCGTTGAACCAAGAAGTTGATACCGGTAATTTTCCCGATAGCCCTAAATACAGTCTCAATAGCAGAGGTCAATGAAGCTGTGATTGTGAAACTATCGGTCAGCGTTCGGAAATACCCGATAGAACGAGAGAAAACTTCCGTGAGGGTCAATGTTTCTGTGAATGTTCGGAGATAGTTTGCTATCCGGGAGAGCGTATCAGTAATCGTGAGTGTTTCAGTTTTCATCAAGGCAACCAGCCGAACAATCGTATCCGTGATACCGAGACTGTCTGAAATTGTTTTGAACAAAACTTTTGTTCCGTTTATTGCTTCCGTTAAGGTCAATGATTCACTTATCCCGCGAGAGATACTTGCAATCCTTGAAGCTGTGATTGTTATCGTGTCAGAAAACTCGCGCAACTTTCCGAACACGGTAGTAATTGCGTCAGTGAGCGTAATGGAGTTTGAGATACTCCTTGCAATACTGGATATTTTTGAAGCCGTAAGCGTAATCGTTTCACTCAACGTCGAAAAGTACGAGTTTTTCCCGATTGCTCCGTATTGAGTTGTCCCGTAGGCATTAGCTCCAAACATATTTTTATACGCTTACTGCGCCTGGTGTTCGTTTTCGTGGGCGGTAGTTTGTGAGGGTATTTGTGGAGGCTGCCCAACCGTCGCCTTGATAGATAGAGAGGATTTCGGCGGCAGTAAGGACTCGGTTGAAGAATGCAACATCGTCAAACTGCACGGCGTTGGTTGGGTCCCCGACAACAGTGAATACATCAGTGACAGACCCAGAGCCATTCCCTGAAGCGGCTGTTGGTCCAGCTACTAAAGCTCCGTTAAGATAGCCGCGAACATTCGTTGCATCATAGGTCATAACAAAATGATTCCAGCCAGTTCCAAGCGCAACATTATAATATGGTCCTTGATGGGCAACATTCCATTTTGAGCGTCTAAAATAGAGCCGTCGGGTGCCAGCATTGTATTCATACATTATCCCATACCCAGTCACCGTCCCCGCGTCATTCTGCTGTATATATGCACCGTTTCCGCTTCCGAGTTCAGATGATTGTTTCATCCAGTATGATAACGAACATACGCCACCACCAACGCCAAGGTCATTAGCGACAGTCAGATTCGAGGCAGAGGTTGGGAAACTTACCGCATTTCCAAAAACGCCCGTAACATATGTTGGGCTACCAGTTGGAGACATAGTGCGTCCATTTCCAGAGCTGTCTGTTCCGTCAGCTTCAAGCCGCCAATACCCTTTTAGGTTGGCATCTGCCGCGAGCGGAGTTTTGAAAAATTCTAGTGCCATATTAGTCCGTTACACGGTTTACAAATCCGCTCAGAGTAATCACGTTCGCTACCGAAGCAAAGGCTTTAACAGAAAGAGCATTTTGGAGAATCAGTCCAGGAACGAGAAGCGTCAATCCTGCTTTCGCCGCCAAAGTTATAATTATGTTCTGGTCAGGGACAGTCGCTCCACCGTATTCAATCGTCAAAGTAACGGTGGTTGTGTGCCCGTTGTAGGCGTAGAGCCATATTTCGTCATACGAACCATCGGTAGTACCAGCTGGGACAGTATGAATAGTCGTTCCGGCGGTTGCGGTAGCTACGACCTTGATAGGCATACCGTCCGTTGAACCGCTCAATTTTCTTTTTACTGCTGTTGCCATAATGTTTTAATTGAATACTTGATTAACAAGGAAGTCTAAACCTTTCAAATCTGCCGCCGAAAAGATGAGTGAAACATTCTTTGTCCCGGCGGCAAAACTCACCAAGTTATTTGAGTTGCTTGAAGCATAGACTGTAACGCGCGTTAGAGTATCTGGGGTTGCGTCGGTAAAAACTCCCTCGCCAACTTCCCATTCCGTAAGATCAGCACTCTCGATAAGATAGCGAACTGTCGCGCCGGAAGTTACAGTTGAAACAAACGAACGGAAACCGGTAGGGGCGGACGCACTTAAAGACACCGTTCCAGTCCCGGTCGTCGTCGTCGTATCTTTGATTCGGTCTTTTCTTTCAAGAGCCATACTTTTTTACGTTACTCCTTATGCTATGGCAAACTTGTAGGTAATTTGCAGAGTGTCAGTATTGACAACATTGATAGCCGAAAAGACCTGCCGTCCGAGCATTGATCCAGCCGCGCCAGCATTGAACGCTCCACATTCCGTAACCGCTTTCGTACCGGTAACAGACCACGATTTCAAGAGTTGCAGAGTGTCATTAGCGGTTGTGGTCGTAACCTGCGTAACGGTAGCCGCCGCTCGCGCCAAACCGCTATCCGTTATTGCACTTTCCAAAGCGGTGTTCGCCGCGTCAGCCGCCGTTGTGCCGATACCTACTTCAAGATAGGTAACAGCCGCCGGAGTTCCGACTGCTCCCAAGAGAGCCGAAGCGAGAGCCTTGCCCGCCGTGGTAACAAGGTTCTTCACGACCATTTCATCTCGATACTTACCAAGCAATACGGGGATTTTCAAATCCAGTCCGAAATTGTGAAGAATAAACTTACCGACCCTATTGTGATTGAATAACTGTTTGATGTTTCCGTTTGCGTCCTTATGGACAAACGTCATTTCCCCTACCAGCCCCATTACTTCTGTAGACATAGTTTTTTTACTTAATTGATTTATTGACTTGATTAAACCTCTGCTCACTATCCACGCCCCACACCCTCGGCTTTAGCTCAATACCCTTTGCGACAACTTTGAGAGTTCCAAACAGTAGGTAGCAAGCAACCACAATGATAATGCTGTAAGCGAGAACACGATAACACTTTCCAATGATTGATTCATTTTTTATAGACAGTTGTTAAAGATTATTCCCTGTCCGCACACGACGTTTTCTTTTGGGCGGTATTATATTCAGAGGCGGTGGCTGTATCACCAACCATTACTCCGCCTCCGCATAGCTCCGGTATCCACCGGCAGGTTGAGAAGTGTTGATAATGTGCTTCTTGCAATAACGTAGTGGCAAAGCTCCCCGCTATGAAGTCGGCTTTGATAGTCGCTATGCAGTATCCAAATGAGGCTACCCCTCTTGAAACTCCGGGACGCGTCTTACTGTAAGCGTAAGTCGTTGATAGCCGGAGCTATAAGAGAGGTAGGAGCTTTGACGGAAGCTCCAATACCGAGATAGGATCACCCCCTTTCTGGAACAGGGTCGCCGTAACGATAATCGTTGTCCTCCCGATTGTTGTACGGCTGAACCGAAAGTTGAGGAACGCCCCACGACGGCATTACTGCGTCGCAATTGGGACAACGATACATCATATGTTCGTCGTTCTCCTCCGGCGACATCACACTTCCGCACCGACGACAACAGACAATCATTTTGCTCTCCTTTTCTTGAAATCAACGTAGATCACGATACCTTTTTCGTCCGGGCTGGACGAGTAGGGTATCCGAAAATCGAAATAAACCCACCACCACGTCCACCAGTTGAACATTTTTACCCCTTTGTGAAAGAACCTGTGGTCGTGGGAGGAAGATTCGGCACTCCCTCGGCACTTCCTTGTAGGGAAGCGACGGCTCTAGCCCCACGTTTCAGCTTGCTTGCTGATTTTCCTCCTATCAGCCGACAAACTACTTTACTAACTCTATATCTTTTTCCTGCAACTGCCTGATAATTTCTTCTGTTTGCTCGCTTGGCACAATCTCGAACTCTTGACTTTTCCACGTTATTCGCTCCGTTCGTAATGGATTTATCACATACTCAATCGTTGTTTCAATATGGTAGCGTCCTGTTTCGGCGAACTCCGGTATCTCCAAATCGCTTGATCGTAGCGTCCGGCAACCCATTTCAAGGTTACTGTGCAATTCTGTGTAAGTGATACGGATACTGTTCACAAGCGTCCGAAGTACCGTCGCGGTGTAGGGCTTGTACTTGCAGTATTTCATCTCATAAGTGATACGGTCGCCCTTGTGATAAACCGTCTTATCAAGTTTCACGTTCTGCGAGTTTTCAATCACCATTACCTTTTGCGGGTACAGTAGCCAAAACCCGACAACTCCGAGTAGTAGCGTAGTGAGTAACAGGAGATACAGAGTGTAGTGATTTATTGTTCTCATTTCGTTATTGTATTGACGAGGGCGAGAATGAAAGCCGTGAGAATGATTGCCACCATACCAAAGACAATCTTTTCAACAAGTTTTATCGCATATCGCCTGTCTAGGTGTTCAACATCGTGAACACTTTTTTCACTCTCGCTCATCACTTTATTCTTTTACGGACGGCACAAACTTCTGCGCGACATTAGCACTAGAGAAGATACCGAGATTGATTAGAACTGCTGTCATAAACTGATCCACCGTCATTTTGTCTATCACCACGAAAATCGTGAAGATAGTCATTAGGACAATGGCGAGTATGAACTTTCTGCCTCCTGCGTCTGAAATTACTGACATAATTTTTTCCTTAATGATTAAGCCGCCTCTACCAAGCCGTCGGCTGAAAGAGGTCGCCAGAAACAATAATAAGTGATTTCTCCGTCGGTAATGTTCGCGGTCGCTACGGTCTGAATTACGTCCTGCCCGGCAGAAACAATGCGCGGTGCGCCTACTGTCGCAAGCTCTACCAGCGCGTCCGGGGCGTTGTCGTGCCAAATCTCATTGATGTCAATATCGGTTGCCGTGGTCAAAGCGATCAAAGCGGCGGTGTTTCCAGAAAAGCCAACCTGTAGCGTTGCTGAACCACCAGCAAGGCTTTCCTTACAAATCCCGAAAACGCGTAAAATAACGTCCCCGGTAACAGTAAAGAGCGTGTGCGGGTTGCCCGCGCCGTCATAGTCGCCCATATCATCAGTTGTTCCACCGGCGAAAGCGACCGTTTTTATCTGACACAGACCGTCTTGGTCTTGGATCGGGACATTGTTTCCGTCCCGGCGAAGTGCTTGCTGTATTGCCATAGTTTTACGTTAATTTTGAATAAAAGGCTCTTACGAGAGATAGGGAGAGGGAGGAAGCTCTCACACTATCTCGCAAAAGCCCTTTGGCTTCTGCGTCCGCCTTAGCGAATGAATGATTCTTTCATACCCTCTTTTCCGAAGAAGTCGCTGTCGGTTTTCACCAACTCTTTCATCTTCTCGAAGATTCGTCCCTTATAATCGGGAATTGCCTTACGTTCTTCCTCGTAACGGCGTTTCTCGTCCTTGATTGCCTCTACCCCGCTAAAATGCTCATCGCGGATAATCTTTTCCGCAAGGTGCTTTGCAAGGTGTACGCATACCGGAAGCGGAAACGTACTCTCACTCGGCACAAGGGTTCTGACCATTTTGGTCTTTGCCTTGTCGCCCTCACCCACCGTCTTTTCTACCTCCTCAATGGTCGCCGCCGGGAGAGTAATGTCTTTTCCACCAAAGGCGTGAGAAAACTCTACTTCCAACGGATTTATGATAGTCCCAATCGCAAGCGGATCAATATCCGGTGCTACTTGGTCTATGTCTACAACGCTTTCTGCCATACTCTTATATTTAATGTTTATGAGTTACGCTTTAATAATCTCGAAGATACTGCCTCCCGGTATTTGTCTTGCCGTTACAAATGCCCCTTGCTTGGCTACAAACTCGTCCACAGCCTGTTTGACACCGAACTTGGGGTAAGTGTAGTCGTGGAACGCCATACGCCCGCCACCGCCCACTTTAGACCAATACGCTTCAATATCTGCCTTGACCTGTTCGTATTCGTGTCCACCGTCTATGAACACCATATCCGCGCAATTGTCCGGGAAACTCTCGGCTAACGCCACACTTTCCCCTTTCAAATGCTGAACATTTTTGTATCCTGCGGTGTTTAGAACGAACTCCTTGTACACTTCGTCCGACACGTTCACGCCGTCCGGCTCTGCCCCACAAATCACCTTGCCGTTCCACCGATCCACACAGACCAGTCGTCTTGCATTGGAGAGAACCGTGCTTGAACGTCCCTTGTAACTCCCTACCTCAATCACGAAATTGCTATTTGCCGCCATTTCCGCAAGGTAGTGAAGCTCACTTTCCGACATCCAACCGTCTATCAATTTTGCTTTCTCTATCAAATCCATAATCTTATTTTTGTAGAATGTATCGTAGGTTTTTGCTGTTACCATTAGCTTTTCTCCCAAGTGTCCTACCTCCACGCGGGTATCGAGCCAAATATCATATCCTGCTCCGCTCACCTGAACACAAAACCATACGTCCTCGCCTATACCGCCTCGGACATCGAACATATTTGTCCCTAGACGGCGTACTTCATAGATCACCTGACGTTTCACGAGCATAAAGCCCATTCCGGTTGACTGGATTTTATACAACCCTTTCTTTCCCTCCCGATAAATATCCGGTTTTCTGTCCGTTCCGCGTCCATTCTCGCGTTTGACCATAATAATTGGCTCAAACGGCTCTACGCGTCGGAAGTACAGCCCCGATACAAGAGGAAGATTGTCCTCAATCAACGTGATAAGGTCGTCCTCGCGTGGGATATTGTCGTCGTCGAGCCAAAGGATATGCGTACAATCCGTTTGGAGGAACGCTTCGGCAAGCTCTGTCCGCGCTCTATGGTGCATTTTACGAATAGTCGTTGCCATAGCGATTTTGCACTCCGGGTACTTCTCTTTGGTCTTTAAGACCATAGCAAGAAGCGAATGAGCGAACTGAATTGATACGTCGCCCATTGTCGGGGTTGCAATAAGGATATGAAGATACTTCACACCTCGTTTGTGTGATTCATACCGGGCATACCACTCATCATAATCCCTCGGAAAGTCAAAATCTTCCGTGAAATCGTCTATCTCTATGAAGTGATTTTCTGTATCACTCTTTTTCAAGGTACGGTAGAACTCCCAACCGCCCGCTTTTTTTATCTCACCATTTTTCCTCTGCTCCCTGATCGTGTAGAGCGTTTCCTCTATCAGCTTGTGATTTTCCGGGAGAAAAGAAAGACAAAACCATTCTTCCCATATTTTCCCTGTAAAATCGCTTCCGTGTTCCCTGCCGTAGACTTGCCATTCTTTCGCCGGTTTGTACACAAAGATTCGCTCCATAGCCTCCTCTGTGAAGAAAATATCTCCAAAAATGAGGTAGGTGCGGTGTTCCTTGCTCCAAATCGGCATTGAGGATAGCCAATTGTCTGCTTCAAGGTTGTCCGGGTTGAGCGTCGGCTTGTATAAAGTCGCGCCCGCTACCTGATAGGTATCTTCATTCGCTACAATGAAGATTTCCGCGTCCGGCGCATACCGCTTGGTCAAACGGACAGTCCGTTCGATAAGTGTTTCGCCGTCTACATTGATAAGGTGCTTCGGCACTCCTAAATGATTTTCCCACCGCTTGGCTTCTCCCGCACAGAGGATAATCACGCGTCTATTACTTGCCTCCATATTTCATATTTTAATAGTTACCTCCTGACAGCCTCCCACAGTAAAGAGGCTGAACAGCAGATAGCTATTAGCTACCAGCAACGATAACACGATCACCAAGCAGTTGGACTGCTTTGAGAGCGTCGGAAGCAGTTGTATAGGCTTCACACGCAATAGCAACCGAATTAACGGAACGGACTGTTGAATCCATTACAAAATTGTCTGCGCCGTTGATAATTTCGAGATAATCATCTTTGGCAACGTCTGTACCACCGTTAACGAGAGCTTGGGCAAGACCCTTTGTCTGACACCACATAAACTCTGCGCTTGAACCGGCGAGGCGAGGCGTAACTGCAATCTCCTGATACACAGCGAGAGTTGCGGCGGCGACACCCTTTACCATTACTTCTTCATCACCGTCGTAGGTAACGACGAGCGGTGCGCCAGCAGGGGTTGAGGCAGGGACTTGGATATAAACGTATTCGTTCAATCCAGCACGCTTGCGCGCGCCTTGTGCGCCTGTACCGTCAACTGTTTCCACCGGGGCATTTAATTCTCCACCCATAGGTTTGAATCAATTTAGCGAATTATATTAGTGTCCGATAACCAGCATTGACCATATCTTCGTAGCCGCCGGGTTTGTAACCGTAAGGGTTACTGTACCTCCCGTGATAGTCGGATTGACTGTCTTATCGAGGAGATCACGCCATTGAGCCTGAACGAAGTCAATTGCTACCAATCCGGTAACAACATCACCGGTCGTATCACCAGAGGCGAACGTACCAGTTATGAACAACACTTTCTTATTCCCGAACACCGTCTTACTTGTGCTTGTTACTGCAATAGCCATAATTTTACACTTTGGATTTATTGATTAGGCTTGAACTGCTACTAGGCAGTTACCCCTGTCAGACGACCTGAACGACGAGGATTTGAGTTGACGAGCTGTCCATACCAGAAGATAAAGCCAACTTGTCCGTCCTGATTGACTGGATCGCGGAGAGGTGTTACAGCGAAGCCCTTTGCGTCGGTAGGGAACTTCGGGTGCTTCATATAATAAAGCTTCACATACTTCTCGTTGATAAAGTACATATCACCAGAGGTGCAATACTCATCAGCAATCATCGGAACTCCACGGAAAGACAGAGCTTTCATACCACCGTCGCCTGAATTGTACCCGGAAGCCTCACTTTGGAAGCGAACCTGCGGTTGCAAGAGAGCTTCATAAGCAGACAAGAGGGTTTCAGTCGTAACAATGATCGTCGGGCTATCCTGTCCACTCTTGCAAGAATCAAACATCGTTGCAAGGTCAGAGAGCATAAGGCTTCCAACAGAGGCGGTGTAGTTACCCTTGAACCAAGTGTATGTCGCAAGGACAATATCACCATAGTTAGCGGTAGCCGTACCGTCATTACCAACAGCCGCTTTCAAACCGGTCAAATCCTTTGAACTGTTCCCTGTACCGTCAGAGAAAAGCTGGGTACAGAACTTGTCAGTAAGCGAGGACTTCGCTTCTTCCATTTCCGTATCCATAAGGTCTGCAATCGCTTCTCCGCCGTTCTTGGCGAGGTCAATGTTAGACAGAACAATCGGCTGATAAATCTGCTTCACATTGAAGAAAGCGCGCGTCCGGGTGCTTTCCTGCGCTGTATCCAGCGTATCAAGACCCGAATACGAACCTCCCTGCGAGTTGTGGCGATACTTCACTACTACTTCAAGCCGCTTACCGCCGTTCCACAGCTTGATATTGTCCCACAGACGACCCAAAAATGGGTGGTCTTTACCAATCTGATCCTCAATCTTCGGGAGAACTTTCTCACGAGTGATAGAGGTCAGTTGATCCCAATCAGCAAAAGCCATAGGATTACATCTTTAGAAATTAGTTTACTCCGTGTTCCTTGAACATTTGACCGAAAGATTTATTGCCGTCAGTTTTCGGGTCGTAACCCTTAATGACTGGTTTACCCTGCGCTCCTGCGCCTCCGGGCTTGCCGTCAGCGTCTTTCTTTCGTTTATCGTGGTACGCCGCGTCTTTCTCCGCTTTGTCTTTTGCAAGACCGCGCCAGACTGCTATAGCCTGTTTGAGAGAGGTACATTCATAATCTTTGGCTGTTTTCAGGATTGCCGCTTTATTATCAGCAAACTCCGTACTGGTACGCTCATAGAAACGAATCTCACCCTGCGCCTTTCGCAATTCAGCCTTTTCAATAGCCTTTTGCTTCCGGTCGCGTATCTCAATCAGCTTTTCAACGCGTTCGTCCTCGTCCAAACCGTCCAACTCGTCCTCCTCATCTTGATTGGGTTTAGAAGAACGTGCTTGTCGCTTCAAATCAGCGATTTCTCGTTCGGCTTCTTCCCGATCCTCGCGCCACCCCTCTACAAGTTTTTGATACTGCTCCTCGGTTACTGTGGGCGTTTCGCCCTTTTTACCGTCTTGCTCGCCGGACTTGTCGGCTGGTTGCCCGCCATTTTCCTGCGTTTTGTCCTCGCCGGTTTCCACCGGGTCATTGGGCATATCACCCTCCGTAAGAGGGATAATTGGCTCGTTTGCCATACTATTGTCTTTATTTAATGTTTACTTATTCCTGAACCCGGCTCTCCGGGGTCAGAGTAAGAAAGCATTACTTCTCCATTTTTTTCATTGAACTGATCTCCATTCTTGCCCGCATACCATTGGAATACTCGGTGTCCTCCATTTCGGTAATTTTCCCCTTAACGCAAACCTCGCACTCGTCGCCTACTTTCATATCCTTTAAGCCTTTCATCATTGATTCGTGCATTGACATTGATTCTTTGGGTTTTGATAGACCCTCGGAATACTCTGCCCCGATTGATTTATTCTTCATACTTATTTCTTTACCGGCTTTCCCGGTTGCGGTTTAACTGCTCCGGCTTTCCCGGCTTTTTCTTGTTCCATTGACTGCTTTGCTCCCTTTAACATTCCCTCGGACATATTCTTGGCGAGAGTAGCCTTGTCCACCATAGCGTGAGCCTCCAACAAGTCCATATCTTTCTGCTCCATTTTCTTATTCGGGTCTTTGTAGAAGTCGAAGTGAAGCTTGACGTGTTCTTTCGTAACCAATTCACGAGGAGTAGGCGGAATGTTATCACCACCGCCACTCTGGAAGCCCTTGTTTTCGCTGTCAGCGCGTTCTACAGGGTTTTCAGTCATATCACCCTCACTATTCGCTCCACCCTGCAAATCAGAGGCAAGGGATTCGCTATCCTGCGGTGTGAGCATACCGAAGTTTATCCAGTTGACGAGGCGAGTAGCTTTTTCCTCCGGATTCGGTACTTCAAGCTCAACGAACAAGGTGTACGGATCAAGAGCCTTTGCCTGATAAAGCTGTAATGCGCGGGCTACCTTGTCCACTTTCATCATTGATTGCGGGATAATCAAAGGCTCAATACCCTCCTCAACGTCGTGATTGATAAGCTCCTGCATTTCTACACCGTCCTTACCACCAAGCTTCTTTACCCAATGCTTTTCGGTGTAAAACATCTTGATAAGCTGTATCCACCCCTCGGTAATCTCTTTGATTGCCATTTCTACTGCGCGGGACTGCATACGAACCGGCGTACGGTCGCTCTCGGCGTTCATTTGATCTTGTCCAAGCGTATTTGCCTTTCCTGCTCCTCGTGAAATCTCGTGGTGTCCGAATACGTCGTCAATATAGCGTTCGTCCTCGTGTATTTCATTCACAATACCGCCAAGCTCCGGGAAAGTAGGGGCAACAATCTGTACCGGCTTCTGATTCTGTTGCATATCCGCATACAAGACCTGAAACGGCTCGTCGGTTACGGCGGCGCGCTCCTCCTCCGTGAACGAGTTGCTATCCAAGACTATCTTGACGTTGCAATTCTTCAAGTTATCGGCTGTTTGACGCTTTTTGGCGTTGTACGAGAGCATTACCTCTTTGACTTGGGCAATAAGGTTGCTCGAATACATCTTGCCTAACATCTTCATTGAGGGAAATTGCACAAAAGGCTTCCTCGGCTCGGAAAGAAAGTTGACGATAGGCTTAAAACTCTGTACTTCCTGCGGATCAAGCACCTGTGGCAAAGCCTCCTCCATAGGCATACCGCTCTTTTCAGCGATGATATACGCCTCCGGACGCGCTTCCCTTGCCCAATCCTCTATCTGTAGAAGCGGGTCGCGGTACTCAAAGTAAGGGTTTTTCTTCTTTTCAAGGATAATCTTCTCTCCGTCCTTGCCATACACCATTGAAACCAAGAGGTCATTCTCCCAATACTCGAACAAACGCGCTACTGAACCACGTCCTGAACCTTTGAGAGCAGCTTCGGTCGTTGTCCCGGTACGCACCATATCCGCTTTGAGGTTATCAAACTTGATTGCCTCATAGTGTTCGGCGTAGTTATCTTTCCACCACTTGCGGTTTTTGAGTGGGTGGTACACCAAAAACTCTGCGTCTTTGATCGTGGTAGCCTCCGGGGAAAGAGTAATTTCCTCAATCATCACCGGCTCTAGGTCAAAATCGTTCCTATCGTAGTTCCAAAACCATTTAGCGAAGCTGTCGCGCTTCACTCGTGTATCAAAAAGACATTTTGTAATGAAATCCATAAAGTTGACCCGGATAAAGCCATACTCTACGGCGTTCTTTACCTTTTCAGCCCTCTTAATGGACGGAGGAGTGTCTTTGGAGGGTATCATTTGCACCTGTGGCAAATTATCGGTGTCCAAGCCTACCATATTGCGAATCGTGAGGTAGATACGATTGTAGACGGCTTTGGAGTTGTATTTTGAGAGGTCTGTGCCGGAGAGTTTGTCCAAATCCCCGAAAAAGAGCTTTTCATTCTCTTTCACCTCTTTCATTATGGAATCGTAAAGCGGTTGTCCCTCACGCAAGCGTAGCTCAATCTTTTGCCCTAGAAGCTCATCACTATCCGGAGTATCACCGTCAATGACAAGATCAAGCTGTGCCTCATCGGTCGCTTCTACGCTCATTTTGTGAATATCCTCTGCCATTGTCTTATAGTTTTATGAAATCACCGGGATTGTTTTTGATTGCATTATCGAGAAGTTGTTGATTTGGGTCGGCTATCTTATCAGCCTTTTCCTGCCCTTTCTTACTCACCACGCCACCACTTGCGAAGTCTGGACGGCTCATAACGATATAGCGTGTCGGGTCTACCGTATGATCGTCGCGCTTCCGGGGAGCTTCATCAGGGTCATTCTCGTTTGCCGGGCTTATCTTCTTCCACTTATACCCCTCCATTTCGTCAATACAGGTCGTACAGGTGTCGAACCAGTAAATCTTGGGCGCACCTTGCTTCTTTGTAACCGGGTGTACCTTTGTCGGGTCAATACGGAGATACTTGTGCATACGCGCTATCCCGGCGGCTACGTCGTTGTTCGCGTAATGAACAGGCATTTTCTCCTTGAACACTTTGAGCCATTCCTCTTTATACTCGGTGTCTACCTTGCGACCGGAACCCCCTCGTACGCTTTTCACACTAGGGTCTATCTCTATGCCCTCAATCGCTTCACCGTCGTTTAGCTCAAAAATGTTCTTAACGTGCTGATCTACGAACTCACCTGTCCGCACATACTCCCGATAGACGTATAAATCGCCTGTCGGAGAGAGAGCTATCCACACATAGGTACTCGGATTGCGCTCGCCGTGGTCTATACCACCAAAGCGTTTCCAAGTATCCGGTATGGCAAAGGGCTTAATAACGTGGATTTCCCTATCAAAATCCGGGAATATCTGCCCCTCAAAGACATTAAATGAGGCTTTGACGTATCGCTCATACAAATCCCCGGTGTAGGAATTGAGAACATCGAGATAATCCTGTGGCAAATACCGGTTTTCATCGCTCGGAGCTTTGATAACGTAGTATTGTTCTAGGTCTTTCGCTGTCCTGATACCCTTACCAAGAACGAATTGCTTGTACGTCCAGTTTTTACCCTCACTATTGCTCGTGAGTAAACCAACGCGTTTAGGGTGCGCTTTGTGCCGAAGCCGTCCTTTGAGGACATTAAACGTCATTTCCGCAACTTCGTTCACTTCGTCTATCCAAAACGTACCGATTTCAAGGGACTTCAACTTCTCTATATCGTCTAACCCCCAAAAATAGATTTCGTGTCCATTGATGAGAGTAAGAAGATTCTCTGACTTATTCCATTTACGGATAAGCCGGCGATCCAAGACCTCAAAAAAGGTCTTCATTGTGGTCGCTTTTAGGTCAACAAGCGTCTGCCGGGCTATCAAACTGCGTCCATTCGGGGCTTTCATAGCCAACCGAATAACCGTCTGTGAGCCGATAAACGACTTCCCTGAACCGAAGCCACCGCAATACCACACGAACTTTGCTACCGGATTGTCAACAACAAGCCGTAAAAACACTTTCTGCTTTGGCAAGGGCGTGAACTCTTGCACTCTTTCTCCAATTTGTGTCTGCATATTTCATATTTACTCTATGATTCGGCTTGATTTTGTCGCTTCGTCAATCTTTTTCGCCTCCTCTGTACTGTAAGGAGCTACGAATACCGCCGGATTATCACCTGTAAAGGCAATTCTCTTGGTATCCACAAGCAATCCTTTCATTTTTGCAAGAACTTCTAGGGCTTTCACCGACGCATTGATACGAAAACTATCAGAATAACCGGCTTTTTCAATCAGCATAGAGGTTATTTTGTCCTCTGTTACCTTTTGAGTTTCAAGCTTGTTATTTATCTCATCAAGTATGTCAGGCTTTGTCAGGAGATCAGACGCACTTCTCCTAGCCGCTTCCTCTGAACTATCAGGGTAAGCTTCCATATACGCTTTCGTCCCATTCCCACCATTCCCGATATACGCGTCAATGAACTTAATCCAAGCCAACCGCAATCCGCCACTCTTTACCGCTTCCGTTATTACAGCTTCTCTCTCTGCTGTTGAGAGTATCGGGCGTTTTTTAGCGGGCTTTCGCTTTTTGGCTTTGACGGTTGTTTCTTTTTTCATATTTGGCTAAATAAAAAAGCAATAGGTGTCTTTCCTCCGAAAGATGTATCTATTACTTTTACTGGTATTATTCAATGTTTGCTTCCCGGCTCTATTCTCCGAAGCAGTAGACCGAAATGATCTGCTCTATGGAGAGATACTTGGCAACCGCCTGATTGAACCGGCTACGCTTTGCCGAGAACAATCCGTCCGGGAGCTTGGTAATTCTCATCACCATATTATTGTTATTATTACTTATGTTGCGCAGGTCGGATTTGCACCGGCTTTTTCTGCTTATGAGGCAGACGTGAGGCTACTTCACTACCGCGCTGTAAGAGTGATTCGCTTGTGGAGAGGGGTATCACGGGAAAAGATAGCACCCACGATACGATCCCTAACCTCCAAAAGCGAACCACTTTGATATTTTTTGACTAGCCGGCTACTTCTTCTGCTTGTGCCGGGGCTTCTACTGCTCCCGCGAGCGTTTCACCCTGATTTTCACTTGGGGACACCGCTTCTGGGTGGCTCTCAAATGTTTCCTCTGGCTTTGCTTCCTCAACCGGAGCTTCTACTGCCGGCTCACTTCTTTCTTCTACTTCTGGGGTCAAACCCTCTGCCGGAGCTTCCGGGGCTGATAACACTCCTGCCTCTGCTACTTCAAACTCTGTCCCGCAAGCCGGGCAATTCGCCTTGACCATAACCTTGTTTATTAAATGTTTATTATGCCACTCCATTATAGCAGATTTTTCGCCTCTCGTCAAATTATTTCATAATCAACGAGCCGATGAAAAACACTAAACACGCCCACAACCCACCGGCAAGGAACGCAATCGCCGATACCCGGTCAAAACGCGTCCCCCAATACCGCTTCAACGGCTTGAACCGCTCTCTCTCCTCTGGGGTAAAATCCCATTTCTTCTTTGCTGAATCCATAAAATTATGTGATTACAATGAATGGAAATCCGTATCCGCCGCCTTTAGGAGCTGATATGCCGGTCAATTTTGCGTGCCGACGAGGGCTTTTGCATACCAAAGAACCATAAAATATAATTGCTTTCGTATCCATATCATTGTTTTTTTTGATACGGAAATCAAAAATATCCTGCACCTCTTTGCGGATCGGCTGTACTTCGTCCTCAAACTCGTTCTCAATCATAATCTTATTTTCTAGGCAGAAGCGAAATCTACTGTGTGATTTGCTTTGGAGAGCATTTTTCTTCTGCCTTTCGCGTTAATCCGAAGATTTGCGCTTTCATTTCGCTACTCCCTAGAGAATATGTGTACTTCCCTGCCGTACCCGACGAACAGGGAAGCCCCACGACTACTACAAGGTTTCTTGCCCGGCTAAATTGATATTTGTCCCGGAGGTTTACCTTTTATTGGAATGTACCTATCGCTTTACTGAATAAATCTCTGAAATACCCTCGCATTTGGATTGAACGCTGGCGGATCGTAGGCTTTCGGAGGTCGTTCAAGCTCTTGGCATAACTGGCATAGATACAAGAAAGCATACCGTCAACGTGAATAAGGTAGCTCTGCCCTTTTCCCTCTTTGTCCTCAATCGTGAGCCGGGCGATACCGAACTGGTGTTTTGCTAAATCCTCGCTGATTGAGAGGGTAACGCGCGGATCATCGTACCCTTTCTCGGTCAAATCCTCGTTATAGAGCATTAAATCTCCTCGTGAGGGCTTGAACTCGGTCGTTTCCGTGAGCTTCTTTGAGAGGCTTTTGCCTAACTCAACCTTTACTTCTTTTTCCATAATGTTTCATTTTACAAATTATCGAAATCGCTATCCGGGTCTGGAAGCGTCGCCTCCGCTATCCGGACTTCTTGCTCCTTGCGCCGGCGGTGTGCGTCCCGCTCGTCCTTTGATACTATCCCACCTTTTTTGTGGCGTTTCTGCTCTCTGTCCACAAAATCAATGAAATCTTGTGGGGTCTTACCCTCTTTCCTTGCGTTGAAAATCTCCAAATGTGCCTCTAGCTCGCTCATCTTTATCATAAAACGAAAAGAGTAGTCCGTAAAAGACTACTCTTGATTAAAAGACTGTAAGAATCCCTGATTTTCTGATGTTATTTGGTACATACGTCTTTATAATTACTCCCGGAATACAGGCAAAGGAGGCTTGTTTCCGTGTGTCCTTGCGCGAGTTTGGCTATAATCCAACCCTCTAGCGTTCGCATTTCGTCCTCGTGGCTCTCAAAACAAACATAATCGCCATTCCCCGGTATCCCATAGCCCACCCCATTGACCTTTCCTATCGCTTCACACTTGGAATAATTGTTTTTCCCTCTTGTGCTTTCCCTATTCCAAATATAATCGGCAATTTCCTTGATAGGATCAACTGGCTCTACCGCCTCGGCGATAACCCGCGTTTGTGCGTGGACATTCTCGATAACCAACGGATTGCTTGACTTAAACCGATCAAACAGTCCACGGCTCTCCCCTATAGCAAAGCCTGTTACGAGAACGAACTCTGCTATTACCACTGCGACTGCCAACTTATAGGCTTCTTTCTTGGCTTTTTCTATGAACAACTTGGTCTGCGCGACTTTCACCTTGAAATATACGCTCATATTG
>OFRO01000363.1_pt1 | contig 16776 bp, 6 predicted proteins | sample 1543091 | NCBI WGS metagenome assembly OFRO01 (sample SAMN07774217, study PRJEB24372) | wastewater metagenome | isolation source: Exp Tend NO 10WW | collected 2016-02
CATCGTTTCTGCAGATGTTCGGACAACAAGATTGCTGCCATCAACTGCCATCTTTCCAACACCGAGACCCTGCAGGTGCTCTGGAACAAACGTAGTCGCCCCCTGCGACACCTCAGCCATGTCATTGCGTTGTTGCTGACCTTCGATGAAAGCCTGTTTGTCTATCTCGATCTTTCCTAACATGCGACTTATGAACTCAGCGGTCTCCTCTGGGGTCATGTCCGACTCGACCGTTAGCTCTGGAGCAGCACCACGCATCTCGCCATTAGCCGTAATTTGTCCTGCGACCATCCCAGGCTTGGACTGGAAGTACGGATGTACCGTAATCTCGGCAACTTCCTCCCCGTGCGGCGCAGCCATCGTTGTTGCAGCTAGTTCGAACGTGTTATTGGTCGTGAGTGTCCCAGGAGCTACTTTCTGCATCACGATGATGTCAGTAGTGACCTTTGTGTTGGCCACGTTCCCAAATGCGTCTTGGTTCAGTCGTACTGCTCCAAGGAATTTCAGACCTTGATTAGTGATGACCGACCGTTGCTTAGCATTGGCTGCATCCATCGTGAAGTGCGTTGTGATGAACGCCACTACCCCGCCCTCTCGCAATCGACTGGCTGTCTTTGCAAAGAAGTAGTTGTGCAGGGAAAGCTCATCGCTGAACTCTGCGCTCGGGTCTTGCACTGGATTTTTATTGAACGGCACGTTTGTAATGGCCAGATCAAAAAACCCTTCTGGATATGGAGACTGCTGAAAAGGAACGTTCAGGTGCCGTACTGACGGATACAGGTGCTTCGCTATGCGACTGGACGATGGATCCATGTCGATCCCGTGCATCTCGGCGCGCTTGAACATAGAGTCCGGCATTGTGCCCCAGAACATGCCGCTGCCCTCGGATGGCTCAAGAACCCGAATCTTACCCGCTTCTGGCATGGTGTCTCTGAGGAACCCCCACATCGCACGAGCGATCGCTGGGTCGGTGTAATGCGAGTATCGCGTACTCTTGCGCGCCTGGGCATACTCGGCAGGTGTCATGGACGTGGCCAGCCGAATGCGGTGCTTGTTATTAGCCTTCTCTCGCTGGATCTTCGTCTCGATCTGCTCGCTTGTACTTCCCTTCCTGCGGCCATTATCTCGAATCTGTTCTTCCACTCGTGCATCGAGCGTCTTGAACGCATTCAGATTCCACTTGTCGCCCTGAATAGCTTTGATCGCCCTCAAGTCGCTGTCGCGAATGAAGAACTGCTTGAGGTGCCCCCAGCCTGTGTATCCAGCGATAATTGCCTGCTCTCCGGGGGTAGCCCTCCGTCCTTCTGCCTCGACGCGGTTCATTGTTGTGATTGCGTCAATGTTACGATTCAGCTTCGTAACGGGTCCACCCTCTAGCCAGTCCGGGCGCTCGGCGATCTGGTGATTGTTTAGAGATCCGGCAGGTGAAGATATTCCGTCTCTATTTCCTCCCGAATCCTCAGTTGGTCCGCTCCCTGCTCCCTCATCGTCTCCTCGGCCTGAAGTATCTGCTGGCTGGTCGCTTCCAGGTGCTTTTCCAGTTTCCCTGTCTTTCTTAGGCTTGCGACGAGGTTTGGTCGGCTCGTCTCCCATAGCTTCAGGATTGTCGTCGCGTGTGGTGTCAACATCGGTTTCCTCCATTAAAACGTCGGCAACTTTGCCGGCTTCATCATTCACAATACCACGAGTATTGAGAGCACGCCAACCGCTTTCCATGTAGGGTGCGAACTCTCGGGCAAACGCATCCCCAAAGTTCTCAACAATCGCCTCCACGTAACCCTTGAATGTCTTGATGCCTGCCTTGGTGTAGAGGTAAGCCACTTGGACCGTCTCAGCCATCAATTCTGGGTCTACGCCTGACATCAGCTTGCTGCGAATCTTTTCCATCAGCTTCGCCGCCGCATCGTGAGCAGCCTGCATGTCGGACTTAGCTTCCGCTAGGGTTTTATCGCTCTTACGTGGCTTCTTGAGTGTCCTGGGCTTGGGGCGTGTGTCCAATGCCTTGGCGACCACGTTATCAATGTGGTCGAGTATTACCTCTCCTGGAATCGGGTAGTTATCAATCGCTGCAACAGCCGCGTCGAATGCTTGGTATTCCTTGGAAGCAAATACATCGTCCTTGTTCTTAATGCCCTTGTCCGAATAGATAGCATTCATCACGTTGCCAGCGTCCGTGGCTATCGCGTCGATTGCTCCCTGGATTTCCTGGGCGTCCTCTGGTTTGTCTGACCAGCCCCATAATCGATCCAGGGCTTGGTCACGGTGTTTGCGCACGAAGTCCTGGCGGTCGATCTCCGCTGCCATGCCTGGCATCCCTGGTAGCACGAACTGACCGCTGGCTGCTTTAGTTGGTGCCTTTCGTCCGGTCGCTTTTGGTTTAGTTTCCGGTACAGGCGACTCCGCCCCAAGGATAGCGTCGAGCGCTTTCAGAGCAGCATCGTCAAACGCTGACTGTTCCATCGTCGTGCCTGGTTGACCTTTTGCCGGCAGTTGTGGAGGTTCCTTCTCGGCTTCCTTGTCCACAATTGTGGATAAATCGGCTTCTCCGGTCGACTCCAATTTGTGCAACCGCGACCCTCCGACCGATTCGGTCGTTCCGTCAGCTAGCTTGATTCTGGCATGGCTGCTCGATGCCGTATCCTCCACGGTACCGTACTGCCAGTATCCACCCTTAGTCGACCCTCGCTTTGGATAGACTCGATATCCAACCGCATCACCCTTCTTCAGCTTGAGTCCCTTCATATCGTCGATGTTGTCTGCGAGTTCCAAGTCCGGCGACTTGGTTACTGACACCATTGGTGTGAAGTCTTCCAACGGCTTGAAGCCTGCCGGTGGCGCTGGAACAGAAGGTTTTTTGTCCTTGGATAAAGTTTCTTGTGGTTTGGCTGCCTGCCGCTTCCCGATTTCCTCAAAGAATCTGCGCTGTGACGAGAATACTGGCTCTAGCGCGTCGTAGATCCGCTGGAATACCGAGTCTTTCTTGCGTTGCTTCAACTCGGCCCACTTGCCGTACTTCTCGGCAATCTCCTCACGCCCACCGTACTGCTCGACTTCCTCCGGTGTCACAACCCCTTGGTCTTCTAGCCAGTGCATGACCTCATGGTTCAGGATGTTGCTGTGGTTGGCGTCGGAGCGCAGGTAGATACTCCCGGCCTTTTCTCCAGGCTTTCGCACATACCTACCGTGAACCGACTCAGGCTTGCGACCCTTCTCGGTTGCAGCCTTCGCTAACTCCTCGTCGGCATTGAAGTAAATCGTAGTGGACAGTCCATCTGGGCGAGTGACCGTAGCGGTTCCAGCCTTCTCGTCCGTTTCGACCTTGGCGCCCTTGAGCGCTGGAACACTCTCTAGCTTGGCTCTTGTTTCAGATTGCCACTTGGATTCTGGTTGCGCTGCTTCTCTTCCTCCCGAAGGTCCAACGCTGGGCTCTTTGGTGAATGTGATGTCACCCGGCGTAACAAGGTTGGCTCTGCCTTGCACGCTACTCATAGTGCGACCTGTCTTGGTATCCTGGAGCGCACCATCAGGCATAACCCTATATGGCCCAGATGTCTCGAACCCCTTGATGTCGAACTCTGCCCCTGGCTTAGCCTTATCAACAAACTCCTTCCGAGCGTCCATCGTCTCTTTTGGAATCGGCTTACCCTGGAAGTCCTTAGTAATCAGAACAACCTCGGACGGGTCTACTTCTTGTCGCGTCGCTCTCCTTTGCGATGGGGTCAGATTAGGATTGGGGTCTTCGCGGTAGAGTTTATTCCTGCCTGTCCGGTCTGGGGCTTGTATGACATCCCACTCTGGGTTTGCTGGTTCCTTCTCCTGCGCTGCCTGTGGTTTGGCTGGCTCTACTTTCGCCTCTGGTGCTACGACGGGCTTAGGCGTAACCTGGGTTGGCTCTACGGGTGCTTGAGGGGTGGTTGGTTGCTGTGCTAGCGCATCCTTCGCCCACTTGTTGTTCTTGTACGACTCCAGGACTTCGACGGGTACGCTCTTTCCTTCCTCAAGTGCTTTCTTGACACGGTTCGGATGTGCTGAAAGTTTGATTGCCCGCTGGTCTGCATCCCCCGTTGCATACTCATCTGGAAGCATCTGCCACGGCTCTTTGCTGGACGACGGCTTACCTTCTACTGGTACTTCCTGTGCTGTAGGCTCTTTGCCCTTCTGCTCCGCGCCTGCTTGGTCTTGCCCAGCCCCACGTACTTGGCTGCCGCTATCGACTTGGCTTCCTTGTCCTGCATTCCCTTGGACTTGAGTGCTTCCTTCATTCGTTGGTACTTGGCTGGCATCTTGAGTCTCCTTTGAAGTAGTGCCTTGTGACTTGCGAAGATACTCCACAAACCCGTCAATATCCGTCTTGTCCCTCCATGCGTCCCACGCTTGCCCCACACTCGATCCGCGCTCTGGACCTGGAACCTTGCCGGTGGTTTTTAGCGATTGACGGATGGATTCGTAGAAGTTGTCGACAATAGCCCCGCCAGCCTTACCTACGTCTCGCAGGTCGTCTTTTCCTGGAACTTGAGGCGTCTGCGGTGCTGGCAATCCTGGAGTCTGTCCACCTGACGGACCAGGCAACGCTGGTGGAGTTCCCTGTGCCGCCCCTGGCGCGCCGGGCAGTCGCGGAGGTACTGATGGCGGCGTAGAGTTTGGCTGACCGGCATCAGGCGGTCCAGCGTAAGGCGGAATCGTAGGTGTTGTTGGAAAAGCATGACCTGCTGATACTGGCGGTACGGATTCCTGCTCTAACTGCTTGATCTGCTTGTCTGCGTTGGCAAGTCGCTCTTTGCGGTTTTTGCCTTCGATACCCTCTTTCTGTGCGTCCTCCGTTGAGACAAAACCTTTAGCTCTGATTGCTTGCAGGCGAGCTAGTCTTGCTGTATTTGCAGCACCACCCAAAGCAGGCACCCCAAGCAAAAACGCCATAGGTAGCGCTGCTTCCTTGGCTTGTTCGTAGCCTGTCTGAAATGCGTCCGCGATTGACTTGTCTTCTGCATTCTCGTCCAGGTACTGTGCGACGTACTGACCTAGACCGCTGGTAACACCCTGTAGGTACTCTTCAGACATTTCTCCAGGGGCTTGTTTGGCGGCATTCCAGAGGTACTGGCGGGCAGCTTTAACTGCCCCTTGGGTGAGAGGGACAGGACCAGCTTTTAATGGATTAGGTATGACCGATTCAAGAGCACTCGCGACTGCCGCTGTCCCACCAGCAAGTAGCCTCATCGTGAGGTTATCCTCCATCCCCAGTTCTTTGAGCGAGTCCACTTCTTGAGCGTACTGCGACGGAAATCCTGCGGCTGTAATGCCAGCTACCGTTCCTAGTCCCTCCATTGTCGCTTTGGTCGTCGCGCCTTTGAGACCAACAATCTTTGGTATCTTCCCAACTGCACCAACGCCTTGGAAAACAGCTTTAGCGCCAGGAACACCAGCCGACGCACCTCTTGCCAACACTTGCCCGCCAGCCTTAGCGGCTGCTCCACCGCCTATGCCGCCGCCAATGGTAGTTGCCATCCACGGAGTCATCTGCAACGCCTGTAGCGGACCCTTCTGGTACCACGGATCGCCTGGACGCGCAGGAGCGAATTCTTGCGATGCTACCCCTTGCAACTGCCGAATAAATTCGATTTCTTCTGGCGTGCCTCCCCAATCGGTTCCAGTAACTTGACCAGCTAACTCCATAATTGGCTGCGCAACGTCACTTATCCCGCTCGTTACCGCATTGAATGCCCTCATAGGAATTCCACCGCGATCATCACCGATTTCCTGAGCAAGTCCAGGTGCTAGGTTCAATACCTCTTGTCGTTGCGCTGGAGACATTTGTCGGTAAATATCGAGAACCATCGACCTGTTGTTCAGGTTTTTTAGCATCTCTTTTGTTAAATCAACTGTCGTCGCATCTGTTGACTTGGCTTTCTCGGCGTAGTCTCGCTGCTGCTTGCGAGTCTCTATCTCCATCTGCGCTATCCCACGAGCGCCTCTTTGCAAAAAGCCGATATTAGGGGCTTCGCTTGTGTGCCGATCAACGATAGCCTGCTCTCGCTCGTCAGGCTGCGAAGGTGTAATGCTTTGCTCAGGCGGTGATGCGATAGCCTGTTGAGTCGCAGGACTTGCTTCGACTGGGGAAGCACTCTCTCTGCCTATGCGTCTTATTCTTTCGACTACTGTTTCCACAGCTAAATATCCTTAGTTCGGCTTGTAATGCCAGCTTGGCATGTATCAGAAGCTGTCGTAGGAAGAACCGTACTTGTCTCGCATTCTTCCCTTAGCTCGCTCTCCCGGCTTACTACTCTTCTCTGCATCTGCTCCCAACGCATTCATGTCGATGCCTTTTTCCTTCAGATAAATGAGAGCCTGCCCTATCTCTGTATCTAAGGCATTTGGGTCTAGCGCAACACTAATTGCAGCTTTCACATCAGGTGACTGCCCTTTGTAAATCTCTTCAACTTGACTGACCACCGCACGTTCAGCGTCGTTGGCTGCACCCTCAGATAGCGATTTGAAATTAGGTGCTACAGGTGCTTGATTGCTTGACTGCGATGCAACTGTTGGCGATCCGCCTGCTGGAACTGCTTGCTCTTGGGCTGCCGTTGGTGCTGGTGACGTTGGCGCACCTGACGCGTCTGGCTTCAGACCGCCACCCCAGTCCCCGAGATAATACGGACGACCGCCATCAGTTGGTGTTACCAATTTATAACCCTTGCCGATCATCTCTGCGTGATACTGCTCTGCCGACATTCCCTGTGGAGCCTGCTGCGATGGTTGCTGGTCAGCAGAAGCAAGATCCGCCCATTGCGACGTTGAATTAGATGTAAGCGGAAGAGGCTTCTTTCCCGCCACTGGCGATGGTGGGACGCCTTCATCTGGTGGAGTTATCGGTATACCTGCCGGCGCTGCTGTTGGCTGTTCCAGAATCGACTGCAGTGGTGAGCTGGTCGGTGCCGCTTGCCCGGCTAACTCAGGTGCGGCTGTTGGATCACCCACTAGCCCCAACGCCTTCTGGCGGAATTCATAACGGCGTTTCATTTCCTCCAGTGCCGCTTCTTCAGTAACCTTTCCTGGGTTCTCACCCTCGTCTGCCGCGTCTTGCATGGACTGCATTGTGGCGTCTAAATCCTTGTCGAACTTCCCTTTGTTCTCTTCAGCGTTGTAGTACTCATTGAAGTCTAATGGTAGCGCCGATTTCTCTTGCGGAACCTGCTCCCACTTCCCTGGACCTGACTCCACCCACTGATTGCCGTTCTGGTCAGTGTGGAAGTTTGGCTGCGGTGGAGGCTTTGGTTTTGCAGGTGGTACTTCACTCAGTATTTTCGCCAGTTCAGCGTTGTATTGGTCCAGATAATTCTGTCTTGCCGTTTCGTCAAAACCTGACCCCATGACTATGGTTTTGCCAGCAATCAGGTTTTGTATTCTTTGTCTCGCTGCTGGGTCTGTTATCTCTCCGTTTGCCAGCATGTCTTTGGCGTGCGTGTCTATGCGGTTTCTGGCTGCATCGAAGTCCGCCTTTCGCTGCTGCTGCTGTTGCTGATCGAGCCTAGCTTGATCTCTGCCCAATAGGAAGTTGTTTTGAGCCTTCTGTTGATTTGCCTGAAACGCGCGATTGTCCGCAGCTTGGTTCCACGCAAAGGCGTTTTGGTTCTGCTGCTTATAAGCATCGAACAAGCGATCGTAGCCTGCTTGCTGGGCATTGTACTTTTGCTGCTGCTGCTGCAATACAAGGTTCTGCCCATACTTCCTTTGAGACGAACTGGAAGGAAGAGCTACTGCCGCCGCATCGTGTCTAAGTGTGATTGCCATTTTTCATTTATCCTTCGGTGATGAGCCTAATTCTAACCTATGTGCCCTTTATCTGTCATCTTCTAGGGGGGGCCGGTGGCGGGTAGGGGTGCTCGGCATTGAGTTTGGCTACCGCATCGGAACGGCTGCATGAGCACATGGTTAGTAGTCGCGTTAGTAGCGCATGGGCGTCGGGTGATTTGCACGATCGTTTATTTAGCCGGTGCGCGGTGTCTCCGATGCCGGCGTCGCCTGGAAGGCGAAAGAATGTCAGCCAGCCGATTAGCCGTTCGGTGCGTTTACGGGCTTCTTCAATTCGCGCTCGGCGTTCTTCGGTCTTCAGCGTCAATAAGTTTCCTGGAGCGTCGGTACGCGAGGCTTTGGTGTCACCATGAAAATATCTCTGCCACTTCGCGCGTTTCTCGGGCGTACTAACGGGATTGCCGTCGTCGTCGTGACCACGGCAAAAGTCGCGCAGCTTGCCTCTCAGTTTGTCGCAGTCGGTGTCCATTATGACGGATCGAAAAATATGATTTTTAGTAGGTGTGAAAACGGAACGTCGCAGCAATCATCCGCACCATCCAGCTCAAAGGTGAGGATGAACGGATCGCAACTAACGTCGTAGTCATCTTTGGTGGTCCAGCTTGTGTCAGGCACGCATGGCTCGCCGTCGACTGCTGCAAATTGGACCTTCATTCGCGTTCCGAGCCCTGGATCGGATACGCACTCCAGCGTGACGTAGAGCGAATGACCACAGGAACCGACGTCAATTACACCCACCCACCGCGCGTGAGCACCAACGGTATAAAGATACGGTGCCGATGGAGCAGCATTGACTGTAACTCGCGTGAGCGTCTTGTTTGTCGGATCATCTTCTGAGCATGGACACCCAAAGAGAACTGCCTCAAACATCGCCTCCAGCGTGTCTGGATACTTGTAATCGGGACAACAAGACTCAATCGGATTGACGCACAATTTAGTGGGCCAAGAGCAATCGTCTGGTGGGCTGGAAAGATCAGGGCGATAATTAAATGGCCAAATGCACAGCGGCTTGTACCCTGGGGCAGATGTCCACACCAGGGTATAGGCACCCATAGTTACGGTTAGCGTTGCTGAAGACCCCGAGATTGTCAAAACAGAGTCACAATCACCTGGACCGGCTGGGTAGATCAGTGTCCAAGTGCAACCACTACCTTCTACGTTCTCCATGTACCAAAATCCCTCATCTCCCCACAGAGTGTTGCAGCAGTCGATTCCCGTGCCTGCTCGATCAGTCGTGAACTGCACCGAGTAAACTCTGGCCGACTCGGTAGAGCATGGAGAGCTTCCGTTGGCGATGCAATGGAATCCGCATGGATTGGTTGCGCAACAGCAGCGTTTCGTAGGCATTGTCAAAACACCTCGACGATGGTGGCCCACGGATTGACTGACTCTATGTCGATATTTCCTGGAGCTTCGGTTGGACGAGCGTAGTCGGACCAGCCAACGTATAGGACTAGGTCGGAGCTACCGTGGCCGGAACCGGAACTATCGCTTAATCCGTCATACCCTGAAGGGTATGTAGCGACTTTTCTACCATCTATGAAAGCGATAGTGACCATCTGGAATACATCACTACTAATAGACGGTGAAGGTGCCGACGGTGTGGCTGTGTCGCTTTCGTCGCTGTCAGTACTTGAGCTATTCGATGGTGAGCATGTTAGGCTCGTGACAACAGCGGCCAGTTTGGTCGTTACCGAAGTGGTCAAGTTAAACGTAGCACCTTCAGTGCCGTCGGCAATTTTGTAGTAGGTGGCAAGCGTGCCTATGCCTGCATTGCCATTTAAGTACTCCACCCTCAAGAACGTCCACCCCGCTAATCCTGACGGAGCTTCTTCCACGTAAGCGATAGCGAGAGCGAGTATGTTTCCGGCTGACATGGACGTAGGATAATTCACGTCGTGCGAAGTGCCGTTGCCGCCGTATCCCGCGATGTCAATGAGAGAGCACGCTGGTGGATCGGGTGGATCAACGCCACTGGGGTCTGTTTCGAGAGGGATTGGCTGGAATCCAAACACTACTTGATGTCCTTCGTGATGGTCACAGTGCATGTGCTGGCGGTGTCGAAGAAGAACATCAGTCGATCTACCGCATTAGCAGCGGTGCTGAGGACGACCGCCGCACCGCCCGCCGTTTGATACCCTGACGCAAGTGTAAGAATTCGCGATCCAGTCGCATCTTGTTTGACATAGATAAACGCAGTTTCACCTTCGGCTGCATTCGACGGCATGTTCAGAACGAAGCTTCCCGTGGCAGTCAAAGTGTGATACAGGCCGTCGTTTAAGTCCCAGTTTTGAGTCGCTGCAAACGTCAGTACGTTCTTGGCCCGACGAAGAACTAGTCGGGCCTGTGCCGGTGTCATGTCAACCGGATCGCCAGCGGACACAGCGCCTTTGATTGTGCCAGCGCTCATGTTGGCGAGCTTGGCGTTGGTTACAACGTCGTTGTCGATGGTCCAAACGTCGAAGCTACCGGAGACGGTGATGTCGCCCTTGTCGCCGTTGGTGATTCCGGCTCCATCTGCGCCGTCGGCACCATCGGCACCATCCGCGCCCGCTGGGCCAGACGCGCCAGTTGCCCCTGTCGCACCAGTTGGACCCGCAGGACCGGTGTCTCCGGTGTCGCCCTTCGGCCCTGCCGGACCCGTTGCACCGTCAGCGCCAGCTGGCCCAGTTGCGCCAGTGTCGCCGGTGTCGCCTTTGGGGCCAACTGGACCTGTAGCACCCGTCGCGCCAGCGTCGCCAGTATCTCCCTTCGGCCCCGCTGGCCCTGTAGCGCCGGTTGGGCCAGTATCGCCCGTGTCTCCTTTCGGACCAGCCGGTCCTGTCGCGCCAGCAGGGCCAGTGTCGCCGGTTGGTCCTGCCGGACCCATTGGTCCCGTTGCACCCGTCGCTCCTGGTGCTCCGTCTGCGCCGTCGGCTCCCGCTGGACCTGTTGGTCCTGCTGGACCCGTTGCACCATCCGCACCCGCAGGGCCAGTAGCTCCGGCTGGCCCCGTTGGACCGGCAGGACCTGTATCGCCCGTGTCTCCTTTCGGTCCTGTCGCGCCAGTCGGACCCGTTGGTCCTGCTGGTCCAGTGTCACCAGTATCCCCCTTCGGTCCTGCTGGACCGGCTGGCCCCGTTGGACCGGCAGGCCCCGCTGGCCCTGCTGGTCCGGGCTCGCCGCCGCCACCTTCGGAACCCGTGCAACAGCGGTCATCGGCAGACCAGTGAATGGGTGTTAGCGTCCCCGGGGCAGCTCCATCCTCCAGCGACTCGGCAATTCGCTCCGATGCCCACCCCCAAACGCCAACCAAATCTTCTTCCGGGAGATCGAAGATGCAGCCAGAGTGATCGATGATCTCAACCTCTGTGCCGATCAATTCTGATCGATCAGGAGGTGCAATCTTTACCGTCACCAGCGCCGCAGTCAGTCCTGCGTATGGGCCGGTAGACTTGACGTAGATTTCGCTTATCTCGAACTCAAGCGAGCCAAACTCCCGTCGACGAAACGAGACTACCTCCCACCTCGCTTTGCGGTAACTGTATTCGACGACACCTTCGTCGTTTTCCTTGCCGTCAATGACGAGTTGCAGTGGATCGTAAATCGAGTCCGTCGGAGGCGACGGCAGAAACGGCATTTCCCCTGACGTAAACTCTCGCGTCTCGGTCGGCAGGAATTTATCCGTGCTGGTGATCTTGACCTCCGGCATGTCCTCGGTCAGTTTGAAACCGATACGCCGCTTTTTCTGAGGATACACCTCTGCTAACTGGAACTCGTCAGCGTCCTCGTTGTAGGTCACCAGTCCGCGATCGCCAGAGACTCCAATTAGATTGAGAGGGTTGGTAATCGCTGGTAGCGGATCGGGAATCCACGCAAACGGGTAGGGGGTCGTTGCCACCATCGACGAAACACTAACCGGCGTTGCTTTTTGGTCAGCCACCTTACCTTGATAGGTCGCGACTGAAGAAAATGTGTGAGTATCATCGTTGAGAACAACCACGCTACGAATCGGATACTGATCGACCTCTGCAACCCAAAACTGACTACCCACCTTCACCGCCCATCCGGTCGCTCCCGTCCATGACTTCTTTCGGCCAGTATTGTAGACCGTGATCGAGTCGCTTACCGAGACGCCAGACACGCCAGTGACAACTACAGTTGCCGTTGCTGTTGCCGATACTGTTCCAGCCAAGTTGGATGTCAGAGTAAAGACCACCCCGCCAGATTGAACGCTCCCCTCTGGATGAACCGCGTAGTAAATCCCATCGACCTTAACGCAAATCCCTCGATCACCAGACTTCAAGTGCGAGAAGTCGCCGAGTGTATTCTTGACCGCCGCCGATGCTTCTATCTGCGTGGCATCATCCATTGAACGAATTTCCGCCAGTCCCTCCGTAGCACCCATGTCTTCAGACAGCGTGAACAGGAAGTGATCATCTCCTGCCTTACTATCAATCAACAGCCAATTGACCACCTTCCCGTTGTGGTCGTACAGTATCCCAATCTCGTCGGTTAGATTTTCTGGCTGGCCACCGTCCAATCCACCTGTGACCACTCCTGGATTCTGACCCACTCGCCACTTAACGGCTACGGGCGAAGGCGGAAAGTATGGCCCCTGTTTGAACTCGTTTAGCTCCGTTCGGCCCTGCGTTGGCAGAAACGCTGGATAGATTTCTCCAATCTCGTATGTCCCTGTCGTGCGCTTACCAAATGGCTTCGCTACGGATATGCCTGGCTTATTTGCATCCCCAGAAGCGTAGTCAACGAACTTCAGTATCCTCGGGTCAAACCCACGGCAGATAACATAGTCGTCGTAGGTGTCGTCTGCCGCCACTTGCATCATCGCGCACCAAGGTGACGTGCCGCTCTGATGCAGTTCTGCATAATCCCCAGCCATCGGGGAAAATGGCGGTGGTATCTTGTAGAACGGTGTTGGACGACGGCGTTTCCTGAAGCTCATTAACCCTGCCCTTTGTGTCCACGCTGGTTATCGAACGTCTGCTAAAAGACGGGCCGAGCTGATGCCTGCGATAACCGCCGTTCCCGAAGCCGCATCCGTAACCGTGGTCGTTATACGAACGTCGAGGATGTCACCTGGTGACAGCGCAGATGCGTTCAACGCAAAGTCTATGTCTGCGAATACAAGGCTGTTGATTGTGGTTGCGGCAGTGCTAACCAAGTCAGAGCCAATGGCGTCGTCAGGGTCGCCCTGGAGCTTGTAGACCTCTACGTCCAAGGTTGCTGTCGTGTCGGCGACAGTCGTAATCATCCCACTCTTAAAACGCAGCGAGATGCTTTGTCCTGCGACGTACTCCCACGGCAATTGCACGAGAACCCGCGCACGGTTGCTGCTTGCCCCTGCGGTCTTCAGGTCTTGCGTCCTCAGTGTCGGCGTAGCGGTCCCAAACGTACCGCCCACCAGTCCCAGGTCGTCAGTAGCCGGTGTTCCAGGTAGTGGGGTCTGCATGGCATCCCAGACGCGGAAGTCCGTCAGCGGGATGGGGAACGATTGTGCGCGAGCTAGCGCCAGGATGTTAGCTTTGTCTATCGGGGGCGATAGTGTGCCGCCCAATCGGAGATTCCCCGATACGATAGCATCGCCAGTAACGTTCAAACCTGTAGCCATAATGAAAGTTCCTTAAATAAAAGTTGGAGTAACACAAACACTCAAACATCAGGGGGTCAACCATCCGCCGGCGCTGTCCCCTAAGCCGCTGATCATGCTGGACAAGTCTTTGAACTCTGGAGACACGTCCGTCCGATCCTTCACGAAGTCATAAAGTCCGATGAGAAGCTTGTTGCGAGTGTCAAGTTGATAGGCCATCAGCGTCCTATTCTCATCAGCCACAGACTTCCATCCATTGAGTCGCTGTGCTGCTGTATTCATTCTCTCGACGATAGCTCGGTGCTTGTGTTCTGCCAGGGTATTGGCGTTCTGCATTAGCAGGGTCGAGAACCTTTCTTTGCCGCCCAGGACGCCGGTTAGCGCTGTCTGTAGCTGTTGCAGAAGAATGTCTCGCTGCGACATCTCGCCGCGCGTTACGTCCTGCTTGGCTTTATGTTGGCGGTCGACAGCTTCGACAAACATCTGCTCAACTTGCTGCAACTGCTCGTATAGTTTGTGGGTCTCGGTGTTGGACCACTTCGCGAATACGTCTCGCAACTGATAAATGCGGTCAGCCGAATCTATTGTCTTCTGCCTGACATCTTGCAGTTTAGCGTATAGCTGTGATTGGACTTCTAGCCCGAGACGATAGTTAGCGTCCCTGGCAGCGAAAATAGCCTGTTTGCCCGATAATACGCGATTACGCATCTCTTGCAGCAGAGCATAAACTCCGCTGATTAGCGAAGCCTGATACCGCAATACTTCCTGGCGAACCGAATGTAACTGGTTTTGCCCATCGAGCGTTCTGGTTCTCATTCCCAACTGCTGTTCGTAGAGGCGATTCTCGCCGTCAATGGTCTGGCCACGCATGGCGCGCTGCTCTTCGTACAACCTGTGCTCGTTGTCCATTATCTGCGAACGCATCGACCGCTGTTGCTCGTACAGCTTGTGCTGGTTGTCGAACTTTTCTCGATTCAATCGGTCGTTGAGCAACTGGATTTGCTCGTCCCTGTCTCGATGATTGCGCTCTGTAACGTCTGCCACAATCGCTGATGTATACAGACCACGGCTAGTCAACGATTGCAACTGTGCCGATAGCTTTGAAGCAAACTCTTCGTTTATTCTGGCAAGCTCAGTTGCCCCCAGTCCATCTAAGAAACCCCTTGCCGAGCTGTCGTGGGTCGCGTAATCGCTAGCTAGAGCGTCTGTGATTCCCCTGGTTGTGGTCGCGTGTGGCGTATAGTCGGTAGCCAGGAAATTAACAATGCTCCTGGTTAGCGTTGCGTGCGTCGAATAATCGGTAGCCAACAGGTCCAGTACCGCTTGGTAGCTCACAACATGAGCGTCAACCAGAGTTCCCGCAGTTGTCTTGATTGCTCCAAGGTCCGTCTCGACCGACTGGTAGTCCGTGTCGAACAAGGTGAGGATTGCATTGACATCACCCACGTAGGTACTCACATTGTCAGCCACGCTGGCTAGCAATGCGTCAATGTCTGCTACGTGATTGTTGTAGTTCGCCGCAAGGGAATCGAACTGTTGGATGTAACCTGCAATATGGTCGTCTAGTATCGTGTCCAGCGCGCCTACTTCTCCCAGAACTTCGGCGATGTGCGATGTGACGTTCTGGTCTAGTTCCGCAAGCCGACTGTTGTAGTCGGCGATATACGTCTGTAGGTTGGTATCCTGTTCCGTCAACAGGTCGCCAATAGTCACTGCGTTTGCTGCGGCATTGTCTTCCAGTTCACTCAGCCGAGAATCCATGTCTACCAGAGCTACCTTCGCCTCTGCTGCGTCAACCGCCAATTCCGTCTGGGTGTCATCAATTAGGGTTTCGACAGAGGTCATGTACCCGTCTAGGTCGGTCAGAAACATACCCGCTTGAGCGTTCTGCGCCTCTGTCTGCGCATTGAACTGGTCATGCGAGCCGTTAATCATCTCCGCCCAGTTGAAAATTACCTGGTTGTACCGGACCTGATTAGCGTCTCTCGCTTCATTGGCAGCGACCGTGTAAGCGTTGCACAGACTGAGCAATGTCTCCTGCGGCCTCATGCCCTCGCGCGTCAGCGCAAAGTAATTTATAGGCGGGCTTGTCGTGGTGTCCTGAGTAATCCCTGTGACTTCGTACCCCTGGGCGACCAGCCACCCCATAACGCTCTCTGGGACTTGGCTAACTGTCTGCGTTGCCCACCAAATACTCAGAAACGGATTGGCTATCGGCGGCAGAATGTATGGGGCATTGATTGGATGAAGCGGATCGCCTTGTCCGAGATCCTGTTCTGGTACGTCTGGTACTTCTGGCATCGCCATGTTTTATCTCCATTTTCCCGAGGCAATAAACTCGGCTGCCGCGCCTTCCCATCCCCAGATTCCACTGGAAGACAGTAGCAGAATCATAAACAGCCCTCTAGCTCGCGGGTAGACTCGGTGATTAACTCCAGCGGTCCAGACGCCGCTACTGTGAACATTTGATGGAGTTCCGCTCGCAACCAACGTTTCAATAGCCGCCTTGGCATTTGCGCTAACCTGTTCTGCCGTCTCACCCACCAACAGCCTCCAAGTGACATTGGACGATCCAGCAGCCGTAATGCCGTGCATACGAAGTATCCGCCCATAACTATCCCCGTCTTTGAGCTGAATCGGACCTATCGCAATGTGCGAACCAGTGTATCCAAATTTGAATGGCCAAAATCCGCCCTGCTCTGTTTCAAACAGCCATGAAACCGCTGCCGTAGGGATGTAAATGCGAACACATCGAGTTTCATGGTCGTACTCAAGTACCGTGTCAGCGTCCGCGACTCCGGTTAGCTCCTGTGGTATCACATCTTCGGATAGCGCCTGCAAAGACGAGCCATCAGCCCCTACCGTGTAGACCCCATGCGATGAAGTAAAGTAGTAGCGGTCCAGATGGTCGCGGCACCACGCTCTTGGCGCAATGATGCCTACGTCGCGCGAAATGTTCCTCAGTCCACCATCAGCGGTCGGGTCGCCTTGCACAGCCCAGAGCGAATTGCTGGTAGCCGCCAGAAGGTAGGCGTCCTTGTGAGGGATTAACGCAGTGATATTTCCTCCAAGTTCGCCAGCCTCCGATAACTGCATCACGAATGGACGACCGACATCACTAAGGTCGGATGAAAGATCCCAGTCCGTGTGATCGCCCTGCCTACTTGCGTAGATTGCTTGGCCAACAGGGCGAATAAACCGGTCGCGATAGATGCAGTCTGCATTGCTACTGACACCCGGCGCATCAGCACCAGGGTCAGCAACAACGTACCCTCCAGAATGTACGACTCCTACGGTTGCTGTGGCCGCAGGGGGAGTCCACGAACCTCCCCGTAGGCGAGATTGGAAATCAAGCGTTCGGCAGTTGATTGCCCACGGGCTGT
>OFRO01000364.1_pt1 | contig 16773 bp, 21 predicted proteins | sample 1543091 | NCBI WGS metagenome assembly OFRO01 (sample SAMN07774217, study PRJEB24372) | wastewater metagenome | isolation source: Exp Tend NO 10WW | collected 2016-02
CTTGTCAGCATTTCTACCCGTCTGGTCATTTCTCAGTTTTGTGTACCTAAGCCATCCATAGAGTCCTTCCTCACACAAGGTGAGAACCATCTACAACGTCTTTGGGATTCGTCCCTGTACACCACGCCGACATGGGCGTCGCACACAATAGCAGTAATCCTGATACTTTTAACAGTCGGGTATCTGACCGTGTGGTTGCCGTCCTAGTCTGCTAGGCCACACCCCATTTTCAAATTACTCCTGTTCCTCTTCTATCGGTTTTGGAAATTTAGATGCGTTGCGCGCTGCGGATATCGATGACCACAGGTGCGGTACTGTGTCCTGTGTCAGGTCATAAGCGTAAGTAGACCCATGCCATTTACCTGAGGGTCGAGTCTTTTTGAACCCAAGCCCCCGCAATACCTTCTGGACCCGCAAGACATCATTCTGGCTTTGTCTTGCAGTGTCGATCTGCAGTACAATCCCGAGCAGTAAGTGTAACGGACCAGATCGGACATTGAAACCGGGCATTGGTTGCCCGAGTTCGTACCGGGGGACTGCAAAGAAAATTTCGTTGGCGTAACTGTCCGGGTCTGTGAGTGCATCGCGAATCTTTTGGAACCAAGGTTCCACGTTCTCAATGCTGATTTGGCGGTCACCTTGCTCTTCGGCCACCAATTCCTGCGGTACTTGGTACCAATCCTCCCCGGATTCATAGGCATGAACGGCCTCTGCCCACAACTGCTCCCGGATCTCTTTCAGGAGTTGCGTCCGCACTGGTCCGCACTCGCCCACATGAGTAGGCCAGAATCGACGGGCGCCCGTCAAATCGGAGATATATGCTTGTCCCACCTCGTTGGTGGTACCCGCGAAGACGCACGTGCGGGGATAAGCTTTCGGGTCACGCTCATAAGAAAGCCTCACATCATCAACTGTGGTGGTCAAAATGGCCTTAAGAGCTTCCATGTCGGCGCGGCGCACTGTCGCAAGTTCTGACATTTCCACAATCATCTTACCCGCAATCACCGCCACCATGTCTTTATGGGATGTTCCGCCACCAGTCATGCCTCCCGAATATTCAGTGTAGAATTGTCCGCCAAGAATACGCAGCGCCTGCGATTTGCCGATGCCCTGCGTACCTTCAAAAATCAACATATGGTCGGCCTGACATCCAGGCTCCATTGCGCGAGCTACGGCACTGATGAGCCATTTCCGACCGATCGCACGGGTGTACTCGGTGTCCTTGGTCCCCATGCAATCTGGGAGCCATGTATCGATTCGAGGAGTGCCGTCCCAAACCAACTGCTTCAAACTAATGCGCAGAGGATTAACCCGATATTCGCTGGCCAGATACTTGATCACTTGGCTCGTGTGCATCTGTTTGATCCACGATTCCCCGGCTGAGTGGAACCGGACCATCATGTTGATTTCTTCTTCCTCACTGCATTTCGGGCAGTCGATATCCCCAATCTTACCCACTCTTATACGATGGTCATAGTCCGCGATCCAGAACATAGGTACAATACCTTCATCCTGCATCAACCTCGCCCGATTGATGACACCGACGATATTACCACGTTCGTTATTGTCTCCAATTGTCTCGCGCTGGAACCGTTTACGCTCTGATTTGATCAGGTCTTCCAACAGCAATATCCGGGGACGAGTGCATTCTTTACGGAGCTTCTTTATGATCTGAGCTAATTGCTTTCCGGTGGCGCAAGCCGACTGCACCAATTCACTATCCATTTCTACTAGTGAGCTATCGCACCATTCCTTCAGCCGATCATAAATCGTCTCGGGACTTTTATATGTGGGATCAATTTTCTCGCGGAATTCTTTCCAGCGAAAAGCCGAGCAAGAATCGTGGAGACACCGATACACAGGACGATTATTGACCAATCCTACCATGGGGTCGGAGTGGGTTTCATTGAAAGGGCATTTCGAGATGATCCACTTTTGGCCTTCGTTGCCAAACATCGGACGAGGACCACTCATCACTATTTGTTTGCGGTCAGTCAGCCACTTCACCATGTCCGAAATGTACTCACCAGTCGTATCACGGAATTCATCCGACTTGGCGTCACGCAATGGCCTCGCTACATTCTCAATCTGATCGCGGGTCAGAAGCTTCAATTCCTTGGGAACCCGCGTCAACATCGCCACTCGGTGGGGACGGTCAATGGTGTGTGACCCCTTCGCACTTATCGTACCGTAGATTTTCCAGACCCGACTCGAATTGAAGACTGTGACATCCACTTTAACTTTGTCGTCTGAAAATATTGAGGACAGCATTTTCAATGCGTACTCGAAATCGACTCTAGTCACATCGTCGTTTGGCTCGTCAACCCGATACATCACGTGACACCCATTGCCGCTGTCCGCCCGAATTGGCTCTGGCCAACCGATTGAAGTCAACCAATCGACCACATCGTCGGCTTTCTGCTGCGACGCCTTGCACTCAGCGTCCGAGGAAGAGATCCCCGCAGGCCGGACGGCATCGAAATCCAGCAAAAACCAGCGGCGACGAACCACATCGGCATCCGAAGATGTCATGAACGACCCGTAAGTCAACGTGTTCTCACTGCGCGCCATCAATGCGGGGTGAATCGGGTTCACAGTCATGTAGATCGACTGGTGTTTCCCATTCTCTTTGGCGATCAGTGCCGCCGCGAGTCCCGTGTCGTTGAAATATCCACTGATGGTCCCTGCTTTCGTCTTCGGGATGCGCACTTCAAAAACATCTCCCGGCACGTGCAATAGATCGAGCGTAGCTTTTATGATGATCGCTGGCTTCGTCTCCGTGTATTCTTTGAACTGGTTCACATTAAATCCTTGTTAGTGTCTTAAGCGCAGGAGTCAACACTTTTGCGATGTCTGCTTGATCGCACGTGGTCGCACATATTAACCGCATATCGTGAGCGTTGTGTATTTCAGGGACGGTAGCATGGTGGTCGCCACTCACTAGGTATACCGTCCTCTTGACTCGAATCAAGAAATGGATCGGCATGTACGGAAGCCATCTTCTCATGTATTGATGTTGGGACGGCTCCACCTTGATCCGATTACTTTTAGTGAGTTCAGAGTCAGTCGCCTTGAGTTCCAGCCAGCCGACCCTACAATCCTCATCCACCACATAATGAAGATCGGGCACACCGGGACTGATGTGGCGATCCTCATGCCAAGTCATCATCCAATTCCCGACCATGGCTGGCCCGAGGAAGTGGCGAAACTTGAGTTCAGCTGCGTTCATATGCGTAGAACATTATGTGGTCTTTCACATGGGCGATCACATGCTCAGGCCAATGATGCCCCTGTTTGGCGGACTCAAAGATTTTGAGAATCTGGTCTTCCAGCCCCTCTTGAGCGTGTGCCGCAGTCATGTCGACCCCATGTAGCCGAATAAACCGTATTCCGTCTGCGATGTCGCACATCTTAACAAGCATCGCGGTACTAGCACGTGTTTCTAGGGTAAACTCATGGGGGGTGACCAATTTTTCCAGGGTATCGATACCGCCCAACATTTTCTTTGTGTGTGAAGGTATGTCCCCGGTAAACGCTTCTGGTAAATCATGTAACAGACCCACCACGGCCACGTGAACAGGATCGTCGAAAAATTCGATAGGTGCAGTTAACGCAACGAGCATCGCAAGCATCGCGACATTCGCGGAATGCTCAGCGAGATTTTGAGTCCGGGTCGTGTCGATCATATGCCACCGTTTCACGGCCTGAACTCGCATTATCGATTCAAGTGTGTGACGCTTATTCCCATAAGCTAAGAATTTACTCAACATGGCGGTTGACCCCATTCACATTGGTGACCCAACGCCGCGAACGGTTGACTTCTAGCTTTCGCCGAACTGCGGTCGCCACGTCAATATTTTTACGACGGGCATAGTCCAGTAGTAGGATGAACACATCAGCGATTTCGTCAGTATCGCCACCGGATTCGATCATCTCAGCGATCTCACCGTAAAACTTCAGGAACATACTGACGTCGGTACGTTGGGGGAAGGTGTTTTCCGCCCAATAAAACACTTCATCTGTCAAAGTCCGGACTGAAGTGGTGTCGTCGCCCGGATACGTCCAGACGAACTTAATTTCAGTTTGTCGTGAATCACGCATGATCAGCCCCCTACATCATTCCATTCGTCCACGTCCGAATCATCTGGACCACCACCAACCCATGACACGAGAGGAGGATTGAACATGCCCTCTCCGGGTGTTTCGATTGAGTCGATGATTCCTTCGAGTTCATGGAGTGACCGAGTGTAATTCGCGAAATTCAAGAATATTCGGGTGTCCCAGTAGCCACCACAATGAAACGCGGCCTCGATCAGTTGTTGGCGACTGAATGTAAATATCCGCCTGCGTAACTTGGTGACTGTGGTATATTCGGGCGCTTGTTCTAACGATTCAAAATCAATTTCCCGTTGATCCGGGTAGCAAGGTCCGCTACTACCAGTGCGGTTATTAACCCGAATTGGAAAGCAGCGCATTGACCCCACTACTTTGATGTAGCTGGCCCATTTATAGGGTAATCCACAATCCGCTGCGATTTGCCACGGCGTGACATCACGTGAAGTGGTATATGGGTATTGACCGTGATACATGGAGAGGCTGAACCCCTGCGCACCCTCAATGAGCACGTCATCGGCCTGATCGAGAGCTTTCTGGTATTCCGCAGGAGTCGTTACGTATTGTTCAAGTTCGGTACCACGCCACCGAACTCCAGCCACGTTCGGGTTATTAGGATCACGTTTAATCCGTTCAATCGCGGCGGCTCCCACGCCGTGGACAGTAGACCCGATCTTGGCCATCCCCCATTCAATCTCTTGTTCTGTGTGATACTCCTCAATCACAGCAGCGTGCGGGTGAACCAGGATTTGTTTGCCCTGAAGCAAATGACCATACTTCTTAATTTCGTCCAGTAAGGTCGGGGCATGGATCAGAGCGCCGGGGCCGATCAGCACTTGTTTCACTGTCGAGGAGGACAGAGCGCCAGTCGGAATTTGCTGAGTCATCACGTAGATACCTCGGCTCTTGTCGATATAAGTATGTCCCGCGTTGACCGCGAAAGAACAGATTGAAGTGTCGTAATTACCGCGCTTCGCCAGATACCCAGCGATAAGCCCTTTTCCAGTGCTGCCGTACTGGAAATCCATGACTAGATCAATGTTGTGTGCCATTTTTGATTTGCTCCATTGCTTCACTGAAAGAAATAACCCGTCTCGAATGCAGATTGTACGCATTACCGCGGGGATCGATATTGGTCAAAAACAGGATTTTGCCCCTTTTAAATTCGGCCACTTGTTTCGCCGAGATGGGGTAAGGATCGGCCCCACAAGTGGCGTCAGTGTCAGCCACCTCATCCATCTTGAAGTGCGACCGCAACTTCTCCGCGTTTCGGGTTTTGCCGCACGCCTGCGGACCGTAAATTATGATACTCATTTTGATGCCTCATACCAATTAAGACCAAAATCCCCGGAAGCAGTTATTGGCACCTTCATCCGGATCACGGAATCTTCACCATTGAAGTCTGTGTAGTGTTTGACGATCAGGTCTTTAACCTCCTCGTCCTGTTTCATACTCACCCCGATCTCGTCATGACATGACATCAAAAGTCGTGCGGGGAGCGACTGGGAGCGAATCAAACTATCGACATTGACTAGTCCGGCCTTGTGCAAGTCAGCAGCGTAAGCTTGGTAAAGAAGACCTGCGGCTTTGTGAGCACCCGCTGGGAATCTGAGCCGCCTTCCTATGGCAGTCCGAACATATCCAGTTTCCTTGGCCACGGCCTCGGCCTTCTTCATGAATTCTTTCACGCCGGGGAGCTTCTTGTGGTAAAGATTGAACACATCGACCGCAGCCTGTCCGGGCACGTACTGCATCTTACCCCGGCTTTCCTTGATGTCGTAGGGCATCCCCATCATGAATGCTAGCTTCCCTGCCCCCGCACCGAATGCAAGTCCTAGGTTGATCTGCTTGGTATTTGGGGCACCTGCGTATGTCGCATTCCGGGGGATTCCCGTCATGTCGCTCACAATCTGATGGTAGTCTAAAGACGGGTCCTGCGCATAGGCATCTATGACGGATTGATCGTTGATTAAGTGTGCAGCGCATCGAAAATCGACTTGACTGTAATCGGCGCAGAACCATTCATCTCCAGTGTCCGGAAGGAACATGGCCCGGAGGATAGCGGCGTTAACTTTATCGCGTTTTGTGATCTGCTGTAACGCAGGGTCTGTAGAGCTAAGACGCCCGGTGACTGTCCCCGCGTCTTCGTCATTACGAGTTTGATTGAACTGGGTATGTACGTACCCATCCCCATCAGCACTTCCGATAACATGACCTCGGATGAAGGTATCCCGTAGCTTGATTGTCTTACGAAGAGCCAGTATTTTCTCAGCCAGCGGGTGCTTGATTGTCCGCATGACATTCTGGTCGAGTGACGGACCTTTGCCTCCTTTGGTGGGACCAACAAGCGTCCCATCAATGAGCCTCCATTGAAACTTGCTGATCGGCTCGGGTTTAAAGAATTCCCGAACCTGCGGAGAGGAATTGACATTGAAAGTACCTCCTGTGATTTGGTTGACTTCTGTTTGAAGCATCTGTTCTTGATCATCAAGGTGGGGGATCGCCGCATGAGCCGCTTCAAGATCGACTCGAACTCCTACCCAGGACATGTCAGCCAGCACGGGCAATACGTCCATCTCAAGTTGAAGTACTCGCTGTAGATCCTGCTTGATAATCTCAGGTTGCTGTGCTCGGTAGATTGCGAGCGCGTCCGCCGCATCAGACGCGCCATATGGGGCTACTATAGCGGGGGGAACCTCAGAGAGGCGGGAGAGTACCTCCTGAGTATCTCGCCACCCCATCGCGGCGCGTATCTCCTCCAGAATCCGGGCTTTCTGGCTATTGATGCCCCTGTGGCCAGCGATGGCAGCAAGCGCGTAGGATAAATGGTGCTCATCAATGAGGCATTCCGCCACCATCGTACAATACCAATTCGTCAGTCGAGGGTCAGCCCCAAGGACCCGGGAGCATTGGTATTCATATTGGGCGTTCTGAGCGACAACCGTCCGGCCTCGAATAGTGTCACGTACCCATGGAACAACGTTTGGAGTGTCACGAATATCCCAGTACCAAGAGTCATCACCAGTAGCCACGCCAATACCAAAGACGCGAAAATCGGGATCCCAATACTTAAGACCAGTAGTCTCGTAGTCGAGCGAAATGATTTCATTTTGAGGTATCTCAGGAAACATATTATACTCTATAAATTCCCCTGCCCGAAGGCAGAGGAGGAACCCCATTAGCGACTGTTAAGAAACACATGGGGCGGGAGGGCGACTAATCAAATACCGCCACGGTCGACTGGTTCTCCAGCATCCTTAATCGGAGCAGCGCTGGCGTGGTCGGCCACAATCTCACCGGAGCGGAATGCAGCGTAGACACGCTCGGCTTCGTCATAGACCGCCTTCGGGGGAAACCCGGCTGGCTGCACCACGAAGTTTTTGAACTTCTGACCTTTCTTGTTCTCGTCGGTAAACGCTGAAATCTTGTAAACCCGGCTGAAACGGTCACCGCCTGCGATCTGGATCATTGCATTCCACTTGCGGGAGACTTTGGACTTGGTTTTGGCCATGGAGATGACAATTTGTTCTTTGTCACCTTCGGGCGTGATGCGCAAGCCATAATGCACCGGAGTGTCCACGATTTCCAAGTATTCGGGATTTTCACCATTTCTGACCTCCATATTCTTGCGTTCCTCTGCCTGTTCCAGAGTGGGGAACGATCCAAAGAAACCGCCGCCCTGATCTTGGTCTTTCCAAATCAAGTATTCCAAGCGGAAATATACGGGGACAAAATAAGCGTGATCGCCAATAATCTCCTGCGTCACCGAATTGAAAAGCATGCCCTCACGAGCATCGGGGTCCAATTCTTTGATAGGGGAGAGCGCTTGTACGATCTCCAAGCGGGGAAGCACCATGTCGGAGGATTTAACCTCTTCCGAGCCACGGGTCGTGCCCTGCTTAATGTAGTCGGGTACTGCTGTCACTGCAAACGGATCTGCTGCGACAGTTGCGACTTCTGCTTGTTTCTTAGTGGTAGCCATGATTTCATTTCTCCAGACGCTGCTTACAAAAACCAACCCGCTTGGCGTCATCAAGGGAGGGTCGGAGGGGGAACATTCTTAGGCTTTGACAATCGATGCGCGGATGAACGGCGAGACATTCAGGCAATCGGGGATCTCGGCACCCTGCTCAATCAGGCGGCGAACCAATGCTTTCATGGAGGAGGCGTTGTAAGTCTCCGAGATCATTCCGTCCATTTCCATGTCGCGAAGCCATTGCATTGCCGCGTCCTTCTGTCCGGCTTTCGTCGAGCAATAAAGATCAGCAGCCAGTTGTACGCGTCCGATTCCCGGAAACGTGGCATTCCGGACCTCGATTTGGTCCATCATCTCGGGGATTTGCTTCAGGCGCAGATCATCGATCGCGGCATTGGTCATTTTAAGGGACTCTTCGAGAGTCTCCTTCTCAGTTTGCAAGCCTTGCATTTTAGCGCAGAGTTCGCGGAGGGTGTTCAGATCGGCCATGGCACTATTTTCCTATCGATTCGAGAGTTACTGAAGACGCCTCAGGGAGGCTATTGTCTAAGACGCGATAACGATTTTCTTCGCGCCTCCAGACGAGGTATCGGGGGGCTTTGCCTGCCGCCCCAAGTCGGTGACCGACAGCGAAAATCGCAGTCGGCTGACCGGTAGTCACGATAAAATCTGTCGCGGGATCATAATTCCGGACAAAAGACGCAACGTCCAAATCCCAGTTCAACTGTGTTGAGGAACGGGGATGCAACGGCATATCGTGACTGGTAATGAATTGGATCTCACCGTAAGTCATTGCGGGGCTGTAATCCATCGCTTCGCTGCCAGTGCTATTGCGCACTGACTGCTCTTTAATGACCCAAACTGTCGGACTCTTCATATTAATTCCTATTCAACTATCGGGGTCTGTCTCGACCCGGTACACCGAGTATATCACGGGCCGACTGTCCTGTCAACTGCCATTCATCCTGTGTTACCCGGTCAATTCCATGCTATCAAGGGGGGCACCATGCTTGAGGCGACGCATGATATACTCTTCAATGCCCATTTTCTCGTTGTTCGCAGAGATAATCTGTTCATCGATCGTTTTTTCCATCACAAGGTCAATCACGACAACGGATCTTGATTGTCCAATTCTATGAGCGCGGTCTTCAGATTGCGCACGGTCAATGTAAGCATTAGTTCCGGAGTAGTAGACCAAGATGTCGTCCATTCCGGAGACAAGAGTAAGTCCAAGTCCAGCTGTAGCCGGATTACCAATGAAGAATCGAAGGGTCGGGTCGTTGCAATAGCGATCCTCGATTCTAGACCTTTCTTCTTTCTCTGTAGCACCATAGTATCGAGCCACTGCCGCGTTTCCGTACTTTTCAGCAAGTCTGCTGTAAATGTAGTCGATTTCATGGACGAATGTGCTCCAGATAATGAATTTCGATCCTTCATAGTGATCCTCTATCGTGTCGAACAGCATGTCCATTTTTGGGTTGTCTTTGAGTGGTTCCAACGTCACTTTCTCAGTCAGGGGGTCTTGCCGTGGAATCCATCCGCCCACTACTTGTCGCCAGCGAAGGACACGCTCCAACACGTTGTCCACCTTAATCAGTGGCGCGTTGGGATCAGCGGACATGCCCATCTTGATCAGACGCAACAGTGCCCTTTGCTCGGCTGTGGCTGTGCAGTAGCGAGTCTTGGGCATCTTGGGCGGCAGGCTGAGTACATCTTTGTCGACCTCGACCGTGTACGGCTCGATCAGCTTCATCAACTCTTCGACGTTCTGTACTCCAACGATCTGCTTCATTTCATAACCGCCCATCATCAGGTACCGTGTCTTGAAGCTCCAGTAGTCCCCACTACCTATGATGTTGGGGTCGAGGAATTCGTACTGACTCCACAAGTCTTGAATACCGAGCGCAATGGGTGTGCCGTTGAGTATGATGCGATATTTGGAAGCATCTCGAAATTCAATCGTTCGCTCCGTTCGCTTCGCGCTGGGATTCTTAATGCGAGAGGATTCATCGCAGATGACCATGACGTCACGATGGGGGAAGAAACCGCACACACTATCATATAAAGTGGGCGACACGCCAAGACCTTCCACCGATACGGCGAGTACCTGCAAGACACCGGATCTATGGTCACTATAAAACTCCTGCTGTGATTTCGACTTGGTGTCGTGGATTCGGAAGTCGTATTCAACAGTCGCGTATTTTGCCAACTCCTTGCGCCACGTGACGCGCAGGGTGGAAGGGCAAATGATCACGATTGAGTCGATTAGCCCGGCTTTGAACCGAGCGCACGCCAGATGTATGGCAGCAAACGTCTTTCCAGTGCCCATTTTGGCGAACCAAGCAACCGCGCTGAGATTCCACGCTTTATCCAGCATCTTACGCTGGTGGTCCATAGGGAGATACGCAGTTTTAGACTTAGTGAAGTCATAAAGGTGATAGGGGAAGGGTTGGTAGATGGGTCCGGCCATCAATACTTCATGGTTCCGGATCGCGCTCGCAGCTTCGTCAGTGAAGTTGTACAGGTACAAATGCTTCGTACTGTGGAGGTGATCGATATTGGACCGCACCAACGGCATTCGCCATGTCTTGCTTTTGGGGTCGAATCTCCGACTCGGGAAATTACGCGCAGCGTCGGCCAAGAAAAATGGGTAAGCCATCTTCAGTCGTCGACTTTTCTGGTCGTAATCCACGTGAATGGTGTTAGATAGAGTCATACTCTTCTTCCGGTTCATCAAAATCGTCGCTGTCGCCAACGGACTCTCCAGTCCCCTTACATGACGAGCAGCGGGTACCCTCATACCGGCCTTCACCGCTGCCGCTGCAGTTCGGGCAAATGCCGGGTTCTTCAATGTCTTCGATCATTTCGTGCCCCTAGTGTTTGATTCCGTGGGCGTCTTTCCAGCGAGCCTCAATCACCGACTCGATCATCACACGCAACGTGTGAAACCATCCGGTAGTGAACACCATCCGGATCATGTGGACGCAATTGGTAGTGAATGCCGCACCATCGAACTCGGTGAGGTGGTACAGTTCGCGGATCTCCCACTTGTTGATGGGGTCGTCATCCGAATGTGCCCAGATGAAGTGGAACGAGTCAGTTGGGCTGACACTAACATCGCCTGAGTAGGCACAGATAGAGCTGGACTTTGACGTGCCGGAGAGGCTCTCAGCAGATGTCGGGCTATGCCCGCCCGTGTCGGGGTCGTCGAGTGCACGGGCGGGTACCGGAGAGTACACGGACGATATATCGTCGCGTGACTCAGGCACGGGGGCAGGAGATGTGGGGGTCGTCATGGTAATGGTTCCTATGGTCTATGAAAACAGCACCTTACGGGTGCCAGTCGTTCGAATTTAGGCTTCGACAGCTTCGGATGCAGCAGCTTTCAGTGCGGCTTTTGCCTCTTTCTCGGCTTTTGCGGCAGCAACGCGCTCAGCTTTGGCTATGGCTTTCTCCACGATGCTTTGACTGACGTCCAAATCGTTTTCGGCCACGTAAGTCCGGATCGCGTCGAGGGTGATCGTTCCTTTGCGAATCGCGCCACGCAACTTGTTGCGCAGATTCATCGATTGCTGACCGACATTGAGATGGCTGTAGGGGTTGGCATCCAATTCCAGGACGGCTTTTGCAGTCTGGATCACGCCAATGGGGGTCACACCATCCAAGATCTGCGCCAATTCATCGTTCGAGCGCAACTGGCCAGTAACACCTTTGATGTAGAGACCCGACTTCACACGATCGGCCAAGGCCAGCATGGGCCCGGTATACTTACGAGTGCCGTCAACATTCAGTGCAGCTAAACGGGCGGCACGCTCGGCTTTTGCCGCTTCGCGTTCTTCTTTGGTGGCACTCAACTTGGCCAGCTTGGCTGCTTCTTTCTCAGCTTTTGCCGCAATTGCGGCTTCCTGTTTGGCCAGCTTAGCCGCGAGCTTTGCGGCTTTAGCTTCCTGCTTGGCCAGAGCTTTCTCGGCGTTGATTTCTTGTTGGGTAGGAGCCTGATTAACTTCAGGGTTCACGGTTTCAGTGTAGCCATCTTCATTCACGAAAGATTCGGCTTTTGGTTTGTGGCTCATGGCAGGGTCCTTGTTGTTTGCTCCAATCGGAGCGGGTTGAGAAACTGACGGGATCGATTGGAGCATAGCGTCGGGGGTGCTGTCAATCCCCTCGGACACAATGTTCACATCCCCTTCGTGGTGGATCGCGTCTCGGTGCTTTCCTTCGCACACAGAGCAGTTGCTGTCAAACCCTGTAGGGTCAGAATCCCGAAACGTGTGTGGCTCATTTGGCTTTTCTTTACTACGTCGGGTTGATTCCACTTTGAAAAGTGCTAGCCCATCACGGGCTTGTCGGGCTTTGATAGACATGCTCATTCTCCTTGGAAAAGTACGCCAGCCAAGACAAGGCCAATGCAGACAGCCAGCAGGATATCGTAGATGCGTTCCAGCCAGCGCGGTGTGGATTTGGGGTCGATTCTGTAGTGTTCTCTCATGTTCATGCTCCTTCGATGTGGTCACGGATTTGGAGAAATGCCACGTAGGGGAGGGGGGTGGCCTTGGCTGCTGCACAGCGAGCAATATGTTCAAGATAAGTCATTTCGGGTTCCTTCTATGGTCTATGGGTGGGAGATCTGATTGGATCATGGGGTCGGAGGCGTGTCAAGCCCCCCTTCCTTTTACTTATGCTGTTGCGATTTCGTCATCAGTCGGGCTGGTGCATTCCAGCTTGTACACTGGCACCTCTTCCACCTTGACGCCTACCTGGATTTTACGACAGGTCGCTTGCTCGGATTCAATAATCACGGCTTCGAGCTTCACTCGGATCTCAGTCTTGTCTGCATCTGCTTTGCGAATAAACACGAAACTACGTTGTGCTGTGTCGCTGGTCACATAGTCGGACTGGTCGCCCCCCATTTCGAATCCAGCTTCCATCAGAACCCGCAGCACTTGAGGGACCAGTCCAACTGTCAACGAGTCGGTGCGGGTCGTGAGAGTGATGCGCAGCGAAACGGTGTTGTCCCAAGGCTGTACGTTGGTCCAGGTATTCGCCTCGATCGGCTGACTCGACTCGTTAAAACGTGCCAATACTCGGTCCATGAATTTCACGGAGACGCCAAGCACTTTTTGGTTAAAGCGTGCGGTCTTGACCACGCGTTGGTAGTAGGCCAGGGTATCGGCTTGCTCTTGCACGAGTTGTTTGGATGTCTTGAGTATCATGATGGGTTCCTCTATGGTCTATGTCCGGGTTTGCGAAATGCCCCCGTCCTTAGCCCCCTGTCACGGGGCAAGGGCTGGTTCATTCAGCAGTCGCCACTTCTTCTTTAACCTGCTCCACAGCTTCGACCAGTACGCCAAACCCGAATTCCTCGCGCTTGAAGCATCCACGCAGCTTGTTGCGCAGATTCATGCTCTGCTGTCCGACATTGAGGTGGGTGTAGGGGTTCGCGGGGAGGGCCATCGCTACGATGCAAGCCCGGATTACCTGTGCTGGCGTCAATGCGCCCAACAGAGTCGCCACTCGGTCACCGCAGCAGGGTTGACCGTTGACTGCTTTTTTGTAAGCGCCCTGCGCAAGGCGCTCGCGCAAACGCAACATGGGTCCAGTGTAGCCGTGCACTTCAATTTGCGCGTCTTCAACAGTGGTGTCCAACTCGGCTGCGACATGCTCAGCAAAAGTCTGGGTGGCCAGTTCTGCGCGGTCGGCATCAGTGAAGATCGGAGAAATGGTGGCTTCGATCTTGGCGACAGTGGCTTCAAACGAGCCAGCCCCGAAAATCAGCTTGTCGACCGCATTTTTTATAATGAGTTGTTCGGCTTCGGTGGCGGCGGCGAAGGCGGCGATTTGTTCAGCAGTGTGTATCATGATGGGTTCCTATTTACTATCGGGTGGAGGGTGGGCGTCTTGCCTGCCATCTCCGGGAGCCTCTTTCGTCTCTGGGTTCTATTTTACTACGCTGTCAAGCTCCTGAGAATTATAAACGTTTCTATGGCGAAAGAAAAGTCGATAGTCGGAGCCTATGGCCCCTAATGAATGCCATTGACTGAAAAGATGCGCGACATGGGTGCGTACACGTAGCAAGCTTCGTGCCAGCCGTGCTATCATCTTGATAGCACCAGAGGCTCAGGAAGGTATCTCCTTGGGGTCTTCCTTGCATCACATCTGGTCGGGCTATATTCATACCGACTCGGAAATGAGCTTCTCGTGATACTCGGTTAACCGCTTGATCTCGGCCAGCCAGATGGCTCGGTGTTCATTGGACGCGTCTACTCGCTTCTTCAAGCGGTCGATGACCTCGAGGATCTTTTGCTGCTCGGACTGTGTTCCACGTGAAACACGCTGGTCAGTCTTTTTGTCGGCTGCACATTGAACACATGCACGCTTGCTTTTTAGCCTCAGCCCATTGAACTCGGGATGCAGGACACATATCTTGCCATAGTAGCGTTTATCAGTTAACTCGTTCATAGCCATGTGAGATCTCCAGTAGTGGACCACGATTCTAGCACAGCAGCGAGTCGGCGCATAGGTAGACACACCATCGTTCATGGGTGGCGCGAGGAGGTTCGCATTCGAGGAGCACAGAGGCTGGAGTGTGGCGCGAGAACAACGTTGTCAGGACGCAACAACTAGCAAGAAGCGTGCCAGGTAATATGATATAGGAGTCCAGGGTGCTCCTAGTCAGGCTCCTATATCCAGAATGAAGGATCTCAGGTCGAAACTCCACCAACCTCCACCCCACTCCTATATCAGAGAAAAAACAGTATGAGAAGGGGGGAAAAGATGGTTCGCAGAGAGGACGTAAACCCCGTGAGAGACGGACGACGACCCTCGTGGGAGAGAGACCAGAGCGCCATAGGAGCGCCACGAGATAGGAGTGCCCTGTCGTGTTTCACGTGGAACGGACCTCAAGGGGCATGTGTGCGGCAGGGTTCAGGGGGTCGTGAACCGGGTTTTGAAGTATGAATGTGCGGGGGTCAAGGCAGGTGTGTTGGCATCCAAGGCCCTATGGATGGGGGTCCGTATTGCTGGTATGAATGATACTAATAGCAAGGAACGTGCCAATGAACACTGTTGTTGGCATGCAGCGTGGTGTGAATACAACGTATATAAGGGGGAGAACCAAGGGCCTTGATATCCCCAGTATTGAAGTGTGAGTGGGTTCTTTCTACACTAGAAATATTCTAAGGTCCATGAAATACAGGCCACATGCTGCGGTCCTCGCCCCGCCGTTCACGCTCTAAAGTATATATCTCTCGTCGTGAATACCCTCCCCGCAAGTGAGTGAACACATATTCTTCCGACACGAAAAATATCCGAAAATTCCTGAAACACAAATGAATATATCACGAAGGGGGGTTGACAGGAGGCTCGACCTGTGGTATCATCCGTATATGATGAACCCCGCCGTCCCCGCCACTACTGAAGGGGAGATCTTGGAATACCCCCCTTTGACTCAGGCGGAAGACACGTTCGCTCTTGCGGTCATTGAGTGTGGTGGGAATATCAACAGCGCGTATAAAATGACGTTTGGGGTGGATTCTCCATTCCCGTTGGCTCGTGGGAAGGAGTTACTGAATAAACCCCAAATCGCGCTGCGCATCAAGGAAATCACGGACAAGATCCAAGATGCTTCTTTAATATCTTTGGGCGCTCACCTCTATGAACTGGCGGATATTCGCGATCTCGCAAAGACGTCCGGACAGTTGAAAGTCGCTTTGAGTGCAGAGCGGACGCGAGGTGAAGTGGTTGGTCTGTACGACAATTTCGAGTCGGGCGGCAAAAATAACGCTGCGCCAACTAATATTCAGATCAATTTGGCATCGAAGTTCGACGCCAATATCTAAGAATAAAAACAAGAACAAACATGGCCTCCAAGACCCTCACTGACAAGCGCTACATTGGGAAGGTCTGCGGCAAGCATCCGGACTTCGGTGGTCTGCGCCGCAAGTGTGATGATCGTTGCGTTGAATGTGTCGCAGTAAAGGTCGCAAAATCCATGGCTAGATCTTATGCGGACCCCGACACCAAAGAAATTATGAAGGCCCGACACCGTGAATGGTGCCATCACCGTCGTCCATTTCGAACCAGCCAAATAACAAGATCGACTGGCGGCGAGATGGTGATTCCATTTCGCTGTCAGCATGTTCCATAAAATAAATATTTCAGGGAGGTCGCATGCGCCGACTCAGGCCGTTACCCATTTTGATCCTGTCGCTTGCCATCGCCTTTGGCGCGCCCGTGTTTGCCCAAGAGGCCGCCCTCGGTGCGAACGTCGACAGCCTGATCAATTACGCCAAGACGCGCAATCCGGAATACGCTGCGATGCAGGCTGAGGCCGAAGCGTCGGCGGCGCATGCGCTGCGCGGCCACCTGCTGCGCCTGGCCGGTGAAGGTCACCGCGTTGACATCGGCGCCAACGGAATCGGAAATCACGTCGTAGTTCGCGGTGGCGATGTTGTACTCGGCGATCGATTCCGGCGAGATCGGCGACTTCTGGTAGGGCAGGCCGTTTGCGTTGAGTCCGAACGGGTCGCCCTGGCTCACGCCGTCGACGGCGATGTTGTTGTAGCGGTTGTTCTGGCCGTTCGCCGAAATCGAGCCGATGCCCTGGTCCATCACCGTGACGCGCGGATCCAGGCGCAGCACGTCGTCCATCGAGCGGTTGCCGGTCGGCGTGGCCTGCAGTTGGC
>OFRO01000365.1_pt1 | contig 16683 bp, 14 predicted proteins | sample 1543091 | NCBI WGS metagenome assembly OFRO01 (sample SAMN07774217, study PRJEB24372) | wastewater metagenome | isolation source: Exp Tend NO 10WW | collected 2016-02
ATATATATATCAACACCTTGGAAGCCTCGCCGCGACCGTGACCAGAATGCACTTTTCCTTCTCCGAACCGAATCTCCATGGAAATCAGCAACTTGCAGTAGTTAACTACCATCAAAAAAGTAGTTTATTCCGAGAAAAATCGGCCGAGTTATTTTACAGGGCCGCGAATTTTTAATTTGTCGAAAGGTGACAAAAATTGCGCAACCTGCAAACATGTTGAAAAATAGCCGGGTTACTTAGGTTACATTTTGTAACCTACTTTCGATTGGTCGCGCTTTTTTAGATGGTGTGATCGTGGCTCTGGTGCGCTCAGGGGTGCCGTGGTGGCGGGCCGGTAGGGTAGTGGCAAACTTCAAAACAAAAAAAAGGCGCCCGAAGGCGCCAAAGGATGAAACTGGTGAGTGTGTTATTTGAGTTCGGCTTTCGCCACGTTGGCCAGTTCTTCGACGGCATCCAAGAAGGCAAGAGACAGCCGCGACTTGTGATTGTGCGCCAGTGACACCAGCACCGCGACCGCTTGCCGACATGCTGCAACTGGCGAAAGGTTTGCCGGCTGTTCAGTCGGCACACTGGCAGACTTGCCTTTGACCGGCGCCGCGAACACTTCGCCCGCTGGTGCTACAGGTTGGCGGGGTTTGCGACCGCCACCGGACCCTTTACCGCTGGCAGCTTTCGGCGCCGCTTTGACGCTTTCAGCCCAAGACGCTACCGGCACAAGTCCAGCATCGATGCCGCGCGCAATCCTGATCGACTCCGACTTCGTGACCTTGATACGCTTCAGCCCCCGGATGGACGGTGCCGCTTTGTCGAAGCCTTCCCAGAACGCCCCGACTAGGGAAACGGCCTTGCCCTTGGGCAAACCCTTCAGGACCTCCAGCACGCGCGCAGTGAGCGTGTCGCCGATGGCAATCTCTGCCGCTGTACCGATTGCGGTTCCTGCCTTGCGTGCGTCTGATACGTTTTTGATCTGTTCCATTTTGGTTCACCTTTGAATGATTGAATGATGGCCATGCCTCATCGGCAGTAGGTGGCCAAGTCTACTGGACGCGGGTTAGCCCCGCGTTTCGGCTTACAGCGGATTCTGCCAACTCACGCTACATATACAGCGCGAGCAGATAGCCATAGTTGCGTACGACCTTGGCGTGCAATTCAGCACGCATCGCAGCGATGCGCGGGGTATCGGTTGCGACCATAACCTCTCTCCCATTAGCTGGCCGTTATTAGCCAGTTCGCACACTATGAAGGAATGCGCGCCTTATGTCAAAGTTACATGCATGTAACATAGTTGATTACTGTGACTGATTAAGCTAGATCAGTCACGCCAGCGCGCCAGCGTGCCAGCGTGCCAGCGTGCCAGCGGTGCCAGCGTGCCAGCGTGCCAGCGTGCCAGCGATTGCAGGGCAAAGAATTCTTTTCCAGGATCGGACGGGGGCCAGGGGGTTTGGGGTTGCGCGCGGGGGGCTCTACAATGGTCGCTCACACATTTTTCCAAAAATCCGTCAAAAGTAAATTTCAACATGTTGGAAAACTACACCCCCTTGACACCCCCTCCAAAACCCAGTACAACACCGCCATGAACTCTACAGCCCTGCGCACCATCAACGACGCACCTGTCCAGGGAGGGGTGGGTGACCCCGCGCACATCGGCAGCTACCCTCCAACACTACCTGTGGAGATTGCCCTGCGGGTGGCACCCCTGCGCGACATCTGCGAAGCCTACGGAATCAGCAAGGACCAGTGGGCGGAGTTGCGCAACGATCCGGTGTTCCGGCGCGACCTGACCGCAGCCGTGGAACATGTGAAACAGGAAGGCGCGAGTGTCAAGCTGAAGGCGCAGCTACAATGTGACGAGCTGCTGAAAACGAGCTGGAACATGATCCATGACACAACGGGAGCGACGCCGCCGTCCGTGCGTGCGGACCTCATCAAACATACCTACCGGGTGGCAGGACTGATCGAACCGCCGTCAGGCAATGGGAGCGCACTGCCCGCCATGAACATCCAGATCAACCTGTAGTACTGCATGACAGACAATATCGTCTACACACCACCCCCCATAATTAAAGACTTCATCAGGCACTACTTGCCTGGGGAGCTGTTCTATAACTGGATTGTTGGCCCTGTGGGTTCCGGCAAGACAACAGGCATATTCTTCAAACTTATCCACATGGCCAAGTTACAAGCCCCACATAAGGACGGCATTCGCCGCACGCGGGCTGTAATCGTGCGCAATACCTTCCCTCAGCTCCGCGACACGACGATCAAGTCGTGGTTTGAGTGGTTCAAGGACGGCCCATCGGGCAAGTGGCGGGCGACAGACAAGGACTTCTTGCTGCGCTACAACGACGTGGAGTGCGAAGTGATGTTCCGGGCGCTGGATACACCGGATGACATCGAGCGCGTGCTGTCTTTGCAGGTCACTTTCGTCCTGATTGACGAATTTGTGCATATCCCACTGGATATCATGAACGCTCTCTCCAGCCGGTGTGGGCGGTACCCACCCCCGAAGGACGGCGGGGCCACAAACTGGGGTATTTGGGGGTCCAGCAACCCGGCAACCGAAGATAACGCGTGGTATGACTACCTGTTTACTAATTTGCCTACCAACGCACGATATTTTAAGCAGCCATCTGGGCTGTCACCCGAGGCGGAGAACCTGGATAACCTCCCCGGTGGGCGGGAATATTACACCAACCAGTCCAAAGGCAAGTCTGAGGGGTGGATCAAGCAGTTTATTGAGGCGGAGTGGGGCTTTAGCGCCGCTGGGAAGCCTGTGATTGGCACATTCAAGCCTGACATGCACTTGTCAAAGGGACCGCTACAGTACGACAAGACCGTACCCTTGGTAGTAGGGTTCGACCCTGGGCTGGCGGGCAGTGCGTTCATCTTCGGGCAGGAGGATTTGCACGGGCGGTTGAAGGTCTACGGCGAACTGGTGCAGGAAGGCTACGGCGCGAAGCGTCTGATCGAGGAGCGGCTACGGCCCTACCTGCGGCGGCGGTTCCCGGACGCCAAGATCATCATTGCCCCTGACCCGGCGGCATCCATCCGGGGTCAGCGGGACGAAAAGACCATCGTGGATGAGTTGCGCCGGCACTACCAAGTCAAGGTGGAGACCAACAATCGGTTGACACAACGGCTGACATCCATCGAGCACTATACAACCCGTCTGACGGACGTGGGGCCGGCGTTCCTGGTGGACGCGGCGGAGTGCCCGGTGCTGGTGCGAGCGTTGAAGGGCGGGTGGCGGTTCGAGCTGAACCCCAAGACGGACAAGATGAAATCTCCTGAGCCAGATAAGAAAAATCCCTACAGTCACCCTGGAGATGCGCTGGGTTACTTAGCAAGGTACTATATGCGCCAGACGGAGCGCACGGAGCGGTACCCCACGTTGCACATACCCAAGCAGTACGCTCCCGTAAACCAGTACCATCACCGCTGACGAGCTGGACGCATGGCCACACCCGCAGAAGATATCGTTGACCAGCTCATGGCGCTGGTGCCTGAGATGGTCCCTGTCACAGCGGAGGATTTGAGTCCCCTGCGGGACAAGTACCGCCCCCTGTTCGACACGTTCGTGAGTGATCGCTTTCAGGCGGAGCGGCGGTGGCTGCGTAACCTGCGGCAGTATCTGGGGCTGTACGACCCCGAGATCGAACGTACCTTGGCCAACGGACGGTCGAAGGCGTACCCGAGGATCACACGGGTCAAATGCCTGAGCGTGCTGGCGCGACTGATGAACCTGATGTTTCCCGGCAACGAGCGCAACTGGGCGCTGAACGCCGGGCCGGAGCCGGACGTGTCGGACGAGGACGCGGCGGCGGCGGTGCAGGAGTTTCTGACCAAGCAGCAAGAGGCGGGCGTGCAGGTTCCCCTGACCGAGGAGGACATGCGGCAGGCCATTGTGGAGATGGCTGAGAAGAAAGCCGCCCGGTTGTCCAGCATCATCGACGACTACCTGCAAGAGATGGGTGGCGACCAGACACAGGACTACATCACCGTCAACCGGCAGGTGGTGGCGAGCGGCATCCTGTACGGGACGGGAGTGTTGCTGGGACCGTTCGCGCGGGAGCAGACGCAGGCGCGGTGGCAGTTCCAGGGGCAGACCCCGCAGCGGGTCACGGAGACCAAGTACAAACCCCAGTTTGAGTTTCTGCCGGTGTGGGACTTCTTCCCCGACATGAACAGCAAGAACCTCACCAGCAATGACGGATACTTTGTGCGGCGGGTGATGTCCCGGCAACAGGTGCGCAAGCTGGGTGAGCGGGAGGGGTTCTTCCCGAACATCATCAAGGAGTACATGGAGCGCGACGGGGTGCGGGGGAACTACAAGCCCCGGCAGATTGACACCGAGCTGCGCAACCTGGGGGTGCAGTCCAACGTCAACGCGGAGCCGAAAGACACTGGGCGCTACGAAGTGGTGACCTGGTATGGCCCAGTGCTGGCCAAGCACCTGACGAAAGCGCGCGTGGACATGGGTGACGCAGACCCCGAGGACGAGGTTCCCGGTGAGGTCTGGATGGTGGGTAACCACATCATCGGCGCGATGACATCCCCGTGGCATGACCTGGGGGTGAAGGTTCGCACGGTACATACCTTCACGTTCGACGAGGACGATACCAGCCCCCTGGGCAACGGCCTGCCGGCAGTGATCCGTGACAGCCAGTTGTCGGTGTGTGCGTCGGCGCGGATGCTGCTGGACAACGCCAGTGTGGTGTGTGGACCCAACCTGGAGCTGAACACGGACCTGCTGCGGCCTGACCAAGACTTGACGGGGGTTCATGCGTACAAGGTCTGGTACCGGGAAGGGACAGGGGCGGACGCGCAACAGCAGGCAGTGCGCAACGTGGCCATCGACAGCCACATCACCGAGCTGTTGCAGGTCATTCGGCTGTTCATGGACTTCGCGGACACCGAGTCGTTCGTAGGTCCGGCCACGGGCGGCGATATGTCACGGGGGCCGAGTGAACCTCTGCGTACCGCTGCCGGGGCGTCCATGCTGCGGGGGGATGCGGCACTACCCTTCAAGGACATTGTGCGCAACTTTGACCAGTTTACGCAGTCTGTCATACAATCATTGGTGTGGTTTTCTCGGTTGCTGGGGCAGCATCCTGAAGCGCAGGGGGACTACAACGTGGTGGCGCGGGGGGCGACAAGCCTGATTGCCAAAGAGATTCGCGGAATGCAGGTGGACCAGTTGGCGTCTACGCTGACGCAAGGCGAGCTGGAGCATGTGGACTCCCGCAAACTGGTGCAGAAACGGTTTGAGGTGCGCGACCTGACAGACATGCTGTTGAGTGAAGCTACGGTAGCCAACAACCGGGCGCAGGCGCAGCAGGGAATGCAGGAGCAGAAAGCCCTGCAAGATGAGATGACGCGCGCCACCATACGCTCCGAGCTGGCCAATGCGTTCAAGAACATCGCACAAGGCCAGAAGAACGTGGCGGCTACCGAGAAATCGCGCATAGAGGCGGTTGAAGGTATACTGGGGCAAATGACATCGGCAGACATGGCCGCCAGTGCGGCGCAGGGTGCGGCTGAACAGCCCGACATGATGCAAGGAGTACCCCCACAATGAGGGTGGACAGACAAACCATCGCGGAACTTGGGCAGAAAGTGCGGGCCAACCGCGCAACACCTGAGATGACGCTGGTGCTCCAGTGGATCGGGGCGCTGGAAACCGATGCGGTCAGAGAGTTGATCGACTGCACCCCTGAAAGACATGCTTACCAGCAGGCGCGGGTGCATCTGCTGCAAGCGATGAAAACGCAGATATCCGAGCCGTCTTTCGCGGAACAACAAGCCAAATACCAGGTGAGCTGACATGGCAGATACCCAAGAAACCACCCCAGTAAACGAGTTTGACGATGCGTTCACCAAGTTCAGTGCGGATGAATTGCCTGTACTGACGCCTGCACCGGCTGATCCTCCGGCACCCGTACCTTCGGAACCCGAAGCTCCGGCGGAAGATGAGGAGGCGCTACCTCTCGCTGCGAAGGATGAGGGCATAGCGACGGGCGATGAGAAACCGGAAGAAAAACCTGCGGAAAAGCCCGACACGGCGCTGCTGTCCAAGCTGGAGGAGTTGCTGGACAAGACCCGCGCAGCCGAGCCAAAGGCTGTCGAACCACAGCCCGTTACACCCGCACCTCCGGTCAACCCCTACACCCCCGAGGAGCAGACATTCCTGGCGGAGTACGAGAAGGACTGGGGTGATGTCTCCAAGGCCGAGTCACTGAAGCGCCGTACCGAGTACAACGACCTGGTGCAGTACGTGTTCAACGAGGTGGCAGCGGTGCTGCGACCCATGACGCAAGACCTGCAAGTGGTCCTTCAAGAACGGCAAAAAGCGCAGGTGCTGGGTGCTGTGCCGGAGTACGGCACGTTGCAGGAATCCATCACCGCGTGGGTGGGGGCGCAGCCGGCCTACTTGCGAGACGCATATCAACGTGTTATACAGGGCGGGAACTCTGATGAGATTGCCGACCTGGTGGAGCGGTACAAGAAAGACACACCCGGAAGTGTTGTGGTAGACTCATCAAAGCAACAGGCAACTGAGCTGCCTCCGCCCGCCAAAAAAGCGGCCCAGGCGTTGGCCCCAGTCAGTTCCAAACGATCTTCTGTCGTAGCAGCAGAACCTGACAAGAACGACTTTGACGGTGCGTTCGCCAAGTTCGCCGCTATAACTTAACTGGAACTGAGGTTTAAGACATGGCAAATGTTACTGGATATGGCGATATCTCCCCCGCTGTAGCAGCGTACTCACAAGTACAGATGCTCAAACGCGGGACGCCCTACCTGCACGCTGAAAAGTTCGGTCAGACGTATGTGCTGCCGACCAACAGCACCAATACGGCCAAATGGCGCCGATACTTCCTGACTGGCGCGACCGGCTCGGCGGGTACTGGCACAGGCAACTTCTTCACTCCGGTGTCTACCACACCGTTGACCGAGGGTGTGACTCCTGCGGGCCGCAAGCTGGCGAACCAGGACTACACGGTGACTCTGGCGCAGTATGGTGATTACGTCACCATCACTGACGTGATCCAGGACACGCACACTGACAACGTGCTGTCTCAGGCCACCGACATCCTCGGAGAGTCTGCGGCTATCACGCTGGAGACGCTGCGGTTCAATGTGTTGAAAGCGGGTACGAACGTCTTTCGTGCTGGCAATGTGGCGGGGCGTGTGAACATCATCACTGCCCCCACCTTGGCGGACTTCCGCCGAGTGACTACTGGGTTGAACCGGCAGAACGCCAAGAAGATCAGTCAGGTGATCGCGTCTACACCGGACTACAACACCAAGTCGGTGGAAGCGTCGTACTTCGCGATTGCTCACCCCGACCTGGAAAGCGATCTGCGGGCTATCGCCGGCTTCAAGGTGGTTGCGGATTACGGCCCGCACACCTCACCGATGGAAGGCGAGATCGGGTCTCTGGAGCAGATTCGCTTCTTGACCAGCACGATCTACGCGCCTTATCTTGACGCAGGTGCTGCGGTCAGTACCTCCGGGTTGCGGGCTGCCACGACCAACGTGGACGTGTACCCGATCCTGGTCTTTGGTCGCGACGCCTTCGGGATCGTGCCGTTGAAGGGCAAGTCCGCGATGACCCCGATGGTCGTCAACCCGAAACCTTCGTCTGGTGACCCCCTGGCGCAGCGCGGCACAGTCGGCTACAAGTTCTGGACCGGCACCGTCATCCTGCAACAGGCGTTCATGGCTGTACTTGAGGTCGGCGCTACCGCGTGATGACTCTGAGGGGCTGAACTTCAGCCCCTCTACCTTTTTGATGTGAGGGATTTGAAATGGCTCTGACGACTGATACACGCTCCCAGTCTGGTGGCATTGTCAATTACGCTGTTGGGAAGATCGTTACTGATTCTGCCACAGCGGCTGCCGCCACGATTGCCGTGGGTTTCGTGCCGCGTGTGGTGCGGTTCCGCAATGTTACCGACCGCATCAGCGATGAGTGGTATGAGGGGATGGCGGCTGCCAGCTCGATTCATACTGTCGCGGCGGGCACGGTTACCCTGGAGACCACCAACGGCATTACTGTGAATGCTGATGGCACCTTCACGCTCACTGCGGTGACGATGGTGGCTAGCAAGACGTTCGCTTGGGAAGCCATCGGCTGATTTCTGCGACCTCGGGGGCTGAAGGATGATGGGCATGGGCGACTCGTCTGTTTCTATAAAGCGTGCCGTCAATGGCTACGTGGTGTGCTTCAGCGACCCCGAGATCGTGAAGTCCAACAGAAAGAACGACAAGTACGAGTCGGCTGATGTTGAGATGGTGTTCAATGACGTGGATGCTGTGCTCAAATTCCTGAGCAAGAACCTTGAAAAACTGGTTCAGGAAGATGAGTACGACAGCGCGTTTGTCAAAGCATTGAAGGAGTAGGTATGGCTGAGTTGAGATCGAACCTGAAGATGCCGCTTGCGTCGGACGAAGATGGCCGCATCAAGATCGTGCTGGAGGAGAACGACAACATCCCTCCGACCGGCCTGTTTGTGGGTGACAACGGTGTGGGCTACATGCTGCAACCCGGCGTGGAACTCAGCGTACCGCCCGGCGTGGTGGAGATCCTGAACAACGCGGTCACATCTGTGCCGGTTGTTGACCCGCAGACGTTGGAAGTGATTGATTACCGACCCAAGAAACTGTACCCGTACAGCCGTGTTTAATCCTCGTGACACTGCAAGAGCTGCTGGACGAGCTGAAGAAGGGAATACTTAGAGACAGTTCCAGCCTCATCTCTGGACCTGCTGACTCGCTGTGGTCCGACGAAGCTCTGGTACGTTACATCGACGAAGCGCAGATGCGCATGGCCACTATTGGCCTCGTACTGCGCGACGCCTCGACCCCTGCTGTCACTCAAGTCAAGCTCGCCACGGGCGTTGCCGGCTACACGCTGCACAAGTCCGTACTGGCAGTCATCTCCGCACGCTACGCGGATGACGCGCGTGACCTGATCCGCACCGGCCACTCGGCGCTGTCGTCCTACCAGCCCCCCAGCGGCTCCCTGACGTTTGACCCTGAGACATCCGAGCTACCTCCTGGGCGGCCTGTTGCGTGGGCCAGCGACGAGCAGTTGGACATCAAGTCCGGCGCGTCGGGCATCGTGCATCTGCGCATCTACCCTGAGCCGACGGTGGACTACACGGACACGGTGTACTTGCGCACCATTCGCAAGCCGCTTGCAGCCCTGACGCTGGATAATTTGTCTGCCTCGCCTGAAGTTCCTGAACAGTACCATCTGGGGCTGCTGGACTGGGCGGCCTACCGCGCGCTGCGCAACATTGACAGCGATGTGGGCAACGTCTCGGGCGCCAATGCCTTCCGCGCACCGTTCGACGATATGGTGGATCAGGCCAGACGTGATACATTGCGCAAGTTGTTCGCACCGACAGCCTGGGGCTTTGGTCGCGGCGGCTTTGTTTGGGACTCTTGGTAGGGCAGTGGCATGGCTACAGACGACAAAAACCGCCGACCGAAGTTCGTTGATTTCGGGTTTGACTTAAACCAGACACCTGGTCAGGCAATACGTGTTGCGCAGGATCGAGCGGGCGGTGGAGCTGTAGGTGCTGGCGCTGGTACGCGTGAGTTTCTTCGACAAGGTTTTGTACGCCCGACGCAAGATGTCATCAACTCGGTGGCAGGTGGGGTTACGAATGTTGTTCGGCCTGTTAGTGATTTTACTCAAGGTCTGGTTACTGGTGGCCCCACACCTACTGCTGCCACCGTGCCTGTCCCAGCACCCAACTACCCCACCTTGCGGTCTGTCGTATCACCTGAGCAAACCGCTCCGGCACCCGCACTGACGCGCACACCTTCACGAGGGCAGCCGGCCCCAGCAGTACCTGCACCCAGCGTAACTACTCCACGCCAAGCTGCACCGGTCTACTCGATGGACAGTGTACCTGCGGGTGGAGGGTACATGGAGTGGGGTGACAGGGGCGCGCGCGGCGGTGCAGGCAGCCTGAGCGTCACACCACAACGTGCGAGAGAACTGTCAGGGCAGAGCAACATCGTACCTGCTGGGACTATCCCCCAACTGGGGGTTGGTTCACAACCAGCCTATACTGATCCACAAGGTCTAGGCCGGCCCGACGCGCCTCGGCGCAGCACGCTGATAGGTGACCGCAGTCAGGGTTTCGACGCGGTTTTGAACAATCTAGTGGCGCAGGCCACGCGCGAGCCTGACTCCTACGGTGCCTTGTTTCAACGTAAAGGTGCATTGCGCGCGCTCGACGCCATCGCCGGTGTGGCGACGAGTGCCGGTACCAACGCGGCGCAGGACATTGCGAATGTTCGCAACGCGGTTGAGCAGCGGTTGAACACAGAGCTTACCGATCAGTCGCGTGAAGCAGACCGTGGTGTGACTACACGCGGGCAGGACAGACTGTTCCAGAGTGGGCTGCTGCAAAACACGATAGCTGCGCGGAATGCCGACCTGCAAGCAACCACGACGCGAGATGTTGCAGCAGATCGTAACGCTGTGTTGCGGGAAGGGCAGAAGTCTCGGTCTGCTGACAGTGCTGCGCAGCGCGCATCGCAAGAAAGAATTTATGCTGGTGCGGCGGAGCGTGAACTTGGATCAAACCCACTCAGGCAGCTCGATGCGCAGATCATCAAGCGTGTGAACGCCGATGGTACGCCGATGACCGAAGAAGGTCTGGCGAATGCACTGGCATTGCGTGACAGGATTCAAGCCCAGGCGAACCCTTACCAGTTCCTTCTACCCCAGGCGAAGTAACCGTGGCTGTTGCACCCCTGACCGAAGGTGAACGTCTAAGGCGACTCATCAACGCTCCGATTGTTATCGGGCCTATGCCTGGTGCGCAACCGGCGGCTGCGCCTGCCCCTCCGGGAGCTTTCGAGGAGTTCGGGCGGGCGTTCAAAGCTACCGCCGCAGGTCGCACAGCGAGTGGGTTTGGGCAAATTGCTGCCGATTTGCCGGGTGCTGACCAAGGCAATGCCTTGCAGCAGTACGGGCAGGGTGTCGAGGAACGGAACGCTTCGAGCATTCAGAATCTTCAAGATGTGATAGACCGCCCAGGCGCTGCATTTGGTGCGGCTACAGGCAATGCGGCGGGGTCTGTGGCGGGGATGGTGGGCGCCCGCGCTGTAGGGTCAGCGATTACAGCAGCAGGGGGGTACCTTGTACCAGCGAACCCGCTGATTGGCGGGGCTATCGCAGGTCTGGGGCAGTTGATCTCATGGGGTGGGCCTGTTGCCACCCTGTTTGCCCAGTCCTACGGAGGCATCCGCCAGCAGCAGATTCAAGACAACCCTGAAGCAGCCGGTGGTCTTGGAGCCAAATTGGCGGCGGGTACGGGTGGTGTCGCATCCGCAGCGGTGGAACGCTTGGGCGGTCCCGAGGCGCTGACCGATATCCTACTTCGCGGGGGCAAAGAGGCGCTGGCCAAAGAAGTTGGCAAGGAAGGTGCGAAACAGGCTGCCGCGACGACCTACGGCGGCGCACTGCGGAACCTTGTCACTGGCCCAGTAGCGCGCACCGCACTGCGCTCCAGCGTGACTGAGGCGGGCGAGGAACTGCTTCAAAACCCGATTGAACAGGCAGCAGCGTTTCAAAACCCGCTGGCACCTGAGTCTTTGCAAGAGACCGCGTTCGGCGCTGCGATGGGACTTCTGGGTGGCGCTGGCGTAGGTGGTGCGTTCGGCGCGTTGACACCGCGTGGCAAGCCTACGGTCGATCCCGGTACTGTAAGCGACGACGACCTGAAAAGTACGGTAGACACGTCGCTGTCTGGCCAGTCTACAGGGCCTTTGGCGTTGCCAGCACCTGGCGCTTTGCCTGACGGGTCCAAATTCGTTGTAGGGGCTGCCGGGCAGAACTACACCGAGACGCAGTTCAACCAGATCATGGCGCAGGATCGCGCCCTGCGGGATAGTGGCCGGTACGCTGAAGCGAACCAGTTGCGGGAGCAAGTGTTTGGGGTAGGGCAGCAGGATACTTCCGCGCCCTCTGCGGGCAATGTGATCGAAGGGGAAGTTCTGCCCTCAGAGGTAGCCGCACCGTTGGCCTTGCCAGCCCCGCCAGAAGCGCCCCTGATTGTTTCTCCGCGTGGCGTGGTGTCCCGGCCCGGAGAGGTGGAGCAGGCGCTTGCGCAGACTGACGATACTGCCGAACGTGCGAGGATTCTTGGTCTTGGACCGCAGGCGGTAGAACAGCCTTCCGCACCCCCGCAGGTAGATGTGCAGCAGGGCCAGCGCGCCGCGACAGAAGCTGTTAACTTGGCGCTCTCCCCTGGGTCGGCTCGTAGGAGGAGTTGGTCGGATGACCTTTTTGAAGGGTACGCGCTAACCATCCCAGCATTCAATGCGCTCCCGCTGGCGGTTGCCGGTCGGTCGGCACACGGTATGGCCAAGGGGCACCCAGCGCAGCTGCTTAAAGACCTGTTTGCTTTGTTCAAGGACGGCCTAGACCCGACACGCCGTGGCGGGCAACTGGACACCGCACCGCTGAATGCGCGCCCAGGGGAGGCGCGCGCAGGAACGACTCCAAGTGGTAGCGCATACAGGGATGGGATGTTTATTTTGGTGGCGCACGAGGGGGTTGGCGGCATAACGTCAATGTCCCAGGTGGAAGCGGTGCTGGTGAACGAGGATTGGGCCGAACTGGCGCCGCTCATTCAACGCGCGCTTCCGCAAGTGAAAGTCCTGCCGTATTCGCGGGTAGGGGAGCTTGCGGCCTCTGCTGACATTGCAGAGCGTGCGAGGATTCTTGGTCTTGGCCCGCAGGCGGTAGAACAGCCTCCCGCACCCCCGCCACCTCCGTTCCAGCAAGCGATCAGCAGCCTGCCTACTGCCAACCTGAAAGGTCTGCCGACGAAAGTGCGGGACACGCTGGCGAAAGCCGAGACGCCCGACGCGCTGGAGGAGGCGGTCGCCCGCGAGATTTACACACGCACCAAAGCAGGCTCTACGGCGCAGTATGTGAACAACCCTGACGGGCCGTTGCAGTCTCTGTACCGCGCCGTGTCCGGCGCCAACATCCCGTCGATGGAGGAACTGGCTGCACGATTTGAAAAGCCTACTGAACAACCTGCACCTACTCCGCAGGAAGTTCCAACGCAAGCTGTGACGGAATCGGCAGTCGTGCCAACGGAAGCGCCCGCACCGCAAGCTGTGTCGGAACAGCCCGCAGCCGTAGTGCCTAAACAGGCGCCCCCGGCGGCCACACCCGCAACGGCTGCCTTGGCCCCGGCGCCAACCAAGCGAGGCAAGAAAGCCGCAGCGAAGAACGCCCCTGCCCCGGCGCCTACCACAGCGCCCGCTCCCGCACAGACTGTTGAGCCTGATCTTCCTCCCGCGTTGAACTCTGTGGAGTCGAAGGAGCGGACAGACGCCACGGGCCGACTGAGAGAGTTGGAGTCTCGTGCAGACATTGCCACCTTGCGACTGATGGAAGATGACGGGACCATGCCGGATACGCTTCGACGACGGCACGAGACCGAGATCGCCGCGTTCGAGCAAGCGCAGGAACTGTTCAACAAGAAATACTCCCCGCAACTCTCCCGTGGGGCGCAGAACTCGGGCGGGACGCACACCGTCGAGTCTGTCCTGAGTGCTATCAAGGAGCGTGTAGGCGCGGCGATCAGCAAGGCGCTGGGCAAGCGGTTCGTTGTCGTGCAGTCTGTGCAAGATATGCACAATGACATGCGCAGGCGCGGGTCATTCAATGCGGATGCTGTGCAGGACGGCGCCAAGGGGGTGTACGACCCCAGCACCGGTGTGAGCTATATCGTCGCCGAGAACATGGCCGCGAACGACTCCGCGTGGGGTGTGCTGCTGCACGAGATGGGCGTGCACTACGGCCTGCGCAAGATGCTGGGCGACAGCGGGTACGAGTCCATCTTCCGCGATGTCGGGCGCTTCCTGGCTGACGGAGACGCGGCGTTTGTGGCGGCTGCCCGGCGGGTGAACATCGAGGAATCGCTGGGGCTTGACCCGGACGCACCCGACTTCGCGCAGCAGATGGCCGAACGGGTGGCCCAGGACAGCCGGCTGGGCGAGGAAGTCTTGGGGTACTTCGCCGAGAACCCGAACAACCATAACCGCTCGTTGTGGCGTCGGACGGTTGTCGCGGTGCGGAAATTCCTGCGCAAGGCCGGGTTTGACCTTCAGCTCAGTACGAAAGATGTCATGGATATTGTCCATGCTTCGACATTGGGCGCTGTGAATGAGCAGACACCCAGCAGCCAGCAGCAGATGGAAAAGGATGCACAAGAGCTGCTGTTGGATTACGGCTACCGCGCGGTGCAGAACCCTGATGGCACCGTGGATATCGTGAACGGCAACGGGCGTGTCATCGCCGATGAGGACGTTCCCACACCCATTCAGCTTGCGGCTGCCCTGCTCAAATACCCCGGCATGTCGGAGCAACTGCTTTCGGACATCACGCAGACCGGACCCTTGTACTCCCGCAGCACGGCGCGCGGCCAGATGGGAGACGCGGCGGCTACCGACATGCAGGGTTTCGGGCAGGCAGCGAACGCCGCCCGTGCCATGAAGGCGCGTGTCATGTCCCTGCTGACTGGGGGCAAGGGCGGTACGATAAGCGCCAGGATGCTGGGTGCCGTGGCCAAGTGGGCGGATCGGAACACCCTGGCGGAATTGTTCGACAACCGTTTCGGTGGGGCGCTGAAGCGCAACGCGCAGACCTACGCCAACCAGGAGGTTATCGCTGCGCGGTTTGGGCAACTGTTCAGTAATACTTACAAGAAGCTGGAACGCCAGGAACGCACGGACCCTGCGGCGTACAAGGCGATCAGCAAGTTGATGCAGGCGACCGAGCTGCGCCTGGACCATCGCAAGACGTGGGCAGAGCACACGCACCTACAGGGTGAGAGTGCTGAAGATCAGGCGATGTTAAAGAGTAGGTTGGCTGAATTAAAGCAGGCATGGGGCAAGCTCAACCCGGAGCAGCGCGGGATTTACACCGATCTCGTCACCATGAACGAGACGACCTATTTTGCGGACATGGCGGTGACGCTCCAGAACATGGTGGCGAGCGAGCCGTTGGATGCGGCAACCAAGGCAGTGTTTGCAGGGGATGCCTCAGAGGCATTCCGGAATGACCCCGCAACGCACGAGAACGTGGCTGCTGCGCACAAATACTGGAAGGGTGTGCTGGACAAGTACACGACGGCACTGAACGCCTACACGACCGTTGAGCGTGCCAAGCTGCCCGTGCGGGAGCCTACGACACCCGAGGACAAAGCGGCCATAGCGGCAGCGATGAAGGGGGTGACCGACCCTGCCCAACGGAAGCGCATCAAGCGCATGTTGTTGGCTGGCCGTCAGGCGGGGCTGACACCCGAGCAGCGGGCGATGACCAAGCACCTCAACTCGCTGGACGCCCAGCTTGAGATGACGCAGCGCAGCTTGAAGTCTATCGCTGAATCGCCGTACTTCCACTTGGGGCGTTTCGGTAACTACTTTGTGGGTCTGACCGTGCGCAGAGACGCAGAGGGCAAGGCCGACCCTGCCGCAATGCAGCAGGTTGTTGAACGACTGACCAAAGATTTCCCCACTGTCAGCTTGCGGGCGGACTCAGGCAACCCCAAGATATTCACGCGCTTCGAGTCCTCTGAGAGTGCGCAGGCTTTCGTGAACGCCCTGGACAAGTTGAGTGCGGACGGGCTGCTGGACACCACAGAGGACAGTGCCGGGTATTTCAAAGGGTCCAAGTCGGAGGTTGTGCAGCGACCAGTAGGTCCGGCATGGCTGTCACGGGTGATCGAGAACATCCGTGAGGATGATTCTGACCCAGACGCCACCAACGCGATGGTGGAGAGTTTGCGGGCCATGTACCTTGAGTCGTTGCCGGAGCGATCCGTTGCGCGTGTGATGGCTCACCGCAAGGGCGTCCAAGGGTATAGCACTGACATGATCCGCAGTTATGCGCATCGGATGTACATTGCCGCAAGCCATATCGCCGGCCTCGCTACATCCCCTGCGCGGCAGGACACGTTCCGTGAGATGCAGGATGTGCTGTTCAAAGCGCAGGCTGATCCGAACATTGACGCAGATGGCGAGGAGAAGCTGCGCATCATCGTGGATGAACTCAAACAACGGGACTTGGACAACGCCGACCTGACACCGCAAAGTCCGGCCATGAGCGTACTCCGGGCACTGGGACACGCATACTTTCTCGGGCTGTCCCCGGCGTATTTGATGATGAACATCATGCAGGTCGGTACGCACGGTGTCCCCGAGCTGGCCAAAAGGTTCGGAGCAGCTAAATCTACCGCTGCGGTGGGAGCAGCTTTTCCCGACGCACTGAAGGTTGTGACCGCCGCCATCCGTGAAGGGTACAAGTCAGGCGGGACAACCGGCGCTGCGGAGATGGTCATTACGTCTGACGTGCTGGCTGCCGGCGGGTTGTCTCCCGAGCGGGTCAAGTATCTTGTCGAGATGATGGGTACAGGCAGGCTGGATATCGGGACTATTGCACGCAATATAGGCCGGATCGCAGCAGGAGAAGTGTCCGGTGAGGGCGGCGCCAAACTGAACACAGCGTTGAAGATAGCGACCAGTTTTACGTTGATGTCCGAGATTCTTGCGCGCACCACGATGGCGTTGGCAGCCTACGACCTGCACGGCAAGGACGGGGCTGTACAGTATGCTGCGCGCGTTATCGACAACTCCATG
>OFRO01000367.1_pt1 | contig 16634 bp, 32 predicted proteins | sample 1543091 | NCBI WGS metagenome assembly OFRO01 (sample SAMN07774217, study PRJEB24372) | wastewater metagenome | isolation source: Exp Tend NO 10WW | collected 2016-02
GGGGCTGGTCGGGGACGGTGTAGGCGGGTCGGGGCGGCGGGGGCTCCTCGGGGTCTTTGCCGCAGGCGTGGTCGAGGTGGTGCCGCCCGGCGGCGAGGTTGGCCGAGGACAGGTTGCCGGCGTCCAACCGGCGCCAGTAGGAATGCCGCCTGGCGTCGATGTGGACGACGGCGCCGCGGCCGGTGGCGATGGCGGCGAGCGCGACGGCCCGGTCGACGGGGTGGAGCGACACGGTGGCCTGGAGTGCGCAGATGTCGTCGTCCCACACTTTGCGGACGGGGGTTCCACAGTCCGGGCAGACGGCTGTTCCGCGGGGCGCGGGGACGCCGTCCCATTCTGAAGAATGGGACTGGGACGGGACATCCCCGCCGAGCGCCTGGAACGTCATCTGTCCCGCAGGTGTCCCGTTTGCCCTAATCATGGCTTGACCTGCGTATATACCCGCATGTCCCGAGTGTCCCGAGGTGTCCCGTTTGCGATTCGGGACGCCCTATCCGGGGGCCGTGGAACAGGTGGTGTCCCGCGCTCGATTCGGGACACTTATCCACAGGTGTCATCGGTCCACCTCGAACGCTCCGAGGCGGGCTTTGCGGACCCTGACGGCCTCCTCGATGACCTGGTTGGACGCCTTCAACCCGCGGCCGTTCTTCCACGCCCGGACGTCGCGCACAGACGCGTCGTCGGGCACCTGGTTGTCGTCGAGGAGCCCGATCAGCTCGTCGACCTTCACCTTCCACGCGGCTGCCGCCCCGGCCGCGTCGACGCGGTGGCGCAGCCGGGGCGACGTCTCGCGGTGCAGCACGAGAGTCTTCTCCGCGATGGGCAGGCGGGCGGCCTCGCAGTCGAGGCGGAACACGGCGTCGGACACCTTGGACAGCCGCCAGATCGCGTCCACGTCGCCGGACTTCGCGGAGCCGCCGCGCTGCCCCTTCGTCTCGTCCTTGCCGGTGTGGTCGAGGCGGATGAGCGCGAGCCCGGCCTGTTTGATCGCGAGGCCGGTGTGGCGGTAGAAGTTGAGCCAGGTGTCGTTCTCGTTCTCCTCGCCGCGGATGGCGCGCGACACGGTGTCGATGACGACGACGTCGCAGGCGTAGGCGGATGCGGCGGCGATGAGCTCGGCGCCGCCGGCTGGCGTGTCGAGCGCCGACATGGTGGGGAACGACAGCACGACGAGGTTTCCGAGGTCGGCGGGGGTGTGGCCCATGGCTTTGAGCCGGTCGCGGGTGTCGACCTTCGGGTCGTTCTCGAAGTCGACGTAGAGCACGCGGCGCGGGCGGTCGGGGCTGGTGCCGAGGACGTCGGCGCCCTGGGCGACGGCGACGGCGATCTCCAGCAGCAGCAGCGACTTGCCGACCTTCGGCGGGGAGTAGAGGGCGACGAGGCGGCGGGCGGGGAGGATCGGCTCGACGATCCATTCCTCCTCGGAGTCGTCGGCCCACAGGGCGTGCCAGTCGAGCGCGGGGAACGCGTCGCGCACGGCGGCGGCCGGGTCGGGCTCGCCGAGCATGACGAGGTCGTCGAGGGTGTGCCCGGCGTCGAAGTGCTCGGTGGCGTCCTTGCACCCGTCGGCGGGCAGCAGGATGGTGGCGGCGGCGCCGAGCTCGTCGGCGATGTGGCGGGCGTGGGCGAGGCCTGGCTCGTCGTTGTCGGCGATGATGCGGACGTCCGCGGCCCCGGACAGGGCTTCGGTGTGCCAGGGCCGCCACGACCCGGCGCCCATGGGACAGGTGGTGGCGGTGAGCCCGAGCGCGGCGAGGGTGTCGGCGTCGCGCTCACCCTCGACGACGTAGACGGGCCGGTCCTGCATGGCGGCCGCGAGGACGGTGGGCAGTCGGTACAGCGGCATGTCCAGGCCGCCGAGGTTGGGCTGCTGGCGCCCGTCGGCCCAGGCGTGCTGCGTGAACGTCTTGCCGGCGATCTCGCCGGTGTCGACGTCGACGAGGTTGTAGCGCACGACGCGGGCGACGATGGCGCCGTGGCGGTCGTGGTAGTCCCAGTGGTGGGTCTTCTCGCGGCGGTGGGGTTTGGGTCTGGGTGCGGCGGCGGGTTGGGGGCGGCGCCAGGCGCGGACGTGGTTGAGGTGGGTGACGGTGCCGGGCCGGTCGGGCTGGTAGTCGGTGAACATGGCGGCGGGCGGCAGGCCGAGGGCGTCGAGGATGTCGCGGATGCCGCAGCCGGCGTGGCAGTGCAGGAGGAGCCGCCCGTCGGCACCGGCGGCGATGGACAGCGACGGGTTGCGGTCGTCGTGGGCGGGGCATTGCGCGATCCAGCCGCCGGCGGCGCGGGTGACGCGGTAGCCGCCGTCTGCGAGCTGCGTGGTGACGGCTGCGACGGGGTCGTAGTCGGTCATGTCCGCTGTCACCCGTGCTCTCCTCGACGTCGTGCTGGTTTGTTGGTGCCCTGCTCCGGTCGTGATCCGGTGCCGCCCGTGGCGGGGCAGGGCTGCCTGGTCAGGCGAGTCCCTGGTCCTTCAGCAGCTTGAGCGCGGCGGCGGTAGCCGCGTCCACGGCCGGTTCGGGTGCGGCCAGCCCGCCGGACTTGTAGGCGTCGAGGAAGTCGGTGGCGCGCTTGACGGCGGCCGGGTCGCCGGTCGCGTCGGTCAGGGTCCACGGGGCGGACTGGCCGGGCTTGGCGACGCCCTGGGTGAGGGTCGCGAGGACGGTCTGCCCGACACGGTTCTTCAACGATGCGACGAGGACCTTGGGGAACAGCAGCGCATCCTCGGCGGTGGTCCCGAGGTCGACGTCGTGGATGGTGGCCGCGACGGCGTCCTTGTCGCCGAGGCTGGTGACGATGGACGGCTCGTAGCGCAGCACTTCGATGATGAGGAGGTGCCCGAGGTGGTCGGCGTAGGTGATGCCTGCGGATGCGGCTGCGGGGGACGTGAACGTGCTCATGGTCGTGCCTTTCCATTCGTGGGTTCCGTCACGGTCCCGGTGACGGTCGGGGGTTGGTGGCCGGCGCAGGATGTGGCCGGGTCGGTGCCGCCGGGGTCGTAGTAGGGGCACCAGTCGCAGCGGGCGTCGCCGGACGTGGGGGCTGCTGCGGGCCCGAGGGTGTCGGCGACCTGGACGATGGCGTCCCAGCGGCGCAGCGCGTCGTCGCATACCTGCTCGTCGAGGTCCTCGGCCCACAGGTGGATGCCGGAGGACAGCCCGGCGCGGGGGATGAACGCGATGCCGACGCGGTCGACGTCGCGGCCGGTGAGTGCGAGCGCGAGGCCGTAGAGGTGGACCTGGGTGCGGTACTGGGGGCCGGGGCCGTTGGCCTTGTAGTCGCCGATGGCGGCGGCGCCGACGAACTTCCAGTCGAGCACGAGGCGGCTGGGGCGGTGGTAGGCGTCGCAGGTGCCGCGGATGCCGTAGCCGGGCAGCTCGACGGGTATCTCGGCCTCCCAGTCGGGCAGCCCGTCGAGGATGCGGGCCATGCCGGCGTGGGCCTCGGTCCCGACCCATGACGGCAGGGGGTCGCCGCCGCCGGTCGTCTTGGGTGTCCCGGCGTGGAGGTGGGCGAGGTGTCTGGGGCAGGGGTGCCCGAGGGATGACGGGCCGGGTGCGGCCTGGCGGCTGCGCGGGCGCTGCGCGGAGTCGGTCGCGATGAGCGCGGCGATGTCGGATGCCTGCAGGCCGATGGGTGTGAACGTCATCGGTCGCCCCTTGCAAAGTCGGCCATCTCGTTCAGTTCCCGAACGGCGTCGTCCTCTCCCCGCTGGTAGCAGCCTTCGGCCCATTCAATGCACTTGGCGGCGATCTCGCCGGTGTCGACGTCGACGAGGTTGTAGCGCACGACGCGGGCGACGATGGCCTCGTCGCAGACAGGGCAGCACTCGTCATCCCATGCCGCGGTCCAGTTCTCATTGACATGGCAGAACTCGCATGTGTCGCCCAGAGTGCATCCGTCTCGGCAGTGCCTGCAGTGGCCGGGGGCGCTCATCGGTCGTCGTCCCTGTGCTCGCCCCACGCCGCGATGAGCTCGGCGGCGGCGAGCACGACGAGCAGGCAGACGACGAACACGGCGAGGCGGGCCATCACGATGCGGCCCGGGTGAGGAACGGTTCGCCCTGGGTGCAGCACTGCTCCCACAGGGCGGGGCTGATCCGCTTGACGGCGGCGCCGTCGATGACCTGCTTGGTGCACGCTTGGCGGAGCGTGTCGGACAGGATGGTGTCGGCGACGGCCGGTTTGAAGGTGCGGCGGCCGGGTGCGACACGGTACAGGGGGGTGCCGTCGGTGTTCTGGATGGTGCCGCCGACCTCGACGGCGTCGACGAGCTTCTGGCGCAGTGTTCTGGCCTCGTCGGTGAGGTCGGCGATCGTGTGCTCGATGGCGGCGAGGCGCGCGGCTGTCGCGGCGATATCGGTCATGCGGGGTCTCCTTGGGTGTGGGTGGTGTGCTGGTCTTCGGTCCATGCGCGGTGCCCGCAGCCGCACAGCCATACGGGGGCGCCGAACACGGCCGGGGCGACGATCCGTGTCAGCCGGTGGCCGGTCACTGCACATCCGCCACATCGAACAGCGGCACCTCGGCCGGCACCTGCACATCCAGGGATTGCAGATTCAGCACGGCCTGACGGAAGTACGACTCCTTCAACTCTGCGCCGATGCCGAACCGGCCACACTTCACAGCCTCATACACCTCCGAACCCACCCCCATGAACGGCGTCAGCACCCGCTCACCAGGGTTGGACCACAACTGGACGACACGATGGATGACGTCGAGCTGCAACGGGTGCATGTGCTTCTCGTCGTCCTCGCCGCGCGCCTCACGGAACGGCAACACGTTCCCGATACGCACGTCGTCCCAGAACGCCGACGCGTACTGCCGCCAGATCCAGTGCGAGTACCGGTTCTCCGTCTGCTTGCCCTCGTGGTTGCGGTAGCGCAGCAGCTCGGCGGGCATCTCGCGCTCGCCCGCGTAGTGGTCCAGCCCGGTCGGGTGGGCGATGGGCACCGGGTTGTCGCCCCGCCGTCGGAACACCAGCAGGTAGTCCGCCGACGCGACCGAGCAGCGCGACGAGTCGTCCACGATCGTCTTGTGCGCCAGGTTCTTCGCCATAGTGCGGTTACGCACGCCCAACGGTTCCTTCCACACGCAGTAGCGGGCGACATAGTCGAACCCGAGGCGCTGATGCTGGCGGATGATGTCACCGGGGAAGTCCACGTAGGCGTCCCTGCCGGTGTTGCCGGTGGGCACGTCCATGCAATGCACGGCCGTCATGCGGCCGGGCATGGTGATGCGGGCGAGCTGCTCCACGACGAAGTCGTAGTGGTCGAAGAACGACTGGTAGTCAGGGTTGTTCGACAGGTCACGGTCATCGGACGAGTAGTGGTACAGCCCGGCGAACGGCGGCGAATACACCGACAGGTGCACAGACTCGTCGGGCAGGTCGGACATGACCTCGATGCAGTCGCCCAGGTAGGCGGCGTACTGGTCGGTGACTAGCTGGTCCTGGACAGCCACGGGGGAACCTCCATAGGTGTGGTGAATGCTGCGCGCTGACGGTCGATGAGCAGCGCATCGTTCATGTGGGCGACAAGCGCGGCGAACATGGCGTCGGCCCGGCGGGATTTCGCGTCAAGGGAGTCCATTACGTTGGACATTCCACGGGTGGTGACGACGTCCACGGTCACGTCGCGGGTCTGGCCGAAACGCCACATGCGGCGCACAGCCTGGTAGTACTGCTCATAGGAGTGGGACGGGAAGAACGTCATCCGGTTGACGTGCTGCCAGTTCAGTCCCCACGCCCCGATGCTGGGCTTGGTCACCAATACCCGGATGTCGCCGCGGGAGAACGCGGCAAGCTTCTCCTCCTTCGCCTCCGGCGGGTCGGACCCGGCGACCTCAACAGCCCCGTCGATCAATGTGGCGAGGCGGCGCGACTCGTCGTTGAGGTGGCACCAGGCGACACCGGGTTCGGTGCCGTCGAGGAGGGCGGCGGCGGTGTCGCAGCGTTCACCGATGGTGCGGCGCAGCTCCTCGCGTTCCTCTGCGAGGCCGACGGCGTCGGTGTCGAACAGGTGTCCTTCGCGGACGGTGCGGGCCTCGACGACGTGGACGCGGTGGTGCAGGCCGGGGAGGATGAACCCGTCGTCTGGGTATCCGAAGTCCGACGGTTTGCGGATGGCGCGCGCCCACGACGACACCCAGCGCCAGAAGTGGTCGACGGCGTGTCCTTTGAACCGCCACCCGGCGCCGGCGGAGCCGCGCGTCCACTTCTGACTCTTCGTGCGCTGGGCCTTGATGTCGGACGTCTGGTTGTCGTTGACGAAGAACCTGTTCAACATGTCCATGTAGCCCAGATGCCCCAGAGCCTCGGACGACGTTCCCAGCTCCATGTAGTCGTTAGGCGCGGCAGTCGCCGTGCCCAGCAGCCGGTAGCGGCGCTTCTTCATGAACTCCGTCACCTGAACCCGGCGCACCCCGTCGAACGCTTTCAGCGCCGACGACTCGTCGCACACCACACCGGCGAAGTCGTCCGGGGTGAACTTGTCGATCTGCTCGTAGTTCGTGACCGTGATCGGCGCGGCGACGGTGCCGTCGCGGGACATCGCCGCGTCGAACCCGAACCTCTCCGCCTCGGCGACGATCTGGAACCCCACGGCCAGCGGGGTGAGCAGCAGCACGGGTCTCCCCGTGTGCCGGTGCACGTTGTCGGCCCACGACAGCTCCATGAGGGTCTTCCCCATGCCGCAGTCGGCGAAGATCGCGCCGCGGCCCTGGCGCAGCGCCCAGTCGGTCAAGTCGCGCTGGAACCCGAACAGGGTGTCGGGAAGGTGGATCGGGTCGAACCCGTCGGCGGTGTCGAGCTGCGCTTTGCGGGCGAGGAAGTCTTGGTAGCCGCCCATCACAGGGCTTCCAGCCATGCGACGGCGATAGCGGCGACCTGGACGAGTTCGAGGCGCAGCCCGTCGGTGTCGTGTTCGAGGGCGGCGCGGGCAACCTCCCCGACCTCCTCGGTGAGCACGGCGACTTTGACGGGGGTGGGGAGTGCGGCCGATGAGCAGTCGCCCCAGCCCCAGTCGTGGTCCTTGTTCCACAGCTCGGCCTGCCGGACGCGTTCGGCGTCAATCGCGTTGTAGATGTCAGTCCTGGTCATTGGTGCCCCCGGTCAGTAGTTGGATGAGGTCGGCGTAGCGGATGCGGACCCGCATACGCGGCGGGATTCCCGCGTCGGGCAGCAGGTCGGCGAGATACAGGTGGGCGTCCCAGTCGGCGGGTTTGCTGGCGGGTACGCCGCGGGCCTGCACGACGAGTACCGGGATGCCGCCGACCCGTCTGGCCTGGGCCTGGGTGTCGGTCCACCAGGCGCCCAACACGGCGCCGGCGGCGCCCTGCGCCTTCTTCCCGACCTTCACCTGCACGACCACCTGACCGTCGTGGAGGTGGACGTCGCCCTCGTCGGGGTGGTGCTGGTCGGCGGTGCGGATCACCCTGCGGGCGTCGACACCGTGGATCAGCGCGAAGTTGACGACGGCACGTTCCCCGTTGGCGCCTTTGCGGCGCGACACAGCAGCCATCAGGGCGCCCCGAGGAGGAGCCGCAGAGCCAACTCGGCTTGATGGGGCACGACGCCGTTCCCGCATATCTTCAGGCGCTGGGTGCGGGGGATGCCGACGTCGGTCCACCCGACCGGCCAGCCCATCATCCATTCGCAGAAGTCGGGGTTGAGGCGCCCGCCGTCGACGGGTGGTGGGGGAGGTCCGACGATGGCGGCCCACCTGTCGATCGCCGTCTGGTACTGGCCGAAGCGGTCGGGCTGCACGGCTCCGGGGATGGGTGGTTCGCCGGCACGGTCGCCGCCGCGCGTCTCATGCCGACCCGACGATCTAGGCGTGGGCAGGAGTCGCTGCGCCTCGATGGCGAGGCTCTTGCCGTGGCCGTTGCCGTTGCCGTGGCGGGCCTGCATGTCGGCGGTCCACGCATCCCACGCCTCGACGGTCTTCCCGGCGCCCATGTCGTTCACCGCCGGTGTCGGCAGGAGGGTCAGCCCATCCGATGCACCGCCGACGGCAGCATCAGGTCCCCCTTGGACCCGCGCTGGTTCGGCCCCCCGTTGCTTCCGTCCGTCGCCCGAGGCGTGGGCAGCAGCGACACCGCCGTCCGCAAATCCAGCCCGCCCGTCCCATGCACCCCAGGGCCGTTCCCATCCGACACCCGCGGGGTAGGCAACGATGAACACGCGTTCCCGCCGGTGGGGCGCCCCGGCGTCGGAAGCACGAACGCCACCCCACCTCGCGTCATACCCCAGCTCGGCCAGGTCCCCGAGAACGGCTCCGAGTGCCCGCAGAGGGCTATCTGACCCGTCTCCCACACAGAACGGGCAGGGTTCCACATCGCAATGAGCGTCGGCACTCAACAATCCCCTCACGTTCTCGATCACGACAAGGCGCGGTTGCAGCGCGTCGACGGCCTGCGCCATCACCGTCCACAGCCCGGAGCGGGTGCCCGGCCTGACGCCGCGGCGCAGCCCGGCCGTGGACACGTCCTGGCACGCCTTCACGGGAAGCCTCCCGTCAACACGTCGACGGCAAGGCTCCCGTTGGCATCACCCCCGGACCAGTCCACTTGGGTGATGTCGCCGAGGTTCGGCACACCCGGATGGCGGGCGGCCAGCACCCTGGACGCGTGCTTGTCGATCTCGGCGTGCCACACCACCTCACCGCCGATCGCGGCGATGACACCGGCGTCCAACATGCCCGCGCCGGAGAACAGCGACCCGATACGCGGACCCATCAGCACACCCACCCGGCGTGTTCGGGCAGCCAACGATCCACATGGTTCGCCAACCGTTTGCGTGACAGGCCCAGGCGCAGCCCCAGCTCGTCGGGGCCGACGGTCCGCTGATTCCGGCGGAACCACACCACCTCGCAGCAGACGGCGCAGCGCTGCGGATCATGCCCGGCGGGACGCGCGGCCAGCGGACGTTCGGCCCGATCCATCGCCATCAACTCGGCCAGCCCGGCATACAGGTCGCGGGACACCCACGACCGGCCGCCGATACGCGCGACCGTGGAGTCGTCCACGCCGCACCAGGCGGCGATACCCGCAAAGTTCATGCCCTCCGCGCACAGGTGCCGCACGGCTGCGGGGGCGCCGGCAGCAGGCACGAGGTCTTTCCCGTTGACGCTCAACGGACGACCTCGAGGCGCCCGGAGTTGCCCAGCGCCACCGCTGCGGCGGCGTGGGCGTCGAACGCCTCGGCGCGCCGCCGCAGCCGGTCGTGGCGGAACATGAGCACAGCGCACTCGGGGCACTCGTCGGGCACGAGGCGCGGGCCGTGGGCGTCGCAGCGCAGCAGCCCGCAGCCGGCGCACGCCCACCCGCCCGACGGGTGCCGCCTGAGGCTATGCACGGCCCCGCTCCAGGTCGGCGATGCGCCGGTCGCGGCGGTTGAGCAGCACGACGGCCCACGCCATCGCGTAGGGAAGCGACTGGTCGAGGTCCAGGCCGATGGCCTCGTAGAACTCGCGGCTGTTGCGGTCCTGCGCCGACGACAGCCGCGCGATCCGCTCGCACGCGGCGTAGGCCACGTCCGGGCTGCCGTGCGGCAGGTCGAGCAGGTCGGCGAGCCGGTCCATGTCGGGGTCGCTCATGCGATGCCTCTCGGATAGGTGGATGTGCGGCGGCGCCCATCGCTGGCTCGGCATCCGGGCGCCGCCGCGTGGCCCCCATCGGGAGGGCCGTGCCCCACGTGCAGGGCAGGTTCATGGAGTTGTGGTGGTCTGCGGCGGCACCCCCCGACCTGGGGGGGGTGGTCGGCGGGTGCCGCCGGGGCCGCCGGCAGGGGCGGCCCGTGCTGCTCTACGCCCAGCCAGAGCGGAGCAGCAGCTCGGTGGGGCCTATTCGCGCCGGGCGTCCAGATGCTTCGCGAGCTGGTTCTCCATGGCGTGCTCGTACTGGCGCACCGAGTGCCAGCCGCAGGAGCACGTCGCCAGCCAACGGGTCGCCCCGACTGTGTCGGCCATGTAGTCCACCGCCAGCACCTCGGCCCGGTACGTCGTCGTCAGGTGGCCCTCGACCGCCGTCATCAGGCGTCCCTCGCGTCGGCGTGGGCGCGGTCGCAGCGCGTGGAGCACGTCACCGCGCCGTGGCGCACCATCGGCGCGGCGGCCGGGTTGCCGCACACCGAGCACAGCCGCAGCGGGCGGCGCTGCGTCGAGCGTTCGCCCGCGATGAGCAGCCACACCACCCCGCCCAGGCCCGCGAAGCACAGGCACACGAACCACAACGGCAACGTGTTCACTCGCCGGTCCCTGCCACGGCTGCGAACTCGTCCGCGAACGCGCCGACTGCATCCTTCATCGCCACAGCCACGGGCGCCAGCCGCTCATAGTCGCCGCCAGACAGGTCCGCACCCTCTAAAACGTTCATAACCTCCGTAAGCCCCAACACCCCGTACGCCAGCGCCAGCATCAGCGCCGTCTTACGCGGGTCCCCCGCCGAGACGTCCTGCCCGCTCACGCGGCGGCCTCGGTCCAGCGGCGCACGGCCTCGTGGCTGACGTCGACCTGCCCGTTGGTGCGCTCGCGCAGGTCGGCGGCGATGGTGCGCCAGCCCTTGCCCTCGGCGCGCTGCCGGGCGATCCAGTCGTCGACGGGCTCGCCCAGGAGCATCCCGGCTAGCCGTTGGGTCGGTGTCATGGGCGAGACGCTAGATCGTAACGGAACACTTGTCAACTATCTGGACGTAGAATCTTGAGAGTGGGTCCGATTGGTGTCACAATAGATGACATGGGATCACGGGCGAGACAAACGGACTTCGATGACGACGACAGGCTCATCGCTGCAACGGTGCGGGCGCTCGCGGGTGCCGCGAACATGTCGCAGAACGAGGTTGCCGAGCGCATCGGCATGAACAAGTCGACGTATAGCCGCCGGCTCCACGCGGGCTTCCTGGCGTCGGACGTCAAGCGGCTCGCGCTGCTGTTCGGCGTGCCCGTCGGTGAGATCTACGACGGGCTCGGCGGATCCATCAAAGTGCGGGGGAGCGACGGGGGGCGGCCTCCGAGGCGTGCAACTACTGGCGGGTATGTGCACGCGGGGTGGGGGCTGGCCGCATGAGCACCGAGATCGAGGACCTGCTCGACGCGCAGCGCGCGGACGGAGAGAGCCTGACGATGATGCTCGCCGCGTCGGACGAGGCGCTCGCTTCCGGGGACCGGGCCGCCGCCGACGAGTACGGATGGGCCGCCGAGGCCCTGCTGGACCGCATCCGCGCCCGTTCCCGCCGGCTGGCCGTCGCGGCAAGCGGTTCAGCGGGCGGCTGACCATGGGACGCCGCGCGCACCCGTGCCCCACGATGGACTCCATGACGCTGGGGGTGATCGAGCGCGCCTGCGCCGAGTGGCGCGACCACTTGCGGGCGATCGGGCGGGCCGAGTCGCCGGGCGCCAAGCCGCGGGTGGCCGTGAGCGTCGACGGCACCGTGCTGGGATCGCTCACCCCCGCAACTTCGCAGCACGTGCTGCCCTACGTTCGCGTGCTGGACGGCAAAGGGGTTCTACCCGTGGCGGCAGCGGAGGTGGAGTACCTTCCCGGCGCCGCGAAAGTGACGTTGCTAGTCCGCAAGGCGGGGGATGCGTTGGAGTGGTTCAGCCGCTAGACACGACGAAAGCGCCCCCGCCCCCATGGTGGGGGTCGGGGGCGCTGCTGCGTGCGGGGCGAGCTAGCGGTCGTACACGTACGTCCCGTCGTGGACGACCTTGCCCTCCTCGGTCTTCCAGCCGAGGCGGCGGACGTAGCAGGCGGTCAGCATGACCTTGTTGAACCCGGTGCGGTTGACGCGGCGCACCTCGTAGTCGGCGACGTCGAGGTCGCCGGCGCCGTCGGTGCCGTGGATCACGTGGACGGGGAGCCGCCCGTCGTCGAGGTAGTGCGTCCAGTTGCCGGCGGGCTCGCGGACGGCCCACACGATTGCTGCCATGGTGTTTCTCCTATGCGTAGGCCGCGACGGCGCGGCGGGCGTTGTCGATGATGGTCGCGCTGCGGTCGAGCGGGCCGAACTCGCCCGCGACCATGCGCCCCCACAGCGCGACCGCGTACTGGTTCCTCAAGCCCTCGAATGCGGGGTTGAACCCCTCGAACTTCCCGAAGACGAGTGCGGCCTGGTAGGCGTCGGTCTGTGCGGCGAGCTCGTCCCACAGCCCGGCGAAGCGCGGACGGTTCCGCAGCTCCCACACGGTGTAGGTGTTCTGGCCCTCCAGCGTGTGCGGGTCGAACCCGTTGGCAGCGCCCCACAGGAGCAGACCGTCGTCGGCCCACAGCCGGTCGAAGGAGTCCTGGAAGAGTCCGTACCCGGCGGCGTTGGCGTTGGGTCCGGCGACTCGGTCCAGCGTCTCCAGGGTGTAGCCCTGCTCGGCCTTCTCCACGGCCCTCGGGTTGAAGCTGGACTCCTGCTGGACGTTGCCGGCGATGCCCGCGATGGCAGCCAGCGGCAGGTCGGTGTTGTCCACCCACCACTGGATGAACCTGCCCTCGGGCGTGGTCTGGACGAATCCGCCAGACGCCGCTGGCGCGTCGGCGTAGTCGGGTCGGACGTAGCCGGCGATCCACGAGGTCGGCACGTCTGCGTAGACCACCCGCCCGCCTGGGATGGAGTTGGCCTGCCACACCGTGATCGTGCCGGCGGCCAGGCCGGACGTGTCGACGGCCAGCCCGATGTGGTCCTCCACCCCGTCGTGCTGGAAGTCGAACACGACGATGTCGCCCGGCTCCGGGTCGCCGACGACGTTGATGCGCTGCGCCAGGTAGGGCGCGAACTGCATCGCCGTCAGGTCGGGGTAGTCGACGCCGGCAACCATCCCGGCGCGCCACAGGACGTAGGCGACGGACACCCCGCAGTGCGCGATCGACACCCCGCGGGGGAATCGGCCGTCGTTATAGGGCGCTTTCTCCTGGATGGAGACGTACGAGGTCCAGTCGTAGGCCTCCCGGTAGATCAGGCCCATGTCGTACACCGACCGGGCGGTCGCGAGGACCTCGGCGGCGGTGACGGTGCTCATGCCGGAGGCTCGACGGGGGTCATGGCGATGCTGCGCACGGTCTGCGACGGGCCGGTGGATGCGGCGGCGGGCGGCGTAGTCGACACGGGCGGCACGGGCATTGCGGGTGCGGTGGTGGCCTCGCCGACGAGGGACGGGCCCGACGCTCCGATCCGGTCCGATGCCAGCGACGTGAGGACGGATATGGCGGCGGCGGTCGCGGACACGGACCCGATCTGCTGCCAGTCCAGTGCGGTGATGCCGACGGCGCCGGTGCCGATCAGGGCGACTGCGGCCTGTGCGGCGGTCTTCACGGCGCGTTCGCCGGCGGCGGCCCAGAATCGGCCGGTGGTCATCTCGGGTCTCATGCCATGCCCCTATCGGTCAGGGCGCGCCAGCCGAGCCACAGCCCGATCAGCGCGCCGAGTGCGAGTGGCAGGGCGATGCCTGCCAGGTGGTCAGTCCTGCTCATCGGCGGGGTCATCGTCGTCGTCGCCTTTCACGAGGAACCGTTCGGCGAGTCGCAGGTGGTAACCCTTCGGCAGCAGGGCGTCCAGCAACCTCAGCCCGGCGACGACGGCGGCGCCGATGAGCACCGCCCACGTCTGATCGCTCAACGCGCGGACCGTTCCAACAGCCACGCCCCGCCGGATGCGACGCACCAGGCGACGGACAGAAGCCAGGCGGCGCCGACGGTGCCCTGGTCGAGCCACACGATCGCGGCGCGGGCCGCGAACACCCCTGCGGTAAGGAGCAGCCCTGCGCGCATGGTGCGGTCGGACTGCGCCCACCAGCCCCACCACAGCAGCAGCACCGCCGCGGCCGCCGCCCAACCCACGAGCACCCCGGAGCCGGACTCCAGATGGCTGCCGGCGTCATTGTGCTTGACGAGGATGGCCCACGCCACAACGGCGCTTGCGAGGGACACGGCCAGCGCGTAGGGGCGGATCTTGCGGCCCCACGCCTGCCAGGGCAGTTCGGTGGACGTCATGTCGGCCCGCGCCGTCCTGCGCGCACGGGGTCTGCGGGAATCCCGGCGGGGGTCGGCGGATCGGATGCGACGCACGCCGCGCCCAGGTCCTCGATGACGAGGATACCGACCTGTACGGGGTCCGCAGGCAGCACGTCCTCGATGAGGATCGTCGCCTGCGCCGAGTTGGCCAGGGCGACCACGCGGTCCCTGATGTGGGCTTGGCGGACATCTTCGGGCAGGTTGGCGCCGATGGTGGCGAGGGCGTCGTCAAGTGCGGGCATGGGCGTCTCCTTAGACGGGTGCGGTTGCTTGCGTTCCTGGCAGGCTAGTCGGGATGGCCGTCCTGACGGGGAACACCGCCGACAGCCAGGCGCCCGCATAGGCTTTGATCCCAGCCGACAGCGCCATGTGACCGCCAGCCGGTGAGTTGAACGTCATCGCCCCGACCGTCCCGTCGAACTTGACGACCGGCGCCGTGATGCCCTCCGTGCCGCTGCCGGGGGCGAAGCCTGCCGGTGCGATGTAGATGGTGTCGCTGCTGCTCGTGACGTTGAACGATAGGACATGCACGTTCGTGGCGGTGCGGCGGATCAGGAGGCTGCCCGAGGCGCCCGCTTCCAGGGCCGCGCTCACGTTACGCCAGCCCGAGTCGTAGACGGCGAGGCGCCAGCCCGGCACCGTCTCGTCCCACAGGTAGGTGGCCTTCCCCGCCGTGTTGTCGGTGTACTGGCCGATCCCGTTGATCGGGTAGCCGGGCGGCGCCCACATGCCCCCCGCACCCGCCCACAGGCCCAGGGCGTCGGCGTAAGCGTATGTGCCGGAAGCCGCCGCCGGGTCCAGGAAGACGTAGACGTACACGGCGTCCGCGTTCGCCGGGGCCGTCGCCGTCACAGTGGACGCCGTCCACGTCGTCGCGGTGACCGTGTTGCCGTACGTCACCGACCCGCTCGGCGACCCGCCGGAATAGAACAGCACCCCGACGCGGGCATACGTCACGCCGTCGGTCTTGATCTGCGCCTGCGCCGTGTACACCCGCCCGGCGGTGACGGGGATGGTCGAAGACGTGTTCGCGGCCTTCGTATCGACGTATGATGTGCTGGACGCGACCTTCAGCGACGCCGCACCCTGGTAGTAGGTTCCGGTGTCCCTCGTCAGGGTGACATGATACCCGGACCATCCGGTAGTGCTGGTTTCCAGCGTGGCCTGGTTCAATGTGAGGAGGTTCCCCACCTTCGACGCCTGCGCGACATCCGCCTCGGTCCACGTCCCCCACTTCACCCCAGCCGACGCCGACGTGTCAGGGATGAGGATCGGATTCGTGCCCACCGCGCCCACAGCCAGCCGCTCCACAGCCGACGTGCCACGGGCCAGCAGGTCGCCCTTCGTCGTCGCCGTGGACTCCACCAGCGCCGTGCCCGTGATCTTCGTCTTCGCGATCCCGGCAGCAGCATTGATGTCGGCGTCCACGATGGTGCCGTCGGCGATCTTTGCGCTGGTCACAGCGGAATCGGCGATCTTCGCCGTCGTCACCGCCAAGTCGGCCAGGTCAGCCGTGCCCACATTCCCCGACGTTTCCAGCGCCACGATGCGCGGCTCATGATCGTCGTACACCTCTAGGATCGCGTCGCCGATGTCCGTCGGATCGACGTATGCGGCAGCACCCTCCCCAGCCTCCGGCGCCAGATGTGCCCGAACGTTCTCCGTAGTCGTCATCACTGTCCCTTCATCACGTCTGACAGCGCGGACTCCAGCCGCGATGCAAAATCATTCTCGTTGTTCAGCAGCGGCTGTTCCAGGTACTTCGCCTGCGTCGGCGATGCGTGGCGCGCCGTCATGTTCTCGTGGACGTACACGGCGTACGACGCCGCCGCGCCGCCGTACACGATGTCCACCCACGTCGTGTCGCCCGACGACTGCGGGGGGATCATCTGCCCGGATGCGCGGAGCGCGCCGTAGCGCACAGGGACAAGTGCCTGCGAATCGTCGAACACCAGCATTGCCGTCTCGTACACGGCGCGCTTCACAGCCTTCGACAAGTTGTCGGGCATCGCGGCCAGCGCCTCCGCACCCACGGCCAGGCCCACCACATCCAGGTCCACGTCGATCATCGGTCGAACTCCACGACTGTGTGATGCGGCCCCGTGTCGTCGTGGACGTGGGACACCGACCGGATGACGGGCTGTGACCCGTCGGGCAGGATGAGCAGATCATCCACGGCTATGGCGGCGTCGCCCAGGATGTACACCTTGCCCCGCGCACCATCATCGCGCTGCGGCCCGCCCATCCTCTCGGTGGCGTCCTGTATCCGGCAGGCGTACACCGTGGTGGTCGCGCCGAAAGCGTCGGTGAAAGCATCGGTGAACGGCCACTTGCGGGTATGGCCCCCGTACTTGTCCATGAGGACGCGGGGAACCACCTGCACCTCATCTGCGAGGAGCGCCGACAGCAGCGGGTCGGCAGCCATCACGCCTGCCGGAAGTCCAGACGGCCCACCCACAGGTCAGCCGTCTTGCCCTGCGTCGCCTTCGACTCCGTCGCCGTGATCGCAGCCGGGTCCACCCACGGGGCGGGCGGGTTCAGCGCCTGCCGCTGCGACTCCAGAGCCGCGCGGAGCGACGCATACCCGGCGGAACGGTCCTTGAAGGACTGGGCGATGGTCAGATCGCCGACGGTGCGGCTGACC
>OFRO01000369.1_pt1 | contig 16619 bp, 17 predicted proteins | sample 1543091 | NCBI WGS metagenome assembly OFRO01 (sample SAMN07774217, study PRJEB24372) | wastewater metagenome | isolation source: Exp Tend NO 10WW | collected 2016-02
GCGACCGACCCCGGCGCGGATATTTCTGCGCTAGATGCGATGGTGCTGCATTCGGAAGATGGTCAATGGGGTTCGGAGCCTGCAACGTACACCGACCACACCTACACGAACGCCGAACTCCCGCGCACCTACGTTGACACGACGTACCACGCACAGAGCGGCACTACGCATACCTGCACAAGCGCAGCGGAGTTCACGACGGCCCTAGCTAACTGTGCTCTTGGGGACACCATCGTCCTGACTGCCGGGAACACGTTTACCGGCTCATTCACCTTGAGGGCGATCTAAATGGCCTATGTGAACAGTTGGAAAGATGAGACCGGGTCAAACTCAATAACGGTGTCGGGCGTTACTGCTGGGAATACGCTTTTACTGATGGCGGTTTCCGATTCTGGTTCTAGTTCCGTAAGTGCTTGGCCTTCAGGGTTTACCGATATTGGGCAAGTTACGTCAACCGTTGACGGCGGCAGGCTTCATGCGGCGATAAAGGAAAGTGCTGGCGGAAGTGAAGGGGCGTTATCTATAACTGCCAGCGGAACGGTATACATAATGTGCGCCGAATTTTCCGGCAGGGATACCGCGTCTATTTACGCCTTCACCACGAACTTGAAAGAGAGCAGTACCTCTACAGGTTCACCGAGGACGATTGATAGCGATAGCTTAACCCCATCAAACGGTGATACGGACATTGTTGCGCTGGTCATGCTGGACGATGGCGGAAACAACGTAACAACTACCATGTCAACGACGGCAGGAACGACGGGGTCGTGGACGACGCATCAACAATTCAGCAATAGCAACTTCCGACAAGGTGCCGTGGCGAGCTGTACGCAAGCGTCTGCCGGGGCATTCACGGCTAGAGCTACTTGCACATGGACGGGGGCAAACGGTGGTCAGGGTTTAATTTTGGTAGGTCTTAAAAGTGCGTCCTCTGGCACGACGACCTTCCTCATGGGACAGATCTGCGTATGAAAGACGGCGGCTACCTGATGATCGACAACCGCATCGCAGACGGCCCGCGCGGCCTGTTCGAGAGCGCGACGTACACGTGCAACCACTGCAACGCGATCGTGGTGAAGAACCCCGACCGGACCCGGGAGCGGCACGTCTGCCGGGGGTGCAATTCGGTGATCTGCGACGTATGTGCAGAAATCCGGGCGACCACGCTACAATGCGTAACCATGGAGCAAAGAATCGACGAAGCACTGACGGCGGCTGAGAAGCGAGCCCCGGAAGACCCCATCATTCAGCTTCGATAGGAGGCCATCATGGCTAAGTACTCCGGAGTGTGGAGCGGGATCACGGCGGTGGCCACCAACGCCGGGGCGAACAACCTCGTCGACTCGAGCTACCCCTTCGCGTTGCAGGGCGGCGGTTCCACCCAGCGCAACGTCATCAGCGAGGTCTACATCGGTGGCGAGGATACTGCGGCCAACCCGACCCGGTTCATTCTGGCGCGGGATGACGTGCAGGTCGCCTCGGGCACCAAGGGCGGCATCACGGCGGCGCTCACGGATGGCAGCGGTACGGCTCCGGCTACGGCCCCCCTGTGCTTCAACACCGCGGCCACCAACAAGCCGCAACGGGGGTCCACCCCCGCGTACCTGTTGGGCGTCACGCTCAACACCTTCGGCGGCGTGATCCGCTGGGTGGCGGCCCCGGGGTATGAGATCGCCGTCGTTGGTAACACGGCCGCTCTCGGCGAAGTCTCCCTGTCGTCGTTCACCGGTACTGGCAAGACCAGCGGGCACGTCCTGTTCGAAACGGTGTAACGGGGCTGAGATGTCCCGTGGCCGGCGCGTTCTTCTACGGGGCTGAGCTAGAGACAGCAGCCGGCCCTCCCACGCGGTATCTGGGCGCTTCTAGCGCCCGGGGGCGCTGATGGCCTTCCCCACCATCCCCACCGTAGCTGCGGGGCGCGTCCTGTTCGCCAATCAGGCGGACACGACCGCGACGCGTACGTTCCCAGCCTTCTCCGGGCTGACGTACGCCAATGGCGACCTCCTGCTCGCCATCGTCACGACGTACCAGAGCACCACCAACCCGCAGTTCTCGTCGTGGTCGAACGGCTTCACCGAGCTGTCCGCTGGAGGCGACCAAGGCTCATCGACCACGATGGGCATCGGTATCGCCTACAAGATCGCTAACGGTACGGAATCCGGCTCGCTGACGGTCACGCAGGCGGCAACCATCACCGGGCACGCCTCGATGTGCCTGATGGCGATCCCCGGGGCGCACCTCGTTACTCCGCCGGAAGCCGGGACCATAGTCAACGGCACGGCCGCTGCGGCCAACCCCGCCTCGTTCAACCCCGCTGGGTGGGACGCGGAAGATACGCTCTGGATCTCGGTCGTCACGAGCGGCATGACCTCGGGCACGGGCACGTGGACGGCGACGGGCACGACAGCGCCGACCAACTTCACGGACCGCGCCGACTCCAACACGACTGATAGCTCCACGGTCGGTCAGACCGAGATCGCAGTCTCGTTCCGCCAGCAGAATGCCGCTTCGCAGGACATTGCGACGGGCGGCGTTGACACGAGCAACGCCCGAAATTCGGCCCTAGCCCTCGCTGTCCGCCCCGTTGCGTCTGGCGAGGGAAGCCTCGCAGGTGTCGGCGGGCTTGTCCTCGCCGCGGCGCTGACGCTCGGTGGTTCCGCCGCCCTGTCTGGCGCCGGCGGCTTGACGGTCAACGCCACCGTCGAATCCCCCGTCACTTACGAGCTCCGGGATCCGGGGTTCAACCAGTCCTTCCGCCGCGTACCTCCACAGCAGCCATGGATGCCCGGGCGGATCTCCTTCACGCCGTCTACGGCGCAGGAAGGCTCGGGCACCCTGAACGGGGTGGGTGGCCTGACCGCCACGGCGAACTTGACGCTACCCGGGGTAGCGACGCTCTCCGGTGTCGGCGGCCTCATTACCAAAGGCGACCTGTTTCTCCCCAGTGCTGGCACGCTGAACGGCGTTGGCGGCTTGGGAGCACAGGGCGACCTGAGGCTCCTCGGCTCTGCCAGCCTCGCTGGCGTGGGAGGTCTGGCTGCTCAGGGCGACCTGCGCCTCTCCGGCTCTGCGACGCTCGCGGGCGTCGGTGGGCTCACTGTCAATGCCAACCAAGGTATTCCGGGCTCAGCGACCCTGAACGGCGTCGGCGGGCTTACGGCGAGCGCCCTGCAGCTCGAGTCCGGTGGAGCTGCGCTTTCCGGTGTTGGTGGCTTGGGAGCACAGGGCGACCTGACGCTCCTCGGCTCTGCGACCCTCGCTGGTATCGGGGGGATGTCCGCCTCGGCGGACTCGGCCCTACCCGGCTCCGCCAGCCTTGCGGGCGTCGGTGGGATGTCCGCGTCGGCAGTCGCGGCACTGACCGGCTCTGCCAGCCTCGCTGGTGTCGGCGGGCTTGGCGCTACTGCTGAGCAGATTCACCGACCGGTTATCACGCTCTCCGGTACAGGCGGCCTCTCTGCCGACGGTACGATCCCCGGCGGCCCCGACTACGAGCTCCGGACTCCGGGTTTCAACGCCCAATACCGCCGGGCGGCTCCGCAGCAGCCGTGGCTGCCTGCTCGCCTCGCGCTGGGCGTCGAGCCGACTGTCTGGCAGGGCTCCGCGGCGCTCAATGGCGTCGGTGGCCTGACGGCCACGGGTGACGTCAGCAACGGGCTGACGGGTTCTGCGACGCTGAGCGGCGTCGGCGGCCTGAGTGTAACTGCCCAGCTCCACGCCGCGGGCCGCAGCACACTCCCCGGCGTCGGCGGCCTGACGGCCACCGGCACGTCGGGGTACTTCTACGTCGCGCAGGACAACCTGTGGCCCAACCCGCCGCACTTCAGCAAGCGGTATCCGCAGTACGGCACGATCAACCAGCGGATCTCCTTCGAGCCCGGTGCTGGCCCGCAGACGTACCAAGGGTCCGCGACCCTTAACGGTGTCGGCGGCCTCTCCGCGTCGGTCTTCGGATCCGTCTGGCAGGGCACCGCGACGCTGAACGGCGTCGGTGGGCTCACAGCCGACGGCGAGGTCAAGGTCCTGTACTTCCCGCAGGACAACCTGTGGCCCAACCCGTTGCCGAAGCCGAAGCCGCGGCAGGACTGGGTCTTCTCGTCGCCCGTTGCGCTGTACACCTTGGGGGCTACGCATCAGGGGTCCGCGGCCCTTAATGGCGTCGGCGGGCTCAGCGCCAGCGCCGTCCTGCGTGCGGCCGGTTCCGCGACGCTCAACGGCGTCGGCGGACTGGCCGGCACGGCCAGCCAGATCCAGACGTGGCAGGGATCTGCGGCCCTCAGCGGCGTCGGTGGGCTGGGTGTCTCCGCCAACCAGATCCACCAAGTCGGGGCTGCGCTTGCAGGTGTCGGCGGACTGGGCGCCAGTGCCGGTCAGATTCAGACGTGGCAGGGCTCCGCTACGCTCGCTGGTGTGGGTGGCCTCACGGCCTCGCTCGGGGCACAGGAATACCAAGCCTCGGCTGCTCTGGCAGGCGTGGGTGGCCTCACGGCCTCGGGCCTCGTCGAGAAACCCGGTTCCGCGGTCCTCGCCGGTGTGGGCGGCATGGAGGTGGATTCGACGTTGCTCCGCAACGACGCTGCGGTGTTCGTCGGTACGGGCGGCCTCTCTGCGACGGCCCTCCAGCGGCACGCAGGTACGGGCGTTCTCTCTGGGGTCGGCGGGCTTCAGACCTACGGCCAGCTGACGGCACTCGAGACCGCGGCGCTTGCTGGCGTCGGTGGCCTGAGCGCAGGCAGCTTCATCGGCGGGATCGTGCCGGAAGGGGAGATGATCTACGTCCGGGAGCTGGACACGGATCTGGTGGTGCTCATGCCCGCCGCTCCGGATATCATCGCTCCGTACGACCCGGGTGAGATCGTCATCACAATGAAGGTGGGGCTATGACCAGCCAGATCGTCGTCGAGCAGCGGGAACTGACTGTCCTGTCTGTCGGCGAGCAGGGGCCACCGGGCCCGCAGGGGCCGCCCGGCCCCGCGGATTCCAGCCTCGTCGACTACGTGGCAGGCGAGATCCTTGGTGGCAACCGGGTGGTACGGTCGGACACCAACGGTAAGGCGGTCTACGCATCGAACGCCGTCGCGTCCAGCCAGAACCTGCTGGGCATCACGACCGGCTCGGCTTCCTTGGGAGCGACGGTTTCCGTCCAGCGCTCCGGAATCATGGTCGAACCCAGCTGGTCGTGGACGGCCGGCCAGCCCATCTACCTAGGCACGAACGGCCTCATGACGCAGGTGTATCCGTCAGGGGCAACGATCGTTATCATTGTGGGGTTCGCGCTCACTCCCACGTCGATGCATCTGTCACCTCGTGAGCCCATTCTCATCGTGTAAGGAGCCCGACCATGGCCGGCGACAAATATCTGTACAACAACTCGGGTGCCATTACCGAGAAGGCAGCGATCCAGACTTCCGCAGGTGCGGGCGACGCAGGCAAGATCCCTGCCGTCGATGCGTCGGGCCGTCTCGACAACAGCTTCATGCCCGTCGGTATCGGTGCAGACACCGCGGCAATTGCCACCAGCGAGAGCCTCGCCGCTGGCGACTTCGTGAACATCTGGAACTCGACCGGCGCGAAGGTGCGCAAGGCCGACGCCTCCACGGCAGGCAAGGAAGCGCATGGGTTCGTTCTGTCGGTGTTCACTCACCCGACAACGGCGACGGTGTACTTCGAGGGCACCAATACACAGGTGACTGGGCACACGGCTGGCGTGATCTTCCTGTCGTCCACCCCCGGCCTCGGCACCAGCACGGCGCCATCGGCTGCGGGCAACGTCGTGCAGCGCATCGGGTTCGCGCTCTCCGCCACGACGATCAACTTCGAAGCCGGCACGCCGATCGTGCTCGCCTGATATGGCTCTCGCCAAACCGCTGAAGATCACGTCGGGCACCACGCGGGAGTTCGCGTCGGACGACTACGTGCAGAACATGGCCGTCGGTGGGGCTATTCCGCCGGGGCAATCCGTGTCGTATCCGGCCACGTACGTGAGCAGCGGTCAGCAGCTCGCTCCCGTGCACTATCACGTCGCCAACGCGTACTTCAACGGCTCGACGTGGAAGCGCATCTCCACCGGACGTGCCACAACGCTCAACGTCGGCAGCGGGGTCATGGAGTTTTACAACTCCGCCTCCGGTTCCGCGGACGCGGACATCACGTTCATCAAGCAGCTCACGCTGAAAGAAACAGGCGAGCTGATCGCCAACCCGTCGTACATCAACGTGAAGGCGTACGGTGCGCTGGGTGACGGGTCCACAGATGATTACGCGGAGATCGCCGCAGCGATCGCGGACGCTGTCGCGCTGGGCATGCGGTGCGTGTACTTCCCACAAGGCGTGTATCGCATCTCAGCGCAGCTGACTTTGACGGGTGACATGACGTTGATCGGGGACGGCCCGACAACGTCGATCATCAAGGTGGACTTCGCGGGGGTCGGAGTGCACTTCACGGGGGCGCTCGGTACGTTGGAGAACGAGAAGCTCACCGTGATGCATCTCGGATTCCGGTCGAACAGCGCATTAGCTTTCTCGGCTATCTTCGGACGGTGGTCGATCCCGGCGTCGGGTACATTCGCAGCCATGCCGTCGTGCCTGATTCACGACGTGGAAGCTGGAGCGATGTCGACGTCGACAGGATTTCTGCACGGCGTCGTTCTCGATTGTCCTGCCCATGGCACGATTTCCAATTTCACTTTCTACGGATTGATCAGTGGAGGGATTCAGACTGGTTCCGTCGGTATCTATATCAATTACGGCGCGTACATGGGTGCGTGGACGACGGGCTTTTCCTACGCCCTCAATGAACGTGTGCTGCAGAACTACGCGGTATATCGCTGCCTCGTTGCGCATACAGCGGGCACGTTCGCGACGGACCTCGCAGCGGGCAAGTGGATGGCTGCCAATTGTACGGACTTCAAGATCAAGGACTGCACGATCCATTATGTCGAAACTGGTATCTACGGATTCGACTGTGAGGGCATCCACGTAAATCAGAACACGTTCTTGTCGTGCTTGTACGGGACCACTTTCTACGCCCGTTCTACAGCTGGTAAGCCGTATCTCGATATCACTGGCAACCACTATAACGTCGGGCGTTTTGGCATCTACATCATGAACATGGTGCAGTTCGTCATTGGGGACAACCTCATATACGGGGACCAACGCACGCCCAGCTCCACGACAATGTTCAATGGTGTCCGTATCAGTTCGGGCACCCTTCTTTCGGGCGTCGAGCTCCAAAGCATTGTTCGCAACAATATCGTGGTGATGGTCGACGAGAGTGTGTCGGGGTACTCGACGGAGAATTACGGATACTCGATCACCGACGCTGGCTCCTCCGGCGCGATTGAGTCGGTCCTTTTCACAGGCAACAAGTCACAGGCGTGTGACGTACTGCTCTACCTCGGGACCGGCACCAGCAAGGTCGTCGTGACGGCCGACAACATCGGCACATCCGGCGAGACGTGGTCCGACAACGGCTCAGGCAATTCCCTGCCCTACGGCAAGTACTCGCCCACCGGCGTCACGGGGACGAACTGCACCACGGCGAACGTCTATGGCGACGTCCTGTGGGAGCGAACGGGCAACATAGTGACGGCCATCGGACAGATCGACGCGGCCCCGACTAGCTCAGCATCGCCGTACCAGTTCTTCATCCCGTTGCCGGTGGCCAGCGCACTGACTTCCGCTACGCAGCTCTCCGGGTTGCTGTCCCCCAGCGGGGCCAACGCTCCCGGTGGAGCATTCATCGCGGACATTACGAACGATCGCGCAGAGTGCAACGTATATAGCCCTTCTACGGGCGCGACGCGCTACAGCTTCATGTTCCGATACCCGGTGGTATAACAAGAAGGAGCGCACCATGTCCGATCTCGGCGGAATCAACCCGCACCACGCAGCGGCTGGCTTCGGGGGTGGGCTCGCGGCCCTCCCGTTTCTGAAACCCGCCAACCGGCTGGCGCTTGTCGGCTCCGTAATTGCGGGTGTCGCCACGGCGATGTACCTTACGCCAGTGGCCGCCGAGATCCTCGCCAGCCCGAAGCTGCTCGCCTCGCCCATGACTGCGCGGGCCGAGCTGGGGCTGGCTTTCCTCCTCGGGTTGACGGCCATGGTTCTCATCCCCGCAGTTCTCGGGGCCGTGACGTGGGTTCGCGACAACATCGCGAAGATCATGGAGCGAGTCACTGGGACAAAACCGAGCGGAGGAGGTGAGCAATGAGCCTCGATTTCTACGAGATGTTGAATGTCCTGATCCACCTCGTGATCGTGGTCGTTGCCACGATTCACATGAACCAGATGCACCGCAAGACGCCCCTTCTCGAAGTGGCTGCGTGGTGGTGCATCGGCGTGGCGTCTTTCGCCGAAGCCGCCCTCGACGGCTCCGCGCCACGCATCGTCGACACCGTCTTTACGGCGGGTGTAGCCGCTTTGGCAATCATCCACACCAAGCCGCAGTGGCGCGCCGTGCTGGCTGACCGCCGGCAGAAACCGAGGGCGGAGGCATGAAGCTCGAGCTCCTGCGCACCAAGCTCCTTCCCGACCGCACTCTCGGGACTCTGTATGCCCCCGGCCTCGTCCTGCGCACCCTCGAGGATACGGTCCGGGCGGATCCCATTCCCCAGACTCCGGCCAACGAAGCCAAGGTCTATGGCCAGACGGCCATCCCCGACGGGGAGTACCAAGTCATCATCGACTTTTCCCCGCGCTTCAAGACCGAGCTGCCGCACATCCTCGACGTCCCGGGCTTCGAGGGAATCCGCATCCACCCCGGGAACGTCCCCGAGGACACCCACGGGTGTATTCTCGTGGGCAGGTACGTCGGCACGGACAACGCCGTGAAGCAGTCGCGCATGGCGTTCGAGGAGCTGATGGAGCTCCTCGAAGCGGCGTACGCTCGAGGCGATCCCATCACGATCGGCATCAAGACGGAGGTCACAGCATGAACCGCGCAGAGATGAAAGAGAAGCTGGACGTCGACAAGAACGGCAAGGTGAACTTCGAGGACGTGGTCGCTCTGGCGGGCAACAGCGACGGCAAGCTGTTCGCCATGGGCATCGGCGTCGGCGTGGTTATTGGCCTGATTCTCGGCGTGGCGTTCTTCTGATGTTCAACCCCTACTTCTGGGTAGGAATCCTCCTACTGGTTGTAGGAGCTTTCGGATCCGGTTTCCTCAAGGGGAAAGACTGGGAGCAGGGGCAGCAGGCAGTCAAGGAGCTGAACAAGAAAGAGGCTGTGGTTGTTCTGAGGAAGAAGATCACGGTCGGGCAGGACAAGATCGCCGCTGCTTTCGAACAGGGGAGGACCAGTCGTGAAGACGAATTCCGCGAGCTCCGCGCCGAGCTGGACAAGCACTTGGGCCTTCTCAACGCCATGCCTGCTTCCTGCGATCTTCCTCCTGATGTTATCCGGCTGCTCAACGGTCCGCGTGCTGCCCGAGGACCTGCCGCCGATCCCGGCAAGCCTGCTTCAGGAGTGCCGCCTGCCTCAGGCTCTCCCGGACGGCCGCCCGGCGACGGTGGCCAAAGTCCTGCTTCAGGACTCGGAAGACTTACTGGATTGCCGGGAACGCCACAAGGCGCTGGTGGAAGTGGTGAAGTTCCGGGACCAGCTGCTCAACTCACACAAGGAGTGACCCCATGAAGCTCGTTCTCGCTGTCCTGCTCGTACTGGTGACTGGCTGCGCGTCCGTCAACAAGGAGTACGCCGCCCAGCTCGCTGCCGCTCAGTCGATCGCCCAAGCGCAGGCAGCTGCCCGGCAGGAGCAGGTCCGCCAGATGGGCATGATCGCCCAGTCCGGCGACGCGACCGCCAAGGCCGTCGCGGTCATGGCCATGGCCATGATCCAGATGCCCTCCATGGAGGTCCCCCGCCCGCCCGAGAGCGAGGCACTCAAGTGGGCCGCGGTCCTCATGCCCGCCATCACGAATCTCGGCATGGGCTACTACACCTACGCGGCGGGCAAGGCGAACTCCAACGCCCAGCGTGACATCGCCATCTCGACCAACCAAGCCTTCTCGGTCATGGGCGGCCACATCGCCACGGCTGGCACGGCGGGTTATCCGTTCATCCAAGCGCCGGGGCCGATCACCACGACCACGACGACCACGACGAATACCACGACCAACAGCAACAACACCACCCGTACCTGCAACGGCGGCAACGCGGGCGCGGCTGTGCCCCCGGCCATCCCCGGTGCGGGCGGCGCGGCGAACTGCTGATGAAGCCTCAGCAGCTCAAGGGGTTCGCCGGCTTTCGGAACGACATTCCGGAGGAGCGGTTTACCACCGCCGACTTGTCCGTCGCTTCGAACGTCGACGTGGACGAGACCGGCCGGGTGTACCGGCGAAGCGGCTACACCAAGCTAGCCAACGCCACGGCTGCGCACTCTCTGTACAGCGACGGAGTAACCACTTACTTCGCTGATGGTGGCTCGCTCTATCGACTCAACGGCGACTACACGACCGCGGCCGTCGCCACAGGGCTCTCTTCGGGGGGCCCTTTGACTTATGTCACGGTCAACGGCCAGACGTACTGGGGCAACGGCGCCCAGTCTGGGGTGCTGACCGGTATGGTGAACCGTTCTTTCGGCTTGACGCCCCCGCCGTCGCCTTCCCTGACAGCTACGATCGGATCCTTTCCAGCCGGTCGGTACGGAGTAACCGTCACCTACGTCCGGAACGACGGGCAAGAGTCGGGCGCTCCCGAGGTCAAGGTCATCACGCTGGGGGCGAACTCCGGCATCACCGTGGGGTGCCCGGCGTCTGCCGACCCGACCGTGGTCCGGCAGAACATCTACATCACCATGACGGACAGCGAGGTTCTGCTGTTCGTCGGCACTCGGCCGAACGCGCAGACGTCGTCCTCGTTCACGGCCCGCACCATCGGTACGCTGGCCCTGCGTACGCTGGCCCGGGCGCCGCTGCCTGCCGCCCGGGTACTGGGGTACTACAACGGCCGGATCTACGCCGCTGTCGGCCAGTACGTCTTCTTCAGCGACCCGTACAACTTCGAGCTGATGGACCCCGTAAGAAACGTCCTACCGTTCGACAGCCGGGTCAACACGATCGCCCCGGTAGTGGACGGCATCTACTTCGGCACGGAGACGGCTACCTATTTCCTTTCCGGCCCCGATCCGTCAGAATTCGAGCGTAGGTTAGTGAGCCCTTACGGCACGCTCTGGGGAGCTTCTCCACTGGCTCCGGGTGAGTTCGTGACCAAGGAGAAACTGACAGGGAACGTACGGCTCTGGATGTCCAAGAAAGGCCCGTGCTACGGGATGGACGGCGGGGTATCTGTGAACATGACGTCTACTCGGATCGTGATGGGCGAAGCGCAGTACAGCGCAAACCTCTTCCGGGCGTACTCCGGTACGTATCACTTCGTTTCGTCTGTCTTTTCTTAGGAGGCCCTATGGCTCTGACTCTCTCCACCGGCTGCGTCAAAAAGCTCATGGACACGGGCTCGTTCATCTCCGTGTTCAACCTCGGCAAGATCAACATTTACTCCGGCACGAAGCCCACCTCGGCCAACGACGTTCCGAACGGCACCCTGCTCGTCTCGGTGACGAACAACGGCACGGCCACTGGCATCACGTGGGAGACCGCGGCGACCGGAGGCGTGGCGTCGAAGAAGATCTCCGAGACGTGGTCCGGCACGATCGCCAGCACCGGCACTGCGGGCTGGTTCCGCCTGTTCGTGCTCGCCGAAGACCCGTCGACCTCCAGCACGTCGCTGGCTCGTGTCGACGGCACGATCAGCACCTCGGGAGCGGACATGAACCTCGGCTCCCTTAGCCTGACGGCCTCGGCCCCGTTCGTCCTCACGCAATGTGACATCACGCTGCCGTCGTCGTAATAGGCAAGCATGACTGACCACGTCGGAGAGGCTAGTTTTTCTGGCGCAGGCGGGCTTGCGTCTACTGGCCGTCTCTTGGTCCCGGGGTTAGCCAGCCTCTCGGGGGTAGGCTCCCTCGCAGCAGATTGGTTCAAGTTCACCGGCACGGCCTCGGCCTCGCTTCCGAGTCCGTTCACCTCTGTCTTCACCAACCAGAACATCGTTATCGTCGATGCGCGACTGCCCGCGCCACTGACGTCGACGATCAACGCGGTGATGGGTACGACGGCGACGGCTTCTGCCCGCCTGCCGTCTCCCCTCACTTCAGTTTTCCACCACGGGGCGGGCATCTCGTCCACGCTCCCCAGTTTGCGCAGCACGGTTGTCGGTTTCCCCGCGGTTGTTGGCGCGATCGCCTCCCCGCTGCCTCATCACCGCGGCGCGCTTGCCGGCACTGTTACCACGATCGGGACAGTCGACGGCCGACTGTATTCCCCACGAGGCGTGCTGTCGGGGTACGCGGGCCGGACGGCTCGGGTCACCGGGTCTCTCCGTTCGCTCCGTGGTGTTTTTACCGGTGGTGCCGGGGCTACCGGCGGCGTGGTTGCGCGCCTGCCGTCGTTCGTCGCGGAGCTGACGGGCTACACGTCGGTGTATGGCACGGTCGTCGCGACCCTGCCGCGTCCGTTCTCGGCGGTGATGACCTCGAGCGTGACGTGGACGTACGAGAACACGTACGTGACGAACACGACGACGTTCGCACCGACGCTGTACACGAACTACGGATTCAACTCGTTCGCCGAAGTGAACGGGCGGTTCCTCGCAGCCAAGGCTGATGGCATCTACGCCGTGCACGAGGGCGCGCTCGACCAGACGACGTCGATCAGCGCGAGCTTCGCCACGGGCGCGCTCGATTTCCAAGTGCGCGAACTGAAGCGGCCGGAGAACATCTACGCAACGTACACGACGGACGGCCCTATCCGGATCAGCGTCACCGCCGACAAGGGCACCACGTACTCGTACAAGATGAACGACTCGGGTGGCGACTTCGCCCAGCGCCGGGTAGGGATCGGCAAGGGTCAGCGGGGGAAGCACTGGAAGATCGCCGTGTCGAACTACGATGGCGAAGACTTCAGTTTCGTTTCGCTCGACGCCGTGTTTGCTCAGACGGCGCGTCGAGTCTAAGGAGCCACCATGGCGACCGGTATCAGCAACATCAACGACATCTTCACGGCGAACTCGTCGATTCGAGACAACTTCGTCACGAGTGCTGTACGAGCGATCGACGACCTCCGGAGCTTCGTCAACGGCTCGCAGTACTTGCCCGAAGCGCCGTACTACAGCTTCCCGAATATCCCCGGCTGGTGGCTCACGAACCCGGCGGACCTCGTGCGCAGCCGGATCAACAACTTCGTCTCGACCGGCACTGAAGTCGTCGCGGACATGACGTCGATCAACTCGGCGCCCGAGTTCACGACGAGCCAAGTCACGCCCGATGCGCCGGAGCAGGCCAACTTCTCCACCATCACCCCGCCGACGTTCTCGAGCGTTGTGCCGACGGCACCGACGCTCAATCCGCCCGTCGCGCCGACGGTCGCTACCCCGGTGCAGCCCGGTGCTGCGCCGACGTTCAACATGCCCGTCGCACCGACGCGTCCGTCGTACTCGATCCCCGTCGCGCCGTCGTTCGCTGCGGTCAGCATCCCGGTGTTCGCCGGGCTCACGCTGCCGACGTTCACCAGCACGCTGCCTATCGACAACATCTCGGCGCCGACTGACCGGTTCTCGTACGCCGACGCGATCTACGACACCGCGCTGCAGGATCCGCTCAAGGCGAAGATCCTCTACGACCTCGAGAACGGCGGCTACGGTATCGAGACCGAGGACGAGCTGCGCCTGTGGGAACGTGCTCGCGAGCGCGACGTCGCCGCCCTCGGCACGATGGTCGACGAGCTGGCCCGCGTGGCGTCCACCCGTGGCTTCACGATGCCTCCGGGTGCGTACTACGCCGCGGCCACGCAGGCTGCGAGCGAGCTCGCCACGAAGACTTCGAGCATGAGCCGCGAGATCGCCTCGAAGCGCGCCGACCTGTACGTGCAGAACCGGCAGTTCATCATCCAGACCGGCGTGTCATTCGAGAAGCTGCTGATGGACTTCTACACGTCGAAGTGCGAGCGCGCCCTGAACGTGGCGAAGCTCACGGTCACAATGGCGATCGACGTGTTCAACGCGCAAGTGGCCAAGTACAACATGCAGCTGGAGGCGTACAAGGCCTCCGCGCAGGTGTACGAGACCCAGATCAAGGCGGCGCTGGCGAACCTCGAGGTGTACAAGGCGGAGCTTGAAGGTGCGCGCATCACGGCTGAGATCCAGCGGCAGCAGGTTGAGATCTACCGTGTCCAGATCCAAGCGGTCGAGGCGCTGATCGGACTGTACCAAGCCGACGTCAGCGTGATGCGGACGAAGGCCGAGATCGAGAACATCAAGCTTTCGGGCTACCGCAGCGAGGTCGAGGCGTATGCGGCCAGCGTGCAGGCGTACTCGGCGCGGTTCAACGCCTACGAGGCGCAGATCCGTGGCGAGGTTGCCAAGGCCCAGATGTACGAGTCGCAGGTGCGTGGTTACACCGGCACGATCGACGCAGAGAAAGCCAAGATCGACGCGCAGCGCGCCAAGCTGGACGGAGAGATCGCCGAGAAAGCCGCGGAGGTCGCCACGTTCAAGGCGCAGGTCGACTGGTGGGAAGCCATCGCCCGCGAGAAGATCGGCCGTGCCAACGCCGCTGGCGGGATCCTTGGCACGCGTGCCAGCGCGTTCGGTGCGCAGATGAGCGCCGAGGCGGCTGCAGCGAATCTCGACGTCAGCACCCAGAAGTCCTCGCTCGAGCTCCAGCAGGAACAGGCCCGAGCCTCGACGCAGCAGGTCATCGCCGCGGCCGAGCTCTATCTCAAGGGCACGTCGCTGCGTGAGCAGGCAGCCGTGCAGACGATGAACGGGGCGATCAACGTCCTGAGTGCTATCCTGACGGCTATCACCGGCGTCGGCACGGTCAGCCAGTCGACCTAAGGAACCGCCATGAAAAAAGTCTCCTCGAACCAGACCGACGCCTTCAAGCGCAAGAATGCGCTGCGTTACGCCCTCGGCGGCGAAGTGACGCAACCGCCGGTGCTGGGCAAGACCCGGGCGGCAGCCGACGCCGCCATCGACGCCGAAGCGGTGAGGGGCACCGCCCTGCAGCAGCCCAACATGGTCGCTCCGTCGATCACCGCGCCGCCGCCTGCCCCGGCCCCCACGCTCCAGCAGGGGAACTACGAGGCGTCCCAGCTGCTGCGTCAGCAGCCGAACAACAGCGTGATGTCCCGCCTGCGGGGCACGAACACGTTCCAGTTCGGCGTCGGCGGCGCTGTGCCCGTCGAACCGGCTTTTCGCGAGCAGGGTGGCCCGTCGAAGCGCCGTCTGGGCGCGGACTCCGGCATCCCCGGGATCCCCCCGGCGTTCGAAGAAGGCGGCCCCATCACGGCCCAACACCCCCCGAAGCAGGGCAAGGACAACCAAGTCGTGCTGGCCGCGGCCGGCGAGTACATCCTGCCCAAGGCGACCGTGGACGCCATGGGCGGCCCCGACACGCTCGACAACATCGTCCGGGCGACCAACGGCAAGGAGCCGAACAACGCCAATGGCTCGGCGCTGCGAGCCGAGAACGGCCTCGAAATCCCGCGCAATCGCGCCCTCGTTCCGTACAACCCGGTGGTTGGGCAAGCCGGTGGCCCCCCGCTTGGTGTTCCCGACTCGGGGAGCTTCCGCCCCGGTGATGCGGGTTACAGTCGAGCGAACGCTGCGCTTAACGAGGTCGGCGGCAAAGCCGGCAACAAGACTGCCGCGCTGGCTAAGGAAAGCCTGCGCAAATTCGCCATCCCTAAAGGTTTTGGAGCCAAAGCTGTTGCCTTCCCTGTGCAACAGGGGATGAAGATTGCCCCGCATCTTATGGCGGCCAATGCAATCCGAGAGGGGTATCGAGGGGCTAACACGCCGACTTCAGAATTTGCAGCCGAATCCCCCAATCTTTCTCGCGCAATGCAGCAGCCTGCCGCGCAAGCGGTGCTGCGCAATACACCGTTTGTCGGCCCCGCAATAAATGCACTGTTTCCGCAGACCCCCGATGGGAACCAAGCCGTGGGTGATCTGGGACTTCGTGGGGCGGCAATCATGCAAAACGCGGCAGACCCCACGAACCTGTTCCGCAACTGGGGCAAGAAGACCGAGATCAAGACCGAGAAGCCTCCGGCCGCGGCGCAAAACACTCCGGTGCCCGCCTCGACCGCTCCGTCGGAGACCTCTGCCCCACAGGCGCCCGCTTCCAGCCGCCTGCGCGGTGTCATGGACGGCGTGAACATGGCCGCCCTCATGACCCCTCGCGGGTTCACGGGTGAGTTCGGGAAGATGCTCGCCAACCGAGGCACGAACACCGCCGCGCTGGCGAACAACCGCCAGCAGATGGCAGAACAGCAGCTGGAATGGGACCGCCAGAAGTTCGGCCTGCAGCGGGACTGGGACATGCGCCGATACGGCATCGACAAGACGACCGACATGCACCGCGATGCGGCCATGCTCGATGTATCGGCGGTGTGCCTGACTCAGGGCGTGCTCGGCGCGTTCTACGGCCTCCATGGCCTCGGCGCCGATGCCGTCGCGGGAGAGCGCCACGGCGCGCTCCATCACGTTCTCCAGCTCGCGCACGTTCCCCGGATAGGAATACGAAAGGAGCTTCCGGAGCGCGTCCTCGTCCACCTCGCG
>OFRO01000371.1_pt1 | contig 16570 bp, 25 predicted proteins | sample 1543091 | NCBI WGS metagenome assembly OFRO01 (sample SAMN07774217, study PRJEB24372) | wastewater metagenome | isolation source: Exp Tend NO 10WW | collected 2016-02
CATTCATGAAGAAATGCTCGCTGTCAGGCCGAGAGCCTCTGATGAGAGCGATGAAGTCCAACACCGACAACGGAGGCGAACAAGAAAAATGCAGGCAACCATTCGAAGGTTGTCTGTCGTGTTGTTCATGTCCTGCGCTCATGGTGCCTGATTTTTGACGTTCTCCGAAACATGGCGTTCCACGATTACCCAGCGTTTTAGCACGGACACCGTTTGCCCGAACTTCACACCCGCGTCGATCTCCGCTCGAATGTCTTCGCGATAGATTTCCATCAGCACTTCATTTTGTGCCTTGGCTTTCCTTCCCGTCATCACCATTTCCTCGCCAAGCTCCTTCTGGTTTCCGGTCAGCTTGTAACTGTGCGTTCCGTTGAGGTAGTCGTGAGCACCTTCGTTGTGTTTCCGTCTGCGTGCCTTTGCTCGCAGACCATCGCCGATGATTTTATCCGCACGGCGCACGGCACTGAAGTATGGGTTTATCGTTCTCATAGTTGTTGGATGTCTGGGGTAAATCGTCGGAGAACCCTCACTTTGGGCGTTCGGCTCAACGGCGCTTCAAAATCGAAGACGACGAACAAGGTGCGGCAGCGGCAACCGGCGGGGCTTTCTTCTTTGCGGGAGTCTTTTTCTTCGTTGTCATTTTGTGGTTAGGTTGAGTTTTCCGGCGTATCGCCCGCCGGTGGCTGCGCTAAGCGCTATGCCTTGCCATAAATGCGCTCGGCCTCATCGACGAGCATGGCTTGAACTGAGATCAGCGCAGCGCGTTTGTTGACGTGCTTCTGCATCGTGGCTCGATCCCATTCGAGCATGTGTAGTTGTGCATCGAGGGCCATGTTGTGAGACAGGATGCTCACGCAGGTTTCCGCGTTGAGGTAGTCCGAGGCTGTCGGTTTTGGGTCGGTAGTCGGTGGTAGATCGGGCATAGCCAGTTACTGGAGCGAACCGTCGGGGCGGTTGGCAGGTTGTTGTTGTTTCGGAGCGCCCTCGCCGCCCCTCGGTCCGCTCAGTGCGGCGTTCTGCTCATCCATCACTCGGCGCATGCGTGTTTCGTGGTCGATGACTGCTTGAGGCTTCGGCACGGGTAGTTCATCCCACATTGCGCCGATGATTTGGCGGGCTTGGCGGAGTCCTTCCACCATGCCAGCCCAGTTCGCTAGCGTCTGTTCCGGGGCGGGTTGCTTGAGCCACGTTTCGACGTGTTCATACCTTGCGATGATTCTGAGTCTCGCTTCGGCTAGAGCGTTGCGTTGCTCGTCCAGAGCAGAACACGGCACTGGTGGCAACGGAAGGGGGTCTTCGCACTCCACAAGTCGCCCAGTGGTGTCAGAGTCCGGCAGTGAGCCGTCTGTGATCCAGGTGATTGTTTCGTTCATGGCTCAGGGTTTGATGAGAGTGGCGAGATCGGCGGCATCGGCGCAGGCGAGGCAGGCCAGGAGGATGGCGGAGATCACCGCGCAGAAGGCCAGGGCCGCGAGCATCTCGGCGGTGGCCTCGCCTTTCGGCAGCGTGTAGCGGCGGGGAACGCTGGCATTGATGACCATGCCGACGACGTTGAGGCGCTCACCGCGGTGCATGGCATCGCGGATGCGTTTGGCCTCGCGCTGATCGTGCAGGCCTTTGCGGATCAAGGTCGCGCCCATGATGAGCATCGAGACAAGGGTGATGAGGAGGGAGAAGCGATCTGGAGTCATGGCGTGCTCAGGCGGCGGGTCATAGCAAATGCGAACAAGCGGATGCACTTCAACCGATAGGGGCGGCTGAGTCAATTGTGATAAAGAGCGTTCATACGGGTAAAACATCGTCAAACATGCTCATTGGCAGACGGACGGCGCGGGTCTGAGCGCGATTGAAGTGCGAGGCGGCGAGCGTCTTGGCACCTTCCAGCCGCTTGAGCTGGTCGGCCCATTTCGACGCGAACACCGTTTCCGCGAAGATCCTCCGCAGCTCTTGATGGCTGTTGCTCACGTCGATGCCATCACGACGAATGCCGATGCCGTGGCGCTCCAATGTCTCACGAGCGGCTCGGCGTTCGTGGTCGAGACTTCGGAGATCGAGGGCGGCCGTGATGAGTTCGCCGATGGAGCGACGGACGCGGCGACTTTCGTGCTCGTGCTCGATCAGTCCGGAAAGCAGGTGAGCCAGGCATTGCCGCTCGTCCATGTCGCTGTCAGTGGCGGCGAACGTGCTCCAGTCCTGTTTCGCGCACCACTCGGCAGCCTGTTCTGGCGTGATGACGCGGCTTGAGGTCAGTGCGAAAGCGCCGGCGAGTAGGGCCCCGATCTGGTCACCGTCGCGTTGTGCCCCGAGATGCCTCGTGCAGGCCGTGGCGAACGTGTGGGCGTTTAGGGCGATGGTTTCGGCCAGCTCGATCGCGCGGTTGCGGATCGCGGCACACCACTCGGGATTTGCCGCCGTGCCTTCCCAGTGGGCTATCAGCGTGTCCCACTGAGCTGCCGCGTCATCACCGTGGCGTTTGAACAGCTCCAGCGGCGTGATGCGTGAAAGGTCAGCTCTTTGGGTTGCCGCCACGCCAATGGACGAAAAGCAGAAGCACGAGCGGATGTAAAACGCCTGTGCCGAGCCGGTCGCCGTGCCCTTGACGATGCGGCCCCCGGTGTCGCGGCTGGCCTGTCGGGCGAGAATGAGAATCTGCTGAAACCGCTGCAAATCGCGCTGGTTCTCGGTTTCGGCCTCGTCGAACATCACTGGCAGGGCGTCACAGCCGAGCGACTGGCGGATGCCCGCTTCCGTCGTGTTGGACTGCACATAGAGCGCCATGTTGCCGAGCAGCGGACGGATGATGCGCTCGATGAGCCAGGTCTTGCCCGAGCCGGACGGCCCCGTGATCCAGATGTGAGGCCGCCAATCTAGCACGCCGCAAATCGGCCCACAGACGAGCCATCCAGCCAGTAGTAGGTGGTCGATGGGGTTCTTGAGGTTCAGGCAGCGAGTGAGCTCGATCAGCCTGGCGGCTTCCTTGGCGCTGGCCGGTGGCACGGCCTCGACCTTGATGCGTTTGCCTCGCTGGTACACGAATTCAGACTGCCAGATCGCGAGCGCGTGAGGCATGTTTTTGACCATCAGGCAGTCACCGGCATGATAGACGACGGTGCCGTTGTCGAGCCACGAGCCACGGCCTCGCACGTCGGCAGGGTCAAAAATGCGGCGCATCGAGTGCTGCATCAGTGAGTTGGCCGCGAACAGCCAGTTGACGGCCGTGTCTTCATCCTTGCCGGGGAACATCCGCATCCACCAATCGAGTGGCGCGAGCTGGAGAAGCTCCATCTTGTTGTGACCACGGCTCGACAGCTCGACGACCTGAAGGCTGGCATGCGAGAGATAGTAAAACGTGCCCATGTCGTGGCCGAGGATGCGGAACGGCCATTCGTTCTCGGGCTCGGCAGGCTCATCGAGGCCTCGTGGCTCGCTCGGCGGCGGTTCGCTTGGCAGCGGTTCGACCTCGTAGGGCACGGCAGCCTTGAACAGCGCCGCAATCTGGTCGTTCGTCCAGCCCTCGGCGATGGCGTCGGCGCAGTCCCATCCGTCAGGCTTGCCCTCGGGAGGTGTGATGATGCGGATCTCGCAGCCCTGTCCGGCCAGCGTCGCGGCAATCTCACGAGCGGCTTTGATGCCCGGTTCGTCGGCATCCGGCCAGATCGTGACCTTACGCCCGTTGATCGGCGTCCAGTCGGCATGCTTGACCGCCTTCGAGCCGCCCGGCCATGTGATGACCAGGCCACGCTCGCGCAAGGCGTCGGCGCACTTCTCGCCCTCGACGATCACGACACGCGCGTCGGGTTTCGCAGCCAGCAGCGGCAGACCGTAGAGCGGCCTCGGCTTTGGGAACGACAGCCAACACCACTTCTCCGAGCCGTCTTCAATCGAGCGGCCCCAAGTCATCGGCATGACCTCTTTGCCGCCATCGCTCTTCGTGAACCGGCCGATCCAGCCGATGGTGCGTCCCTCGGCGTCCTGATACTGCCACCGGGCTGCCGGTTCGCCATACTCGAAATGACGCATCGACGGCGTGCCAGCGTGCTCCGGTGCTGGAACGACCTGCGTCCATTTCTGGCCTTTGCGCTTCGGAGGTGCCGCAGGCGGATGGTCGATCTTCATGCCGAGCTCGTCGGCGATCTGCTTCGCGGCTTCGAGCTGAGTGCACGACCGGATGGCCGCCAGCAGAGAGATGAGGTCGCCGCCTTTGAGGTAACCAGCGAAGTCAGCCCATGCACCGGTTCGCATGTTGATCGATGTGGACTCGCCAGCATTGCCGGAAAGGTCGCCAATGAGATATTCATGGCCGTTGCGGCGTCCAGATGGCAGCCAGCGTGTCAGGAGGGTTTCAGCATGCGCGATGGCTTGTTGCGCGACGGCTTGGAAGTCGATCATGGGGGAAAGTGGCCGGGATTCGGCGGGTGTGGGAAGGTTGAGGTTGCGCGTTGGTGAGCCGCGCCCCTCGGGTGAATCAGGCGACTTCGACAAACTGAGCGTGTTCGTCGAGCTTGTATTGCGTGCCTGCGACAAGTCCGTTCTCACCGACGTAGCCAATGATGATGCGATAACGTAAAGCTTTGCTATCCCAAGCGTTGATTTGCAAAATACCTCCTTCGCCAGCGGTCACGGTGCCTCCTTCGCCAGCGGTCACGGTGCCGTAGTCGCCAGCGGTCACGGTGCCTCCGTAGCCAGCGGTCGCGGTGCCGTAGTCGCCAGCGGTCGCGGTGCCGTAAATCACCTTTGATGCAGGGCAGTGAGCAACAATCAAACCTGTAGCGATCTCGCGCTTGCCGACGTAGAGGACGCGTGCCGCCGGGAACTTCACCTTGCCATTGAGGTCGATGATGTCCTTCGTTTTGACGGCTACGACCATCCAAAGGTCATCAGATGATGCACGCCAAAGGTCATCAGATGATGCACTCCAAAGGTCATCAGATGATGCACTCCATGCGTCATAGTGGCCCTGGCCGCTGAGCCAGCCATGCAGGCCATTTCTGCAGTCGCGGTTTTTCTTCCAATCGGGAGCTTTGACGACCCCCTTCTTTTTCCAAACAAAGCCGCCGTAAGACGTCATGTCAGCGCGGCAGCAACGAAGCACAAGACTCTCGGTCTTAGCGAATTTAATAGTCGGTAGGTTCATGGTGTGATGTTCTGAGCATTGCAAAAATGCAATACAATGCAACTGATTTTTCATCGAGTCGCGAAAAATTCGGCGGCCTCTTGTGGCGAGCGAGCGATGAACGCCAGCCCGCCTGCATCGGTGACCTGATTCTGCCAGTTCTCTTGATCGAGTCGGACTTTGCCGGTGTGTGTCTTGACCTCGACGCTGGCGAACACGGCGACGCGCTGGCCGACCATGTCGGGTGTGATCTTGACTGTTCGCCAGCCGATCAGGTCAGCACTGCCGGGATGCAGGCCAAATGAGACGTGACGGCCTCGCTCGTCTTTGAGCGCACCGACGTTGTTGCGGAACAGGCGAAGGCCAGTGACGCGCCCCAGAGCGAGCCGGATTGATTGGAGGACGGTCGTTTCGTTCATCGTGGTTCGCGTGGTAGCTAGTGACGTTGATGGATGCGCCCCTTCTTCAAGAAGCGCGGATCGGGCATGCGGTGCCAGCGTTGGACGGCCTTCCACGAGCCTGCGAATTCCACCGTGGAGACGCGCACCACATCGCCCGTTGCAGCGACGGTAGCCATGTACCAGACCTTGAAGGGCTTGATTCGGCCGCGTTTGATACGGCGGTAGTAGAGTCGAGTTCGCTGATCTCGTGTCATGCAGATTGACGGTGCTGCCGTGCGTTCCAGATGCGTTTGGCCCAGAACACGGCGTTCCTGTAGCCTCGCGATTTTCCGAGGGCGACAAGCTCCCCGAAGGACTGAGCCGAGCCCTGCTCTTGCTTCCGCTGCTTTGCCATCCACTCGGCATTCAGCTCGACGAGCTCGCCGTCCTGCTGCTCGATCTTCCGCACCTTTGCCTCGTAGATGTGCCCGCATTCGGGACAGCTCGGCATCGGGGCGTGGCAGGCGTAGCACTTCGGACACTGGCGGACAGGCGGCGCGTCGTCGTCATCGCCAGCCTTCTTCGGCTTCTTCTTCCGGCCTTCGAGATCCCACTCGCGCATTTCCTCCGCGAGCCCGTGCAGGAGGCAGTTCCCGACGTGGTCGAGGATGATCGCTCGCGTTTTGCCGGGAGCCGGTCGGAGCACGCGGCCGATCTGCTGAAGGTGCATGCCGAGCGACTTCGTCGGGCGGTGCAAGATGGCGGCAGTCACGACAGGGATGTCGAAGCCTTCGCTGATAATCTCGCACGAGGTCAGGACGTGCAGCGAGCCGTCCTTCAGCGCGTTCACTCGCCGGCGTCGCTCAATGCGGTCGAGGTTGCCATCCAAAGCTGCCGATTTGAAGCCCGCGGCGGTGAAGGCTTGAGCCATGTGCTCGGCGTGCGCTACGGACGCGCAAAAGGCCACGGCAGGCGCACCAGGGCAGAGCCGCTGATAGTGTTGGACGGCGTCGCCGATGATCGTCGGCTTGTCCATCATCTCGGCAGTCTCGTCGCGGGCGAAGTCACCGGCTCGGACGTGCAGGCCGTCAATGTTGAGCTGGTTCGGCGGCGCGTAGTACACGGGCCGGCAAAGGAAGCCGTTCTCGATCAGCCATGCGACCTCGGGGCCGCGAATGAGCGTGTCAAAGGTATCGCCCAAGCCTTTGCCATCAAGGCGCTCGGGCGTGGCCGTGAAGCCGAGCACGATGGCTTTCGGAAAGGCAGCGATGATCTTCGCCCAGGTGCCAGCGACAGCGTGGTGACACTCATCCACGATGATAACATCGGGAGCCTGTAGGCCAGCCACGCGGCGCACGACGGTCTGCACGCTCACGATCTGGACGTGAGGCAGCGGATCGACGGGCCAGCCAGCGGCGATGACGCCGTGAGGCACGCCGAAGTCGCGCATGGTGCGAGAGGTCTGGTCAATGAGTTCCTGTCGGTGGACGAGAATCCAGACGCGTTTGCCTTTGCGGCCTGCCCCGCCTGCGATGTGGGAGAAAATGACGGTTTTGCCCGAGCCGGTCGGGCTGACAATGAGCGGACGGCGCGAGCCTGCTTTCAGAGCTTCGCGGATCTGCGCGTCGATGTCCTGTTGATAGGGACGAAGGTTCATGTTGGGAAGGGTGAAAAATTGGTGAGCGTGGCAGGATTTGAACCTGCGTAACCTTTGCCGTCAGTTACTTCCGGGAGTTGGCTAACCGTCCTGCCTTTTCAGGCCACACGCTCAAAATTAGTGTTTACGCCGCCTTCGGCTTGGCCTTGCTCTCGCGGAGTTCGAGCGCCTTCGTCACACGCTGGAGCGTGGCGAACGTCGGGCTCGATCTGCTTTTCTTCCAACGCCACCACGTTGACCAATCAATCTGTGCGTCGTCGAGGATGTCGCGGATCGGTGTATTGATCGCGGCGGCGCGACTCTCGATGTCGGCCAGAAGGGTTTCAGTGATGCTCATTGTTTTGGGTAGCTTCATGCGTTACAATTGTGCGCGAGAATTGCAAACTTGCAAGCCCCTTTTTCGTTGCACCTTCACTTTCCTGCACAATCTTCGCGGCCTGACGTAAGTGTGGGAGCCGGGTGGCCAATTCTGGGAAGGGTGGTCACCCGGCTTTTTTCGTGGCATGTCATAGCTCTCCGTGCGTATCAGCGGCTCATGGGCGAGACTACCCGACGACGTCACCGATGCCTGACTTGCAGCTTGTACTTCACCGGCTCGCCCTTCATCTCGTCGGCGATGGCGTCGATGGCCTTGACGACCTGGTTGAAGGTTTCCAGCGACGTGCCGCCAGTGCGCAGGCCGTGCTCGATGTCCCACAGCTTGCTGATGCTGAAGGTGGCGGTTGCTGCTACAGTGCCGAGCGTCAAGCGGCGTTGCAGCCGCATCTTTCGCAGGTACTCCCCGGCCAGTTTGTCGGCGGCAGCTTGATCGGCGTGGAGCTTGGCGCGGCGTGTGTCGAGGCCTCGCAGGCGGGTGCGGTGATGAGTGATGTCAACGGGCATGGTGGGTGGATGTGGAAGGTTGGGACTTTTGGGCGGCAGCGGCATCGCGGGCAGCGACAACCACGGCGGCGATCATGGAGATGACGAGCAGCACGAGAGCGATCTCTTTCAGACGCTGAAACGGCGGCTCGTTGCTGCCGTGCTTGGCCTGTTCTTGATCGCGCCAGCGCATGAGGAACTCGATGCGGTGGTCGCGCTCGTGGAGGTTGATGCTCATTGTTCGACGGGTTTGGATTTGAGGGATTCAAGGCGCTGTTCGAGGTGACGCTTAGCAGCCGGATTATCAACCAGCAGTGAGGCGGTCAGACTTTTCAGATAGCCGAGTTGCCAAAACGGATCCTGCGCGATTTGATCAAGTCGCTTTTCCTCGGCAATGATGTCGTCGAGAATGCACTCGACGGCATAGGCCTCGGGCTTTGTGTAGGGTGGGCAAGGTGGATGTTGCATAGTGGGAAGGTCAGCTTGTGCTGATAGGTGTCACCATATCCAGCATTGCACGGATGCAATCTCTTTTTTCGCCTAATAGCAAAAAAGAAGCCCGGCCATTTAGACCGGACTTCGTGGTGCGGTGGGTGATTACGCAAACGCAACGTGGCGACGAGCACCGGCTGCAAAGAGCTGGCGGCGTGCCTTGCGGCGCTGGCGCTGGTTGTTTTGCGGCATGGGTGCGGTCACGCCGATAAGAGCGGCGAGCTTCATCGCTTGCTCGATGGTGCCAGCCTTGAGCGTTTCGGCGTAGGCCTTGGCGATGCGGGCACGAGTCCAGCGATGGCGGGACTCACGGCGGAGGTTGCGATTGATGCGTTTGCCTGGGATGTGCATGGCTTTGTTGTGGGTGTGGGTTCGGGTTAGACCGCGTGTGCGGTAAATTACTCGGCAGGAAACGGATTGCCGTCGTCGCCTTCGGAAGACGGTTCAGGCGATGGCGCTTGATTGCTGGCATCGTAGGCTTCTGCCTTGGCTTTGAAAGTAGGCAGCTCGTCTTTGAGTGCCTTACGTTGCTCGGCAGTCAATGCCTTCAACCACGCGGTCTCCAAAACTTTCATGCCCTTGGCGCTTGCTGTCGTCAGCGTGAGACGAGCCGCCGCAAGATCAATCGCAGGCGCAGCAGAAGCGGCTGGAGCACTGACAACCAACGGCTTGACCGTGTAGGGTTTGCGGCTGCCTTTCTTGTCAGTGAGCGCCATCGTGTGAGAGCCGTCGATGTGCGAGGCGTGGCTGATACGGATGCCGCCGACAGCCATCCCGCCCCACTTCACGCTTTCGTCACGGTAGAGAGTGAGCGAGCGGCCGATGTATTGTTTCGCATCCGGCCCCCAAATGGCGACGAGCACGCGGCACATCGACTTGCACGGGCGAAACGCCTTGTCGGAGCCTTGGAAGTAAATCGAAACAGGCTGTTCCTGTCCGCCTTTGATGACGACCTCGGTAATCGTGATCGTCATGGTTTTGCCGATCAAATCGTCGGCGTTGATCTGGTCGCTTTTGGGTGCGGTTACGCTGGTCATGTCTGTTTGCATGGTGGTGTGTGGGTGTGGGTTAAACGAACATTTCTTGGACAACGCGGCGCTCGGTCGGCGTCAACTTCATAGCATGGTATGCTGCCAGCTTTTCAGACAGCCGTTTCTCAAATGCGCCAGCCGCTTCGATGATCGCGGATTGAACCCGATGGTCAGGATAAACGCGCTTCACAAACAACGGCAGACCGCCGCAATAGGAAACGAAGTCAATCCACTGGAGTTCAGCGACAAGCAGCCCGGTCTGGAGTTGCAGCATGTATTCAATCGGCACCTCGTTTTCTAGGATCGTCTGAATCTGGTATTTCTGCCGCCTCGACTTGCACTCGATGGCACCAAATCCACCGACAAGGCCATCAGGAGAATAGCCGAGCGTGAAGCCACACTTGTCATTTGTGATGAAGCCGACGCTGGTATCGACATCAGCATGCCTAGCAGCATACAGCTTCCGCGCTTCAACCTCGTCGTCGTGACCGCGAAGCATGTCGTCGCTTACATAGTGCGGCTCGACGTAGCGAGTGATACGCTGCGCCAGCAGGTCGAACAGGTGAGCTCGTTCCTTGTCGTTACTGGCGGCTTTCAGCGTGCCAGGCGTGACGATCAACTTCATCTCGCTGGCTGTCAGCAGACCACAGCGAGCGGCAAGCCATTCGTCGGAGCCTTGGATCAGCTCAGTGTGACGTTTGACGCGGGACGGTGCAGGCAATGGCATTTCCATAGCGCGGAATTGAGCTTCGGTTTCGGGGGAGAAGAAGGGGGATGTCATGGCGTCACCTCCTCAATCGGTTTGAAAAGCTCAGCGGTAGCAGCAACAAACCCGGCGCACTGGCCGGTTTGATCTTGGGATGGATGCGGTGAATAGGGGTTCATAGTGTGGGCTTCCACCATACCGCGCATTGCAAACGTGCAAGGATAAACATCTTGCAAACGTGCAATTTTTTACGAGCATGCTCGCCCTATGGCATCCCTCAACAGAGTCCTTCTCATCGGCAATCTCACTCGCGACATCGAACTTCGTTACACACCCAAAGGATCGGCGGTTGCTGATATGTCGATTGCCGTGAACCGCAAATGGAAGGACGAGAGCGGCGCGGCACATGAAGAAGTGACGTTCGTCGAGATTGCGCTTTGGGGAAAGACTGCCGAGAACTGCGCGAAGTATCTGAAGAAAGGCAGCCCGGCGTTTGTCGAAGGCCGTCTTGAGCTTCAGACTTGGGACGACAAACAGACCGGCCAGAAGCGTTCAAAAATGCGTGTGGTGGCGTCTGACGTGCAGTTCCTTGGATCGGGACAGCAGCAGCAGGGCGAACGAGGCTATGGTGACAGGCCAGCGCCGACACAACGGCAGGCAGCGCAACAACCCAAGCAAGAAGGCGACGGTCAACCGACCGGGCTTGATGGCGACGACATTCCGTTCTAAGCAAACCGCCGCTGCCACTCGGCGAGAATCGGTGTGACGGCCCGGTTGTCGCCATCGTTCAGTCGGCATTTGCAGGCGTCGCGGCGGTCGCACTCGATGAACAGGCAGCCCGGTTCATAGTTGAGGCGCGGCGTCTGCTTCTCAAAGCGGCAGACCGCGCGGGACTCAAACTGCTGTTTGATCTGCTCGAAGGCGGTCATTTCTCCGGCTGCTCAAACGGATTCTTTGGCACGACAAACCACAAGTCGAGCCGGTTTTTCACAGCCTCACAGGACGCGAGGAACAGGCAGCAGGTGATGAGAGCTAGGCGGTTCATTTGATCTCAGCAGGAAATCCACACGACACACGAAGCGCCGCCATCGGAAAAGCGGGACCAGGATCAACCTTGCGATCTGGCGCGATGTCGTCATGCCCGACAACATCGTCGAGCTTGTAGCGAGCAACGAGCGCCTTCGCCACCTCTTCGCATGCGGCGAGCTGCGCGGGCGGATAGACTTCCCAGCCAACAACTTGCCCACCGTTTTTGTGGCGTGCTTCGACGGGCGGAAACTTTGACCACTTGGAAGCCAGCGGCACGTCATCGCCAGCGTTTGCCAGCTCGATGCCAATCGAGCACGAGTTCAGGCCTTTGAAGCCTTTCCACTGCGAGACGCCAGCATGCCCACAGGTGACATTGAACGGGCGGCATTGGATGATTGAGCCGTCGCGGTCGATCACAATATGAGCCGACGCGCCTTTTGCGGCCGATGTCTTCCAGAAGTTAATGCTCGATTGCCCGGAAGCGCCAGACGTGAAGTGGATCACAAGGAAGCGACGAACTGGCATCGAGCTTCCACCTGGTAGCAGGTCACGCTTTACGCCGTCGAGAAGATGCTTGTCGTTGATGGTCATACGTCAGGAGGCGGAGGAGGAAGGCGCAGAAAACAGAGGATGCTGAACACCAGCAGCCACACGGCGGCAAAGGAGACGCAGAGCGTCAACCATTTGGGCCATGTTAGCGCAAGGATCATCGGCGGCCCATGGAAAAAGTTTCAGTTGGCAGCGAGGTCAGCGACAGGTTTTTGAAATAGTCGGGGAACTTGTTCCACAAGACAAACGTGCGCTCTTCCGGTGTCGGCAGGGCGCGGGTGGACTCCACCCATGCCACAAGGGCCGCCGTCGTTCCGGCTGGCACATGCCCGGCGTTCTCGTAAGGCTGCAAAAGCGCAGCCACGGGGGCGGCGTCGGCCTCGGGATGCAGCGCCGCCGCGAAGTCGTCGGGCATGTTGACGTAGGTTTGCCCGTTGGCACCAAGCAGCACCTCAAAGGCTTGATTGGTGTCGTTCGGTTGCCGCTGGTCGAGAGGGAGGCAAAGCTGCCACATCGCTTCAGAGAGGGCTTTTCCGGCAGGCTGGGAAGAGGCTGGATAGTATCGCGTCATTGCGCTGCTGTGATGAGAGTTTGGCCTAGAGTTGCGAGCGCGGCAAAGTCAGCTTTCGGCCCTTTGTCCTCGGACCACAACGCGCCGACATACCACTTGGAATTTTGTGACCAGAAAGCGCTGCCACCACTGGAACCCACGCCGATTTCGTTAATGGTGTAGGCTGCTGGCGTGCGGGTGCCGGTGGTGGTGGAAAGGCGGTTGGTGAGTTTGTTGCCGCCCGATCCAGCGGCCCACACGGTGGAATAGACGCTCGTGTTGGTGCTGCCAATCGAGGCCACGGTGCCGGTGGCGCTGTCTAGAAAAGCGGGGGCAATGCTGCTGCTGTAATTAAGCACCACGCGCTCCTTGGCCGTGCCATTGTCTCGTGTGTTGATTGGCGCAAACGCATACGCTGCCGAGCTTCCCACGACCCAAAATGTGAAATCTGTGCAGGCTATCGACAGTCCTGTGCATTGCATTCGCGTCGTGCTGAAGCCAGCGCCCGGTGCATACAGGTAATAGTTTCCATTCCCATCCACGCCGATCTGCGGCTGTGCTGCGGCGGTGGTTTGTGTTTGGTGCCGTCCATTGCCGCTCTGGTCGTAAACCGTGTGGGCAAACCCATTGCCGCCACCGATGAATGCCAGATAGCTCGCGGCGTCAAAATCGCCGTTGCCCAAAAATCCAATGTCCGTCAGAGTGTTATCGCTGGAGCGCCGCACGCGAACCGCGCTGCCGCTGTAGCTTGCCACCAGCTTGTCATTGATGCTGTAAACGGCCAGCAGGTTCGTCAAATACGCATCAAGCGCGCCGACGAATCCGAGGCCGGTCTTGCGAAACGGCAGGCCAAGAGCATTTCCAAGGGCAGGCATGGCTTATTCGGTCCAAAGAATGACCTTGCCGGATGTGAGCGTGATCGCGCTACCCCGAATAGGGTAATAGCCGACCGGCAGCGTTTGGCTGGCAATGCCAGACTCGTCGCCATCGTAGGCGCTGCGTTCGGGCGTGATGGCAGTCGGGGCAGTGATGCTGGAAATCACCGCCTCGGCAATGACCGTTAGGCCATAGAATTGATGAGATGCCGGAGTCGTGTTGGCAACGACCTTGTAGCCCTTTGAGGAATGTTCGCGATTCATATCAGTTGAAGATGTTGGAGAGTTTCGAGAACCAGCCTTCCGACGCAATGGGCGCGGTTTCAGCCGGAGAGGGCGAGACAATGACGGGCTGCTTGGCGCTGGCCTTGGCTCGTTGATTCAGAGCTTCCGGAAACGCAGCAACGGCGCTGGCTTTGCCGACTTCGAGCCAGCCTTTGCCTGTGATGCCAACGAAAGTTTTCTCGCCGGTCGGAGTCGAGCCGCAGGAGGTCAGCAGACACAGGCAGAGCGCAAGGCAAGGAGTAGCCACTTTCGAGGCCAGCTTTGACAGGCCAAGCTCAGCGCCCCATGCGAGCGCCGATCCGACGCCCGCCGTGATTGCGGTGGCGACTTCCGGCGTGGCACCGTTGGAAAGCAGCCACGTCGAGAGCGACGCGCACACGATGGCGACGCCTTTCAGCAGTTGCCGGAAAATCCACCCGTTGCGAGTTGCGATAAGAGGAAGAAGGATGTCTTTCATGGGGTTTTCTTGAGTTCTACCATCGTGCCAGCAAACGGGCAGTTTGGCGTTTTGCAGTCGTTGACGAGGCGAGAAACTCCCGTGTGCAAGCCGAGTTCTTTAGCCATGCGGGCAATCAGCGGCTCTTTCTCTTTCCGCCATTGTTCGCACTCTTGTGAGCGATTCCACAACAGCCGAAACAGAAAGCACAAGGCAGTTGTTACGGCCCCAAGGGCGGCGATAGCGGCAGTTTCGAGCGGCATGGCAAAGGGTGGGTTTTAGGGTGGAAAAAGTCAAACGGTTATTCGGCGAGGTTTTCTACGACTTTAGCCGCATCTAGACCAGTGTGCGACAGGCTGGAAATACCCGCCGCCGTGTCGTTGAAAAGGCCGAGAACTGAAAGGAGAGTATCAACGTCCCGCATATCTCCCTCGCCGCTGGCAATGTCTTTGACGGCAGGCCATGCCCATTGAACGCCGGACAACATACCTTGATCTCCGAGGAGTTCGGAGGCCAAAGGAACGCCATGCAGGGGCGCGGCCATGGCTCGCAAGGTCAACCGTGCTGGGTCCCATTTACTCTCGTCATCGTCACCCTTGGCATCACGCCAAAGATTCTTGATGATTTGAGTCATAAGACCACCCACGCCGAACACGAGAAATGCCGTCTTGGCGAACTGTGCCGGTTCAGATTTGGCCTTGTAGGCAGCCCACGCCATGAGTGCGATTTTCTGCCGGGCCTCGCTGGCATATGCCCAGGAAACTTTTGCAATCGGATTGGTGCTCGTGAGTTCCGCAAGAGAGCGTGTCGCCATGCGGGTAGGCTGTGCGACCTGTTCCGTTGCTCGCTCTGCTTCCGTGTGGGCGTGCTCTTCAAGTTCCGCGCCGGTCAGACCGAGGGCGCGACCTGTGCCCCGGTGATAGTCGAGGAGGAGTGCGTAGGTACCTGCCGTGAAAAGCGCGTCTGTCCCACTCAATAGCTGACCAAGTGCCCGCGTTGCCCGCGTGATTTCGTTTGGCTTCGAGGCCGTGCCGAGTCCTTCAAGAGCTTGGCGCACAATCGGAGGCGCAGAACGGAAACGCCGCTGGATGAACTCCGAGCGGATGGCGTCGCCGTAGCCGAGTCTGCCGGTGAGCAGCTTGGACATCCCGCGAAGATACGATGTGACTGGCATCTTGACCGATGCAGCGGCAAGCTGCGTGGATTGCACCAACAAAGTCGAGAACCGGCCCAGCAAGCCCACGCTCGCGGCCCGGCCCGTCATTCGTGACAAAATCTTGGACATTCCGAGCGACGCGGAGGCATCGCGGAAACCGCCTTGTGCCAGTGCGTCCACCCATTTACGAAGAGCCGTTGCCGATTCCTCGCCGCCCTTCGCCTTCACGGAATTTATGACATCGCGATTGCCAAGCGCTGCGCTCGCTTCGGTGGCAAGGTCGAAGTAGGCCTTCCAGTATTCCATTTGGCGCGAGTGAACGAGGAGCGTTTGAAGAGCGTCCCGGAACTCCGGTTCAGCGATAGCAGAACGTGAGCGAGTCCGCAGACTGCCGGGCGTCAAGATGGAGCCGGACGACATGGCCGCGCCGGAAACAGGGTCAACCACCTCGCCGGGCTTTGCCTGAACTGGCACGACCGTAAGGGGTGCATAGTTGTCGTGATGCGGGAGATTCACGCCGTAGCGTTCCCGGTAAAGCGGGTTCAATGTCTGCCACTCCGCGCCGTATTTGCCGACAATCCACGCCATCACGCGGCGAGCCTCCGGCGTAAGAGCGGCGTCGATTTGGTCAATCCACGCCTGATCGTAAGACCACGACGACGTGATTTCTCCCGCCTCGTTTCGCGTGCCTTCCATGTGGCGTTGACCGTCCTCTTGCTTCCACATGAGCAAGGCTTGGATGGCTTCGAGCTGCGAGAGATTCCCCTTTGGTGTCTCAATCGTGCGTTGCGCCATGTCGTAGCGGAGGCGTTCACCCTTGAGAACAGATCCGCCAGCCAGCAAAGAAAACAGTTCTTCGACTTCATCGGCGAGGTTTTGCGATGCGTCCTCATACTGCCCGGATGCCTCGCGCTCGGCATCGACAAGGCTTGTGACTCGTTCCGACTTCGAGCCAAAAGCGTTGCTCAAAACCTCGTGAAAGCTCGATATAGACAATAGCCCGCTCATCCCTTTACCAAACATGGTCATCGCCACTTTGTCGGCCTCGTCACGTTCTGGCTTGATGCCCTTTTTGCCCGTGTCCGAAATGAGAGCTTGGCGGAGTCCGGCGCGATTCTCCCGGCGTTCGATTTGCGCCAGCTTCCATTTCAGCCAGCCGCCGCGATAGATGTCTTGCAGGGTTTCCAGCGCAGACCACGCTCGGCCCGAGTCGGCATTGCCCAAGTCGCCCACAAGCTCGACTAGCCCACGCTCTGTGATGGCGAGGATTTCTTGGTCGTTGGACAGTTCACCGGAACCGATACGGGCGTCGAGGTCTGCCAGTTTCCCGGCCACCTGTAGAGCGGTCATGCCTATTGCCGCCTCCGCCGCTGCAAAGAGCGCGTGCATGTCGGCATCCTTGCCTTTGGCTTTCTTGCCAGAGTCGGAGTCGGGACGGCCCTTCTTGAGC
>OFRO01000375.1_pt1 | contig 16540 bp, 15 predicted proteins | sample 1543091 | NCBI WGS metagenome assembly OFRO01 (sample SAMN07774217, study PRJEB24372) | wastewater metagenome | isolation source: Exp Tend NO 10WW | collected 2016-02
CGCGGGCGCGTTCTTCAGCGCCTGTTGAAACAGCGGGTTCGAGAATGCCTCGGCCAAGAACTCGTGTTCGTTCTTGAACGCGTAAGAGATACCGTCCCAATGCCCCGGCGCGTTATCCTTCACCCACTGATCGGTGGCGTCCATCATATCGCGAACGACAGCCTTCACCGCCGGTGACCGCTCAAGATCAACCAGCATGGCGCGGTGCGTCGCTTCGTGGATCAACGTCTGGACAACCTGCGTCGGGTCCTTCGTGTTGAGATAGATCGCGCCGTCAGCGTCGGGGTTCTCACGGCCCGGCTTGAAGATGCCGTACACATCCTGATCGCTGCCGCGCAACAGCTTCATGTTGGCGTCGGTCACGTAATGCACCGGCGTGTCGCCAACCAACTGCAGGAGGCGCTTTTTGATGTATGGGGCGATAGCTTTCGCCACGCCGAACTGCTCGCCGATGTGCGAGAAGTCGACGGCCTCAAGCTCGGTACGCGCATCACTCGTACGCTCGGACCACGCGATCTGACCCTTACGTTCGTCAATGGGCAGGAGCAATTCGCCCGACGGAATTTCAGTGTGAGCGTACGTCGTCACCGGCTTGGTGGTGTCGCCTTCACGAAGCCACTGCTTAAACTCAGCCGGGTTCATCTCATGGATGTTGCCTAGCCGCGCGCGGCCGTTGCCGTCGTTGAACGCCTTCTGATACTGCGCGACCGCCTCGGCTTCATCCTTGAAGTTGAGCATCACTTTATGCTCGTCGAACTTCCCGGTGCGATGGTCGAGTTGGTCAATAACGAAAACGCGGTCGCTGTCTTTGTGCCGCCCAACGTATGCGTCGACGTGGTCCCCGTCGGCACCGGTGGTGCGCTTGATGTATCCGTAATGCTCCGGCATCCGGACTTTCCACGATCCATCTGTCGCGCGGCGGATCATGCCCCGTGCCGTCTCAACAGTCACATCGAGGCCGTGAACCCGGACGTGCCCCTTGCGGTAGTTGCCAGCCTCCCGCTGTTTCACCGTTGGGTTGCGATCAGGCATCTCGCGCGGACGAGCATCGTAACGGGACGCGGCGCTTTCTTCGGCAGCGAGCATCGCGCTGCGATCAGTCTTCTTGTTGCTGTTCGCTAGGATGCGATCCAGTTCTTCCTTCGAGAGCTTCGGCCGGCGCACTTCGGACGCGGCCGGTTTCTCCTCCGCTGCGCGCTTCTCAGCCAACGCCTTCGCGGCGGCGCGCGCCTTCTCGACCGCCGGTGAGAACGTCTTCTTCGGTGGCGCTTCTGGCTTCGGGGCGGGCGCGGGGGCAACGTCGGTTGGCGGCTCGGCCCCTTCCTCTTCCTGCTTCCGGATCAACAGTTCTTCGGGTGACAAACCGGCTTCGTTTTCCGGTGCGGCGGCATGCGTCTCGACATCGCCTTGGTCGGCGCGGCGCGCGGCTTCCCCCTCTGACCGGCGCGCGGCGAGAGCTTCTTCCGAGGCCCCGGTCCGGTAGGCGTCTTCACGTTCCTTGAACCGAATAACCGCGTCGGTGAGCTTTTTCCCCTTCGCTTGTGTTTTTGCTACACGCGCCAGATCGGCGGCGTACCGCAACATCTGCACATGCGGGCTGTCACCGGCTTGGTTGCCTTTCACGCTCGGCTTGATACGAGTGGGTATCTTAATACCCTCACGCTCGGCGGTGGCGACAATCTCTTGGGCGCGGCGCACCACGGCGTCGCGGTGGTTTACGTCACGAGTGTAGTTGGTCTCGCCGTCAGTCGGCGGATACTTCGCAACGAGGTCTTCCGCCGCCTTAATGGTGGCCGCAATTTTATCACTGTCCTTCGAGGACAGGTTTTTGCCTTTTGGTTCAGTAAGCTGCGCGCTCTTAATGTTGCGCTGGATGATCTCGTTCTGCGCCTTGGTGTTCGCCGCGGCTTCGGCAGCCTGCGCCAGATTGGGTAGCACCCGGCCGGTGCGCGGCGGGCCAGCCGGATTGGCTTCGGCCACAGGGGCGAACGCGCTAAACGCCTCGGGCGGCGCGGGCTGCACGCTGGTAGGGGGTTCAGTTACCTGCGAGGTAACTTCCTGTTGACTTTCCGCCGGTGGCCTTGACGTCGGTTCTGCTGTTACCTCGGGGGTAACTTGCTCAGACACATTGGTCTTTTGCGTCTCGTTTGGGACAGGTTCGGGCGCGACACTATTCGGGGTAGGGTCTTTGTTGGCATCGATGGCCAGAGTTTGCGCCGTATCCGGACCGGTTTCCGCCACGGTCGTAACCGTGCTGTCCTCGGCCGACGCGACTTTATCCTTGGCCCCATCCCGAGAGCCGCGCACGGGGGCGTTCTGTACGTTACCGACTACAGCAGGATCGTCGACCGGCTTGGACGGCGTACCAGTAGCGCCTTCTTTCACCTGCGGCTTCGGCTGCACGCCGAGAACAGCCTCCTCAATCGACGGCTTCACCGGCGACGGGTTGGCGTCCGGGGCCGCCGGATCAGTGATCTTCATCCCCTTGTTGGTGAAGTCTGCGATGGCGGCTGGGCTGTCAGCACGCTCGCCTGCCTTCGCCGGGGTCGACTTCCCACCCGATGCAGCGCCTGCAAGGCCGCCGAGAAGCACGCCTGCAGCGGTACCTTCCAGCGCCGCGTCGATGGTGCGGCGGGCGTCGTACGGCTGATTGAAGCTGTCCTCGCCGGTATCGGCGGCCTGTGCCGTAAGGTCACCGCCGACTGCCTGCACAGCGTTGGTAGCGCCGCCTTCCAGCGCACCGAGCGCGCCACGGCCTACTGCGCCCGCCTCGCCAGCGCCAAGCACTGCTGGGCCGCCCTTGAGGCCACGAGCGATACTGGCGGCGGGACCGACGGCACCGGCAGCCGCACCGAGCACGAAGTTGATGGCCGGAGCCATACCCATGCGCTTGTTGTTGAACTGGCGGCGCGCTTCGGTCTCGTCATAGACCGAGCGAAGGCCCGCATAGAAGGGCACCTGCTCTTGGAGTTCTTCGTCCGAGAGCTTGTCCGTCTTTTCGTAGATTTCCTTCTCGACCAAGCCTGCGTTGATCGCGCCGCCGGCCGCGGCAGTGGCCAGCGTTGCGCCGATGGCTTCGGACATGATGCCGCCGGGGATCAGCGTAGCCGCGACCATGGGGGCCATGTTCGTCAGCTTGAGCGCCGCTGCGCTACCGGGATGGTTCCAGAAGTCTTCGCTCGTGATGCTGGCTGACAGGCGCTTCTTCGCCTCGTCACCCATGGTGTCGCGAATGCCTTCCTCGACACCGCCGAACGCATCCTGAATGGCTTTGGAGAGCTTCGCGCCGTTCTCGCTACGGCCCGCTTCGTAGAACTGGCGGGTGGCTGCTGCGAGGCCGCCGCCGACGGCAGCGGTACCGGCTCCTAGTGTCTTGAGGTAGTCACCCCAACTGACACCTTCATCAGATGGCGCGGGAGTGCTCGGGTCGAAAGCGAGGTCCTCAAACGCCATTTTTTAGTCCCTTAAAGCGGAGGCTCCGTCGCTGGGACGTCCCCCGGATTTTCTAGCGGCTTGACCGCGCGACCGATAGCTTCGCGTGGTCGGATGGTGCTGCGGTCAAGGTAGTCCCCGATGTCACTTCGGCCTACAGCGCCTGCTGCTGCTTCGCCGACTGCTCTGAGAGCCTTACCAGCGTCACCAGCAATCCCACCAATAGCCTCTCCGGCGGAAGTTGCAATACCCTTCCAGTCGGTACCCGGCTTATTATCGCCGTCTTTTTTCTTCTTCGCCGCAGCCAGTGCGATGCCCCGCATGGCGATCAGCGGCTCCAAAGCTTCATCACTGAGCTTGAGGCGCATCTTCTCGCCGACCGCGGACTTACCTCCGAAGGTAACCGTGTTCGTGCCGTCTTCGCCCTTATCGACCTTGAATGCGTCCTTGTCGGTGTTGCCGATGATGTCGCGTGCCGCGGTAACAGCCTCGTCGGGGGTGAGGTGCGAATTGGCCTGCTGGATGCGATACGCGGCCCCTGTGAGGGCCTTCGTGCTCTCCGGCGTGATCGGCTTCTTATCCTTCTCGGCCTGCTCAGTGAGCTTCCCCACCGCGCCCTCGACGCCTTCCAAGAGCTTTGCTTGGTCACCGACCTTAAGCGCGCCAGCACCGCCACCCTTGCCCTTCGTAGCCTCTCCGGCACGCTGGCCGGCAGCCTGCAGGATCAGCTTGTCGAAACCGCCCGCAGCGATGCCCGTGGCCTGTGCCGCCAACTGCTGCGGCGTCAGGAGACCCTTCACGATGGTCTTACCGGTGGCCGCGTCCGTGTACGAGAAGTTCAGCTTACCGTCTTCATCTTTGAAGACAGCAATGTCGCGACCGTCGGGGATGTTCGCATACGCCTTTACGGCGGCCTGCGCCGCTGTATTGAGATCGCCGTTTTCAGCCGCGTGAGCGGCGATGGAAGCGTATCGCTGCGCATCGAGCCGATACGCATGCAGGACCTGAAACGCTGCGCGCTGCGCGCCTTCCGGATTGCCCTTGTTCATCTGGAATTGGTAGACCTGACCCAGCGCCATCATGTTGCGCTGCGCCTCTGTCATCTTCCCCTCGGGGTCGACGGCCTTCTTCACGGCGTCCAGTTCTTGCGGCGGGATCGCGCCGAAGCCGCGCTGCCAATCCATAGCCTTCTGGCGCTGTGCGGCAGTGCCGACACCACGCTGCTGGCCAAGCCCCATCTGGTTCGCGCCGTAGGTCAAGCCACCCTTCACAGCGTCATGGACAAGCTGCGGGGCGATACCGGACAAGCTGCCAGTGTTGCGCGACCGCGCACTCATATCCGTCGCACCGCCGCCCACCGCTGGGGTTGGCACAATATCGTCGCCCGTATCGAGGTCTTCGTCGTCTTCGACAAAGCCGCCCTCGGCGAAATGTTGAACGGGAGTGTCGTCGGGATTGACGATGCTCTGCGGCTGCACAGCCATGCCCGTGGTCAGTCCGGACGGTACGCCGCCCGCGCCCGGCACGCCGCCAGCATCGAGTAACGCTTTACGTCGCGCCTGTGTAAGCGCCTGTGTAAGCGCCGTGGATGCGCCGACTGCGCCAGTGCGAGCACGAAGTAGTTGGAGTTCTGCCTTCGCCTTCTCGTCGGCCTGCGCCAGCGTATCCGGGTCGTTCTCACGAGCCGTCTTCTTCACCAGCGCGTCCTGTAGGGCCTTCTTGTATTCGCGATCAGTACGTGCGGTCTCAACCGCTTCGCCCTGCTTATACGCGCTCAGAAAGTCCTTGATCTCCTGCCCGAAGCCCATGGTCTTTCCTTATGCCTGTGCCGACTGAAAGGCGGGCTGGCGCGGGATAGCGCCGACGCCGACCGACGGCTGTGCCGGGGCTTCGCTGTCGGAATTCATTCCGGCGCGAGCCTTCTTGATCAAGTCCTGCATGAACTTCTGGCCGTACCACGAGGTCACGTCCTTGGGGATGACGAACTCGCCGGCGTTAAGCTGGGCGGGCACATCATCCGTGACCTGACCTTGCGATGGCGAGGCGCTGGTAGGCACCGCACCGCCGGTGGTCGCCACCTGCTCCGGATCGGGCACAGGGCCGCCCTCGGCCGAAAACAACATGCCGCCGATCTTGGAGCCGATAGCGCCGCCAATGGTGCCGCCGCCGGGGATGCCTAGGCCCGCCACGGTACCCAACAACGAACCAATTCCGCTCGAAGACGTCTGGTTCGCTTTGAAGTTATCCATCTGGTTGTTGTATTGCGTGTTCGTGGTGTTGACCGCGCCCTGCCGCCACGTCTGAGATGCCGCATCCCACTGTAGCCCGGTACCCATGGTGGAAGCGCCAGTAGTGGTGGTGCTGTTGGTCGCCCCGACCGCGCCAAGCCCCGCGTTACCGGCGACCTGATCGGCCTGTACCCCCCGCCCAGCCGTAGTCTGTCCCAACGCAATCGCCTGATTGCGAAGGTCTCGGGCCGTCGCGTCCACCTGCTGCGACGCGATATTTCCCGCGCCGGCCTTGGCCGCCGCCTCTTGGGCGCGAGTACCAATATCCAATGCCTTATAGCGCGTGTCGGCGGGATTAATGCCAAAGCTCTCCAACTCACGGGTGGAGCTATCTCGCGCCGCATCGAAAGCCTGACCGACACCGGCTTGCGCCATGCCGACCATTTGGTCCTTCTTCTCCTGCGACGCGTAAGTGTCCGCATCTCGAACCAACGCGTCTTCTTGCGGCTGGAAAACATCCAGATACCGCTGGTTGGCGTCCTTCGCGATCTGCGCGTTGCGATCCTGCGTATCGAGTAGGCCGGCGTTGACCCTGTCAGTCAGCGCCTTATTGTTCTGGTATTGCTCTTTCGCCCACGCCAAATTATCGGCACTAACCTGCGCCGCGTGCTCGGCAGCGGCTGTCTGCGCCGCGATAAGGGGGCCGTAGTCTGGCGGGGCGGGTGCGTCGTCTTTACTCATGGGCGACCTTCTGGATACTGCTCGGCCTGATCTTGAGCCACGGGCACTGCTCGCGCGTCATGGACAACACTACCATATCCCCGTCGGGATATGCATCCTTAATTCTGCACTCTTCGATAAACCCCAATCTGGCGTTGAAAGCAAGCAATTCCGTCGCGCCGGAAGAAATCGTCGCGGCCACTTTCCCTACCCCGAGACGGTTAAACGGGTAGTCAAAGGCGCAAAAAAGCATGTCTTTCGACAGCCAATGCTTATCGAACCCAGCTTGGTGAATGAAGATGCAGTTACCGACGAAGCCGTCAAAAGTTACCCCGCCAAGTAACTTTCCTTCGGAATTCACGTTGGAGATGACGATATCGTTGACGATGTCGAAACACCGAGGGATCGCCTTGGCGATCATGATGCCGTGTTCTTTTACGTTGAAAAGGATCGTCATTTCTTAGACGCAATTTTTGGGACGTCCGATGCTTCGATCAGTCCCAACGCTACAAGGTCTGCCCATGTAACGGCGGAAGCAATCGGGTCCCCACGCTGACGGGTAAGCATCTCCACGCCTTCTTTAAGGTTCAGCACGCTTTCACGTAAAGAGGCACCGTCTACAGTTGGCTCACTGATAGCCGGGTACTTTGGTACGTTGGTCGCCATTAGACTTGCCTCAATCCATCAGTGGATGTGGCCGCTTGGAACGATTTAAGCTCAACGCGCGCCTCAATCTCCCACTGCCAAAAATCAGCCCTGAACCCCGAAGGTAGCCGCATCTGCTCCCCACTTACACGGAGTTCGCGGGTATGTACGAGGCGGCCGTCTGCGTAGCAGCGAACCAGCCCCCACTGATCGTCAGCCAGCGCCTGTACGAGAGACGCGTTGGGTACCGGGTTAAGCGCCGGTAGCCACGATGGTGTGTTGAAGTACACCTTCTGCGCCACGAAATTTTTCTTGTCTTCCGCCTGAAATAACTTCGAGCGCCACACATACGGATCACGTATGGCGTTGACATCGCCGATGTCGATCCACTGTGTTTCCCCGTTACGGATGATGAAGACCTCGCCCGACCACGCATCTGTCATCACGTTTACGATTGCGTCTTCGCTGCTTAGAATGTTGAACGCGATGGATTGTGAAGTTGGGTCGATAAGGATGCCGGCGCGAGCGCCGCTAAAGTCTTCTTGGGTAAAGGCGTCATTATCAAACGCGTTAACGTCGAACACGCCAAAACGCGCCGAGCCGAAACCATAATAAGCGTTATTGAGGCGTACCGCACGTAGCGTTGAGGTCTGCGCGTATTCAAGCCACTTATCTTTCCGGATAAGTTCTTTGGTGACGTTGAGGACGCCTGCGCCTGAAACAAGGATAAGTCCGGATGGTGACGGAAAGTAAACGCCCTCCGGGGCGGAAAGGATGCCGCCGCGCGATGTGCACGGGAGGATGCCAGCCAGCTTAACGATAGATATATTGCTCGGGCTGATACCCGTAGCCGTGTGAATGTATCCTTGCGTCAACACTACAAGCGTCTGCCCCATGACGCCAAGACCAACGATAGGGAATTCAGTCGTGATCGTGTATTGAGCCGGCCACGCATGAGGCCGGTATGGCTCGCAAAACCATACTTCGTTCTTCCGGAAACCAGCAAGCATACCGTTCGACAAAGAGATTAACCCAACCATATCGGTCGGCGGGGCGGTCCACGTCGTGCTTGACAGCAACTCGTTCAGCGAAACTTGTGCATCGGTCTTTGTGTCCGAATATGAGACGGTGGCGATTGGTTTTTCGTCCACAAAGAAATAAGTCGTGGTGCCATCAAGCGCGGTCACAGTACGGTAGATACGCACGAGGGTGAGATTGCGCGTTACGCCAAGATCATTTGGGTCTGCCGCCGCCCACGTTAAATTCCACGACGCATCCACCTTGCCGGTACCCTCTGTAGGGTTTGACGGCGGTCCCTCTTCTCCGTAAGCCGAAACATAGGTGAGGACGTAAGCGGTGCTACGCTGAGTAGCGCTTACACCGCCAACGATGTTGAGTACCGGCGTTGGTGGTTGAGGCACCCCGAGCGTGAAACTAGGATCGCCGTTAGCAATCCTTGTCCTTGTATTGTACTGTGGCACAAGGCTGGGGGCGGCCCAATAATATCGATCAAACGCATCGTCGATGACAACCGACCTAACAACGTCAGTGTCAATGTTCGTAAACTCCATCCACACGCTATCCACGAGATGCTGCGCGTCGGTGTAGTTGTTTGGAATTCGGTAAACTTTGGTGATTGTATCGTCGGTGTTCGTACGAAGGACTTTGGGTGTCGGAATTCCCTGCACCGTGCCTTGGTACACCCAAGTGTTCTTCGCAAGCGAAGCATTGATCTCCGGCAACAGAGTTTCATCTGTTGCCGGGATCATTCCGCCGAACGGCGAGATACGAGCGGCGGTCATAAGGTGTTAGTCCTTGCGGTTAACCGCCTCGCGGCCCGCCTTCATCTCTTCGCGGGTCGACTTCGGCAGTTCGTTCTCGTCGACCTCGTCCGCGTACTTGCCTTCGTGATAATCAGGATCGTTGATGATAACCGTGTTACCACGAACGGTAACTTCTTCCGAGCCGCTGAGTTTACGGCTGTCGAACGCTTGGATCGGCACGGAATAAAGCCCGCTACGAGCCTTCCCCTTCGGGAAATCGCCAGCCGACGCTTCGATCTGGTCAACTGCGATACCAGTGATCGGGTCGACGCGGACGCCGGCCATATCCTTGGTCTCTTCGTCCTTGTCGATATCGCTGACACGGATAACGCGGTCACCCTCGACAACCGAGCCTGAATTCTGTGGGTTCATAGGTTCAGGGCGGTCACCCTTGGGGAAACCCACATTTGCAGCCGCGCCCTCACTGCCCTGCGCGCCGACACCGGGGTTGCCGGGTACAGCGGCTGGCTGAGTATCAGACGCGTTCGGCGCAGTGCCGCCTTCGACCTTCGTAACTTCCGTCATAGCTTCTTCCTCTTCTGTGGTTTTGCTTCCGCCGTTGTGGCGGCAACTTTAGCGCCCCTAGTTCTCGACGAGCCCCCTTGTGTAACGCCAATGAAGGGGGCTTTTTCTGCCTGCTTTAGGGAAGCACGCAGCGTATCAAATTTCCCGGTGAGCTTAGGAAGGAGCAGCCTGTTTGTAGATCGCACTGCAGGTATCCTCGCATCTGAGCGTATCCGACCAAACCCCCTACTAGGGCCCCTGTCAATACGCCGATAATCTTTACGCTCACGGACGGCCCCAATGCCCGAACCACGTCCAGATTTTTTGCACGGCCTCGCCAAGCTGACTGACCGTTATGAAGAACGCGACTGCGCTGATAATCGACCATTTGCCAAATCTCCCGAGAGTTCGAGCGGCGCGGTAAAATTTAATAGCGTCGTTTATTTCAGCTAAATCGTCTTCGCGTAATGTCTCAAGCCATTTCCGTGTCGGCTCCGGCAAATGCGCGAAGCGGTCTACGGGGTTCATTATGGGACCAGCGTCCTCTTCAACGACGTTTCCGGCCGTCGCCACCCCCGCTGTCACCATAACGCTTACCGGCCGGTAAAGTTCGGCATGCCGCCGAAGAAGCCGGGTTCGGGGTTCTTGCTGTAATTCTCCTTCACGCCGAGATACCATTTCTTCGACGAAACGATAATGGTGTTCGCCTTGTCGAGCGCCTGTCGGCGCAACAGCGCCGTGCGGTACAGGTCATCACCCTTCTTGGCCGGCGCGACGCGAACCGGGCTCATATACGAAGGCGGGTTAGGGAGAGCCCGAGTGATCGGCTCTCGCCCCCGCATAGTCGCGTTACAAGCGCCGAGCGTCGTCGTCAGAGCCAATAGTGCACCGATCTGCAGGGCGCTTTGCAGCCGCTGCTTCGGCGCGGGCTTTCGCGATGGCCGCATCAACAGCTTCAAGTGTTCGCCGGTCCGCTTCATCTTGGGTGAGGAGCTTCGAGTTGACATCGGTCTCGTCTTTCTTTGTGAGGGCTTCGGCCTTTTGGTCTTGGACGCCGGCCTTACGTTCAGCTTCACGGGCAGCGGCCTCGCATTTCGCCCTTTCGCGGTAGGTAGCTTTCCGGTCAACATAGACGACAGCGGCGATAATAGCCACCCCGACGCCCACCCATTTCCAGACCCACGAAGGTACTGCGGCGAGAAAAATAAGCGGGTTCATAGCAGTTTGCCTGTTCTGTAATTCTGCACGGTGGCTTTCTCGGCCTTGTTAGACTGAAACCACAAAATAGCTGCTACACCCACCAGCCCAAAAAGCCAATACTCAGTCGGTATATCGCTAACGTACCCGAAGAAATCTTTCAGTGGCTGCAGGTACGACACGGCATCGCCGGTGTTGTCGAATATGCCTTTGAAGAACCCGCCAATCGCCGCCGGTATGCCGAGGAACCACGCAACATACTTGTTCTGGTTTGTGGCTTGGATCACTTCGTTCTTTGGAGCCAAATCCTTTGCAGTGGCGTTCGCTCGGAAATCAGCGACCGGCCTCGTCCATTTTTCTTTCGATGCTTTGTCGAGGTCTGCGAGAAGAACGTCATCGATCTCCGCTGGACCAGATAGCCCACGATCAAGTTTGTAAGCGCTGATGGCCGCGACCGTACGGCCGCCCCACTCACCGTTCAAGGCCCCGAATTCGTGGTAGCCGAAGCTATCCAGCTTCCGCTTTACGACTTCGATCATGATGCTGCTGTTTTTGGGAAGCTCGTTACCTCGGTGGGTAACCTCTACATCTTCTGATGTTGGTTGGTTCGGATCGACCTCTTCGGTATCGACTTGGTCAGCTTCTGGTGGACGAGGTCGTGGGAGCGGTACCGGTTCGTCTTCTTGTTCGGGCTGCGACACAAGCTGTGTCTTCATCTGCGCCAGCCCTTTACGAAACAATTTTGCTTCTACATGACGCCGCGTAGCGACGCCGCGAACGCTCGTGTTCTCCCAAAGACGCGCCATACTATCGAGTTCACCGGGAATTTTATCGAATTGTTTTGTCGCCATCCATTGCTTGATATTCCGCATTTCGCGGTAGCGGTCGCCGGCGGTCGAGTATGACATGCCACGGTTATACGACAGTGATACAAGAACGCCCCGACAATCGGGAGGGAGCGCGTCGTAGTTGGGAAGTGCTTTACGAACGCGCGCTTCCCATCGAGGCATATCCACGTTCTCAAACACATGCAGCGCGATATCCCACGGAATATCTACCTTGTTCCTAACCTGTGGGAGCAACTTCTTCGCCGATTGTCCGGTGATGCCGGCGCACGCCGCCATAACAGCCAGCATTTGCGCACTCACATGCGCGCCCCAATCATTTCTGATCTGAGCTTGGGTCGACATGCCGAGATCATACCCGATACCAACCGTCACACCCGAACCTCCGCCGGGCCACTCAGGACGGCGGTAGTTCTTATTGTATACTTCTTTCGAAGTTACTTCTTGGGCGATGATAAGGTCTTGGGCGGCGCGTGATATCGACATTCAGTCCTCAGAGATTTTCTATGTAGCCAGTACACAAGAGCGCTGCGCCGTTGGCGTTGCCCGCCCAATAAATGTTGGTGCTCTCAAGAAGCATGTTACCTGCGACGTTAAATGGAGGTTGCGAATTGGCTTCCATTTCAATGATCGATATGTTTCCGGCGATATCAGACCGCGCACCGTAATTATTGTTAGGGGCTACGGCTATGGCCGCGTTGCTCCCCTGCATCCATGTATTGGATGCCACCACAAAAATTTCAGACGCCGTCGGCGGTACCTGCGCCCCGGTAGCGACTGCCACCCACGTAATACTTGTTGAGGTCACTGCTCCAGCAGGGCCGAGTGCCATAATACGGGCTTGGGTTGTTTGCGCTAGCCCGATTACGTATTGGAAACGATTTCCTTTTTGTATCGAGCCATGAAGAAGATTGCTCGAACTGACACGAAGATGCCCGAGTAACGCTTTTTGCGTATACCCGCTCGGAAATGTCGTGATGGCCGTATCGGAATAGTTGCACAGGATTTTCGGTGACGATCCATCAGCTTTACAGATCGCCCACACTGACAACCAAGCTGGGCAGGCGAGCGTCAATGCTCCTTCCATCGCATCGAGGCCACCATTGGTGGCGACGTTCACAGTCGGAGAATTGAGAGCCACCGTGGAATAGTTACCGCTTCCATCAGCAAGAACGGCTGCGGCGGCGGTAACTGAAAAACCAGTATTCCCGGTGACGGTAATAATTTTCCTCGCCGTCGACCCAAGTGGTGGGAAAGCAGGTGTCGAAAGAATACTGCCCGCCATCCGTAAGCCGGAACCTAAACTAATTTCTTCGAAGCCCCCGCCAATAGTACCGCCACTAACGTAAGTGTTTGCAAAAGCCGAGCCCTGCAAATCGATATGGGTGGCATCAACAACAGTAATGATCCAGCTATCGTTTGCTTCCGTCGTACCTATTACGCCTGCGACGACTTTGCGTTGGCCAGTTGCAAACGTCGAAGTATCCGCAACCTGTAGCCGGATGAGGCCAGCGCCATTATTCGCAGCGCCAAGAATAGTCAGCGCTGGATTTCCATTACTCCCAATTAGGCGAGCAGCGGCACTTGCAAGCTGCAATTTTTTATACGTCACCGCCTGATTGGCGATACTGGACACCGGTCCGAGAAGGCCCTGCGCCGCGTTCGCATCAGCGGCATTCAGCCAGCTTCGGCCGAATGCACTCCAATCGATTTCTTCGGTGGCACCGGCACCGGCGGTGACACGCCCAAGAACTTTTCCGGTGGCTTGCGTAAGCAGGTGGGCCGCATTCCAATTCGACGGCTGAACCTGCGTGAGGTCCGATCCATCGCCCTTGAGCGAAACGAACGCGTGTTTAATTTGGACGGCCATTAGACGCTATCCTTGATGTTGAACTGCACAACGTCTTCTTTGATCTGCGTGCCCGACGTTGTGATGGTCACCACCACTTCGTAAAGCTGCTTGTCGACGCCGCCTGAAACATAAAACTGCACGCCCGAACCATCGGGAAGTATGTTGATGCCATCGACAAGAAGCACCGGTGCCGTAATCGGCGTCGGCGTAAAAGTCACCAAGGTGATGGTCTCGCCGTCATCGAGCCACGACGTATAGTCGATGGTGTATCGCTTCCGCTCGTTGGGGTCTTGCACGAATTTTTTTAGTCGCATCCGCACGCCCTCAATCGTTGCTCGGCGGTCATATCCCGATATTCTTCGTCAACTTCGAGGTCTCTAATATCACCACTGACAAGCATTGTCCTGTTTTCATTTGCGAGCATAATGGTCCGGTTTTCGGCCGGAACGCAAATCTTCTCACTGTCTTCGTAGAACAGGTAGGTGAACGCATTAACGCCCGAGTTGCCTACGGCATTGCCGACAGAGCGTACAGTCGCAATACCGGCGGCATTAACAGTGCAGGTGCCGATTATAACCCCGACTAAGCGCGAGAGCGCAGCGCCGGTACCCGTGGTTACGTTCACCCCAACCGCAGCGGCAATTGCCGCTGCGGTAGACCGGCCAATACCGGAAGTCGTATTCGAGCCGACGGCAGCGCCGACAGAGCGCGCGGTGGATGCGCCGATGCCCGTGGTGACATCTGCGCCAACTGCGGAGCCAACGCCGGCCACAACCGAAACAGAAGTGCCAACGCCATCCGTCGTGTTCGAGCCGATTGCGTTGCCAACGCCAGCGGCGGTCGCTGCGCCGATGCCCGTGGTGACGTTTGCTCCTACGATTGCTCCTACGGAGCGCGCAGTGGACGCGCCAACGCCAGAGGTTGTATTCGCGCCAACTGCCGCGCCCGCAGATCGAGCCGTAGACCGCCCTACGCCCGAAGTGGTGTTTGACCCGACAGCAGCCCCGACACCGGTCAGAACCTGATTGTACGAAATCCAAATGATGCCAGAGCCACCGGCTCCGCCAATAGCAGTGCCTCCATTAAAGCCACCCGCACCGCCTCCGCCGCCACCGGTGTTGGCCGTTCCTGCTGTGCCGTTTGCGTTTCCTGTTCCACCAGCACCGCCGCCACCTGACCCACCCGCGCCGCCAGAACCGAGGCCATTAAATGTCCCGCCGCCGCCACCACCGCCATAAGTGACCGACGATCCAGAAATACTTGAGGCATAGCCAGCACCACCGGCGCCGCCCGTTCCACTTCCAGAAATACTCGTTCCAACCGCGCTCGCTCCGCCACCCCCTGCTGCGCCATTGCCGGTGATCGCCGTGCAAGAACCGCCTGCACTTTCATGGGATGTGCCGCCGCTACCGGCACCAGCACTGCCGCCCGTGCCGTTTTGATAAGCGCCGCCACCGCCAGAGCCACCACCCCGACCGTTGCCAGAACTAACTGCGCGGGTACCCCCACCACCTCCACCTTTTGCCGTGACAGTGCTGAAGGTGCTATCCGTCCCATCTCCACCCTGCGCACCGCTCGCACCAGCGCCACCTGTTCCTACAGAATAGGAAAGTGATGCGCCCGGCGAGACGGCCAACGTGCCGTCACGGACTTCACCAGCACCGCCTCCGCCCCCAGAGACGTTCAAGGACAGCGCACCACCAGCGCCACCGCCAGCGACAACGAGTACGTCAATCGATGTAACGCCAGCGGGTACCGTGAAGGTACCCGAGCCCGACGTAAAGGATTGAACAATAGGCACCGAGCCCTCCTAAGTTCGAAGCTTAGTCCTCGGTGATGGTGCTCGCCGTGGTCAACTGCGGGGTAACGCCATTCGACACGCTGATGTTTGGCGTAACTGTGCCCGAATAATACAGCGTACCGGCACCGGAGGAGAGCGAGCCGATACCGAAGTAAGTGATGGTATTGGAGCCGCCCGTGCAGGCGGGGAAGGTAACCGCTGCGACCGGGCTGCAAGACGTTGGGGACGTGCCTGAGACGGTCCAGCCGCCGGTGGTGCGTGCAACTGCCACACGAGCGTAGCTCGTATACGTGGCTTCGCTGGAAGTCTGAGAGCCTGCGTCCGTGGGGTCAGCCGTATGAAGCGAAACATACAGGTTGGTCAGCGGAGAACTGGCGGCATTGTCCATGACGTTTGTCAACGCCGTGGCGTTGAACAAAATCTTGAGGACTGCGGCTTCCCAAGCGTCACTCTTACTCATCTATCTCTCCTACTGCGGCGGAAAACCGCTGCCTAGCCGCCTCTGCGATCTACCGCCGAAGCTGGGAAAATTCCACGCCTGTGCTTTGAATACGTTGGCGCGCTGCGCTTCGACACGCGCGGCAGCTTTGCCGCTGTTGAAGAGCTTGATGTAATAAACACTAAGCTGCGTGTTTGTATAGGGCTTCGCCGGCTGTGACATCATCTTGCCGAGGATACCGTTGAGAAACACGCCGCGATATTTCTGCAGCACCCAATCCGGAAAGCTCACGTATCCGTCGCGCTGCGTTGGATCAGTAACCGTAAGCGCAACAGTGGCGATATAGCTGGCGGCACTCGACGGGTAAGTGTCCAGCGTGATCTCACCGGGGATCGACATCTGGCCAAAAATCCGCCCACCGCCATCAGCGTTGCGTATCCAAATCAGTTTGTCGATAAGCACGTTACCCGTCGGGGTAACCTCATAGACAGTCCCATTCGGGTCAGTGCCCGGCACATCGAATTGAATGTCTTCCCGCCACGCGTTGCTCTCCTTGAAGAACTCGTCAGCAACCATGAACAGTTCCTGCTGCACCGTCTGCGAAGTCGCGCCGGGCAGTCTGATCTGAGCGTTGGTCACCAATCGAATTACGTCAGCGTTGGCCATTTTAGCTCGCTAGTGTGAGTAGCTTCGCACGGGACATGTTGAAGAACGCCTCGGCACGTTGGTCGGTGGTATTCTCGTCGTCACGAAGCTGGGCGTGTCCGCACATGTAATATAGCAGGGCCGTCCGGTACATCTCATCCATCTTCACCACGGTGCTATCCGGTGTCGTGAAGGTCTGCGAGGTGGTCTGGCCGAGGAAAAGATCGATGCGCTGCTTACGGCATTCCATCAGCGCGAAGTTGAGGCCGGTAACAAGCTCAGTGTCGGCGTAGCGATACGGCTCGACCGTATCCTGTAGAAGAACACGCGCATCGGAAACGTAATCAGCTACTGTAACGAGCGCGGTCATTTGTAAGTCTACTCCAAGGAGAAAAGGAGGGGGCCGTAG
>OFRO01000376.1_pt1 | contig 16523 bp, 28 predicted proteins | sample 1543091 | NCBI WGS metagenome assembly OFRO01 (sample SAMN07774217, study PRJEB24372) | wastewater metagenome | isolation source: Exp Tend NO 10WW | collected 2016-02
GGGTTGTCCATCATCGTGATCATCTCGCAGATTCCGGCCGCCCTCGGGCTGTCTATCGAGTCGACGACCACTCCTGCCAAGGCCTGGGAGGTGGTCCATGAGCTGGGCGACGTCAACTGGTTGTCGGTGGCCCTTTTCGTGGTCGGCATGGTCATGCTCCGACTCGGCTGGTACGTGGGTCCGCGCTTTCCCGCAACTTTGCTGGTGGTGGTGATCGGCGGCCTGGCGACCGCTGTCCTGGGCTTGCGGGACGCGGGGCTCCCGACAGTGGGGGCGGTGCCGAAGCTGACCGGCTCGCTGCCGAGGCGCTCGCGCAGTTCGACGATGCGGCGCGCGGCGTTGCGGCGGCGGGCGTAGGCCTCCGTGTCCGGGAAGTCCACGATGTCGAGGACGTCTTCCGGCGGGGCGAGGTTCGCCTTGATCATGTCCTCGGCCCACTGGACCTTGCCGGCGTAGGTGCTCGGAAGCATCGACGTCGGGAAGACGCGGATCACGTAGTCGGCGTCCTCGAGCTCGATGTCCGCCCACTTCACCGGGCGGATGTCGCGACGGTCGACGGAGCGGACCGTGTAGTCACCACCGACGCGCTTGGCGCACCGCACGACCTGGCGCGCGGCCTCGACGACGAATTCCTCGTAGTCCTGCCCGAGCTCGAGGAAGCGCTCGGTCTGGATGTCCTGGTACGCGCGCTGGGCGGCGCCCGAGTCGAGTCCCGCGGGCTTCTGCCCGGTCGCGTTCAGCTGCGAGATGCCGGCAATCTCGAACGCCTTGGCGTACAGCTGCCAGAGGTGGCTGTAGACGTCGGGCGCGATGGCCTGCGGCGCCTGGTACTGGGGCGGCACGCCCGTGTACTTCACGATGCTCGCGAGGTCGTTGTTGATGTGCGCGGTCGTGATCTTGGCGCCCTGCTCGACCAGGTAGTGACCCTTGATCAAGTGGTGGGCTTTCTGGATGTCCTGCAGGAGCTTGTTGATCTCCGCCTGGATACCCATCAGCTCTTCGCTGAGTCCCACTCCCCAGAAGCCCGCGAGCGGCCGCGACCACTGCAGAAAGGCAAACGGAAACGGCCCATCCCACGCCTCGTCAAGCAACGTCGCGCCGTCGATCGCAAGCACGTGCCGCCCGTCGCCGTCGTCCTCGACGTGCCAGGCCTCGTAGACCCGCACCTGGTCGGCCGTGGAGTTCAGGGCCGCCGTCATGTCGTCGGTCTCACGCGGGCACCGGTCGATGAGTGCTGCGAGCTGCTCGTCGTCCTTCGCCCAGCGCTTCTTCAGCGCCCGGCGGTCGTGGTACTTCACCTGGTACAGGTTCGGCGGCTCGCCGTACTGGCCTTCCAGCTCGTCGACGAGGAGCTCGGTCTTCGGCGTGGGCTCCACGCAGACCTTCCGGCCGTCGTCGTAGACCTTCAAGGCCCCGGTGCCCCAGACGGCGGCCTGCCGGAAGACGCCGGTGAGCGAAGCGTAGACGCGCGACTCGTAGAACACGCCGTCCACGAACCGGTCGAGGAGCTCGGCCTGCTGGCGCTTCTCGTAGTCGCCTTCGACCGTGAGAAACCGCGGCTTAGGCTTGTTTTTCGCGCCAATCTTGCTGACGACCGCACCGACCATGTTGCGGATGACGTTGAGCGAGAGTCGCGAGGGGGCGCCCATCGCCCGTGCGGGAGCAGCTCCACCGCTGCCGAGGTTGCCGTAGAGTGCGGCGTGAAGGATGTCGGCGAAGCGGGTGCCCGCCTGCGCCTCGTATATTTGTCGGACGGTCCGGACGAGGGGGCCGTGAGCCTCGCCCTCTTCGGCCTCGTACCAGGGGGACTCGTAGGCCTCCACTAGCGCGAGCCTCCGAAGCGAAGGAGCGCCACGGGATCAGCACCGCTCGAGTGGAGCAGCGTCTCGAGAGAGTGCCTCGCCTCGGCCTGCGGGTCGGAAGGGGAGTCGACCTGCAGCACCTGGCGAGGCGGCAGCGGATCGAGATGCACCTCCAGGTCGCCTGCCCGCAACGTCCGGATCGGAAGACCGCGTGCGGTCGCCCAATCGTAGAGCGCGGTAAGCGTCTCGATGTCACCCGCCACACTATCGAGATACCGGCTCTAGTCCGGTCGCGAGATACGTAGTTGGCTATACCATCTTGGTCTATCGCGCCGCAGTAGACGCGCGTAGAATGGCCGCAGTGAGAGACCAGGCTGTACGGGTCCAACTCGGAATCTCAATCCGCCGCGCGGCCAAGCTGGCCGGCGTCAGTCGCCTGACGCTGATGCTCTACGAGGCCGACCCGCAGGCGATTCGCAAGCCCCTGAAGCGCGAGGCGTGCGCGACGCTCTACCGTCGGCTCCGCACGGTCCTGGACCAGTACGACGTGGTGGCGGCGCAGTGATCGACCTCGTCTTCCGCCATATGGTCGACCACGACCGGAACTTCGTCCTCTCGTCGTGGCTTCGGTCCTTCGCCACCTCGGACGAGGTGTGGCGGCTCTACGGCACCCGTGTTGCCGACTACTTCGTGGACTACCACCCCGTCGTGGTCGGCCTCATCGCGCGCTCGACGGTCCTCGTCGCGGCGCTCGCCGAAGAGCCCGACGCCATCGTTGGCTGGGCGGCGCTCGAGGGTCCCGCGCTGCACTACCTGCTAGTGAAGTCCTCGTTCCGGCGCACACGGCACGGCGCAGCACTGCTGCAGGCGTTGCCTGGCGTCGAGCTCTTCACGCACATGACCCCGATGGCGGCGTCGCGCCTGCGCCTGCCGGAGCACTGGCAATACAGGCCCTACAGGAGGTACGCGACATGAAGCTTTCGCAGCTGAAGACCCGGGATGCGGTGACGTTCCGGCAGCAGGTCACCAACCACGTCACGACCTCCCTTGCGGAGCTGACGCTCGAGGGCGGCATCGTGCTCGCCAAGCCGGTCGACGGCGGACCGAGCAAGTTCATCCCGCTGAGCAACGTGATCGAGGGGACGATCGTCGAGGAGAAGAAGAAGTGAGGCTCGACAACGGTTACGAGTTGTCGCCCGAGGAGCTGTTCAAGGTCGTCGACCAGTTCACCCTCTTGGCGGAGAACGCGTGCTCGCAGAACTGGCATGCGCGTAAGGACATCGAGAAGGTCATCATCGCCATCAACGAGCTGGCCGCGACCATCGCCTTCTCCGAGCGTCGCGAGCAGTACGAAGCCGTCGGCAAGGAGGAGGCTGCCGCCTTCATCGTCGGCGACCGTAAGGCCCGCATCGACTACCTGGCTAAGCGGGAGGCGCTCCATGAAGCGGCCCGCTGACAAGGGCGTGCGCCGCGCGACCCGCAAGCTGGCCAAGCTGCAGGCGAGTCACCGGCGGAGCCGCGCCATCGCCCGCGCAGGCGACAAGGCACGTCGCATCGCCGAGGACTTCCAGCGGCGGCTCGAGGCGTACTTCGCTGACCGCCTCACCCGGCTCGCCGACTCGGAGTAGCGTGCTCTCCGCCGCGGAGCTGACCCTCGTCGCCGAGGTCGACGCGCGCATTCTCCGTGACGCCGCCAAGCGCACGCCGAAGAGCTTCATCCCGCAGGAGCCGACCCCGAAGCAGGCGGAGTTCCTGGCCCTCGGCTGTCTCGAGGCCCTCTACGGGGGAGCAGCAGGCGGCGGCAAGTCGTCGGCGCTCCTGATGGCGGCCCTCCAGTACGTCCACGTGCCCGGCTACGCGGCGCTCATCCTCCGGCGCACGTACGCGGACCTCAGCTTGCCTGGTGCCATCATGGACCGGGCACACGACTGGCTCCAGGGCACCGGGGCACGCTGGAACGACCGCGACAAGCGTTGGACCTTCCCGAGTGGGGCGTCGCTCCAGTTCGGCTACTGCGAGACCGCCAAAGATGTCTACCGCTACCAGGGTGCCGAGCTGCAGTTCCTCGGATGGGACGAGCTCACCCAGTTTCCCGAGCAGCCGTATCGCTATCTCCTGTCCCGTCTGCGACGGACTGAGGGGGTACGGACTCCTCTGCGCGCGCGAGCTGCTAGCAACCCGGGAGGCCTTGGGCACGAATGGGTCAAGCGTCGTTTCCTCGAGAGTACCGATGTGGACCGCCGATTCGTGGCAGCTAGCCTGGTCGACAACCCCCACCTCGACCAAGGCGAGTACCGGCGAGCGCTAGCCCTGCTCGACGCCACCACGCGGCGGCAGCTCGAACACGGCATCTGGGATCGCGACTCGGGCGGGCTCGTCTACAGCTTTGACGAGGGCCGCAACCTTGCCAAAGCCCCCGAACTGACGACGTACCTGCTCGGCATCGACTACGGATTCACGGACGCCACGGCGTTCACGGTGCTCGGCTGGCGCGACGGCGACCCGACGGTCTACGTAGTCGAGAGCTACAAGCGACGCGGGCTCACCCCGAGCGACGCCGCCGAGGAGGCGAAGCGGCTCAGTGTGGCGTACGAGCCGGTGCGCATCGTCGCCGACGTGGGCGGCCTGGGGAAGGGTTACGCCGAGGAGGCGCGACGCCGATTCACGCTGCCCATCGAGCCCGCCGACAAGCAGAACAAGCGCGGGTACATCTCGCTGCTCAACGGCGAGCTAGAGCGCGGTCGCATCAAGGTCGACCCGGGGTGCACCGGGCTCGTCGCGGAGTGGCTTGAGCTGCCCTGGACCGAGGACCACGCCAAGGAGGCTGATGGCTTCGACAACCACTGCGCGGATAGCTGCCTCTACGCGTGGCGTGCGGCGAGTGCGTACCACGAGGCGCCTGCCGAGGAGCCGCCGAGCCACGCCGAGCAGCTGGCGCGGATGGAGCAGACGCTCATCGAGGGCGAGGAGGAGGAGGCTCGTCGTCGGGCGGAGGGGGAGTGGTGGCAGTAGCGCTGCCGAACTCGAGTTCGTACAGCTCCATCGACATCCGCACTCGGTCGACCCGCACCAGAGTCGTAGGCCAGCCATCGCGCGCGAGTTCCTCGAGCAACGCCGCCATGCGCGCGTGACCGACGCGGACCGTGACGCCGTCGGCAACGAGCGGGACGTCGATCCAGCGACCGAAGCCTGGGTTCGGCACGTACGGATTCGAGTTGGGGATGAACGGGATACGCACTAGCACACACCCGTCGTCGTCGACCCCCATGCCCGGCTGAGTGTCCGACGGGATCGAAGGGTTCCTGTGTTTCGCTTCCAACCAGCACATTAGGTCACCGTACTCCCCTCGAGCGCCAACGTCTCCAGCCGCTCCGCCTCTGCCAGCAGCCGCGCCGCTCGCTCCCTGAGCCACGCCGCCTGCTGAGGGGGCGCAAGCTGCTCGTACTGCGCCACCACGACGGCGTGCTCGTGCTTCTCGGGGGCATTCAGACCGAGAAGCCGCGCCTCTCGGTCATCCTCGGCGCCCCACCCCGAGAGCGCTGCGATGGCCGGCCCGAATTCCGTCACCTCCTCGGCAGCATCGGCGATCCGCACGAATCGACTCGCCCGCTCCGCGATGTGCGCCCGGTGCTGGGCTATCACCGACTCCCGGTCCACCAGTCCCATCACCCGCAGGCACCGAGCCGCCTCCGTCGCCCAGTCCTCCACCCGCGAGACGCTCACCCCGTGGGCCTGGGCCAGCTCCTGATGGCTCCGCCCCGTCACCCACTTGCCGCGAGTCATCAGGTCCACGATGCCGGCCACAATGGTGTCCACTTCCCGCGCGCGCGTGCGTGACAGGGGCTTCATGGCTGGAAGCCGTTGCCCATCACTCCTCCCCCGCCAGCATCGGGCTACTCAGCTCGGCCGAGACTCGGGCGGAGGCTCCGGCGTCCACGCTTCGATCGCAGCGAGCACGCGACCCTTTGCGTCCCGCAGGAGCTGCACTTCGTCCTGCCGCGGCTGGCAGGTCGGTCGGTGACGGATCTCGTATCCCTTCGGCGTCTGAATGGGCATCGTCATGCTGCCCTCCTTGGCAATTGTCGTGCCTGGATAATGACGCATGATTCCGCGTTTGCAAGAGGGTGTTGTCACAATTGACCTCGGGAAGGGTTGTGGGTTTCATGTGGATCTCCACCGCGTATGTCTTTCGCTGCTGTCGTTGCGTGTATGCCCATTGAATCCGGGGGTCTCGGTCGTCGGTCCCAAGCGCGTCGGCGACCCCATCCCGCACGGCCTTCAGCGCCCCGCGAAGGTTGTCGTCGTCGAGCAACCGCGGAGCCACCCTCACCAGCAGGACCGATACATTGTGGCATTCCGCCTCGCCGATTGCTGGCACGAGGTTGCGCTCAGACGCGGTTTTGGGTCGCGGACGTCTCTGCACCCATTCCGGAGGACAAACGGCCCTCACGGCCAGCCCTGCGGCCCGGCGTTGGGGTTTGGCGCGGCGGGCTCTCGTGGCCCAGTGGCCTCGGGCGTTGAGCTCACTGACTGTGCGAATCGGCAGTACGACGATCACGACTTGCCCCCGAGCTTGAAGATCTCCGCGTGCTCGAAGAGTCGGCGAGCGATGCCCCCGCCATACCGGTCGGCGAGAGCTTTCGCCGAAACGCCGGCCGTGATCCACGTCGGGAGCGCCTCGGCATGGCGCTCGTAAATCACCTCCGCGACCGCCGAGGCATACCGGGAATCCTCCCCGCCGAGCTCGTCGAGCAGAAGCAACGGCGCCCCCAGCGCACGCTCGACCAGCGGAGCTTCGTCGCCCAGCGAGCTCGTCGCGCGTGCCTTGGCAAGCGCATGGCTCGAGATGTACCGGTAGCCCGCGAAGTGCCGCGTGCCCTCGACGGCCGCACGGAACATCGCCACCGCCAGCGACGTCTTGCCCGACCCCGGAGGACCGACGAGCGCCACGCGCTTCGCGCTGATGGCCCGACGTGCCTGGTGGATGGCATCGGGCCCGACCAGCGCCACAAGCCAGGGTGCGGTCAGGCTCGCGTCGGCGAACGCTGTTGGTAGGTGCGCCAAGAGCCGCTCACGCGCCACCTGCTCCAGGCTTCGCGCGGTAGCCACCGGCGGGGGTGCCTTCTCAGGGTGGCAGCGGGCGCAGCACGGGTCGACGCACGCGGCCTCGTGGTCCTGAGCCTCACGCTGCTGGCGCTCGACGAGGGCGGCGATGTCCGGAGCCAGGTCGGATAGCTTGAGCATCACGACTCCCCCGTCCAGCGTGCGAGCAGGTCATCGGTGACAGGCTGCCGAGTGATGTCCGCGGGGCGGACGGACTTGGGTACCCCAAACTCGCGAGCTCGCCGGAGCCAGTTCCGGTAGGTCGCGTCCCAGTCGGCCTTGGTTGCGTCACGCCCCGCCTTGGCTAGCCAGTGGTCGCGGAACTTCGCCAGCTCCGGACCAGTGGCGTCGAGTCCCTCGCCTTTGGCCCAGACTCGGAGCGAGTCACCAGGCGACCAGTCCGCCGGCAGGCGCGACCCACGAGCCGAACCCGGTCCCGACCTGGGTGGTGCCGTGCTCTGCGCGGCCTCTCTATCTATCTCCTCTTTCTTGTGTATCTCTTCTTTCTTATGGTCACCGCGCGTCACGTCGCGTTTCTCCGCGTCACACGGCGTCACGGCACGCAACCGAACGTCACTGGGTCGTGACGCGTCGTGACTTGGCTCCGCGGCCCGCCTGGCCCTGTAGTTCCGAGTTCTTACGGCACCGGATGACACGGAGGCCTGGCGCTCGACGTGCTGCGGGTCGGTCAGGGTCTGCCGCTCCTCGTCGTAAACAAGCCTCCCCTCGGCGATGAGTTCGCGAACGAACGGCTCGATGGTCGACCACTCGGCGCGGAGGAGTGGAGCCAGCGCCTCGAGCCCCCTGCGTCCCAGTGACAGCTCCCCGGTGGTCCGAGGTAGCTTCCGGGCGATCTCCAGCGCCAACCCTCGAGCCTGCCACGACATGGCGAGCCAGCCCGGCGTGTCGCGGGTGAAGATCTTGATCCAGTTCTCGTCGTCGTACCGCATCACTGCACCTCTTCCGCCACGGCCTTCGTGCAGGCCGCCAACACCGTCGTGTGATCCACACCCCAGAGCTCACCGATCGCCGGGTAGCTCAGCCCCATGCGCCGAAGCTCCCGCCAGGCCGTGTGCCTTGCCCTCACGACGTGAGCGAGCCGCCTCCGGCCGAGGAGCTCGCCCATCGTGACGTGGTGCCGCCGAGCGACCTTCTCCACAGCGCCCAAGAGCCCCCGTTGAGCCAGCCGCTGCTCGAGTGACAGCCCGCTCACGTGCCCCACCGCAAGCGAAGCTGGGCCCGCTCCTCCTCGAGCGCTTGCCGGTCGCAGTCCACCCACGGCAGACCCGTTGCCTCGTGGATGATGGCGCTCCGCTCGAGCACGCGATCGCGCTGGTCGCCCGTGAGCCGCGCGATGGCTTCCCAGACTTCCCGCGTCATGCCTTCAGGGAGCCTCACGGCTTCCCCCTCGTCGCCAGCTCGAGCTCCCGCACGCCGAAGCTCAGGGGCTTCCGCTCGCCGACGAGCAGCACCATCGCAGCCCGCTTGTCCCGGTCGAGCGAGCAGACGAGGCCCCGCCGTCCGCTGAAGGTCGAGCAAGCGGACCCGCGGACGCGCACCCAGATGCCGAAGGCCGTGGGGGAGGGCTTCACGACTGCACCTTCGCCCGCCAGCGTCGCTGGCCTTCCCGCTGCCGCTCCGCGTGCGTCAGGCAGAGCGAGCGCCCTGCCTGCGCCTCGGTCCCGCACCGAGAGCAGAGCCCGCGGTCCCGGCGAGCCTGCCTCCGTTGCTTGGAGGCCGAGCGCTGGTTGACAAGGGCCGCCTCCCCGCGTGACCGGCGCGACATGGCAAGGTGCCGTTCGCACCGCGTCAGCCCGCCGTGGGCCGGCTTCCCGCACTGGATGCACCGGCCCGTCGAGGCGTACCGCTCCCGCCGAAGCTTTCCTGCGAGTCGGTCCCGCTCGCGCTCGGCTTCGGTCCTCACGACTGCACCTTCGCCCGTACCGCGAGGCTCACGAGCCACTCCGCGAACGCGGGTGGAGTCAGCCGGCGCTTGAGATGCGTCGCCGAGGGCAATCGCGGACCGCGCGGGCCAGACGTTACGCGATGGGTCGCCATGCCTCCCGTGCGGATGCCAGCCACGACGACCTCCGCAGGCACACCGACTACATAGAGCCAGGTCGGCTTCTCGCAGCAGTGACCCCAGGCGACCTGGCGCACGACGTACGTTCGGCCGCCTGAGCCATCGGCGAGCTCGCCCGGGAACGGCATCGTACAAGCCCGGAAGAGTCGAGACTCCGCGGGGTGCTCGAGCACGCCACCCCAGCGACGGACCGCGTCTACCCCAGCAGGTCCGCAGGACGCGTCCTGCTTCGTGCAGAGGAACCGGAGACGTCCCCAGGGACCGCACGGCGGGTGCGCCACGACAGGCCACGGCCCGGCGTAGGTCTTCGCGTCCCGCGTCTCGTCGTAGACCTCCCGGCAGAGCGCCGGATAGGGCCCCCGCGGGTCGATGTAGAGCGCTGCGACGTCGGCCTTCACGGAAGGTGAAAACTCCACGTGGGGCAGTGCCGACCAGTGCGACGGGACGAGCTTCACCGCCCACCTCGCAGGCAGCGCATCGGTACCGACGTGATCGACACGAACTCGAAGACCCAGCAGGGCGCCCAGATCGGGACGACCACTGCGGCGGCTATCGAGACGACGCAGGAGGCAACAAGGACCCAGAAGGCCACAACCTGGCCACGGTCACTCACCGCCCACCCCGCTTCCGAGGCACGAGGCGGACGACGCGGCAGGGACCTCCGTGAGCTCGGCCAAAAATGCGCGCGACCTCTTTGGCCTGGCGCTTCCGGCCGAAGCGAACCGCCAGCTCCGGCCCAGGCTGCCAACAGAAGCCGAGCGACTCCCGCAGGCTAAGCCGCCAACCATCCTTGCGCTTCACGATCCAGACCGGGGCCCTCACGACGCACCGCCCGAGGTCACCCGCGGAATGCCGACGGGGTAGGTCCAGGGGGAGGTGTGTTTCGCCGAAACACGGCTCGACCCCCGAGCCTCATCGAGCCCCAGGAGTCGCCGGATCGCGCGCCAGGTTCCGCGCAGTTGCGCGTGGCCGGAGGTGTATGCCACGGTAGGCCACGACGGGCGGCCTAAGTGTTGAGCCACTTTGGGGATTTGAACCCCAGACCTACGGTTTACGAAACCGAATGCGTAGAGCACGGACTACCTGCTTTCTTCGGGCAAAATGAGGGTTCGTGGCCCCGGCGTGGCCTGCGCAGCCAACCGCAGCGCCGACGACGCCAGGTGGGCGTACCGTTCGGTGACTTTGATCGTGGAGTGGCCCAGTTGGTCGCGGACCTCCTCGAGCCTCCAGGCTCGGCCCCACATGCCGGAGACGAGGGCAGCGGCGCACGTGTGGCGAAGGTCGTGGACGCGCACCCGACGCGTGATGCCAGCGGCACGAAGCCACGAAGCCCACCCCTTGGGGGCCTTCTTCTTCGGGCGGTGCCCTCCCCGTTCGCCGGGGAAGAAGAGGCCGAGCTTGTTTCGCTGCCGGAGAGCCAGCGCGTCCTGCTCCTGGGCAGCGAGCAGCCCGAGCCCGAAGAGCGCGACGCGGCGGATACGGCCGTTCTTCGGGGGCTTGCCGGGGCTGCCGAAGCGGACAACCACCTCCGGGTTCTCTCCCTCCAGGATGACGTCCTCGGCTCGGAGGGCGTAGACCTCCCCCTCCCTCATGCCGGTGCCGATCATGAACCCGACGAGAGGCCGATCGCGTTCGGGCACGACCGCCAGAAGCGCGTGCTGCTCCTCGAGCGTGAGGTACGTCCACGGCTCATCGGTCCGACGCTGCTTCGGGGCGTAGACCTCGAGCGCGGGGTTCGCCTCCACCAGGTCGTCCTCGAGCGCTTCGTTGAACACGCGCCGAAGGAGCGAGAGCACGTTGATGATGCGTTGCCTGGCAAGCGGGCGATCGGTCTCGATGCGCTCGACGACGCGCGCCCCCTTTGGGCCCCGCGTGATGGCGCGAACGGCTTTCTTTCGCAGGAGCTCGTCACGCCAGCGCTTCACGTCGACGCGGCGGATGTTCTGGATCGGCCAGTCGGCGAAGTGCGCCGTAGCGATGTGGACCTCGAGCATGTTCTTGTCGTCGCTCACGCTCCGGTTCCCACGAAGGGCCCACCGGTCGAGGGCCGCGTACGCGAACGCCCGCAACGTCACCCCGCCGACCGCGGCTCGTCCCGCGTTCACGAGCTGGCGAACCGCCGCGCGGCGGACGGCATCGGCCTCCTCGAAGGTGGCGTACGTCCCCGGAAGCCGGCGACCGGCCTGGCCACCGACGGGGACACGGACGGAGAACCGCCCTGAGGGCAGCGGTTCGACGTTGCCCTCTCCAGGTGCGTTGCGTGAGCGAGTCATCCCCGGATCCCTAGCTTGGCGAGCGCGTTCGACGCAGCCCGCGCAGCACCCTCGTCCTCGGGTCCAACAGGCGCCGAGACGATCGACGGGACTCGCGTGGGAGCCCGTCGCCGCTTCGTCGCCGGAGCAGGAACCTCCCCTTGCTCCCCAGTCGCCTCGAGGACCGCGTCTGCCACCTCGCTGGCGAACTTCTGCGCGGCCACCATGAGCCGCGTTCGGAGGCGTTCGGCGTGGTTCAAGGCCCGCACCCCCAGCCGGCGAAGCTAGCGACGCAGACGCCGATCAGGCACCCCAGCGCCAGGCCCACCGTCACGAGCACCCACGCGAGCGCTTCGAGCTTGTCGGCGGCCTCCATCAGTTCACCTTCCAGAGCGCAAGCTGGCGCTTGTCGACGGGCGCGGAGAGCGCGCGCGCCAGGTGCAGCCGCCCCAGGCCGATGGCCTCCAGGGTCTGCTTGACCGCGGGGTACAGCACCAGCGCGATGTGGTGGATGCCGGGCACGCGGTAGGTCCGACGAAGGAAGCCGTGGATGCGCCGCAGCGAGTGACCCGACGCGCGAGCCGTCATCGCGCAGAGGGCGGAGAGGTCCTCGCGGACGTTCGGCACGTCACCGACGCGGGGGCCGTGGGCGATGTCGAGGGAGAGGGGCTGGGCTCGGGGAAGGAGGAGTCCCTTGCGCGCCTTGATGAAGACGTCGATCACTTCGTCGAGAATCGCGTCTGCGATACGGGTCTCGCTCTTCGCGATGACCTTCAGGGCTTGCGCTTCGGTGAGGTGGTACGTCACCACCGTGCGTGCCGCGACGCCGACCACCGTGCGCCCCACCGTGCGGCGCACGTCGGAATCATTGAACAACCTCTTGATGAGGTCGCGAACGGTGCGGGGCCGCGCGTAGCCGAGTCGGCGCGCGAGCTCCTCGTCGAGCACCATCGGCTCGTCGTCATCGCCGACCAGAAGGTTCCACCCGTCAACCGAGACTGTCTTCGTCGTCACCATCGCAGATTGATTCATGTATTCCTCACACACCTGAACAGCTCCGGCAGGAGCAGTGCTGGTCACGCGCGCAGACTGCGCACGGGAAAATCGACGCGTTCAGCCCTGGCGCGGGCAGCTATCCCGCTCAGGCTGGGAGGGATGTCAGGCCGCTCGCTGCTTCCCCGCCGATGGCGGCTTCGACGGCCGAGAGGGCTCCACCTCCTCGGCCCAGGCCTCCACAGCGATTCCCGTGACCCGTCGGATCGCCAGCGCCATCTCGAGGGGGATCGCCCGCCCAAGGATCCATGCGCTCACGTTGGTCTGGTGGGTCCCGATCTGGTCGCCCAACCACTTCTGCGTCCTCCGCTCCTCTCGGAGCCAGTCCCTCAAGCGTACGCCGCCGCGCTTCGGTGCCATTCCGTACACCTAACGCGTCACGGCGTACGGCGCAAGGATTACAGCTTGATAGGCGTATGCGGAGGCGGTTAGATCCCGATATGGCTGCGAAAAAACCGTACACGGACGAGCAAGCGGACCTCATCAAGGAGGCTGCCCTACGGGTCTGGAACAAGCACTTCAGGGGCCAGGCGCGCGCTCAGGTGAAGATGGCCCTTGCGCTCGGAGTGTCCCAGCAGACCATCTCGAAGCTCATCGCGGGCGAGTACACGCCTTCCCCGAAGATCGCGACCGAGATCGCGGTGCTCGACGGCAAGGAGACCCTCGAGGACCTCATTGGGGACTTCAAGGAAGCCGAGCATGCGCCCGCCGCCATCGCCGCTGGGCTCGTCGCGGGACACGACCCGTTCAAGAACCTCACCGTCTGCATCGACTTTCACGCCAGCACCAAGCACTGGTCGCCGTGGACGATTGCCGCAGCGCGCGCAGGGTTCTTCGGCAACTCGGACTTCGCCGCGCCCGAGTGGGCGTCGAAGCTGGACGCTTTGGAAAAGGGTCTCGAGCGGATGAGGAAGATGTGAGGCGCCTGGGGCCTGTCTTGGCGCTCGGGCTCTTGGCATGCACCAAGGACCCAACAATGACGGCCGACGTGAACTTCGCCCAGTGTGCGCCGCTGCGAGTGATCGACCGGACCGGCAGCACAGCGACCTTCCCCGCGGGCACCGACCTCGCGAAGTATGGGGCACGTCTTGCGACACCGGCCGAGCTGGCGCGCGCGGGGCTTGGAGCCGAGCCAAGCCCAGAGACGCCGACGGACTGGGTCCCCGTGTTCGTGACGGTGCACAACCCCGACCCGAAGGCAGTCAAGACCGGGAGGCTGCTCCTTTCCGTCTACGAGCCGGGCGACTCCGCCGACCTGGCGATGTTCGACACGGACCGCGAGGAATGGACGCGCGTCATTCGAGGAGGCGCCACCGCGATGACGTGCGTCACCGTTCGGACTACGCACCCCGTGCGCCCCAGCCGAGTCCACGTGAGAGGAGAATTCGTCCTAACTTCCTCCTATGGTTCCGGGGAGTTCGTTCCGTAGAGGTACGCCGTACCCATAGGCGTACGCTTCTCCGCTTGACCAATACGCCGTCGTGCGTAAAGTGTTGCTCATGCAGCACGACGCACCCGACTACCGCATCTCTGCCTCTGCCGAACTGAACGCTGGCGCCCACGTGGATGCCGCGGTCTACACCTTCCTTCGCGCGATCCAGGCGCAGGGCGGCACCGTCGACGACGCGAAGGCGCTCGTCCGGCGCTCGCTCGAGGACACGATCGACCGGTCGCTGGACACCGACGGCGAACTCGACCTGAGCGCGCTCACGCTCGTGAGCACGAACCTCGCCTGCTACCGCTGCGCAGGCAACCCCGAGGGCGGCTGCCGCGACTGCGGGGTGCGGTCGTGAGCTGCCAGTGCGGGCACGAGGACTGCGACTGGCTCCACGCCACCCCCGAGGAGCGCATCACCCTGCCGGCGATCGACTACGCGGCGGAGCGTCGCTGGGAGAACGGCGAGGAGTGGCACCGCGACGCCCTCGCTGACCAGGTGCTCTCGGAGTACCTCGGCGACGAGCTCGAGTCGGACGACGACGTGTGCGTCTACGACGAGGCGGCGCAGTGAGGGCGCTCGAAGGGCTGCAGGCTGAGCTCGTGCGGGTGGAGGACTACATCCGCGAGCTGCAAACGGAGGTGCGTGAGCTCCGCGCCGAAGTGAAGGCGCTGGCGCACGCGAACGGGGAGGCCTGCGACACGATCGCGGACCGTGACCGGACGATCGAAGAGCTACAGCAGATGCTTTACCGGAGGGTGGGTTGACCATGGAGCAGGTGCATTCACCGACGCTCGGAGCACTCGCCAAGGCGCTCGCTGCGGCACAAGCGAGCCTGAAGGACGCGAAGAAGGACGCGACCAACCCGCACTTCAAGAACCGGTACGCGTCGCTCTCCAGCGTGCGTGACGCCCTCCAGCTGGTGCTTCCGAAGCACGGGCTCTCCACGGTGCAGACGACGGCGCCCCATGGCGACGCGGGCGTGTGCGTCGTGACCTGGCTCTTGCACGAGTCGGGCGAGTGGATCCGTGGCGAGCTCTTCCTCCCAGTCGCGAAGAAGGACCCGCAGGCCTTCGGCTCGGCGCTCTCCTACGCCCGCCGGTACGCGCTCGCCGCCATCGTCGGCATCTCGTCGGACGACGACGACGACGCGGAGCAGGCTGCACCCGCTCGCCAGCGGCCCACCATCGTCTCGGCCCCCGAGCCCATCGTGGACGAGCTCGCTGCCAAGTACGAGACGGCCAGGTCCACCGACGACATCGCCGCCGCCGACGCAGCCGCCGCCCGTCTCGGGACCGCCAAGCTGCTCACCCAGGCCGCTCGCCAGCGCCTGCTTGCTCTTCGTGCTGAGGCCGCCAAGCGCCTCTCGGGGGCCGCATGAGCATCGGGACGACCGGCTCAGGCGTCGAGCGTGCGATGGCCTGCCCTGCGTCCTGCGCCCTGCCGGGTGCGGGACACACGGGGGAGGCCGCCATCAAGGGGACCGAGAACCACGCGGCCATCGAGGAGGGCGACCGGTCCAGGCCCGTCGTGCGTGACCTGCTCGAGGGGGCGACCGACGTGCGGCACGAGGTGGCCTACGCGCTCGACCTGGAGACGCAGACGGTGCGCGAAATCGGGGTGGGCATCGCTCGGGACTACGGGCCCCTGTCGCCGACGGAGCTCGCGTTGACTGTCGACCTGGAGTGCCGCCGCGATGGTGTCTGGTGGCAAGTGGACTTCAAGTCGCGCGGTCGGGTCTCGGCGGCCCGGGACAACTGGCAGTGCCGCGTGGGCACGATGGCCGTGCTCCTGCGCCACGGGGCGGACCAGGGCATGGGCGCCATCGCGTACCTGGACGACTCCGAGCTCGACACGACGCCGGTGGACGCGTTCCACGTCGCCGCGTGGTGGGAGGACCTTCGGCATCTCGGTCTCAGGATCGCCCACGCGCGCGGGGTCCTCGAGGGCGGCGGCGTGCCGACCGTGCAGGCGGGCCCGTGGTGCAAATACTGCCCGAGCCTTCCGCACTGTCCCGCGCACACACGTCTCGCCCTGTCGCTCGTCGGCGAGCTCGAATCGACCGGCACGCAGCTTGCGACACTGACGCCCGACCAGGCCGGCAACGCCTGGGAGAAGGTCAAACGGTACAAGCTGGTGCTCGAGCGCATCGAGGAGACGCTGCGTGAGTACGCGCGACGCGAGCCGTTGCCTCTGCCGAACGGGCGGCGGCTGGCCCTCGTCGAGTCCCGACGCACGAGCCTCGACACGAAGAAGGCCACGGAGATGCTTGGCGCTTCGGCGCCGTTCAAAACGACCCATTTTACGCAGGTCCGCGAAGTCGCGGCGAAGGGAGACGATCGATGATCCACGCTACGGCAATCGGGAATTTGGGCGGAGACGCGGAGATTCGGCTCGTAGGGGAGCGCTCCGTGTGCAGCTTCTCCGTGGGCACCAAGGCTCGCAAGGACGGCCCGACGACGTGGGTGCGCTGCTCGCTCTGGGGCAAGCGCGGGGAGTCGCTTCGGCCGTACCTGCTGAAGGGCGGACGCGTCGCGGCGGTCGGCACGCTGTCTACGAAGGAGCACAACGGGAAGACGTACGTGGAACTCGAGGTCAGCGAGATTGAGCTGCTCGGCGACAAGCCTGGGGTGGCTCGCGCTGAGCCGTCGTTCCAGGCCGACGACGGCGTCCCGTTCTGACGACTCGCCGGGTTCGCCCGGCACACGCTGGGGCGGCTGGTGCCGCAACGTTCACCCGGTTCGATTCCGGGCCTCAGCCAGGGCGAGACGCAACGACAGCGGGATGCCCTACCT
>OFRO01000377.1_pt1 | contig 16490 bp, 18 predicted proteins | sample 1543091 | NCBI WGS metagenome assembly OFRO01 (sample SAMN07774217, study PRJEB24372) | wastewater metagenome | isolation source: Exp Tend NO 10WW | collected 2016-02
CAATGCGACCGGCGATTGATTCGAGCGATTCCGTGTTCATGCCAGCGCACGCATTGATACATGCCACAATCCGGCGTGCGTCTGCATCTTCGCAGTTCGGACTGCCGCAGCATCCGCATCCATAAACAATATTTGAGTTTGTTTCTGAGTAAATCCGCAGAAAGCTGCCGTGGTCAAGCTCATAGCTCCATGGCTCAGGTGTATGGCTCATTTCAACGCCTCCAGCGGGTAGGCATCATTCAGGTATTCCGTCACGGCTTCACGGATAACCATGCGGCCACGCCCGGTATACATAAAGAAGCGCTGTACTTCTTCAGATACCGCGCTGCTGATGGCTTTGCGAACTTCTGCGCCAATGATCGCGGCTAGATTTTCTTCAGTAGCAAACTGGTCTATTTCCTTCTGCACCTGCTCGTCAATGTTTAACGTATGCTGCATCAGTGCTTGCTGTATGCAGTAGCGCAAGCTTTCTAGTTCAATCCGAATGATTGGAACATTCATTTAAACGTCTCCCGTAACTGATTCATCGCGATTTCCGAGTTGTGCCGTCCTTTGACTTTGTCCAGGTTGCGGGCGGCGGCTTCGATGGTGCGTAGGCGGTCAAGCTCATCAGCCGCCCATAGCAACGCAGCCTTGTAAACGTTCACTGTAAGGTGATGCTGCGCCAGCTCGCGCAGCTTGGTTGTGTCGATGGTCATTTATTCTCCCTTCGCTCAAGCATGGCGTCTGCAATTGCGTAAGCATCTTCGGCTACCATTGTTGCGGGACAACAATTCAGTGCAACAATGCTTTGCATCGCCTTCGCCGCGAAGTAATCGCGCAACGACATTCCAAGGCAGTCACTTGTTAGCGGCTCTTTCAACGGAAATGCCGGCCCGCCGTCGTTGATTTTTTCGCTCATTCGATCTGCTCCTGTTCAATCCGTTCGATCTTCACGCCGTCAACAAACTGGTATAGCCCGCGTGACACGGTAACCAGCTTGCGTTCGACGGCCTCAACACCCAGCCCCAGACTCCCGTTATGTGCTTCCACCAGCGCGGCAGCTTTCTTCAGGTCAAGTCCGTCGGCAATCCATCCTTCTGAATTGTGGATTGCTACTGTTTCCTCCCGCCAGTCGCCACACATAATTCGCCAGATATCCGGGGCAGCCTCCCGCACCAGATCGGCGGGTTGTTCTGGCTGTCGGGAAAACAACTGCTGTCTGATGCGGCAGCTTTCCTCTGCAATTCTTGTCGCGAGACCAGCATCTTTTTTTCCGTGCCTAAGAAGCCCAGCCGCCGTCAAAACGTCTGTTAAGAATTGCAGAGTTCTACTGTCCAGCACGCTAGGCGCTGGCGGAGAGGTGTAGAGCTTAGTGCCGATAGGCAGCTTCCACACAGCCGTCGGAGCTATGTAGGGCTTCGTCCCTTCGTGATAGTGCCCACGGCTCCAATAGTCAGGCTCACACTCGACAGTTAAAACGGGCACGCTCGGCGCTGGCGGATTGACCATTTCGAGGTGCTGCTCGGATTGGTTATTAGCTGGCGGGATGGCATAAAACTTAGTACCAACTTGAAAATCTGACTCCATACCCTTCCAAATTACTATTCCCCACCCATTAAAATTAACCGCTTCACCGACCGGCTCAGGCTCCGGCGCGTTGGCAATTTCTTGCAGTAGCTCCCAAGCAGCCTTTTCACCTTCTTCAATAGTCGCCATTTTTGTGCTTTTCATCGCACGTACAATTTCAAAAGCCCGTTCTTTAATCGTTTTCATCTTTTCTCTCCTTCGTTAAAAAAACTTATTCGGTGCGGTTTCGAAGTCAATCGGGCTGGCGAGCCCGCCTTCGCTCGTTGCAAGCTCGCTCTTCGAGAGTGGGGAGTCCGTGGCAAACAGGCGCTTCGCCCGTTCCGCCGATTCATCCGCCGCGATGCTGCCCAGGGACACCCCCAGGGCCTCCGCCGTTTGAGCGAATGCTCCGCAGGCGGACTGGGAAAAAATGGTAAGTTCCCAACGACGTCCCGCGGACTGCTCCCCCGGCGTCGGCCAATGCGTCCGAATGGACAAGTCCTCGAGCATGATCTGCGTCGCTGGGTCGGTGTCAACTGCGTTTAGTAGGGTCTTGCGGACTTGGTAAAGACTGGTCCGGATGCGTCGAGCATCGTTTTCACTCGCATATGCGAGCGTCAGCTCTCCAGATTCGGCAGCACGTTGCCAAACCTTGAGCATGAGGGTTTGGATGTTTGAGAGAACTGGCATTGAAAGCTCCTTTCCCGCATTGCGGGGCAGTTGAAAAACGGGTTTGTCGGCGGCTGCCGCTATGGCAAAGCCCATGGAAATAGCGGCATAAGCCCGGCATAAGCCCGGCATAGCCTTGGAAAGGCAGGGCATAGCTCGGAGGGCCATAGCGGCAACCGCCCCGATGGGGCAAACTCCATGAGGTTACAACCTAGTAACCCCATGAGGAAACCGGCGAAACCGTGGCAAATGTAACCGGCGGAGCCACAGAGTGCCATGCGGAACCGAGAGAACTTGAGCGCATTCGAACGGAGTTCGGAGGAGTTCGGAGAAGTCCAGCGATCCGTGATAATCACCCCCCACCTCCTCCCCCGTTGTTTTGAGCAATTACTCTAATAGTTAACGGTGTTATTAAATAGAACGTTGGTCGTTTTCTGTACATTGAAAAAAAAATTTCCGATGTTATGGCTTTAAGACCCACTTTATACATTAGAGTAATTACTCAAAAGAGAGAGGGAATAGGTGGGGGGAGAATATCACGGATGGCTGAACTGCTCCGGGTTCCTCCGGGATCCCCTCGAATACTCTCGAATACTCTCGAATCCTCCGGAATACGGAACGCGAGAGCGGAATGCCACAAAAATGGGCCGCCAACGCGACGACGGGGGGGGAATGGGGGGATGTGGCGGACCGCCTCCGGCAATGGCGTGGCGGGGGGTTGGCGTGGCGGGAATCGGGGGTATTCCCCCGCGTTCGACGGGAACCGCGCCGGGTTTCGTGCTCGCACCGGGGGAACCGAAATCCCATGACGTTACAATCCGGTAACCCCATGACGTTTACCTCCGGCGAGCACCAGCGAAAAAACCCAGCACGATGGCTGGGCTCTCGGAGGGCGGTGGTTCGCCGGTTTTAGTCGTCTAGGTTGCCGAGTTCATCGAGCAAGCTCGTCGCCGCGTCGTCGGCGGAGGCCGGGCGGAGTTCGTCAATGACGGTTTTCACGCGTGGTTGCTTCCGCAATGCGGCCTTGTCGGCGTCGTTTAGCTTTGCCAAAAACTCGGTGATCTGCGCTGGGGTGCGTTTGCCCTCGTAAATTACGCACAATGCGCGGAACAACAGGCCGCCGGAATTGCCACCGGCGCCGCCCTCTCGGGTCTTGTTCCACGTGCCATCGGCGGACGTGATCCGGTCGAAGACCTCGCGCACAGCGGCGAACTTGTCCTCGATGGTCGCCGAGCGCCCGGTTTCCGGGTTGCGAGAAATCGCCGCGGCATCGCAAAGCTTTTGCTTCAACCCATGCAACGTCGCCGCTAGGGCGATCTCCGGTGTGAGTTGCGTCGCGTCGACGACGAGGGCTTCCCCGTTCGCAAAGCTGAGTGTGAGTACGTTACCTGCAACTGCGGTTTCAATGAAGTTTGCCATGATAAAAATCCCTTTTCGGTTGGTTCGAGGAGGCGAATGCCTCCCCCGTTTCGGTTAATTACGCGGTAATTTCGCTGTAGGTGAACTCGATAGCACCGACTCCCGATTTTTCATGCACATGTGCGGTGAATTGGGCGATTAAACTCGTGACCTCCTCGGGACCTACCTCCCAATGCGCTGAAGTTTCGATCACTGTCGGGAAGTTCTCCTCCCCATCGAGTGTGGTGTAAACGGCGGTGAGTACGAATGACTTGCTCATGATAATATCCTTTTCAATTAACCACGCACGGTGGCGCGGTGGCGAGCGAGGAGAACCGACTCGACGGCGATAGTGACGACAATAGCTGCGAACATGGTCCCCCCTCTCGGTTTCGACGTTGCCGGATTGCCTCGTCGATGTATGTAGAATACCGCACCGCGTCGCGCCAGTCAACCTCTTTTTTCAATTATTTTGACTGCGCCGGCGCTCGCCCCGCGATGCTCCGCATTCCGATAACAATGCGCGCGCGCACGCGTAGCAAGAACCGTGCCTGCTCGATCATCCAGCCGCCTAGCAAGATTCGTGCCTGGTCCGCCTAGCAAGATTCGTGCCTGGTCGACCCCCGGGGGAGGTCCTTCGGTGGGGGGTGGTCGCGCTTTCGAGGTTTAGGCGACATTACAGCTCCCTCCGCGATCACAGTTTTTCCGTTCTTCCCCCTTAGTCGCTTTCCTGCCTCTTAACAGCTCCCTCCGCGACCCTTGTTTTTCCCCGCATTCGCCTTACCGCTCTCAACATTCTCCCCACTTAGCAGGTTTTCCCATTGGGTTTCGCATAGCGGCAGCCCCCGGGCCTTCTTTTGACTTGCCCCCGGAAAAAATCAAAAAGCACTTTTGAAAACTCATGGAGTTACTCCGTTGTAACCTCATGGGTTTTCCCAGCCGCCTCTTGACTTCTCCCGCCCGCGAGCCTATGCTGGTTTTGAGACTAACAGCCGACTTAGGGGCTACAAATGGCTACACCACTGCAAAGCACCGAGAGCGCAGCGAATGCGCTCGGGCGGGTTCACTATCACCACGACGCGATGATCGATCTGATCCTGGCCGTGCCGGGGATTTCCCAAGGCGAGATTGCGAAGCAATTCGGGCACACGCAGGCCTGGGTCTCCCGGATCTTCTGTTCCGACGCTTTTCAAGCCCGGCTCGCGGAGCGGAAGACCGAGCTGCTTGATCCGACGATCATCGCCAGTCTCGAAGAGCGTATGCGCGGGGTGACGATGCAGAGCCTCGATATCCTTGCGGCGAAACTCGAAGCCACGCAGAGCGCGGAAATGGCGCTGCAGACCCTCGGGGTTACGACGAAGGCGCTCGGCTTCGGCGCGCGAACAAACGCTCCGCAGGTGCAAAACAACTTCGTCGTGATGGTCCCGGAGAAGTCGAAATCGGTCGCCGATTGGCAGGCCGCGCATTGCCCAACCGCCGCCGGGGCAGCCGCTAGCGCAGCACTAGCCGAGGCGACGCTCGCTCCCTTCGTTGAATCGACCGCCACGCGAGTTGACTGATGGGGGCGCCACTAACCGCCGAGGCGCTGAAGGTCATCTGGAAGCCGCAAGAGGGGCCGCAGACTGCGCTGATTCAGTGCCCGATCTTCGAGGTTTTCTTCGGCGGAGCGCGGGGCGGGGGGAAGACAGAGGCGAGTATCGGCGACTGGCTCGAGCATTCGAACACTTACGGAGAGCACGCGATTGGCATCTTCGTGCGGAGGAAGTTCAAGCAGCTCGCCGAGGTGATCGCGCGGACGAAACAGATCTTTCCGAAACTCGGGGCGAAGTACAATGAGCAGAAGGCCGAGTGGGTTATGCCGGGTGGTGGGCGACTGAAGTTCGTCTACCTGGAACGGGATTCGGATGCGGAGGAGTATCAAGGGCACAACTACACCCGAATCTACGTGGAAGAGACGACGAACTTTCCAAGCCCCGCGCCGATTAACAAGCTGCGAGCAACGCTCCGAAGCGGGGCGGGGGTACCCTGCGGAATGCGGTTGACAGGGAATCCCGGCGGGCCCGGCCACAATTGGGTGAAAGCCCGCTACATCGACCCCGATCCCCGCGGGTTTAAGGTCATCGACGAGGAGATGACTTATGAACTCGATGGCGAGCAGGTCACGGTGACTCTGTCGCGGGTGTTCATCCCGAGTAAGATTAGTGATAATTTGCTACTTATGCGGAACGACCCGACTTATATCCTCCGGTTGCGGCAATCCGGCTCCGAGGCGTTGGTCCGGGCATGGCTGGAAGGCGACTGGTCGATCATCGACGGGGCGTTCTTCTCCGAATTCGACCAGAGTACGCATGTGCTGAGCACCGCTGAGTGGCTGCCAAAGATCCCCGCGAACGCTGTTCGGTTCCGGGCGTTTGACTGGGGGAGTGCGAAGCCGTTCAGCTGCGGGTGGTATGCGGTTTCCGACGGGACTTGGGGGCTGCCGCGAGGCGCGCTTGTCAAGTACCGAGAGTGGTATGGGGCCAACGGGCCGAATAAGGGGCTGAAACTCACCGCAGACGCCGTTGGTGCCGGGATTCGTGAGATGGAAAAAGGGGAAATCATCCGCTACGGCGTGGCCGACCCAAGTATCTACATCCGGGACGGCGGGCCGAGTATCGCTGAGCTCATGGCGGCGAAAGGGTGCAGCTGGAGAAAGGCGGACAACAAGCGGAAAGCGGGCTGGGAGCAGTTGCATCACTACCTGACCGGCGAGGCGGGGCGGCCGCTACTCTACTTCCTCGACTGTTGCGATGACTCAATTCGGACCATCCCGACGCTCCAGCACGACGACACCGATCCGGAGGACCTGGACACGGAGGCCGAGGACCACGCGGCGGACGAAACACGTTACGCCGTCATGTCGCGCCCTTACGTAGGAAAAGCGAAGGAAGAGTCAGGTATCACCTACCCAAAACTCCCGCAACAACTCACAATTGACGAATTGATCGCGCGGCAGCGCAAACTCCGACTAGCTAGAGAGGCTGAAAATGGGTAAAATGGACTTTTCCGTTGACGAAGGGCGGACTCCGGTGTCGGAGAAAGAGAAAAAGCTGGTAAATTCGTGGAAAAAGAAGATCACTTCCGCGGAAAAACGGCATGAGGACTTCTGGAAGCTCGCGAAGGCGGCCACGGAAATCTACGAAGCAGAGAAAAAGACCCAGCACGCCTTTAACGTTCTCTACGCGAACACTGAAACGATCTCGCCGTACCTGTACTCCGCCAGCCCGACGATCTTTTGCCGACCGCGGAACACGGAGTCGGGGAACCCGCTGGCACTGGCCGCGAGCACGGTGATTCAAAAGGCCCTCACATTCCTGATTGATCCGAATACCCCAGCGATCCCGAGTTTCGACGACGCGATCCTTTACGACGTGCTGTCGGCGCTTGTCCCGGGTCGCGGTGTGTCCTGGGTTCGGTACGATGCAGTTGTTTCCGGCGGGGAAGGGGCGGAGCCGGAGGTGACAGAGGGGCAAGAGGTCGAGGAGTCCGAAGGCTCGCCGGAGGCCGAGGAAGTTTCCTACGAAACCACGTACCTGGAGAGCGTTCCGTTCGATCGGTTCCTCTGTGGCTACGCCGAGAGTTGGAACAAGGTCCCCTGGATCGGCCGCATCTACTTCATGAATCGCGCGGAGCTGGAAGAGCACTTCGGCGATGCCGCGAAGGAAATTCCGCTGGACTACACGGAAGGGGCCGGCGGGAATACGATCGAAGGGAAGGCGGCAGCGCCGAAGGATTCGGAAGGGGAAACTTTCGCGAAGGTCTACCAAATCTGGGATAAAACGACCAGGAAGGTCTACATGCTGACCCTCTCCGCCGATCGGATGCTGAAGACAGTCGATGACCCGCTGGAACTCGAGGGCTTCTTCCCGATCGCGGAGCCTCTCTGCTTCATGCGGAAGCTAACCACGATCGTGCCGACGCCGCTGTATGAGCAATACCGGGCGCAAGCGGAGGAACTCAACCGAATCTCCGTGCGGATTAATAAACTGGTCGGGGCGTTGAAGGTCCGTGGCTTCTACGACGATCAGATGCAGGGCATCGACCATGTGCTGACGGCGGATGACAATACCTTCATTCCGGCGGCGAACATCGCAGCGCTGCAAACGGGCGGGATTGACCGAGCGCTTTGGCTGGTCCCGATCGAACGGATCATCCCGGTCTTGCAACAGCTCTACATCCAGCGGGAGCAAACCAAACAGATCATCTACGAAATCATGGGGATTTCCGACGTCCTGCGCGGTGCGGTGCGCGCTTCCGAGTCGGCAACGGCCACGAACACGAAAGCGGAGTCCGGCTCCCGGCGGTTGCAAAAGATGCAGGGTTACACCGCGCAATATGTTTGCCGGCTGCTCCGAATCATGTCGGAAATCGTGGCGAGCCGCTTCTCGATTGAGACGTTGCAACAGATGACGGAACTGCAATTCCCTCGCGCAGCGCAAAAGCAGCAAGCGGTGGCCGCTATCCAGCAGGCGCAACAACAAGCGCAACTCGCGCAAGCGATGGGACAGCAGCCCCCGGCTCCGTTGCCGCCGGAACTGATGCAAATGGCGCAGATGCCGAGCTGGGAGGAAATCACCCAATTCATGCAGCAAGATCCGGCGCGGAACTTCACAATCGACCTGGAAACCGACTCGACCATCGCAACGGATAAACAGGCAGAGCAAGAGCAAGTGACAGAGACTCTCAACAGCTTGGCACAATTCGGCAATGCCGTGACTCCATTGCTTCAGACAGGGTTATTGCAGCCGGAGTCAGCAAAAGCGATAATGCTATCGTTGTCGAAGAAACTACGGCTTGGCCGGGAGGTTGATGAGGCTCTGCAAGCACAGCCGGCACCGCAACCGGAACAGGCGAAGGAAGATCCGGCGGTGGCCGCAAAAGCCGCGGCTGCACAACAAAAGGCCGAGTCGGACAAGCAGATCGCGGACATCAAGATGCAGACGGAAGTCATGAAGGCGGAGGCTCTGCAACAAACCCTGGCGTTGAAACAGCAAGTAGAAGAAATGAAAGCTCAACACGAGATCGAGTCGCAGCAACGAGACGCTGAGAAACAGCAGTGGCAGCAAAAGATGGAGCAAATCTCCCAGATGCTGGCACAGCAGCACACGCAAGCGATGAATGAAAGCCAATTGGAACAACAAGCACTCGGAGGAAGCGATGCCGCTGTATGACTATAAGTGCCCGGAAGGGCACGTTTTTGAGCAGTTCCAAAAGATGAGCGAGGGGGCCGGAACAGTGGTCTGCCCGAGTTGCGGAGGGGTTGCGGAAAAACAGCTCTCCGCCCCGAGGGTTCGCGGGGATTATCCAGGGTACTCTTGCCCGATAACCGGGACTTGGGTCGAGGGGCGGAGAGCACACGAGGAAAATCTGGCCCGCCATGGTTGCCGTGTCCTGGAGGCTGGGGAGAAGGAGCAGGCGGAAAGAGTTCGGAAAAGTGAGGAGCAGCGATTTGAAAACAGTCTGGACGAAACTGTTGAGCGTGTGCTCAGTTCTGCTGGGTCTGACGCAGTTGCGGTTGCTTGCAACGAAGTGGCGGCAGGGTTTACGGCTGAAGTTGTTCGTAATTAAACTAAGAGGAAGAGCAAAATGGAAATCAATATCGAAGACGCAGTTGGCAGTATTGCTGATGATTTGGGATTTGGCACTGATACTGCTGAGTTGCCTGGCACTGACGATGGTGTTGAGGAACTTGTAGAAGGCGCCGTTCCGGAAGAGCAAGCTCCGGAGGCAGAGGCCGCAGTGGCAGAGCCAGAGGCGCAGCCTGCACCAGCGGTAGAACCGCCAAAGACCTGGCGGAAGGAAGCAACCGAGTTCTGGGGAACCCTCCCGCCAACCGTGCAGCAGGAAATCCTCAAACGCGAGGACGATATCTTCCGTGGGCTGGAGAGCTACAAGGGCCAGGCGCAACTCGCGCAACAGTACCAAACGGCCCTCGCCCCGTACATGCCGATGCTGCAACAGCAGGGACTCGATCCCGCGCAGTACGCCGCTCAATGGCTTGCCATCGACACGCAACTGGCCTCGGCGCAACCGCAGCAAAAGATCGAACTATTGTGTCGCGTTGCGCAAGCCTACGGCGTCGATCTTCGCGGGCAGTTGGGTCTGGAAGCCCCGTATCTCGATCCGGAAGTTGCTCGCTTGCAACATGAACTTTCCACGGTACAATCGCAACTATCGGGGATGACGAAAGCTCAAGAGCAGGTGGCTCTGCAGCAAATGCAGGCAACTGTCAATGAGTTCGCGACGAACCCGGCGAATAAGTATTTCGATGAAGTCGGCGCGCAAGTTGCCGAAATCATCAAACTCTCGCCCGGCACCAGTCTTGAGGCAGCTTACCACAAAGCCTGTCGCTTGAACGATGTCGTGTGGGGGAAGATTCAAGCAGAAAACACGAAAAAAGCGGAGAATGACGCGCAACTGGAAAAAGCTCGGCAGGCAAAAGCCGCTCGTCGTGCCACATCGGTGAACGTTAGCTCTGCGCCCCGGACTGGAAGCGGAACGGCTCCAACTGGTTCTATTGACGACACTATCGCTGAGACACTCGCCGCTATCAAAGCTAGCGCGGCTCAGTAACCAAACAAGGAGTTAAAGTATGCCATCCCCTAGTTCGGTGTTCTCGGAACTGGTAGCAACCACGTTCCGCAAACATCAAAAAGAAGTAATCGACGCTGTTTCGAAGAACAATGCTCTTTACAAGCAAATCGCGGAGAAGAAGCAAGTTCGTACCGAAGACGGCGGCCTGACAATCGTAGCGCCCCTGGACTACGCAGCGAACAACACGTACCAGCGCTATTCCGGCTTCGACGTGTTGAACGTAGCGCAGAGCGACGTGATCACGGCTGCTGAGTTCCAATGGCGCCAGATCGCGATCAACGTCGTCGCTTCCGGCCAGGAACTGCGTATCAACAAGGGCGATTCTCAGATCGTCAAACTGGTCAAGGCTCGTTTGAAAAACGCGATCCGCACGTTTAAGAACAACTTCTCTGCTGACATGTACGGCGACGGTACGCTGCCGAACCAGATCGGTGGTTTGCAAAATCTGGTATCCGACGCAGGCACCGGCACTGTTGGCGGCATCGACTCGTCGACCTGGACTTTCTGGCGGAACATTGTTCAATCGGCGGCAGCTCCGCTGCAAGGCGGTGGTGCAATCACTCCAGGCTCGGCCACTATCGAATCGCTGATGCTACCTCTGTGGCTGGCCCTGGTTCGCGGCGACGACCAACCAGATCTGATCGTAGCCGACAACAACTACTTCACCTTCTTCGAGCAATCGCAGACGAGCTTGAAGCGTTACACTGGCAGCGACACGGCATCTGCTGGTTTCGTGGAAATGCAATACAAACGCGCGAAGGTAATCTTCGACGGTGGCAGCGGTATCCCCGCGAACCATATGTACTTCCTGAACACTGATTACATCGAACTGGTAGCTCACAGCGACGCTAATCTGACCGTTATGGAAGATGCCAAGCCGTACAACCAAGATGCCTCGGTGACGCCAGTCCTCTGGATGGGTAACATGGTTTGTTCGAATCGCGCCCAGCAAGGTGTGCTGAAGGCTTAATGTAAAGTCATGGAGTTACGACGGTGTAACTCCATGAACTTTCACTCAGGAGAAATATCATGCAATATGCAGTTCTTGATGGCGGGATTGGTAACAGTCCCATCAATCTGAGCATGGGCCCGGACACCACTGAAAAAGTGATGACTGGCACCATTGCTACAGCAAACGACTCCTATTGGGGTTGTATCGAAGTTGTCTACGGCCGCGCTACCGCCAGCATCCGCATGGGCGGTGTGTGCACGTTGGCCCCGGTCTGGGACTCGACCGCCGGTCGCTTCCGCACAGATGTTACCGAGATCGCGAATACTGCGAACTTGGGCACGAACGTGGCGATTGCGACTTCGTCGATGACAGTTGGTCAGTTCGGTTGGTTTGCAATCTCCGGTATTGTTCCGGTGAACTGCACGGCCTCGCTGGCAGTTGGCGCCGTTCCGGGTATCGTCGCAGCGGGCCAAGCAGGCGCGAACTCGGCCGGTAAACAGCTGTTGAACACCAAGGGCGTGGCCACTAGCTCGACTACCGTGGTGAAAGCAAACTGTGTAGCGGCCAGCGCCTCGCGTCGTTTGACTACCCCCGGTGCGGAAGGCTGGTTCATCGGTGCATATCTGTCCGGTACCGGCATTGCCGCAGGCACAACCGTGGTAAGTATCGATCCGGATAACCGCACCGTGACTCTGTCGGCCGACACGACCGCACAGATCAACGGTACTGTTACCGCGACGTACAACAACGCGACTGTGTACTACAACATCGTCCACATTAATCGCCCGTTTGCTCAAGGCGCGATTACGTAATAGTAGTTTTTCCCCCGCACTTCCTCTGCGGTTTCCCTCGGATTCGAAAGTTTCCGGGGGTTTTTTCAGAGGAAGGCACTTTTCAAGAGGAAGTTGAAAATGGCAATCGAAATCAAAGACGCCCGTCCGCCTTACGTGGAGTTCGTGCAAGTCCCGGAAGAGGACCGCGAGCAGACAATTGCGAATGGTTCGCTGACTTACAAAGACGTGGACTTCGCCCATATTACCCCGATGGGGTCGAAAGACAGAATCGAGCGCCGAGTCACGGATTGGTTTGAACTGCTCGAACGTGAAGTAACCGCTGGCCGTTTCCCGAGTGAATGGTTCGCCCAGTACAAAGCCGCCTACGAGGCGTGGAAATCCGGCAAGGAGCTCCCGGTCGTTGGCACCCCGTTGATCACCTGGCCCGTCCTCTCGCCAGCGCAACTCAAGACACTGTTGAGCTTGAAACTCCGCAGCGTCGAAGACTTGTCGCAAGCGAATGAGGAAACCCTGCGTCGCATCGGTATGGGCGGCGTGGAACTCAAGCAGCGCGCGACGAATTGGTTGACTTCCGCTTCCGGTGGCAAGATCGCTGAACAGTTAACAGCGTTACAAATCAGACTGACGCAGCTCGAAGAGCGCAATAAAACCCTTGAAGAGCAAAACACCTCTTTGAAGGCGCAAGTTAAAGAAACCGCCAAGTAACCTCGAAAGGAACTGCCGTGTTGCTGCTAGACCTTATCAAGGAGTTCTGTCGGCGCACGGCTCTCTCCGTCCCGACTTCCATCTTCTCCTCCCAAGATGACCAACTGCTCCAACTCGCAGGGCTCTCCAATGAAGTCCTCGACGACCTTGTAACACGTTTCCGCTGGCAGGAGCTCAGCTCCGAGGCGGTTTGGGTCAGTGCTGGCACGGAAAATCAGGGTGTTTTGACGACCCTAGCACCAGGCTACGACAGCATGGTGCCGGACACCTTCTTCAACCGGACGACGCAGCTCGCTTACACCGAGGCGTTAACAGCCCCGCAATGGCAAGGGCTCAAGGCCAGCGCTAGCACTGTGAATCGGTATTTCCGGCTGATCAAGGGAAACCTCCACGTCATCGCTCCACCAGCCGTCGGGGACACGCTCGCGTTTGAGTACTACGACAGCCGGGCCGTCTTAGACGTCAACAACGTCGCGAAGACCTATTTCACCGCCGACAGCGATACGACTTTGCTCCCTTCTCGGGCTCTCCTTGCGGGCCTCCGGTGGCGGTGGAAGAAGGAAAAGGGCTTCCCGTATGCGGAAGAATTCGCAGACTACGAACGGATTGTTTCCGAACTCGCGGCGCGGAATAAGAACTCAAAAGTACTGAACAGCGGTGGCGAGTGCCGAGCACCTCGCCCTGGTATTATGATCCCTGACTCGAACTGGACACCATGATGCGGACACCACAAAGAGGGGCGATGGCCTATTCCGTGAAGACGAGGACAGTGCCAGCTCCATACAAAGGCTGGAACACCCGCGGGCCGCAAGCAGACCTGCCAGCGGAATACGCCCTTTTCCTCGACAACCTCTTTCCGAACAAGGGCGGTTGCGAACTCCGAAAGGGCTGCTCCCGGATGGTCACGCACACCGACGTGACGAAGGTTTTTCGAGCCCTGCTCCCGTACCAGCCGACCTCTGGCGTGCCGCGACTCTTCGCCGGGGCGCAGGACGGAATCTACGAAGTAACCGCCGGGGGAACTGTCACGTCCCCTGTTTCCGCTGGCACAAACAGCGAGTGGGAGTCCACGAATATCACGACAGCCGGTGGGAGCTTCCTCTGGTGCTGCAACGGAGTTGATAAGTCCCGGTACTTCAACGGGGCGGCTTGGACAGTCCTGGACGGAGCGTCAACACCAGCGCTCACCGGGGTGACTTCCACCGATATTACTTCAGTGACTCCGTTTAAGTCGCGTTTGTTCTTCACCGTCAAAAACAGCTTGTCGTTCTGGTACCTCCCAGTCAACTCTGTCGCGGGCCTCGCCGTGGAGTTCCCGCTCGGTGTTCTCGCCGGCAAAGGTGGGCACTTAGTCCGCATCGGCTCTTGGACAGTTGACTCCGGCACCGGACCAAACGACTATTTCGTTGCTATGACAAGCGAAGGTCAAGTCATTGTCTACACCGGTTATGACCCAAGTTCCGCCACCAATTGGACTCTCGTCGGAACCTTCGACGTGGCGCCGCCGGTGTCAAAGCGGCCGTTGGTCAAACTCAACGGGAATCTCTGCGCGCTGACCTCCGGCGGGGTTATCGACTTAACTGCGGTTTTGCAGACTAGTTCGTCGACTCCAGTTCCGCCGTTGTCGGACAACATCAGTTCCGCTTACAAAGACCTCTACGACTCTTACAAAGCGGAATTTGGTTGGTGCGCAACCCACTTCGAACAGCGTGACATGCTGATCGTAAACATCCCTCTTGGCCTCGCCCGCAGTTGGCAGTTCGTCATGAATACCGCCACGGGCGCTTGGTGTCGGTTCGTGGGTTGGGACGCGGAAGCCTTCGCGATGTTCGATGGGCAGCCTGTGTTTGCGAGAAACAACGCGATCTACGTAGCTTGGGAAGGGACTGACGACAACAGCGCAGCAATCGTCCCACGGGCGAAAACCAGTCCGAACTATTTCGGCACTGCCGGACTCCGGCACAAGATCGGTCTGCTACGGATCGCAGCAAAAACCATCGGGACGCTCCCGATCCAGCTCTCACTCGCCCCGGATTTTGCCGAAGGGGAGTTCAACGGCAGTTTGGCGACGATCACGCAACAGCTCGCCCTTTGGGACATCGCAGTGTGGGACGTCGACCTCTGGCCATCGACCGGGCAAACGACCAGTACCTGGCGAACCGTGGCCCACTACCCCGGCCACAACCTAGCTTTGCTATTGCGTTTCTCTGCGAAAGGGGTTAGCTTCATTTGGTATTCGACGGAGTATATCCTGCAAAATGGCGGGCCACTCTAACAAGGAGATAAAAGAATGGGCTGGAGAAACATTGTCCGCGGGATTACTGCGGTGGCCACTGGCGGCCTGAGTGAGGTTGGGGGCGGGAACTCCGCAGGAGCGGCTATTCAAGCCGATAAAGTCGAGGGGCCTTTGAGCAATTTACCGGCCGTGCAACTTGCACGTGTGGCTAAAGATGGTACGGACTTTGGCGCCGTCGGGGACGCAGTACAAGGACTTACCGGAGGTGGGAGCGGCGCACCAACCCCAGCCCCCGGCTCTGCCGAGGCGATCATCAAAGCGCAAACCGATGCCAACCAACAAACCGCACTGTACAATGCGGTTTTAAACCGTGTGAATCAGGTCGGTCCGTTCGGTTCCGTGTCGTGGTCGCGGACACCGACGGCGAGTGTCGGGCCGGCTGCACCAGCCTCTGTCGAAGGGACTGATTCCGTCAACTATGATGTGTTGAAGAATACTGACTTTTCTACGCAGTATGGCGGCCCTGCTACCATCCCGGCAAACAACTTCACGAATGGTATGCCAGATCTTGGGGGCGCGAACGACCCCGGCCAATGGACAGTCACGGAGAAACTGAATCAAAACGTTCAAGACGCGCTCGACCAGCAAATCGCCAACACCACGCAAGGGGGCAAAGCTCTCTCCGGGATGCTGGGTAATAGCAGTGTTCAAAACACCAGCGGTTATGTAAACCTTGTCAATGATGCACTGAAACCAATCACCGGTGATCCGGCGACAGCATTGGCAAAAGCTGGTATGGTGGACAAAAACCAACTGCAGAGTGCGGTTGGGGGCTCTGCAAATGCGGGGCAAGTCCGTGATTGGTCGCAAGACCTCGCAAAGGTTGGCTATGGCACGGAGCAACTCTCTGCAATGCCAGAAGTAAACGAGGCGGTTCGCCAGCAGGTCATCGACGCATTGTACAAACAGTACGAGAGTCGACTGAACCCAATGTGGTCGCAGGCCGACACGGATATGACCTCGAAACTTGCGAACCAAGGCATCCTGCAAGGTACCGCGGCGTATGACCGGGAAATGCAGAACTTCGGTCGGAGCAAGAATGACGCATATCAAACTGCGATTAATGAGTCGATTGTTCGCGGCGGCGATGAGCAAAAGCGCTACTTCGACATGCAGATGGGGAAACGTCAACAAGGTGCGAACGAAGCTTATACAAAGGCAGAACTCGGTCAGCGCGGTGACGTGACAAATGCGAACAATACGACGCAAGCGAGTATCGCGGCGGCAAACAACGCTACGCAAGCAAGTATCGCAAATGCACGTGCCGTCGCAGATGCACTGATGGCGAATGCCAACAACGAGACGCAGACCGGGATTTCCAACGCGCATAACTACTTAACAGCTATGTCGCAAATCCCCGGAGCCGCTGCTACGCTGCAAGGTATGGACCTCAACAAGGACCGAAACACGCTCGATGTTGCAAAAGCGCTTATGGGGCAAACCCCAACTTCCGCTGGGGTAACCGCGCAGACGCCAACGATCAATAGCAGCTCGA
>OFRO01000378.1_pt1 | contig 16475 bp, 25 predicted proteins | sample 1543091 | NCBI WGS metagenome assembly OFRO01 (sample SAMN07774217, study PRJEB24372) | wastewater metagenome | isolation source: Exp Tend NO 10WW | collected 2016-02
TCACGCCGGGCGTTCTGCTGGTCCGAGAAGTGCGCGCGGTCCATCTGGTGCGAGTGCTGCTGATCCCTAGCCTTCAAAGCCAGTTCAAGGCCACCCATGAACATCCCATGCTCACGCTCAGCCGCCCGGCCTTCATGGTCCTGCGCCATCTGGTGCTGTCTCAGAGCGCTTTCGTTGCGGTCCTGCGTCATCTCGTGAAGGGTCTGCAATGGGGCTAAATGCGCCTCCTGCATGATCTTCTGCGTCTCAGCCTGTTTCTTCATCGCGCCTGCCTGCGTATCAGCGACCTTCGCGGCTGCGCCCTGCATCTGCAATTGCTGCATCTGCTGTTGCTGCGGCGACGGCGGCTGATTGAGCAGGCCGTTGACCTTATCCTTAACCGTCTTCGGGAGCGGAGACAGTTCAAGGAACACTTGCGGCGGAATCGGAACGTTCTGCTGAGCAAGCGACGACAGAATATCGAACGCGTCGCCCATGACGTTGGTCGTATCCGGCCCTTCATCCAGAATGATATCCACATCGATCGAGGCAATGTTGTTGATCAACTGCGGCATTCCATCAGTACCAACTTGCATTCCGTTGACCTGAATGAACTGCGCTGTCTCCTGGTCATCTGTCACGCGGATGTAGCGTTCGGCCTGCCATGTGCGCTGGACGGTGCACCATACCGAGCGATAGACCTCAAATTTCCATGTGCGATAGTTCTTCAGGAACGGACCAAGTTCGGCAATCCCATTCTGCTGCATCATCGCCAGTGCACGGCCTGAACGCTGGTTGACGTTCGTTCCTACGATGGCTGGCGACGGGCCGTAGTTCTCGATTTCCTCTTTGGCGTCCTGAAAATACTGCGTCTGCTGCAAAAACTCCTGCGCGGGCTGCTCAATCGAGAAATCGTTTCGGTCGCCGTCGTACTGGACAAATCCATCGGGGCGCGCAATTTCCTTCCGCGCCTGCTCAACGTCAGAGAACACGCCGCGACGGGCGAACACCTGTCGCGTATTCATGATGTGCATGGCCTTGGAGCGATGTTGGTTTATCGCGTCCTGCGGGCCCTTCATGTTTCGCACGAAGCCGTATCGATCGCCGTATTCGTCTACAGCACATGCGAACTTGATGTAGCGCGAGCGGGTTTCCAACACGCTCCCGCGTTTGAACCAGAACGGGCTCTCGCCCTGAGCAAGCACTGTCCAGTTCGCATAGATGCAGAATTTCCACTTCCCTGCATGCTTGTACCAGTGCTCTACAAGCCTGATCTTCTTGCGCTCGTTGATCCATAGATATTGTCGATCGTAATCGTGCGCCGTCGTCTCGTAGCCTGACGAATCCTGCGCGACCCGATCGCCTGCGCCGGGGAACATTTCATCAAGCTCATCCTCGCTCACCCAACGCGATACGCCGTCATAGCGCACGTCTGAAAAGTCAGGACGAACCGAACGCGGGTCGTAGAAATATGTGACCGGATCGACGTAGCGCAGGCCAACGTCCGGGTCTTGAAAGTCGCCGTCCTCGAGTGTCAGTTCACAGACGCCGAATGCGCCCTTTGCCGAATCCAGAACGCCGTCCGTCTCGATATCCTTCCAGAGCGAGGCATCAAGCACATATCGCATGACGGCTGTCGCCAGATCAGCGCCAGCGGCAGAACGCGCGCTACGCGGGAACGCCTTCGGATCGTTGCGCAGCTTTTGCACAACGCCGACGACGCCGTTAATCTTGCGCGCCGTGCGGTTGAAGATGATTTCAGGCTGTCCGCGCGCTTTCAGTATTTTGCGCTGCTCATCCGTGATCTGCTGTCCGTGATAATAGCGATTGGACCGGCGAACCTCATCAATCTCGTTGGCCTTCACCGTCGCATAGTCCGTGAACTGCTTACGCAGATGCACGAGGTCAAGCCCTTCGCTCACCTCAGGCATTCCTAGCGGATCGGTCTTGCCGGGATATTCCACGGCTGCTGCTGCTTGCATCATCGCCCGTCAGTCAACAGCGCTCATCAGAACGTCTCGACGGCGGACACGGCCTGTGTGCCAGCCGCGACGATCCCGTAAATCGCCGCTTCCGTCGCAATCTTCACACTTGTTCCCTTCGTTCCCGTCAGAAGCGCGCCGGTCGACGTCGTCACGCCATACGGGCCGAAAAAAACGTCAGCCGTTCCGTGCTGCACAATCGTCACCTCCTTGCGGCCCGGACGGGCTGCAATGATAAGCGTCGCGGTGGTGGCGACAGTCGCCTGCGCCGCGTTCAGTCCAACAGCCATGAGGACCCCTTAAAGCGTAAGCCCGGAGGCTTCGTCTCTGTCTGTGCGGTCTACCGAGCGATAGTCGCTCATCGTGTCTTTCGGCTCTTTTGCCCTACGGGCGGCGCCCACTGTTTTGTCCAGTAGCTGACCAACAAGGCCAATGGCGTCAACTTGATCGTCATGCAGACCAGCCGGGAAGCGAAGGAGTTCCGCCTCAAATTCATTTTTCCATGGCGCGAACGCCGGGATGCGAAGCCCGCGCATCGCCATCCTGCCTCGAATGGACTGCGCCCTTACTGCCTTGTCTCCGCGCGTCGGGAACTGCGTTCTGACGCAATACGCGCCGCGCTCGCGCGCAACCTTATCGAGGAACGGCCCGACGCCAGATTTGATCTGCCCCTGTTCCTCTGCCCATTCGATCGGCCGGTGGCGCTTTACCAGATCGCACCACGCATCGACCCAAACATCAGACGACGCCTGCTTCCGCCAAATGTCCAGCAGATACAGATTCTCATCCGCATCCAACCCGATGACCGCATGGACCGTGTAATCTCCGCCGTGCGAGGTCACGGCGTAGTCTGAACCGCCATACACGCGAAGGTCGGACGCCTTTGGCAGTCTCTCGACCGGCACAATCCATTCCCGCCGGAAATAGTCGCCTTCGTCTGGCGTCGGCTCCTGCTGGTAGAGCGCCGCCCACTCGAGGGCCGCCGTCTCGGCCTTCCGTCGCCTCAAAAACTTGGCGTAATTATAGCCATCGGGCTCATCCCACAGGTACTCGCCAGGCCTCCGTCCGAGCGGATCGTTCGCGCCCGCGATGGCCGGCAGCGACACGATCTTGATCTTTTGCCCGATGCCAGCGGCTTGTTCGATGATGCGGCCGGCAAGGTCGTCCAAATGCCAGCGAGTGTGCATAATCACACGCTTTGCGTCCGGCTTGAGGCGGGCCGAGAAGTCGTTGATGTACCACTCCCAGACCCGCTCGCGGATGCGCTCCGAGTAGGCGTCCTCCTTCGAGCCGAACGGATCGTCAATGATGCCGAGGTGAAAGCCCTTACCTGTGATCGGTCCGCCAACGCCTGCTGCCCACATTCCGCCGCCCTGCATTGTTTCCCAATGCTTCTTGGCGGTAGTGTCGGGCGATAGTTCGCCGCCGCACGCGACAAAGTTGGATCTGGCCGAGTTCGACAGCGTATGGGCCAGTTCTGCGGCGTATGAATTAAGCCCGACCCAATGATGCGGGTACTTTTTCAAGTAGTACGCACTGAACAGCCGCGAGAACATTTCGCTTTTAGAATGCCGGGGCGGTAGAAAGATCATCACCCGCTTTAGCTCACGGCTTGCGATGCGTTCGCACACGTCAGCCAGGCATTCGTTATGTTCAAAGAACTGAAAACGCGGGTTCGCTTGGTGTACGAAGCCCTTATACGTGTTCAGGCCATTCTTCTTCGATCGGGGCTGCTGTTTCAGCCGCTTCGAGAATGCGAACCGCCTTGTCCGTAAGGATGCCGTAGAGAACACCGAGCTTGTCTGCGTCCTGTTTGTCACGCCAGCTTGCATTTGATGCCTGTCCTGCCAACTCCGTCGCTGCCTTGAGCGATGCGTGTAAGTGCCCTTCGATGAGGGCTGCTAATTCTTCCTGCTTTTTCGTTCGAACTTGTTCGAAGTCGTCCGAGTCGAGCGAACTTTTAAGGTCCGAAACGGTCGCCTTCGGCAGCTTGTACTTCTTGGCAATAGCTGACACCGACTGGCCCTCAAGTAATGCCGCTAGAGCTGCCCCGCGTGTTTCGTCTGTGTGTTTACGTCCTCTCATCCTTCTCATTCACCTGGCACGGGCAATACTTGCCGCGTATGCGTTTGCCGCAGACCGAGCACCAGCGTTTCATTCTGCGGATCTTGTCAAGTACGGTTTCAGCCATTCGACCTGTGAATATCCGATTGCTCTAAATCGGCTAATCGCTTTCTAAGCCTGTCTATCTCGATCGCCATGTTCTTGTTCTGTTCCTCTAGCCGTGCTTTGTCGGCCATTTCCTTTGATAGCAATCTGTTTAGTTCGCTAACATCCGATTCCAGTTTGGTGATCCGGCTTAGAAGATTGTCGATCAGTTTGGATTCCGCACTGATCTCGGCCTGCTTGTTCCCGTCGGCTAATGTTCGGTCCGCGTCCTTTTTGTTCCATCGGCGGTTGAGGAACGCGACCAGCACGGCGGATGAGGCCAGTGCCCCGAATATGGTTATGGCCGTACCGACGAGCCATAGCAGCCAGGCAGGTATTTGTTCCATTTACATTCTCGCCCACTTGTTTGCCGCCCATTGGAACATATTGAAAATGGCGAGGATGCCGAATATCGGCCCGCCCGGGCGTTCCGCATCGCCCATAAAGAACAAGACGCTAAACGATAAGAACACTGCCGCCATTACGAACGAAGCAGCTTGCTTGCCGTACCATTCGAGGATCGCGGCTAGAACGCCCGACGCTATCATTAGCCCGCCCCAAACCGTCTCGTCGGCCCATATTTGCAGCATCGGTGCGTAGAGCTGCGTGCTGGTAGCAAACAGGTCTGTGTATGGCCAAACTATGTAGCCGCCGTACACAATGGCATATAGACACGATAGGTGAAGTACGGTCGTATATACGGTTCCCCGTGAGAGTTCGACCTTTTCGCTGGCCTTAGCGTCCAATCTCGCCATGAATGTATGTTTGACCGGGGGCACCGTATCGCCTTTGGCGTCGTATATCTTGCCATTGGTGAACGGCGTCGCCGGTTTAGGTATGGTGTCTTGCATTATGTTTTCCCCTTGTGCGTAATTCGGCTTCACGGCGGGGGTAACAGTTCGTATCATATTGGTTCATGTCGATTCTTGGATTCAACGGGCAAAGCCCTAATGCCTAGTTAAAGGCTAATGTAAAAACTTTTTTGTTTTGCATCCCCGGCCCGCGTCCTTTGTTCAATTGACGCAAACCAAAAAGACAAAGGGCGTCTCTTCACGCGGACCGGGAATATTGATTGCCGGACACCAAAAGGTTCTTACTGAAGGAACTTCGGGAAGGACTACCAATTTGGGCAGGTACCCTATCCGGCAAACTTGATCTATCAAATATCTTTCCGGGCGGATGAATTGGAGCTAAATGGTCAAACCCACAATTGACCGGAGGATCGCCCCACGCCCGGAAGCTTTAGAAGCAAATGGAAAGCGGGAAGCACTTTTTCTTCGTCGCCTTCAACAACACTTCGATAATTGCTCGATCGCTTACGGCGTTCTGCCTTAGTGCCGTGTTCTCGCCGCTAACCGATGCGAACTGTATCCGCATATCGTTAAGGGCGTCCCGCATCTTTTCGTAAGCCTGCTTCTGTGTCGCTAGTTCGGCTTCCAGTGCCTTTGCCTTGTCGCCTGCTTCGAGGGCTTTCTGTGCGGCCTCGCGGGTGATGCAAACCAATCCCTCTGGACAGGATGACGGAGTGGACGAGGTCGGAGATTGCCCAACAGCGGCCAACGTCCCCACAGCCATAAGAATCGTGCACAACGCAATACGCCATTTCATTATTCCTTCGCCCTCCGCTCTAGCTCTGCCCGGATCTGCTCGTCGCTTGCCGCGTTCCATTTGTCCTTGCTTTCTTTTATGGCGTTGACCGTGTTCGTGGACGCATTGACGCTAATATCGTCCGCTACCTGTTCCTTTGCGTCGGACTTGGCAAGTATCTCGATCTGCTTTGCCCGATCGTTCTCGGCAATGGCCTTCTGTGCCTCGATGATCTCCTTTTGGTCCAGTTTTATCTCGCGGGCCGTACAGCCCCTGTAGGCGAACACGACGAGCAGGAACAGCACAAAGCCCAAAAAGGCGATAAACACCGCCCGCTTGTGTGCGACTATCCAGCCCAGGATATTTGCTAACCAAAGCGGTGGGATCATACGATGCCTCCGGGAATATTCCGCTTAGCACGGCGGTTGCGAATGTTCTTCTTGTTCGAGTAGTACGCAACCATCGAAGCAACGCCGCCGAGTGCGGCTATAATGCCGGGAACGAACTTGTATTCAGGCGTGTATTCGCCCATCGTGAAGTAGGCTACCCAAGCCGCGGCGAGTATCACGGCGACAATAGCGACACCCTTCCAGAGAGACAGTTGTCCTTTCGTCGCCACAATGCCCGTTTCTTCGCGTCCTATGCCCTCACGCTTGGCTTTTAGCGTGATGTTGATGTCCAACGCTCTCCAAACGATCGCAAAGGCAGTACCGGCGATTAGAATGAAAAAGTTCATTAGTTTTTCTTTATGACCTCCCAGTTCGGGTCGGCGGCGTACATATCGTCAATCTTGCTGGACGGTGCCACTCGCACTAGATTTGTTGCCGTCGAGTTAGCGTCAATAAGTTTGTTGGTTAGTTTTCGCCCTTGATAGTCCCTGTACCAATCGAACGCGAAGTAGATAACGGCACCGCCGACGGTGAAATAGATCAGGTTCGTCCAGAACCGAGGCGGCAACCCCAAAGCCTGCACTTGTGCAAGCCGTTCCGACCATCCATCGAGCAGCGAGTTGCCCGTGACAAAGGCCACGATCTCTCGCCACTTTCGCTTGAACCATCCTTCACCCTTCTCGATGACCACGTTCTTTGCGGGCGGGGTTGAATCGCCGTTGTTAACGATAGTGTTCGCTAATTGCGTTACAGGCGGCGGCTGCTCGTCCGGTTGATCTTTCGGCGGTGTGCTTGGCGGGTCGGTTTGTTCGTCGCGTTTTACGGTGTCCACTGGGGGGACTGGTGCGGGCACCGCCGAATCTAAATGTTTGTCATCGCGCAAGTCCTCAAAGTTGTCGTCATACGAACGGGCGACGTCATCCTCAAGGTCCAAATCCCACGGCGTGACAGAATCAAATCGTTTTGGGTCGGCATCTACCGACAAGTGCAAATGGTGCTGATGAGCATTAACGCCGTTGTACGGTCGCCATTGCCAGGGTGACGTTTTGCTCGAACAGATCCGCTTGTTCCAGATGATGTACTTGATGCGGGAATCTTTGTTCTTGACCAGCTTTTGGGCAAGCCAGTTACAATCCAAGCCGCCAGCCGGGTCGTGTGTGAAATCGCGGGCGGTAACAATTCCCTGCCCTTTGTACTGGACCCACGGGTTATGATCGCTAGAGCGACTGGCGTGTTTAGCGTCACCGATGCCGCCGTCGGATTTCTTCGATCGGTTGGGGAACGCCTCGTTCAACTGCTTTCGTAGCGTCTCTAAGCTTTCAGCAACTCTCCACGTCATAAAAACAAAAACGGCGTCCGCTCTGGATTGCTCCATAAAGCGAACCGCCGTAGTCGATTCGATGCCGCTAATATGCCTGTCTGAGAAGCGGCGTACCCGGATGAATTGTTAGCGGGTGGTTAATCCGCTCGCGGACATAGTAGCACACTATCCCTTGTGGTGCATCAAGTTTTTTAGATCACCTTAACTCAGCAACCTCAACCTTCCGCTCCGCGTGGACCCAATATAACCCGCCGCACGCTTTGCACTTTAACTCGATCTTTTGTATCTCGCCCAACTCAAACGACAGCCGCTCCACAGCTTCCCGGCTTAGCTGGGCTATGTTCTCGCATCGGCATCGCGTGGGCTTGGTCATTGGGTTAATATTCTGGGTAAACAAGCCCGTGTTCTAGGCGTCCGTAGCGGACACCTGTTAGAGCATCGCTCGTCCAATCTTCGCGAGATTCCCACCGTGAGCCGTCCTCGCAAACGTACACGTTGCCCTCACCTGTCGGCTTGCTTACATCGTACTCAACTCGCACGACGCGTAGCGGCTTATTTCCTAAAACCATCTGTAAGCTCATCTTTTCCTCCTTCAAAACCTGACCAACGACGGGGCGGGCTGATGCTGTCGCCAAGTTAGCAAGCCTTCACCAGCTACATCCCGCAATGCGTCCTCGAATACTTCTACCGTTTCGGGCGGGACCGATCGCATTACAAAGGCGTATGTTTTGACCTCGCCCCGGTGCTTCTTAGCGACCGAAAGTATCGCCTGCCGTGCCCGTTGGAACTTTTCGCTTTCGGTCAGCACCGGCACGTTGTCGAACTCCGCGTCTGTGTAATCTCTGTTCATTTTTCCTCCGTAGCAGCGGCCCTTAAGGACTCATCGCTTATTCCACCTCTCTTTGATTGCAAAGACTGTTTCACCTTGCAAAGTGATTCCGCAATTAGTACATACCACTTCGGGTTTGTATATCGGATCTTCATGCACCTCGATAAAAATTGAATCGCATAAAGGACAATTTTCCCAACTACTTAGCCTTACAGGTTCGCTAGGCGGATTGCTGACACGACCGCTCAGTTCATCACAAATTTCTGATAAAAATTTGCTCATGCTTGTTTCTCCTTTTCACATACAACAAATTTCAAATTTAGCCGCCAATTTACTCTTACCACATCGAGGACATTTAGCAGTCAAAGGATGACACTCTAAGCACTCGCAGTCTCCGTCATGGGCACGAACCATAACGCACGGTTCTAAATGAGGGCCGCAGATGTACGAACATCCTTTTTCTTTGTGCGGATAATTCAGGATGCGGTCTAAGACTTTTTGTGGTGATTGTTGACTCATATTGACCTCCATTCTTCCTCGTCGGCTCGACAATTCGGGCAAAGCATCTTACCGGCTTCTACGATCCATCCGTACTTCCACGCGGTCTTTGAAAATTCCAGACGAAACGACAGCAAATCGCCATTTAAGGGAATTGATTCTGTTTTCGCTTCGTCACACTCAGAACACTCCAGAGCCGCAATCATTTTCATAGATTGTCGGATGCTATTGATTTCAATAACCGATCTATCTGTTGGGTTGCCGAACTTATCCTCGTCGCCTTTGCAAAATTGACAGATGCCGCAATCGCAGTACGGATCGTGTTTGAAAACGATCGCCTTCGGTGCATCGGGGTCGATTCTTTCACGCTCTTCTAAAACCGAGCGAAGTTGCTGTAAATCGTGATTCATATTTCACCCTCCAGTGCCGCATACAAATCTTCCACATTCATATCTTCAAGTCCTAAAAATTCCCGTTCGTCGGCGATTTCTTGCTCTGTTTGGAAGAGTTGTACGGCCTGTGATTTCCATTGAGTATCCTTTTTTGCCGACATCATCCGTCCGCGAATATTCACCGCTCGCTCTTCCAATGCGTGTAAGTGGCTGAAGTCTGTCATTTGTCATTTTCTCCTGTATTTTACTGTGGTTTCTGCAACCACCGCGTCTGTGTAATCTTTGTTCATCTTGCCGCCGTTGTATGCCTCGGGAAGCGGCATCCAAGCATCAACAGTGCCCTCAACGTCCAAATAGACAGGTTCGTTATAGCCGTCCGTTCGCACCGTTTCCCAACGCCCTGCTTCATCGAGTCGGGCTTCATCTACAAACCTCTCAGATGGCGAACGACTCCAACTGACGAGAACCGAACTCCACGCCTCCGGCAATCGTTCGCTAACAGGTATCCACACGCACGTCCGGCTCGATGCCCAGTCCACTCCGGCGTTGAACATGAAGGTATAATCATCAAACTCTTGCGGAGGGTTGTTTGCTAATGTCGCCTGTGCTTCTTGTATTGCCCCATTGCGGGCGGCGTCTCTTGTTTCGTTACTCATAGTTGCTCCTCTCAATCTGACCGCACCCGGAAACGGTGCGTCTAATTCCAGCAGTATCCGCTAGAGCATTCCTCGACCTCGTTAAACAGCCAACCCTCGGCTTTTGGTTTCTCCGACAAGTCGGCGTCTTTAAGCGGCACACGCGAATCATGCAGATATACGGCATTGAATTTATCTTTTGCCCTGATCTCTTCGTCTAACGCGACCGCCTTTGCCCAATCATCGGGATAGTGTTCTTTAAGCCGACGCCATTGAGCATTCCGACGCCAGGGACACATCCAGCAAGAGCTTTTAGGAGGGTCGGGCAAGCCGTATTCTTTTATCAGCGTGACGCATTCAGCCCTTGAGAGTGCCGGAGCGACACCAAACAAAAGCGGAAACCAATTTGAATCCCACTCAACATCACTATCTTTCACGCGGCCTAGCTCATCGCGGCTCATACCAAGCCAAGTACGAACAGGATTCTTAGGGCCAAAGCCGAGACTGCGTTTGTATCGCCGGACAACACGGGTTTTCCATTCGGTTGAGCAGAACGTTTGCAACGCTCCGCCTTCGGTAAAAGCAGGGATTAACAGCTCGCCTTTCTTGGAGTATAGATCGACCGTCGCAAGATCGTGTGAAGCTATCTCAAGCGTTATCCCGATGCGGTCAAAGATCGGCTTCACGTTCGCCTCGAAGTATTCCATCGTTTCCGACGCCTCGCGGGACGTGTCCGCGAAGATCGTGTGTGTCGGCTTCGGTAACTGTCCCTGTGCGATCAGAACCGCTATCGCAACCGATTGCGTCCCGCCGCCGTAGCTCCAAACATCTGTTCTTGTCATTCGTCCTCAATCTCACCGCACCCGGAAACGGTGCGTCCGTCTTTTGTTCCCACGCGGCTTTTACCATCAAGCCGATGTGCCAAAGCGTTAGTTCGTTCGGGGTCATTTTTCTGTTTGACTGCGAATTTCTTCCGCCATCTTTAGAGCAAGCTTGCCTGATTCGGTAAGTTGCTGCATATCGCTATACCCTAATAAAGCCGCCTCTGCTATGTGATTTAGTGCGAGAAACTCCAGGTCGCCGTCGCAAACGATTGTGATTCGTTTTTCTTTCGTTATTTCCATCCTTCCTCCTACTGCACTGCCTCTGTTAATTCCGCCGCCCGGTGGCTATTTAAGCTGCCTTTCTCCAGGCCGCAATTTCCCTTATCGAATATTGGGCAAGTTTCGTTATCCATCGGCCCTGCTTTATCGGGCAGATGATGTCCTTGTATTTATCCACGGTAAATATTCCGCGTAGATCGAACCCTTGCGTCCGTCTCACTCGGTCGCCGTATATTTCAACGAGCCGCTGGCACATAAAACGGTTCTGTAAGCCCGTCGGGACCGGGACAATGCCGAGCTCGAATTGCTCTTTTGCCGATACGCCCCGAAGATCTGCGATCTTGTCAGTAACCGGTTTATCTTCTTCCCACGTCACAACCGACGGATACCGCACGCCGTTGACTACATAGTCCTCGGTAATAGCGTCGGTGATCGGCTCGAATCGTTCGCACCTTGCTAGTGCGATGTAAGAGCGGTAGATGTAATGCTCAATACGCACCATTAGGTTTCTCCGTGTGAAAGGTGAACGTCGGGCCGTGGTACTGGAACTCGACCGGGCGAAACGTTGCCCCGTTTCGATTCTTGAGAACCTGGACACGGGCGGGTCGCCATTCTTTCTGCTCCTCGGTTTTCTCAACCTGCACGTAAAGGATCGTCGATGCGTCCTGCTCGATGCCTGATGATTCTTTTAGGTGGCTCATCAGGTCGAACGTTGAGGCTCCAACCGCTCCGCGATTGAACTGGCACAACGCGACAACGGGAATGTTGTTTTCCATTGCGATCAGTTTTAACCCGCGTGATACGGCGGCTACTTCGTCGGCCCTTGTCTTGTTTTTCGAGGACCGCATTAACTGCAAGTAATCCACGTACAGGATTTTCATCTCGTATTGCTCGACCTGCCGGGCCGTCTGTACGCGAAGGCTCTCGATGTCATCCGTGCGAACGTCAAAGGCGATCGGCAGCGTGCTAAGCCGTTCAAGCCCTTTGGTCAAGTCCTCATACGTCCGGTCGAACATTCCTTTGCGGATCTGCCAGCGGGGTATTGTCTGTTTTGAGGATTGAAGCCGGATGGTGTTCTCGATGTCAGACATTTCCCGCGATACCACGCCGACGAACACGCCGGACTCCGCTTGTGCCCGTGCACAGTTCAACGCAAGTGCCGACTTGCCTTGCCCGGTGAAGCCGACAACAATGTGCAGGTCGCCTTTCGAGAAGCCGTCGAGAATTTCGCCGTCGAGAATTTCAAACCCACTCGGTATCGAGTAACTGATGCCGGAATACAGATCGTCGTAAACGGCTTTCAGCTTTGGCACAATGTCCGCAAGCATCACGAAATTGTTCTCAGCCGTGCGGTAGTTCTTATCGGCCTTGCTGACGATCTCTTTCAGCGAGTCGAGAATGTCGGAGCCTGATTTCGTTTCGTCGGACGTTACCCTTGCCAGTTCCGTGTGCAGGAACGTCTTGAGAGCTTTGCCTTTGATCTTGTCGGTGGCCTCAAACACGACGGATGCCGATGTTGAGTTTTTCGCCATCGCCTCGAAATCCGATTGCGAGTAAAAGCCGTCAGAGTCGGCAAGGCGAATGGCGAGAACTTCCGGCGTGATCGGTATGCGTTCCGATTCAAGCTGGCGGCAGATCGCAAGAGCTTCGCCTAGTTCTTCAAGGTCCGCTGGGTCGATCTCAACCGCCGAGGGTTGAACCGCTCCGCTCAAGATGCCGCCGATAAGTTTTCGTTCGTAGAGTTCCATTTAACAATTAGCCCATTTTTCCTGTTTTGCGGTTCCTGCCTGCACGATCTTCAACACGCCCGTCGGGGTAAAGAATTGCGGTGATGACTTATTCCGCAGGGCCTCCGCCCTTGCGACCGCAAGAAAGTCCACAAGCGAACGGTCCTCGGCGATAGCTTTCGTGACCACGGCTCGCCACGCCGTCTCGTTGGCGAGCGTCTTGCGGTTCTTCGCCCCAGCGAGCGGGGCCACGGCGTCGAGCCAAGTATTGATTTCTTTTTCTAAAGAGGGTGGTAGGGTGACGGGCTTTTTCGCTGTTAGCTTTTCCCCGTTCATCCACACGTCGGCGACGGGTTGAGGGTTAAGGGAGTCAGTGTTAAGGGAGTCAGTAAGAGGAGCGTTCTGTAACGGGTAATTAACCGTTACGTGGCAAGTTGTTGGAAACGCAGGTAGTTCCGACTCCTTCTCTGTGTGGTGCGGTTTTTGGTGTTTTGCGAAATTTATGATCTCGATCAGCCGCATCCCACCAACCTCATATCGACGGATGAAGCCTAACCGTTCCAAGTCGGTTAGATAACCGTTAATGTCAATTCCGTCCCGATACGGGAAAGTTTCGGCCTTGATGCGCAGGGGTCGATCTTCCAGACGACCTTCCTTATCAGCCAGACACCAGAGCGACTCAAAGAGAAGCGTTAAGAGCGGGTCCGCTGTTCCAAGCACCTCATTCTTAAATAATCCAGGTTTAAGACTTCTTGCTCTAGCCATAGTTTTAAAAACAGAAAACCGCTCAATCGAACCTACCCGATGGTTGACGTTGCTTAAGACGAAAACCGGGTTGAGTAGGCCGATTGAACGGCACTGAGTAGTAAACCAAATTGGAAAAGAAAAAGCCAACCGCTCCCGGTATGGTAGTTCGTCTTAAGCCCTTACAGTTTACCACAAGATCGATCATTTTTGTTCAACTAATTTCCCTAAAATCGCAATTAGATCCTGTACCAATCTTTCGTCTCGCCGCTTCCTTCGCATCCACTGTCGATTGTAAATTCGCCGGGGCCGCTTCTCGTGTTCGTACAGCTTGAATCTGTGCTCTGGGGCGTCACCGTGCATCTTTATCAAACTCTATGATTCGTTCGCCGATCCATTTAGCGACGGGCGGGCAGACGGCGTTTCCGAGGGCTTTGATCCATTGCTTATCGTCATTGCCGGGAACCCCATGAACCACACGAGCCAAGTTGGGTTCAGGTAGCCATCCGAAGTCACGGAACGGCCATCCACTTTCGGCCTCCCTTCGTAGCTCCCGTGTGTTACCGCCTGAGCCAAGGTCACGGAATGCTTGCACCCTGGTTTCTGCTGCGAGTCGTCGAGTTTTGCCGTATATAGATCGCTGACCGTCAAGGTGGGCCACAATGAAAACCCGATCACGCTGGTGAGGAGCACCAAAGGCCGCTGCTGGTAGGCTTTCCCATTCCGCATTGAACCCGATCGAGGCCAGGTCTGCGAGTACGATTCCAAGTCCTGATTCAAGCAAACCTGTGACGTTTTCCAGGACCGCGTATCGTAATCGAGAATGGCTATCGGATCGCAACTCTCGTATAATCCGGAACATTTCGAACCACAGCCCACTGCGCGTCCCTTCCTTGATACCGGCTCGATTCCCGCCCTTGCTAACGTCCTGACAGGGGAAGCCTCCGCAGATAAGGTCAACGGGTCTAAGGTTGTGTTTTCCGACTTCTCTGACATCCTTGAATTTCTCCGTATGCGGAAAGTTCTCGTCTAATTTGCCTCTGGCCCAATCGTCGTATTCGACCTGCCACACCGTTCGCATTCCCGATTGCTCAAGCCCTAAGTCCAGCCCGCCGATCCCGCTGAACAGCGAGCCGACTGTTAATTGTGGGGCGTCACCGTGTAGGATTTGAAAGGTCATTTTAAGTACCAGTCGATCATGCCCTTTGCCATATCAAAATCCCAGTAGAAATGGGCGTAGTAGTCTTCTTCCATTAGCCCGAATATCGCCTCATCCTGCCGGGCCAGGTGCGGATCGGTCTTCAATGCCCCGTCTTTCCTGAACGGCGTCTGAGCCTTTAGCTCCAGAAACATCCCGTGATAGCCTTTCCGTGCCGCAAAGATGACCATATCCGGGCACGCGAAGTTGTCGGCCTGTACCTTTTTGCTTCGGACCTGCTGCGGGATCGTCAGCTTTAACGCCGCCCGCACATCGGACAAGAACTTGACCTTCGGGTAAGCCGTGCGGAGATACTCGGCAATGGCACATTGAAGTTGAAATTCTGGTTGTGCTTTCATTTGTTCGTCAGTAATTGGTATTCCCAGCATCCATCTTTCGGATCGCCACGCCGGCGGCCGTTCACAACGTGCCCGCCAAACTTCGGCTTGCGAAAGTCACGCAGCCTTGCCGCTATCCCGCCCTCTGAGCCGCCTGTAACGGCTTTGATCTCGGCATAGGTACGCCAGTGGCCGTCGGACATTAACCGGAACACGCGGTCATATAGCGTTGTTAACCGCTGCTCGTCGTGTTCGGGGCTGTATGTACGCCCGCCGAAAGGTTTGGGCATATCGAAAAGTGAAGTCTGTATCATTAACTCGCCCTCCCGTTAGTCGTGAACTGCGTTATCACCTTCTCGCTAATTGTTTTCTTACGCTTCCCGCGAAGTGCCTCTAAATGCTCAAGCTTCGCCGCGATCTCTTCTTCCGTTTCCCTGATGCACTCGTCCAGCGATTTACCCGATGCCTCGGCTAGTGCCGCTTCCGTGCTTTCCTTCCACGCCCGCTCACGGGTGCGATCGACGCACAATGAACCGTTGCCGGGTAAGGAACGCTTAGCGAAATAATTGAACAGGTCGAGTGCCGCCTTGCCGCGTTCAGGGTCGATGGCGATAAGGTTGTGAAAGTCCAACGCGGCTCGATACCAAACCGATTCTCGCGGATCCTCCGGGTTGAACATTTGGCTGTAGTAGCCCGCTGATTTACCGACGGCGTGTGCGAGATCGCTGATGTCGCCGTATTCGAGGATGCGGTAAATTGCCGTTTCAAATTCGTGCTGATTCAGGGAGTGCATATCAGTTAAAACTTGCTTTGAATTAGAACTAGAGTTAGCCATTTGGTTTAGGGCATCATTGCTTCATCGTCAGTGGCTCGCCCGGAACCGCTGCTCGATCATTGATAAAGTGGACTCGCGGCCGCCCGGCTTTAGCGATTCCAGGGGTTGGGTTGCGGCTTTCTGTGGTGGACTGTCCGCAGCCCTTTATTCGCCTATGACGCGACCCGATATTTGATAGAATGGGAAGCAGTCTTCCCTACATCGCGGCGAGCAGGTCGGGTTTTGAATCCTGCTCCCGCTTACCAAACCGATGGATGCATTTCGTTTCTTTGCATCGAACCGCACACTGATCGCACCATCCCCTAGCCTTACGGCCGTAAAGCATTTTGTAGGTGACGCCATTCAGTTCCGCCCATTCGATCAGCGGCCGGACTTGTCCGTCTACCCTGAGAAAAACCGTATCTCGTTTATTCCTGTTTTGTTCTGAGCAGGTAGCCCAACGAACATTACCGGGTTCGTAGTGACCGTCTACGTCGATACGATCAAGAGTGTGGGCGGACGACGGGGCAGGTCCCGCTTCGCTAAGAAATTCCGTAAACGACGAGAAGCGAAATTCAATTCCCCTTCCGCCGTAATATTCAAACTTGGGACGTAACCGCGAGACGCACCTGCGCAGGGCCTCGTCATATGCTCGACGCTCTTTACTCGGCGTGTAGCGCTTCTTCGTGACCTGTTTCTTGCCTGGACGATACTCGGTTCCTTTGCCTGTA
>OFRO01000381.1_pt1 | contig 16423 bp, 31 predicted proteins | sample 1543091 | NCBI WGS metagenome assembly OFRO01 (sample SAMN07774217, study PRJEB24372) | wastewater metagenome | isolation source: Exp Tend NO 10WW | collected 2016-02
ACACGATCTATACGTTCCAGCAAGACTGCACGCCGGGGACTTCGGTTGGGTGCTGCGGGCGACAAGTGCCATATGCGCAGGTTCAGGGTTCGCCGGTTGTTGAGGAGTTCCCGTACCCGGCGTGCGGGTTCCCGCTCCCGTGGTTCGTGGACGCTTCGATCAATGGCGGCGGTGCGGCACCGTGCTGCGCGACCGGCCAATCGTTGACGACCTGCAATCAGTCTCAGATCAACTTCTTTCAGCCAGGGGCGTCGCTGCAATGCCCCGGAGCAAGGATCACGGCTCTGGGTTCATTCCTTCGGGTTTCGACGCCCGGCGCGTGCGGGAACGATTGCACATCGGGGCTCAGCACCCTTCCAGCGGGTGGCGGTGGATTCAGACCGGCCGGTTCGGGTGGGTTGTTTGTGCCGGACCGAACCTTGGTTGTGGGTTGTGCGGGCTGCCTCGGTGCCAAGGGCGAGGCGGTATAGTCTTGTCTTAGGGAAAGAGTCGGGTTCGATTCCTGACCATCGACGGCCTCGGCGTGAAACTCGACCGATACCCGATCGAGCGTGGTGTAACGGTAAGCACGTCCCGTTTGCGCCTTTGGCCCATTGGCTGGGTCCCAGTCTTCCAAGCTGGTCAAGGGGGTTCGATTCCCTCAAGGCGCTTTGTCTGCTCGGGAGATAAGTCGGTGGGCAAGGGTGCGCAGACTGACCCAGTAAGCCGATGGATGCTTCCGATGCCTATGCCCGCCTTAGAAGGGCGGGCGGGCATTTCTGAACCCCTCCACCGCCATCGCTGGCCTCGCCCAATGGCTGACCTGCACGAAGGCACCAAAGGCCGTCTCCCTCGCCCAGCTTGACGTGTGCCGGACCTGCCCCACCGCTCAGGTGCGGCGTCTGGGGCCGCTGTGGTGGCTGTCGTGCGGTGAGCCTGGGGAAGAGACGCTGGGGGTGTCCTGTGGATGCGTTTGCGGAAAGCTTTCCCCCGCCGACGCCCGCCGCATCGCCGCTATTGAGGACCCGCTGGAAAGGCGTCTGGAAGCCCGCAAGGCAATGCGGCCGTGGGGGAAGACGGGGTGTGTGACGGCGTGCCCCCAACTGAAGTGGGATTCACGGGCCAACAACCCGCAAAGTCAGTGATCGGATCGTCCCCATTCGGGTCCGCAAGCTCCGCCTGGAGCATCGTCACCCGCTGGATGGGAGGGATGCTGCCTTGGAGCCACAGGAATCGGCGGGTTGCGGTTCCGACGCACGCCCGGTTGAAGTACCCCGCGCCGGAGCGGTAGGCGCGGTCTTCGGGGCTGGCGACCATTCCGAACCGACCGCTGGCCCACGCGAAGCATCCGGGTGTGACAGCGGGGATCGTCTCGCCCGCCACCTTCACCCCGTCCAGCAACAGGCTCTCGGCCAGCCGCATGCACGGGCCTTCCTTGCCCGGCCATTGCTCCGTGGCCGTGACCGAATCGAACATGACCCAATCGAACCCGGCGCGGAGGAGTGGACCTTTCCACGCGGTCAGGGTCCTCTGAACGATCTTCTCGGCCGTCTGTGGCGTGAACGCATCCCACTTCGGCCCGCCGATAAAGATGGCGGACTCCCGGCCATTGGCCCGCACCCTATCCGTCCGGTCCCGCGTTTCCTTCTCGAACGATTCCAGCCCGTTGGGTCCGAATATCTCATCGAACCGGGCGAAGGCACCTGGGCCACGCGGGGAGCAGATGATGGGACCGCCGCCGAATGGCGAATGCCCGATGGTCAGGCCCTCGCCGTCTTTGTGGAGCCCGCACCCGCGATTGAGGACGAAGCCGAGCCCGGACGCGATCAGTTCGTCGGCGGATGGAATGTCCGAGGCACCCCACGGGCGTTCGGCGTAGGCGGCGGACCACCCGCGTTGCCGGAGGTAGGGGTAGTAGCCGAAGGGGTTGTCGTCGTGGCAGGCGGCGTCGGCGACGTTGACCATTGCCATAGGGGTAGGCATGGCGTCAGGGTACCACGGGCGGTATGCTTGTGCTTCTCACAGGAGCCCCCCATGCGAACCCTGATCCTTGCCCTCGTGCTGGCGTCCGGAACCGTTGCCCTGAGCGGGTGCCAAGCTTTCCAGAACCCCGACGGAACGCTCAACAAAGAGAAGACCAAGGCCGCTGGGGAGGCCGCTGCGGCGACCGCCACGACCTTCGGCACGTTCTTCGGCCCGATTGGTGCTGCCGTCGGCACCGGCATCGCTGGCCTGATCCTCGCCTACACGACCAAGAAGCTCGGCGTGGCTGAGGGTAAGGAAGTCGGCTACAACGAGGGCTCCGCCGACGCGGGCAAGCCGCTGCCTTCTGCGGGCGTTCCAAACGGTAAGCCGTGAGTGAATCTCTTCTCCTCTCTCCGTGCCCCGCCGAGAACCTCCCGGCGGGGCGCATTCAAAGCAAGTTTTTGTCAGACTTGCTTTGGCTTTACGACCGTCCGCTCCTGTAACACCGCAACGTGCGGGGGGCGGGCTTTGATCGCTCAAGGTTGGGGCTTGCTCTGAGAACTCCGCACCGGGATAATCCGCATGATGAATCTGACACCCGATGCGAAGTTCAAGACCGGTATCGGCGCGGCCCTCTGTGTTGTACTCGCCGCAGCCGGGTTCGGCTGGAAGGCGCAGGCAACGCTCAACTCAATCAATGACTCCCTGAAGTCCACCGTGACCCGCCTTGACTCGGTTGAAGCCAAGCTCAACGACCGGATCAGTTCGTTCGAGGCCGTGATGTCCGACCGCTGGACCAAGACCGCCGCCGCTGAATGGGCCTACCGGCTCCTCAACGCCAATCCATCGCTCAGGCTTCCAGACCCCCGCGATCCTGGGCGGTTCCTGAACGCGGGCCTGAACGACCCGCGTCCCGAACAGCACAACACCACCGTTAGCGGACGGCTTGAAGTCCGGAGATAGCCATGTCCCTCGACCCCAACACCCTCGACCTTTCGCAGTGCATCCGGGGCTGCTCCATCCGGTTCGGGTTCAACGAGGACCCGGTGCTGACTTGGGAAGCGGCCGCGTCGGTGCCGAGTCAGGAGTTGCGGGACCTGTTGTTCCCCTACGGCGAGCCGCTGAGCTACCCCGACGGCCCGCCCTCGGTGATCTGCGGCATGACCCCGGAAGAGTTCGTCTCCGAGTGCCTGACCCGCGCGAACCTGCCGGAAGTCAACGACGAAGAGCCGGTGACGGCGCTGCGGCGTTGCCTGTCTTCCTAGCCTCCCGCTGCGGAGGGGGTGGTTACTTCACCCTGCGAATCGTCGCGGACCCAACCCTGTCGCGGTACTTTGCAGCGGCCCTCATGCACGCGGCCTCGCGCTTGTAGCCCTCGCCCGAGTCGCCGACCACCTTCCCGTTGCGGGCCTTGAGCCGCCAGCGGAACTCGCCCTTGCGGTCTGTGTAAATCTCGAATCGCATCGTCGTCTCCTTTGTTCGCTCTCGCTGGGCGGCGGGGTGGGTTAGTCAGCGCGGCGAACACTTCGGGCATGGGCACGACAGGGCGTGGATGCACATGCCGCCACCGTTCCGCTTCTGCCCGGACCCGCCACATTGAGGGCAGAGGTCGTGTAGGCATTGTTGTCGCTCGGACTCCTTGACCCGATGCTGTTTCCACTGCTGTTGCGGGTCCCAATCGTCGCGCTTCTCTGTGTTGTCTGTCGTGATGGTTCTCACGGATTCCCTCCCGGATTCCCGACCCCCGCCGCTTGACGCAGGGTGGTGTTGACGTTCTCTGGCATCAGGTCGTCACGCCACGTTTGGCGGGATTGACCACGCAGAAGCAGGACGTATGCGTTGATCGACCCGCCTGGGAGCTTGCCCTTCAGGTCGGGGTCTGTGGGCATCGCATTGAGCTTCGACCAGCCGGGCGCGGTGTCGTTGGGCCGGAACGCGGGCATCCCGCCGGACGGCTCGAAGTACGAGTTGCCCGTGCCGTTCAATGCCCCGCCACCGATGATCGACTGGCGGGAACTGAAGATGCGGTTGTTGCTGAACGTCATGGCCGTGCCGCTGTCATTCTTGATCGACCAGCATTCGGCGGGGTCATTGCCAGCGCCGCCGACCCATGCGGGGTTGCTCTGCCACGCGGGGTCACGGCTCCAGTTGTACGCATAGTTGTCGCTGCAAACGCCAGACGCGCCTTCGGCCCAATACCCCTGTGCGTTCCCCCATCCAAAGCCACTGCAATATCCGAGGATGTTCCATCGGACGGTACACAATCCGTTGAACTGGAGGCCGACGCCCCACCGACCGCCGTTCGGCCCGACCGAGCCGGAACCGAGAACGGTGTTCAGTGTGATCGTGTTGTTCGTGCCGCCGATCCATGCGGCCATCGGGCAATCGAGGATGATGTTGTTCTCGACCGTCGCGTTGCCCGCGCGAATCTGGAAGCCCTCGGCGGGGCTGTTGGCAAACACGTTGGCCCGCATGATGCCGGGGCCGGAGTCAGATTGAACGTAAATCGGGCGGCTAAAAACTGTGGCGGCGACGCCCGGATTGTGGAAACTGTTGCCCTCGATCAACCAGTCGTCGTGCTTCTCGGAATAGATTGCCTGCGAGGAGTTCGACGAGCCCGCCGGGTCGGCGCTGACTGCCGTGATGTCCCACAGTTGATTGCGGCGGAACTTGAGATTCTTCCCGCGCACGTTGTTGATGCCTTGATAGATCAGGCAGCGGAAGGTGTCGTGTGCGGCACAGTCCTCAATGAGAACGTCTTGCCACCCGAGAATGCGGAAGCAGTACGAGCCCACGATCCGCGTGTTGGACATCTCAAGCCCGACGAACGCGATACCGCGCTTGCCCATCTCTTCGGCGTTGAATGGATTGGGGCCGACGAGTTTGGGGCGGGGGCCGGTTCCGTATGAGCCGATGACCATCCACTTGGTCGATGAGCCCGAGCCCTTGGTGATCTGGAGCGTGCTGGTGATCGGGAACGCATCGCCGCACTTCAACAGCAGTTGATCCGGCTGGCCGTCACGGAGCTTGGCGTAGCCCGCCGATAGCGTTCGCAGCGGTGAAGCCTGAGTGCCCGAGTTGGCGTCGTTGCCGGATGTGCTGACATATACGGCAATGGCACCGGGGGGGAGGGAGATGTCCGTCCAACCCGTCCCCGGCGGCGGCTGCGTCCCCTGAACCGTCGCGCTCGCCGCGGGCGGGTTGCCCGTTGGTGCAAACGTCCCCGGATAGCTGCCCGTGCTGACCACGTTCCGAACCGTCACGCTGTACGTCCATTGACCGGCTCCTGGGCTGTCGGTGAGTTGGGTGGTGTTGACCGTGAACGGGATGACCGTGGTGCCACGCACAAGGTAGCCGTTAGTCCACGGCTGGAGCGGGTTCGTCCACTTGAGGGTCACAAGGGTGCCCGCGACGGTGGCCGTAAGGCCGCTGGGCTGGGCTGGAGGCGTCTGGAGGGTCACGGCCGCGTCATAGGCGGAACGGGCGACGTAGGCGTTCTGGAAGGCCATGAAGTCGTTGGGGCTCAGACCGCCCACGCCGTCCATGTCAACGCAGTCGTAGCCTGGTGGCTTGGGCGGCGCGACGGGCGCGGGCTGGCAGAACGCCACGCTCGGGATCAGGGCGATCAGGAAGAGGGCGGATGATCGAATCAGCATGAGAGTCCTTTCACTGAATCAGCATAGGGTCCGGTTCTTTGGGCCTGACGAACAGCGGTGCCGCGTCGGCGATACGGCGGCGGGCGATGGCGGCGTATTTCGGCTCAATCTCAATCCCGATGAACCTACGGCCCGTCTGGACGCACGCCACGCCCGTCGTGCCGGAGCCGCAGAAGGGGTCGAGGACAGTTCTGGCCCAAGGCAACAGTTCAATCTGACCAACAGCCCATCCCAGAGGCTTCGGGCACGGATGCCCATTCAGGGTGTCGTCCGGAATGATCTGGGCGGTTATCACATCGACGCCAACCGAGCCGCCACGGCCCCACATTGCAATGGGTTCCCAGTTGCAGAATCCAACCGGGCTACGACCCATCGCCGCTGGCTTGTGCCAACAAAGCAACCACTTCCAAGGCTCAATCGCCGCGTAATCCGGCAGCCTCGCCTGTCCTGTAATAAGTACCGTCTTGGCTACGCGCCGACACTCACGGAACCAAGGTGTCGCCCACTGAATAAATCCATCGCGGCTTCGACTGTCATCCGTTCCGTTGCCATAGTCGATCCCGACGTTATACGGCGGGTCCGTCACCACGGCGTCCACGCACCCGTCCGGCAGCCCCTTGAGAACTTCGAGGCAGTCACCGAGAATGATCTGGTGTGGCATTGTCAGGTCGATCGTCATACAGCACAGTTTACGGACCTTGCTTCTGCCTTGCTCATCCCTGCCCCTTTCGCGGATCGGGTTGTTCGCTCATCTCGTTCCTTTCACCGCAGAGGCTTCCCACGAGGCGAGTGCCAACGCGAATCGGTCGGCGAGTTCGTCTTGCGTGTCCGGCACGAATACGTCCCAGAGAACCGTGTCCTCGCCCCGTGGCCTCTGGATGCTCCTGGCCTTCCACTGGTAGCTGGTCCGCTCCCAGCACCACCCCTCCCTCAAGCACGCGGCAGCGGAGTCGAGGGTGTCGGGGATGGGGTGGCCACAATCTCGCAGTGCTAGGTGATCGTCCACGTGGTGATAGACCGCGTTGCCGTAAGAGTTGAGTCGGATGACCCACCCCATCAACTCCGCAATCCTGTCCCGCGTCGGCTGAGTGTCTTTCATGCCTTCACCATCGCTGCCAGGAAGATCGCCTTCACCGCGGTTTCGAGATTCATGGCTTGGATTCCTGTGCCTTCTCCCACAGTTCTGCGATCGTGGTTGTCATGGCGCACGAGTCGCACACCAACAGCGTTTCTTCCTTGCCCAACTCTTTGAGCAAGTCTTCCTGCGTGCCCATATGGAACGCGAGTGCTGCCGCGATCATCGTTTCTAGCCCATGCTGGCGTCGGATGGCTGGGAGGTTCGCGGCCATGCGGGTCACAAGTACGCGGGTTGAGAGAATCTGGTTCCCGTGCATGACGCCTTGGCCGCAACAGCAGCACGGCTTGAGTTCGTTCTGCTTCATTTCGCCTTCCTCGCTTTCTTGGCTGGGGGGAGTTCGCGGACGATGACGCGGGCGATGCGGAAGCCGCAACCATTCACACGCTTGGGCCAAACTAGACCCGGCAGGCTGACCGTGCTTCCGTCGTCACGGACGCGAACCCAGCCCATGAAAGGTTTCATCCTCCGCGCCTGTTTACGAGGCATTTGTGCGCTCCGGGATAGGGGCGAGTTTCTTCCACCAGTTCGCGTCGAAGTCCTCACACGCGAGGGCTGGCGAGTCTCCGAACCCAGCCACGCCGTCCTGAATGTTCTCACCGTACAACGCGCACCACTTGTTCCCGTCGATCGACATTGCGGGCCGCATCCTGACGTGTGGCGCGGTCAGGTCTTGCGTGACGATCGTGATGGCTTCGTTGATGCGTGGGTAGTGATCGGCGAGCAACGACCCGCCGCACGATGACATCAAATGCTGAGCCACGTTATTCGCGGCGGCACTCACACTGTTCACCATCGACTGTGCGGCCCAATCTGGGATGCTCATTGCGTTACCTCATTGAAAGCGTTGCTAATCGCCGTGTTCGCCGCGGCGTTCGTTGTCGCCAAGTTCCACTGCGTCAGGTGGTCCCTTACCGTGGACAGCTTCGATTCCGCCAGTGCTGCAACCCTCTTCGCCTCCCCAAGCTCCTTGCCCAGTTCCTCCGCCCGGAGCTTCAGGGCGTCACGCTCGGAGGCGGCGTAGGCACGGAGAGCGTTGGCGATGTGCTGCCTCGCAACGGCCCTCCACTCCGGCAACAACTGCTCGCATCTAGGAGAGATGCTCGTACCGCCACCGCCCGACTCGTGCGAATAGATGCGGGCACCGCTGTCTGATTCGGGAACGATTCGTGCCGCCCAATCCTCCGCCGACTCGCTCGCGGGCTCAACCGCCTTCGCGGGCGGAATGGGATACTTGTCGGCGATGGCCGGGATCAGGCGGATGGCTTCGGAGTGGGAGATGTCAACCTCACCCACGTCTTTGAACGCACCGCCCACGACAATCGTCTGACCGTTTGGACGCCATCCACCAAGGCAGTGGCCGTTCTTCGCGTAGGCGTAAATACACCTCGATTGGTCGTGCTCCGTAAACGTCACCACTTCCACCGCTGTCTGCGATTGAGGCTCGGGGGTGAGATATTCGCGGGCGGCAAACTTGCACGCTCGGCTCTCTTCGTCCGGCTCGCCGTCGCATGGCATCGCCCAGACCTTCGCCATTGCAGCCACGAACTTGTCCGCACGAAGCTGCGAGGCGTGCAGTTGGTCGAGGATGGCAAGCGTTGCCTCGTAGTGTGGGCCTCGGTCAGCCGCGAACGACAGCGGCCTCAGAATCTCTGACGGCCGCTCGACTCGACGCTCTGGGTCACTCATCACAGGGGCTCCTTTTTCCAATGCCTTCCATCTTTCTTCACCACGATGAACCTGATCGGGAACGCCTCGGCCGCGACCTTGAGTTTCAGCCACGCCTTCTCGGACGTGAAGCCCTTCACCTCGTGGACCTCAAGCATTCCGTCCGCGAGCATCACCAGAAAGTCAGGCTCGTACCACGTCGAATCGGCCAGCTTGAGCTTGAAGCAGTGGAAGCCGTGCCATGCGACCTCGCCCGCGATCTTGCGAACCTCAAGCTCGTTCTGGTAGGCCGACTCGGTGCGGTTCATCGTGCCGCGACCGGCGCGGGCCGCGCCGCGAGCGAAGGTTGTCCAATGCTGGCCGGTCACGCGATGCTCCCAAGCGGCGGGACGTGCGGCGACCCGACCAGTATCGGCACCCGTATCAGCCGAGCCAGTGGAACGCCTCTGGATTCACGGTACGCCTTCTCCGCACGGGCGCGGTCCAACGCCGCTATCGACTGCGGCGAGGGCATCTTGCGGCCCGGTTGATTCCAGCGGCTTTGCTTCTTTGGCTTCACGGCTGTTCCTTTCGATCCCGCAGGGCGGGGTTATTGGAGAACTTCTGCATATTCCACGGGAGCCTTTCGGAGCCACGATATCACGGCCTTCTCAATGGCAGACATCTTCGGTCGGCCCCGGCTCGGTCGTTTGATTTGGATCATCCTCGGAGGCCTCGGCTGGCGTGGGGCCTGTTTTGGTCCCGCAACGGTGACCGTTCTGGGCGCTGTTGCGATTCTTGGGAGCCCGTGTCGGCTTCCGTCCAGACAACGGAACACTCCAGATTGCTCACACTCAAACTTCTGAGCAATCATCGCAATCGACCACCCGTCCTCTTGGTAGAGGCGTCGCTTTTCAAACAAGACAAAGCGCCTGGCCGTGGCCGCGCTAAAGTTGAGTTCCCGAAACATCTTTCGCTTTGATGGGTTCCGCTGCCAGTGCCCGCGACCCTTGCGGATCATGTCTTGTTGATTGTCTTTGTTCGTCCCCAAAAACAGGTGTTCCGGGTTTGTACACATGCGATTGTCGCAGGTATGGCACACCAGTAGCCCGTCAGGGATTGGGCCGTTATGGATCACCCAGGAAAATCGTGCGGCCGGGGCTGTTCTCTTTTGCCCGAACATGTCTGTGGCGTTACACGAAAAGAACGCTGTTTGACCCGGCGTTCCCTTGTCGTTGATTGTTCCTCTCCAGTCCCAGCAATCATCCGACTTCACGACAAGGTGCCAGAACTTCTCAATGTAGTCCTCGCGGGTTCGGCACCGTCGAAAGTGCCAGCGGAACTTTGGATTTGGGTTGGGATTGGGATTGAGCCGCTTCGCGTATTTTGGGCGACACCTTTCGCACCATCTGGCCCGAGTCCCGCGAGATACAAATGTCGTCTTGCACGCCCAACACAATGTGACGGTTCTGCGAGACGTTGCCATTTGTCGGCAACGTTCAGCCAGTTCGGCGCGGTGCTCGGGGGTTAGATTCCTAGGTGGCACGACGAAAGCTTAGCGATGTTGGCGACTGGTTGCAACTTTTTTCTGGACTTTTGTCCAACGCCGGTCCATAATGGGACATGCCCAAGACGAAACCAAAGCGGCGTTCGGCCAAACTCTTCCGCATGGGCTGGTCCGTGCCGGAGATTGCCGAACACTACGGAATCCGCAGTAGGCAGACGATTTACAACGACCTGAACGCGGATATGGCCCGCCGCCTCTCCCGCCCCTCAAAAAAGAAAGCGAAGACATGAAGAAGCCGAAGGCTGGTCTCCACATAGAAGGCTGTTCGTTCGCGGGCTCGACCATCTGGGACGCGAAGGCAATCGCAACGATCCAGACCGTCGCCGACGCGCTGAAGAATCTCACGGAGTTGTTCAAGTCCCAGAACATCACCATCGGGCCGATGGTTGAGATTCGGAACGACAATCTTGAGAGGACCACCCCATGAGCAATGCGGTTGAGAAGGAGTCCAAATGAGCCGAGTAATCCACAAGTTCCCACTACAGATCGCCAACGATCAGACCATCAAGATGCCCGGCGAGATTGTGAAGCCGCTGCATGTTGGCGAGCAGAACGGCGTTCTGTGCCTGTGGGCTCGCGTCGATCAAGAGAAAGAATCGTTCCCCCATCGCGTGCGGATTCTCGGGACCGGGCACGTATGGCCGCTGGGTTTGAGTGCTGAGAACTACGTTGGCACGGTCCAGATGCAAAGTGGTCTTGTGTGGCACGTATTCGTTGATACATGATCCACCCCTGACCGACCGGGGCGGGCAAAGGAAGAAAATGAAAGCAGAGACGAAAGAGTTGGCAACCGTTCCGGCGACACCCGAAACCATGCTCCAGTCCGCGATCGACGCGAAGATGGACCCGGCGAGCATGGAGAAGTTCTACGACCTCTTCGACCGGATGAAGAAGGATCAGGCCAAGGCCGCACACGCCGAAGCAATGGCGCGGTTCAAGGCCCTGTGTCCGCCGATCCCGCGTCGGACCCCAAACCCGCAGTTCAAGCAGGTGGACCGGGACGGGGTTTCTCGCCCCCGGATGTTCGCCAGCCTGGAGGACATCGGGAGCGTGATTCAGAAGCCCTTGAGCGAGTGCGGGCTTTCGTTCCGGTTCGGGGAGGCGAAGGTGGTGGACGGATACCTGTCGATGCCGTGCATCATTGCACACGCGGCGGGGCACTCCGAGTCGTCCAGTATCCCGATGCCGGTCGAGTCCAAGGCTGGGTGTTCCGATCAACAGAAGTTCGGCATCGCTCAGACCTACGCCATGCGGTATTCGCTGGTTGCGGCGCTGGGGCTCACGACCTGCGATGAGGACGTAGACGGCAACATGCCGGGCGGGGGCGAGACGATCACGGCGGAGCAGGCCGCGAACCTTGACGCGGCGGTTGCTGGCGTTGGCGGCGACCCCGCTAAGTTCCTCAAGATGCTCGGGGTTGAGAAGTACGCGGACATCCCGCTGTCGAAGTACGGGCAGGCGTTGGCGGCCATCGAGAAGAAGAGGAAGGGTGGCAAGTGAGCAGCAACAACGAACGCATGTTGGAAGCAACACAGATCGTCGATAAGGCAAAGCCGCTGGTTCCGGGCGAGGTCTTGTTCCACATGCTGCCCGAACAGTGCTTCGCCCTCAAGAGCGCCCTCGGGTCGATTGTCCTAGACAACCGGGTTGTCGCCAAACTGATCGACGAATGGGCAAAGGGCGTGGTGACGAGTCGCCTCGAAGACCTCGGGTCGGATGTCTATATCCGCCAGCAGTTTGAGAGGCGTATCGAGGTGGCAACCAAGAACGCTTTTGGGAGGATTGAGGCTGATCTGTTGAGGATTGCAACCGAGATGATCCGCAAGAAGCTGAGCGAAGTCGTCGCGTCTATGCCGCTTGAGGTCACATGCCAAGGAGCCAGCAATGACGTACCGCGGACGGTGTGAAAAGCACTATTGGCCTGGGGATGGCATCGCGTCCAAGGTTCCGAACAAGGCGGACCGAAACAAGCGGCGCGAGGACCGTAGGGCCTCGGGCGTGACGTTGAAACGGAAGAACCGTGCGCCGTGGCTCAAGTACGAAGGGGCGTCGAAGTGAAGACCTACAACGTCGCGCAGGGCACGGCGGAATGGAAGGCGCTGAGGGCCGGATGTCCCACGGCCTCAAAGTTGGACAAGATCGTTCAGCCATCATCCGGAAAACTCTCAAAGTCCTTCCCGAAGTACATGGCGTTCCTGCTGGCCGAGTGGTATTTGGGCGAGCCGATTGAGCAGTACGTTTCGCCGCATATGGAGCGTGGGACCGACCTTGAGGCCGAGGCCCGCGCGTGGTACTCGTTCGATTCCGGCTACGACGTGGAACAGGTCGGTTTCTGCCTGACCGATGATGGGCGGTTCGGTTGCTCACCGGACGGGCTGATCGGCAACGACCTGGGCCTTGAGTTGAAGTGTCCAAGCCTTGAAACCCACATGGCGTATCTGCTGGACGATGGCTTGTCATTAGTGGCGGATTACGAGTGCCAGATTCAGGCGTCGATGATGGTCACGGGCCGGAAGCGGTGGGAGGTTGCGTCTTTCTCGCCGGTTCTGCCGTCGATCCGCGTCGAGGTCCAGCCCGAGCCCGAGTTTCAGGAGGCGGCGTGGAAGGCGCTTGAACAGTTTGCGGAGCGGATGGATGCTGCAAAGCGGAAGCTCGCCCCGATGAAAGCGGATCGTGACGCGGCGTTGGCCGCGAAGTTGGAAGCGGCGATGGCGTCGGATGAGTCGCCGTTCTAGACACCTTCCGAGGCGTGTGTCCTCGGTGACGGCGGCACGGGGTTGCCTTAGTTCCGTAGATGCCTTTAGAGCCCGTGTTTTACGCCTGTTTCGGACTGTTGTGATAGGCAGTCCGGGGCATTCTTGGAGCGTGCAGGGCCGCACGCTGGCACGATGCTACTCGCCGCCCGCTTCGTGGCGCGCGGCGGGATTGGTTGGAGTTGCGTGCGGTTGCGGAGATTCGGGACGCCAACAAACGAGCGACAACTTACTCGGGAAGGAATCAGTTATGAGCACGACCGCCGAAGCCCTTTCAGATTGCTTTTTGTCTCAGAATGTTCCCGACTCCAACATGGAGGCGGCGAACGTCGTAGACGTGATCGCCGGGGCCGGACTGAATATCAGTCGCGCAATGGATCGGCTTGGAACGAACCGGGCGAACACCGGCATGGGCGCTATCGAGTTGCTTGCCAAAGAGGTTGCTGGGGTGGCCGGGGCGTTGAACCGGATCGCCGCCGCATTGGAGGCCCGGAAGTGATCCCCACCCACGCCAACCCCGGCCGAGACATCGTGCTGCTGCCGATGAACGTGCGCAGCGTTGACATCCTCCGCGACGGCAAGCCCGAGGTGCTGGACCTGGAGGCGGTGCGGATCGACAACGACTTGGCGCGGCAGGAAGGCTCGATCCCGGACCCGTGGGAGGACCGCAAGTGAAGAAGCGACCGCCAATGAAACCGTACCCGTTCCGTGGTGCCAAGTGGGAGAAGGATGGCAAGACCTACCGCATCCTGTCTGTGGACACCAAACGGGACTTCGTTTACATGGAGTGCGCCCCGACTCGCGGCGCGTTCCCGATGAACTACGTTCACTGGCAGGATTGGGCGGCGGACGCAAAGTGTATCGAGGGAGCGGGCGAGCAGTTCATGGAGAAGTTGCGGAAACTCTGCCTGTCCGCGAAGGACGCCAAGGACTTTGAGGATTGCTGCTGCGCGAAGTGCGGCGAGCCCGTGGCAGTCCCGAACGGGATGGACTTCAACCGGGGAGATTGGTGCTTCGGGTGCAACACGGAGCTTGCGGACGCGGTGCGCGAGATGATGGGAGAGCGCGATGGATGACTACGAAGTCGATGACACGCCATGTCCCAAGTGCGGCAACCCCAACACGCACTACCGGCGATGCGGCAACTTCGGGTGCGAAGAGGGCTTCATCGACGAGCACGATGACGACCCGATCAACTTCGCGCCGGGTGAAGAGTTCATGGAGTGTGATGAGTGCTCGGGTCATGGCGTCGAGCGTTGGTGCCCGAAGTGCGGGGCGGACTTCTGGCGGTCGCAGCTTGCGGGCGGGTACCCGCCGAAGGAGAAGGGCGAATGACATACGAACTAGGATCAAACTGTGCGGGCGAGACGGCGGCGCAGGTTGCAAACTACTTGCTCGCAGACCTGCGGGTGTATCTGAAACACGTCGGCGTGCCGGACACGATGGCCGCGCCGAACATCATCGTCGATCGGCTCAGTGATGGGATCGTTGCGGCGCTGCGCGAGGCGTCCCGTGCGGCACAGGGTGGAAAAATCAAGCCCTAACCCTCCCGCGTCGGTGGAGTTGAACAATGAAATGTCCCAAATGCGGCCACCACATTCGCGTTGACGCCGACACCGGCGGGCTCGTGGCGCGGAACGCTCGCAAGACCTCACGCAAGGTCGCGATGTTCGTCAACGCCGGGACTCAGCGTTGCCGCGTGCTGCTCGCCATTGCCGAAATCGGACACGGCTACACCGACGAGGAGTGCGGGGTGGCGCTTGGTCTCACCGAGAACAGCGTCCGGCCGCGCCGCCTTGAGCTTGTCGAGCTTGGGCTTGTGGAGGACTCGGGCGTGACGCGAAAGACCAAGCGTGCGAATGACGCGGTGGTGTGGGCGGCGACCCTGGCGGGGTTCGCGGAGGCTCGTCGGCTGGACTCGCTGAACTACGTGATCGGCGAGTGACCTGACGCAAGCGAAATCGCCAACTTCTCCACAATGGCGAAAGACTCCTACGGGCGGGTTGCGTTTGTAGGGGAGGTTTGCTACATTGGCCCCCGTGACGCTGTATACCCTCAATCACTGACGACACTCGACGGGCCGGGCTTGGCGCTACGGCGTCACAACCAGCCGGGCCCGCCCGCCGGATGTCGTCATGGACCGCTAGGAATGGCCTGGATTCAGGTTAGGAACGACCTACCGGATGACACCCGGATTCTGCGTGTCGCCCATGTCCTCAAGTGCGAATCCGAGCGGGTTTTGGGTTGTTTCGTCAAGCTTTGGATTCTCGCCGATAAACACACGCTGAATGGCAAGCTCGGCATCCCGGCCGAGGTGGTCGATCAGCATGTGAACTGTCCCGGATTCGCCGCCGCGGCCGTCTCAATCGACTGGCTGGCCACCGGCGCGGACGGAATGACCATACCAAGATTCTCCGAAAAGAACGGGGAAAGCCACAAAGCGAGGCTCCTCAAGGCCCAGCGGCAAGGTAGATGGCGCAAGGGCCGTGGCGTAGACGGTCCACCGTCTACAGACGCGCCTACATCGCGTCTACGCGAGGGGGTGCCAGAGCAACAACAACAGCAAGAGTCAGAGAAAGACCTTGTTGCTCAGAAGCAAACATGGGAATCGGCTCTATCTGCTCTTGCTGCTGATGCTTGCCCGGAAGCACTGCTCAAAGCCTGTGGGATCGGCGGGAAGCCTCTGGGGCGGCTTGTGCGGGGCGGGGTGACCGCCGAACGCATCCGAGCCGTCGCGGCCGAGGCGGCGTCTCAGAACGGCGCGATCCGCAAGCCCGCCGGATTCAACGCGTCCACCCTGTCCGAGGAGTTCAAGATCAGCATCGGGAAGTCCACAATGCTCGAATCGGATCGGGCCGTGATTGCGTCGATTGAAAAGGCGCGGGCACGCGCAAGGGGTGGCGCGTGAAAGCACAAGTGTTCTGCGGCGACGTTCTCGATATTGCCCCCAAGGTCGGGACCGTCGATCTGGTCATGTGTTCGCCGCCCTACGAAGCGGCCCGTACCTACGGCATCGACTTCAATCTCAAGGGTCAGGAGTGGGTTGATTGGGCGGTCGAGCGGTACATGGCGTGCCTGTCCGTCTGTCGTGGGCTCGTGGTCTGGGTGGTCGAGGGTCAGACGCGAGACTTCCGATGGTCCGCCGCTCCAGCGCTCATGCTGGCCGACCTGCATCGGCGCGGCGTGCATCTTCGCAAACCGCCCGTCTACTACCGCAACGGAATCCCCGGGTCGGGCGGTCCCGACTTCCTGCGGAACGATTGGGAGTGGTGCATCTGCGGGACCAACGGCGGCAAACTGCCGTGGTCGGACAATACCGCGATGGGGAAGCCTCCCGAGTGGCACGCTGGCGGAGTCTCAAACAACCGCGCCGCAAACGGGAAGCGAAAGCCTGCGCCTAAGTACGCCAAACCCGATCTTGCCAATCCGGGCAACGTCATCAAGTGCGTAGTCGGCGGCGGGAACATGGGGAGCGACCTGACGCACGACAACGAGGCCCCGTTCCCTGAGAAGCTTGTCGAGATGTTCGTGCGGTCGTTCTGCCCGCCGGACGGGATCGTGTGGGATTGCTTCTCAGGGTCCGGGACCACGGCGGCGGTGTCGGTCAAGTCAGGCCGCAACATCATCGCCAGCGACATCCGCCAATCCCAATGCGACTTGACCCGGCTTCGGGTCCGTGAGGCGGTTGGGGAACTTCGGGCGGACGAGGTGCTTGTCTGAC
>OFRO01000382.1_pt1 | contig 16406 bp, 27 predicted proteins | sample 1543091 | NCBI WGS metagenome assembly OFRO01 (sample SAMN07774217, study PRJEB24372) | wastewater metagenome | isolation source: Exp Tend NO 10WW | collected 2016-02
TGTTAGACCGGGTTGACGATCCTGCGGGCGTGTAGGACTGAATCGTAACCGGAGGATTCCTGGTATTCGACTCGCCGGGGTCGGCGTCATAGCTGTGCATCTGGTACAGGATTTCATAGCCTGCGGCGTTGACCGCAACCTCGAAACCTGTTGGCAGCTTCCACGACCAGCCGATCCAGTAGTCTCCGCCCACTACAAGCGAAGTCACCAGCCCGCTGCCGCCATTCACAACGCTCAACGTCTTGGCGTTGAACTGGTTGCGGTGCGCGTACTCGTTGGCTGCGATCGTATGGACCGTCGGGTTGTACGCTGTTACGCGGCCCGTGTTCGTCAGCTTGCAATACACCGAGCGGGAACCGTAACGAGCCTGGCTCGTCGTCGTGCTTGGGGCCGAGTCAAGCGAATAATCGAAGTCATCCGAAAGCGTCCAATTCTTGGAGTTGTAATTGGCATCGCTTGTCTTGCCAATGGAGAACGTAGCCGCCTCCATATCATCGCTGTGGACCAGCGTGACAGCGCCACTGGATGCGGTTGTCGCGCTCAAGGGTGTGCTGGTCGGGCCTGCTACTGCACTTGCATAAGCCGTGACTCGGTATCCACGCGTGTCGCCCGCAGACAACCCCGTGCGAGAGAACGTCGTCGGCGACAACTTCGGCCAAGTCGATACGGTGCTCCACGTCGTACCGTTCAATTCCTCGAGCAAGTAAGTCGTGACCGTCGCGCCGCTTGCTGGCGCGCTCCACGCTACGTCAATCTGCGACGAGCTCACCGCCGTGACGGTGAAACTCGTAACGATGCCCGGCGTTCCCGTCGTCGGCTGCGCCACCGAAATAGTAGCGGTGAAGGGCCCCTTGTTGAACGCGTTGTCAACGCTGCGCGCTTTCCACGCGTAGGTTGTGCCCGCGACCAGCACAATCGCAGGGTTCGTCTGCCCGGGGATGTACGAGGTGGCGCCATCCGCTGCGCGATCGATCTTCACGCCGTCGCGGTAGATGTCGACCCCAAGGAACCCGGACGTGCGCGCATTTGCAACCACAGTATCTGCGACGTTGACCCACGACAGCGTAGGACCGATAGTCGGCCCGAGCGCAGTGCCGGCCGCAAAGCTCGTCGGCGCGTCTGGTGCGGTTACGTCCTCGTTCAAAGACTCGACCGTGAACACCCGCGCCTCTGTGCTTATGCCGTCCGACGCCGTCACTTCGACAGCGTTGGTCTCAACAAGGACAGGCGTTCCGCTGATCAATCCGGCGGAATTCATGGCGAGGCCGGTCGGCCACGCCCCCGATGTGACAGTGAACGAAATAGTGCCTGGCCCCAAGGTAGAGTCGCACACCGTCGACAAGTCGGCAGTGAACGGAGTGCCAACCGTCACTTCCAGGAAAGTGTCCAGCGGGTCATCCCACGTCAGGACGCTTTGCGCGAGCGTCGTCACTCCGCCAGAAACGTAACTCGAGTAGGCCGAGTAGTTCCCTGCAGCGTCGTACGCCCTTACCCGAGCGGTGTAGTTCGTGCTCGGGGCGCGGCTGGTGAACGTCTGGAGCTTGTTGAGACTCGCCGTCTGAGCTACGCCACCGACCTCCCACTGGTAGCCCGCAACGCCGACCGTATCCGTAGCGTCGTCGCAAGACAACGTGAAGGCCGTCGCCGTGATGTTGGACGCGACCGGGTTTGCCGGAACTGTAGGTGCCGTCACGTCGCCAGTAGGCGTCGGACTGTCCTGGCCCGTTGGATGCGCTCCCGTAAGCACACGGCTGTTCACCGTCGCTACCCAACGAAAGATTTTTGCGATTAGGGCCATCAGTTTCCGCATAGTTTAAAAAGAAAGCGGGGCCGAAAGCCAGCCCCGCAAAATGACTCCAGTATCAGTCGGAGTCGATCGTCGCGATCGAAGTCGAGTTGGTGCAGTCGACCGCGCCGAACACAGGCGGAGATGCCGTCAGGTCACGCGAGTTCGCGTTCACTGCCGACAAGCCCCATGCCGGGCCCGTCGTGGTATACGTGATGATGATGTCACCAACCTTCAGACGATCCGCCATCGCGCTGAAGTAGCCGAGACCGTCAACGGTTGCCAACGTATCCGCCGTCTTGTAGACCCAGAGCGTAGGCGCGTTGTCGTTCTGAGGACCCACCCGGGTCAACTGGGAAGCTGTGAGAGCCATGATCGTTTACCTCGAAAGAATGAAGAAAGTGGAAAAGCGGAGGCGGCAGCGCCGCCCCCGCCTGAAGCAATTACGCCTCGTAGCTCTGCACCTCGACCACGCCCAGCGCGTCGATAACGGCCGCACCGGCCTTGTAGATCGACTGCGACAGCCAGGCACCGCGCTCCGGAATGAAGTCGACCCGCGAGTTCGGCTCGATCGCCGTTGCGAGACCGACCGCGTTCTTGTCGTACGCGAAGCACTGACGGATGCTCGTCGAGATCGACGGCAGGCCGCCTTCGACGCGATCCTCGATCACCTTGAAGGTGAAACCGAATGCCTTCTTGTTGTCAAGCTCGGCATCCACAAGAACGCGCATCGTCTGGTAGTCAGCGCTCGTCACTTCGATTTCCGCCAGCGCAGTCTCGAGACCGGCCGCGTTGATCAGGAAGTAGTGGTCGCTGCCGTGCACCTGACGGGCCACGAGGTAGCGCTTGGCACGCCGCAGCTTGTCAGCCGTGACACCCGTGTTCGTGCCACCGAAGTCCTCGTCAACCGTGCCGGCGATGCTGGAAGCAGCGTCGACAGCGTCGATGATGAGCTGGTCTTCGCGCCGGCCGAGGGCCATCGCGTGATTCTGCGCGAGGTCGCTGCGCTCGTCGATGTTCGTCTCGGCCTGGTCGAACAGGTCGGTGTAGTCGCCTACACGCCAGTTCGTCAGCGTCGCGAAAATCTTGGTGTGGCTGGTGTCGTTCGGAGTGATCATCTCCGCGCTTGCGCTCTGCTGATACGCAACAGCGGCGCCCATGCGCCGGAATGCGTGCTGCTGGCCGACAACGCCAGTCTTCAGACGGACGGCAGAACGGAGGTAGCCGCTGCCCTGGTAGGCCAGCTTGACTTCCTGGGAGTACGACGCGATGGCAGCGTTCGTGGTGGCGGTGTATGTGCCCGCGAGATTGATAGACATTTGAGATTCCTCAAGTTGGAAAGGGAGATGGATTCACTGCGCCGATTTCCACGGCATGAGCTTGAATCGGGGTCCCGCTTTCACGGCCCTATCTCGCCTTCACAGCGTATCGTGCTGTACCCGGTCGTCTCTTCACTGGCTCTTTCGAGGTCCCAGCGTGGCTCGACAAATCTTGCGATTTAGTCTCGGCACTCCTTATGGAATGCCGAGTGCAAATCACAACCGGCTAACCGGTCTGCTGCGAAGCGAAGTGCTCCGCGTACTTCCGTTCGACCATCGCACGGTGCTTCGGGTCCGTGTCCCACAACCGCTTGCCTGTGATGGGGTCCCTTGCAGCCTGCAACGCCTGGATCGCCGCCAGTCCGCCCTCGCCTGTCACTGCGGCGCTGTCGTTGCCGGGCTTCGGCAACGCGGCCTGCTGCGTCTTCGCAATCACGGCCTCCATTACCTTGAAGACCGCAGCAGCGTTCGGGCCTGCCGTTGCCTCGCGGAACAGCGCGTAACCCTGCGCATCGAGGTTCGCCGCACCCCACTGCGCTGCCGCCGTGATACGTGCATCGGCGTTCTCGCCGACCTGTGCCTTGATAGCCGCCATGTCGGGGACGTTGGCGACCTCGTACTGCGCCAGCATCCCGACCAGCTGCTCGTAGCCTTCCTGGTTGAGCTGGTTCACCACCGCCCACTTCTGGAATTCAGACAGCAGCGGGTGCTCGGCCACCAGCTCGACGCCGACACCTTCGAGCTTCGGGTGCTCGTACTTGCCGTCCTTCGGTGCGCCCTTGAAAGCGCCGAACCGTTTCTCGAGTTCCGGGTAGGCCGCTGCCTGATCCGCAACCGATTTGTACTTCTCAGTCTTCAGCCACGAAGGCTTTTCTCCAACCCCCAACACACCTTCTGCGAGTACCCACGCGTTCGGGTCGTTCGGGTCCGGGGCTGCCGGCTTTACCGGTGCCGCGGGCGGTGCAGGAATCAACGATGCAGCCGGGGCTGCGGGCGCCGCTGCTACGGCAGCAGCCGCGGGAGCGTCAGGAATCAATGAAGCGGTAGGAGCTGCAGCAGGCGCTGGGCTGCCCGCTACGGGTGCCGCGTCAGCGGCCGTAGGTGTAGGCATCGTTCAATCCTCTCTCAAACACGCCCGGATCGGGCAAACTCAATCTGGCTGTAGATCCCTTCAATGAATTCGCGCACCGCTTCGGTGGCTGCGTACTCAGTGTGTGGTGCGTTCACTGGAACGCGCTTGCGCCGTAGCGTCTTGTCCCAGTGCTCGAGAATCATCGCGCCCTGCTTGCTCTCGACGAACGTCGCGTAGTACAGCTGCGCGAATGCGAGTGCCTTGTTGTGCTGCTCGAGCTTCGCGTCCGGTGCTACCGGGTCGCGCGGATCTGTGTACATTTCACTCATGCCGGGGCACCCGGCATACCGGGAGCCTGCATACCCTGAGCCTGCATGGCCTGCATGAGCTTGGCCGCTTTCTGCACGCGATCGTCACGCTCTTCCGGCGAGCAGATCAGCTTCTCTGGCACGCCCTTCATGCGCGCGATCCACGCGGGCATGTCCTCGACTTTGAGCCCGGCCTGCACGCCCTCCGGGCCGGCGGCGGACGCGATCAGCAGCGTCTCCTGCAGCGCCATGACATCTTCCGCACTCTGCGACTTCGCGAACGGCGACGTGTACTTCACGCCGACTTCGCGACCGTCGACCTTGAACTTCGCCATCAACCCTTTCTTCTGCAGGATGAACACGGCGCGGGCCACGATTTTCGCCAGCAGTTCCGCCTGGATGCGGCCGTACTCGCCGCCCATCGCCCACAACCGGTTGCGGTCGGAGACGCTGATCTCGGTGGCACTCTTCACCGCGCCTTCACTCGGCTCCGGGCCCTGCATCGTCCGACGCACGCGCTCGCGCAGGTCGGTCATGATCGCGTCGGTGATGTTGAAGTTGCCGCCGATCTCGAGCGCCGCCAACGACGGGTTGCTCGTGTCGTTGGAAGCAACCGGGATGATCGTGTTCGGCGTCATCACCGCCGTGTACGGGTTCAGCACGCCGTCGCTGACGCCCGTCAGGGGCGGAGCAACCTGCATGGCTGCGTGCCGAAGCACGAACTCCTGCATCTTGTCGAGCGTCTTCGCATCCGGCAGCGCCAGCAGCACGCGGCCTCGGCCGTACGTTTCACCGGCTACCTTGGTGGCGCGGGCGACGATCGTCGGGCACGAAACTCCGTAGTCGTACCGCCACACGATCTTCTTCGCCTTCACCTCGATGACAACACCGTAGTAGTGCTTGTTCTCGGGGTCGTAGACTTCGCCCTGGATCACCTCGATCTCGGTGTCCGGCTTTTCGGCGATAATTTTTTGCGTGTCGTCCGACAGATCCGTCAGCTTCAAGCCCGGGTACATGCGGACGATGCTGCGGGCCTTCGGCTTGCGGCACTGGAACGTGGTCTCAACCGTGCCGTCCGGGCCTTCTTCGATCTCGATGGCTGACAGAGGCAACGCGGTAAACCGGAACGGCTTCTCGGCGTCGCCTTCATCAAAGCTCAACGCGCAGGTGCCGACCATCAGGTCCAGTGCGGACTCGCCGATCACCGTGCCGAAGTTGCTGTTGTTCAGAAAGTTGAACATTGTCCGGGTGGACTTCTGCAACCCATCGATGATTTCCGGCGTGACCTTGTCTTCGTCGATCGCGCCGCCCGGAGCGAGCTCCGCCCAGCGAGACCACGACGGGAACAGCAACGCGCAGAGCGTGTTAGCTGCCGTGTAGGTGGACTCCTGCAGCGTCGAGTCGTACAACTGGCGCTGCTTGTTGGCCCCTTCCATCTGCCACGAGAAGGTCTCTCGGGTAGGCATGGCGTACTGGAACGCTTCACGGTACGTCTGCGTCCATTGGTCTTTCTTCTTGACGGCAGCCGCGCGACGCTCCAACAGGAGCTCGGCGTTTTCAAGCCCCTGGGGCAGCGTTGGCAGCATCATCCTGTGTAGCTGCTCACGGATTGACTGGCGTCGTATCCGCCGTTCGCAACGGGCACCGCTGCCACGGCGCTGTTGAATCCTACCGTGCCCGCCCTGTTACCCGGCGCCGAGCGCGCAATGGGCGCCCCGCGGTATGCGCGCAGGCCCTGGGCAGCCGCCAGAAGGCGCTTGCGCCGCTCGTTCTCTTGCTTGTCGAGCTGCGCCGACGCGACACGCTGCGACTGCTCGAGATCGAGCTGCGCTTGCGTTGGCTTCGGTGCTTTGGGTTTACTGAACGACAAGGTTACCTCGAAAGCAGAACGCCGTTGCGTGCCGCGATGTACTTGTAGAGTTGGTACGGGGTCCGCGTCCAGAACGACCGGATCCCCAGAACTGCCTTTGCGAGCTCGACGCATGTCATCGGGCCGACGTGAAACCAGTCGCGCACCACCCTTGATCTGGGCGCCGCTACTACACGCTGCGCGATGTCGCGACCCCACGGAGGCGTCGGGCTGTGCTCGATGTCGAGCTCTACCGCTTCAAGGCCAGGCTCGAACTTCAGCCACATGACGTCGCTGAGTTCCGGGCCGTATTGCACCGGCCGTACGAGGTAGACGTGCCCGAAGTCTTTCCGGATGAACCGGTTCCAGATCCGGGGACCTTCACGCTCGGTGAAGATGACGTACCACGTCGCTACGTGGCGATGTGCTACGTCAAGCAGCGACAACATGTCAGGCCGCTTCAGACATCGAACGGCGTCCATATCTTCTTCGGAGTTATCGACGGGCCCGGCTGCTGCCCCCACTGCGGAACCTCGCTGTTCACGACGCCTGTGGTGGCTCGCCCTTCACCGCCGCCCAGCAGCAAATACTGAAGCGCTTCCGCGATGTCTCCGTGAGGGTGCGACTTGTTCGGTTCCTCGGTGTACCGCTCTCCGCCGGACACCTTCATCTTGCGGAAGTGGTACTCGCTGATGCACGCCGAGCGAAGCGTCTTGCACTTTGGGTGGATGACGATGGCGGGGCCGCCGTTGATCATCCGCCTGAACGTGCCGTCGACCGCTTCGAGGCGAGTCGCCATGTCGTTCGTCCTGGCGTTGAGAACAGTCGTCCCGACAAACGTGTCGGCGATGATCCTGCGAGAGTCCATGTCGTACGCGTCTTTCGCGCGACCAGCAGGATCGCAAGTGATCTTCTCAATCTCGTGTTTCGGGAACTCGTCCGCCAGCAACCGCTTCAAGTTCTGGGCGTGCTGCTTGAGCCCCATGTTCTGCTCGACGTACTCGAACAGAACGTGCCACACGCCTTCCTTCGTCTTCTGCGCGACAACCGCGGCAGGGTTACGCCCCGTGTTGTCGTACCCGATGAGCAGCGGCGCCTTCGAGTCTACCGGGACCTGCGCGCAGTGCGTGTTGTCGTTGTAGGACACGTAGCACGGTTGCCCCGTTCTCGACGAGCCGTACCGGCTGTGCACGTACATTGCGGCTTCATCGGGGGTGTAATCCCGAAGCGCGTTGATGTAGTACGTGCGGCCTTGCTCTCTTCGACGCGGATCGTCGAAGGGGAGCTTCAGCGTTTCCGGGGTCTGCTCGAGGTTCTCGAGGTTCTCCGCATCCGGATCCATGCCGCCTGGCTGATGGAAAAACGTGTACCCGGATCTCGGCTCCGCGACGAACATCGAGTGCAAGTCGGAAGTGAAACTCCACGGATTGCTGTCCCCGAACCAGCCGCGCCACTTGCAACCGCCCAAGTCACCGCCAGGGTAGCGGCCGACACGACGACCCATGTGAGCCAGGATGGACGTGTTGATCTGGCGGAGCTCGTTGAACCATGCACCGGTCAACTCGAGTGACAGCAGGTTCGCGACGTCTTGTTCATCGTCCAGCGCGCGGAAGATGAACTCGGCGTCAATGACCTTGTCCATGCCTTCCGGCTGGAACCGCCACCGCTGCGTCTTCTTCGTCGACTGGAACTTACCGAAGCGATTCTCTGGGAACAGCTTGAGCCACGACTTCAGTGTCGTGTCCTCCAACTCCCGGTTCGTGTTACGGACGATCGCGAAGCGCGTTCTCGCAACACCGTGGGGCCCGGGCCACTGTTCATACGCGTGGCGCGCGACCCGCATCGCAGCCGCGGTGGTCTTAGCTGATCCGACCGGGCCGACTATGGCGGCAACTTCGGAGTTGTCCATGCAGAAGGCGCCGGCGATCGGCCCGAGAGGACTGAGCGCCATTACTGCTCGATCGGCATGGGCAGGTCGACCGTAACACCGCGAGGCGTCACGTCCGTCAAGCCGCCGTCCCGTTCAACGATCTGGATGACGAGGGCCGGGCCGCGTTCGCGGCCACCCGCATCGCCGTCGCCCTTCATCACGCCGGCAATCTTGGCGAGCTGCTCGTTGGCGCGGAGCGCGACATCGAACTTCTGCTCCGTGCCGACGACGATGCCGTCCTTGTTGACGATGTCCTGCGGCACCATCGCCTTCTCGCGGATGTGCGCAGCGTTCATGACCAGGTCGTCTTTCGACAACGCCTCGGTCGCTTTCATCGTTTTGCGCGCCAGCAGGATGAACTGGAAGTCCGGACTCTTCATCCAGTTGCTGATTGTGTGCGACACCGGGGCATCATGCCCCATCTCACGCAGCGTGGCCGCCTGATTGAAGTCGCAGGTCTCAAGAGTGTTGAGGTACAGCTGCTGTTTCCATGTGAGCCCCTTCCACACGGACTCGATCATCTTGTTCCGTTCCTCGAGAACGGCCGGCACCTTCGCCGGAACGACCTCGATCGGCGCCGTCAGCAGCGGACTCGGCGGTTCGAGGTTCAACCACTCGTCGGTCATACCCGGGCAATGCTCGTTGCCGGCGGAAGCGCGAGTACCCGGCCGCTGCCGACACCGCGCTTGACTCTCACCGAGTTCATGCCCGCGTCGACTTCGGCCACTGTCGGCCCGCCGCGCAGGTAAATCAGATGCGTGATGTACTCGACGCAATCCTTGAACATCTGCTGGGCGGTGCCCGGGTCGTACGCTGCCTTGATGTTCGACGCGATCGCTTCCAGGATGTCGTGGTACAGCACCCAGTCGCGGGAAACCGCCGCCTTGGCGCACTCCCGCATGTCGGTGCCGATGTTCTGCCCGGGGATCAGTGTCCGGTTGTCACGGCGAAACGGTGATCCGGGGAGGAGTTCGAATATCTGCACGTCGTCGTGCGTGGCGATGTGGCGGTAATGCCCGCTCGCCAGGAACTTCGCATGGCGACTGCGCGTCGCATCGTGGAAGTCCCGGGGTCGGCAGGCGACATACGAGCCGTTGCAGGCCCAAACGCGGTCTGACCCCTTCATGCACTGAAACAGCAGATCGGCGTACGGCGCCTGCTCCCGCGGTGTTTCGATGCTCAACCAGTCCGCGGCGTCATCCGCCACGGTGTTTTCGGCTACTTCTCCCACAAACTTCTCCCGAGTCAGGTCAAATCAATCCGGGGCTCGATGCAGTACCCCTTCACCCGCAGCCCGACCGGTGGCGCAGGGATCTCCTTCAACGCAATCCGGCATTCCGCCGCGGTCTCGAACTTCGCTGCCGCCACGGATTGCAACTCACCGGAGGCCGAGTTGAATACCAGCGCGACCAGCAGCACGGTGAACATGGCTACAGGAAAATCGCCCCGCAGATCACGCCGACGAGATACACGCCGATGACGACGATCGACACCTTGCCCCAGTTGTCGGTGATGAACTGGACCTGCTTTTCACTCTCCGTCTGGAATTCGTCGAATCGCATCACGTTCTCCCCGTTGAAGGGCGAAACCCCCGCCGCCTGTATTGCATGGCTGCCCGTGCACGGAGAAGGATGCCGGCCAGGTGCGGGTTATTGGAGGCGGGGGTTCGCGTTTGTACCGGGCATTGCTCGAGTGGAGCGCCGGCAGAAAGGCTTCTACTTCCAGTATGGCAGTCAGCGGGTTACGGTGTCAAGGCGTTATCTGGTACCGAATTACCGATTGGAGCGATTATTTGGCATAACCGGCTCATTTGTGCCGGAATATTGTCACCCTGGTACTTTTTAACGGTGTTGCCGTGTTACGGTAATTACTTGAAAAATAATTAATTTTTCCAAAATTTTGGCAAAAAATCTATGGGCTTGAGGTAACGTATCAGCGGGATCGCATTTCGGGAGGCCACCCCATCCGCTACGCGAAAAAGCGCCTTGCCTATTGAAAACAAAGGCTTGGCGTTGCATATGGTCATATGCTATTGGCCGCTATCACGTAGCACGCTGCATTGAAGGCAAGGCGCAGCGTTGCCCATGCTCTATGCAATGCGAGCGGCGCAGCAGTATCAGCGTGCTACGTGAGCTCTCGCCGTGGTACTCGCCGTGTGATTGGTGGAGACTCGCCGTTCTACTGCCTTAGCGCTTGCGCAGCGCTGGCCAATGGGTTCTGTGTCCGGCTTAAAGACCCAAACCCACGGGTTTCTAACCCCGTGGGTCTTTTGGGTCTTTTTGAATTAGCCCAAAAGACCCAAAAGACCCATTTGGGCTGTCATGGGCTTTTGGGTCATTGATTCTTAAGGGATTACCGTAGCACGTCAAAACCGCATTAATTAGCCACCGAATTACCCTCAAAGGCCCGTATTTAGGCCCATTTGTCACATTGTCCAAGCGTATCAACGTGTTACGAGTTTTGTTAAGGCTTCTTGACAAAACTCCAAAACAACCCAAAGCATGACCCAAAGTATTTAAATTGCCATTCTGGGCTTGGGCCGTCGAATTGTTAAGATATGCAAAGATATTGACAAAGGACTTGCAATGGGTGTCGGACGCGCGTAGAACGGAATTCGCTGATTCGACACATAGGAGCAAGGAACCATGATAGTCACGCAACGCGATGCAGCCAAGATAATCGCCGCTCACTACGGCCTTGATTTCGATTACCGGCTTACTACCGGATGCACGATCGGCGTGCGCCCGGTGCTCGAGGCTCAATTGGGGTTTCCCACGCTCGCATGGCGCAAGCTCGCTACAGGCAGGAATAGCGCGGTGCGCATCGGCCTGATGCGGCCTGACTGCACTATCGACTGGAACTGGGCGGCCTAACCATGCGTCAAGCGCTGGGCTGTGCCAGCGCTTTGCGGATTGACTAGACCATCATAGGAGCAAGGAACCATGCGTTCATACTTGATAACTTGGCAGATTGACATTGAAGCGGACTCTCCCGAAGAAGCAGCGGCTCAAGCGCTTATCGCGCAACGTGACTCGGAAGCAACGTGCACCTGCTTTGAAGTAAAAGACAAAGAAGATGGGCAGGAAACCTTTGTAGACCTTTCGCGGATTGACTAGACCATCATAGGAGTAAGGAACCATGAAATACACAGATAAAACAGTAATCACGATGCTTTCGGAAGTGTCCATTGCCGCAGACAATTGCGAGCGTACGGATAACCACGAATGGTGCCGCATTTGGCTGGACTACATCGCCCGCATTGCGAAAGAGCAATTACCATCGGGCTCGGGGTTTGACTGCGGTACGCGCGTCATCCTTGCCAACGAACAAAAGGCAATCTTCCAGACTGACTTTCATCACATGGACGACAATGGCATGTATGACGGATGGACGCAGCACACTGTAACAGCCCGGCCCGTATTCGGCGGAATCAGCGTGCACGTATCTGGCCGCGATAGGAACGGAATCAAAGACTACATAGCGGCCGAATTCCATAATGCGCTCATGGAGAAAGCCATTGCGCGCGTGCAAGAGTAACTAGGGCAATGCGTCAAGCGCTGGGGAGTGCCAGCGCTTCGCGGATTGACTAGACCATCATAGGAGTTAGGAACCATGAGAGATACAATGCTTTATCTGTCGGATGCACGCGGGCAGTACATCCCGCGAGACTTCGCGCAGCAAACAATCCGGGAGTGCGTCACGGGAATAGACCAAACTGACTGGGATACGCTGCTCGCGGGCCCTGACCATGAATGGTACTGGGAAGCATGGAATAGTGTCTGCAATGATGCGATTGTGACCGATCCTAAGAGCGGGCAGGCATACCGCATTCATCAGGACGGCGATTGCTGGCTGATACCAGTTGAGTGGGAATGGGATGACGCGACGGAATGGTATATTGATCCTGCTACGCGCGAAGAATCAGAGAACTAGGGCAATGCGTCAAGCGCTGGTTAGTGCCAGCGCTTCGCGGATTGACTAGACCATCATAGGAGCAACGAACCATGACAGACTCTCTTACCATTCGCACGAATAACGTGCCGCGTCCGATCCTGCAATGGTTTGACTTGAGCGAAAAGGAACGGCGCTAATTCGATTACCTTGACACCGAACAACGTCAGCAAGAAGCAACCTTTTTCCGGTACAAGGGAAACGTCTATGATCTAGGCGAGTTCATGCGATGCCCGGACTCGGAGCAGTCTAATCCGCAAATGCGCGCGGCCGGGTTCCATGCTTGGGACGGATACCATTCCGATTCATTCTTTAGCGGCATCCTGGTGCGCTATACGGATGAATGGTGCGAGTCTGTCATAGCCGGCGACTATTTCTGCTAGGGCAATGCGTCAAGCGCTGGGACCGTGCCAGCGCTTCGCGGATTGACTAGACTGACATCACATAGGAGATAGGAACCATGAGCAAAGAGACAGAAACGGCCGTCGCTGAATACTTGACGGCGCAAGGTATCACGTTCAAATCGGACTACATCGGCCAGCGCAAGCGCGACAATTGGGACTGCGACGCGTGGATTTGCGGACTGTACAAAGGGCGCGCCGCAGAATGCTTTGAGTACTTCACGGGCCTGGGGCATCGCACCCCAGCAAGATTCGTGCGCCCCGATGACACTCGCATTTATGCCGCCAAACCCGTAGCACCGCCGGCCGCTGGGGTCCTGTATTCCTTGATTCTTGACTCTAGCGCTGTCGGCCAGTCTTTCGAGTCCTGGGCACCGGAATACGGATACGATACTGACAGTCGCAAGGCAGAACAGATTTACAGGGATTGCCAGCGTAACACCGACAAACTGCGGCGCATCCTTACTCGCGCGGACCTGGAAGCGCTGCGGATGTTGCTTCAGGACTACTAGACTGGCACGTATTGCGCCCTGGGTATCAGGGCGCATTGCTTGAATACTTGAGGAGTTAACAGCCATGACACGGAAAGATTACATCGGACTAGCGGAAGCGCTGCGCGCGGCAATGCCGCAAGCAAAATACTTTGAACCTGGCGCCACACTGCAAGGCATTTCTTTTGTGGCCCAATGGCACGCGGACTGCTACGCCGTCGCGGGTTACTTGGGCGCCTGGAGTAGCGCATTTGATCGGGCATTGTTCTTACAGAATTGTGGGGTGCAATCATGACTGCCAATTACCTTAACCTTTCGATTTCCGCGCCGCGCCGCTTGGCGATACTGCGGGAGAACTTCGCGAAATGGTTTGTAAAGCATCCTCACGCGCCGCGCGACGGCCGTGTCACGTCCTGGAGAGATGTACGTTTCGGCAAGTTGACGTACCCCGCCGGGCTCGCTCAAGGCTTCAGCGGCACGGGCCGGGCTCGCGTTCCCGTTTGGTATACATGTGGCGGGTTTGAATTCCCCCGGCAATGGTTCGCGGATGAAATGGAAGACGCGCCGCGCTACGTGCGAAACAATCGCGGCTGGTACTGCGGCGAGCCTGGCGTGCATGGACTGGCGCGTGGCATTGTGGCTGCATTGCCCCACGGCCGGTTTATCGCCGGGTATCACATGAGCGAGTCCGGCGAATCGACCTGGTTCCACGACATTCACGACACTGCCCGCGATGCCGCTATCGCGGCCGATAGTCACGCGGAAAGCATTGCCGAAGACGAACGCGAGCACAATGAACGCTGGCAGGCTGCGCGCGACCTGGAATACAAGATCGAGGAAAACGTAACACGGTTACGCGAGTGCCTGGTATTGCGTCACAAGGCTTGCATGGCCTATGTCCGCGACGAAGCGCGCGACCTGGTGGCATCCATCCGCGCAGCACGGGAGGAACTGCGGACGGATTACGCGGACGTGCTCTAGCCAATGCGTCAAGGGCGCGCCCCCTGGGCGCCCTTCGCGGATTGTTCGAGCATCACTACATAGGAGAAAGGAACCATGAAACAGGAAACAGAGAACAAGCTGGCAGACTTCATCATCGGGTTTGCCCTGGCAGTGTGGATTCTATCCATGCTTACCGGCTGCGCCACCGCTCGCACCGATACCTGGTGCGAAGGGGAAACCCCGGTTTATGGGACGGACTGCTAATGGCTACCGTCTACGCTCTTTCCAAACTTGACGGGTCGACGGTTATGTGGCGCACACTCCCGGAACGGGAAGCGCAAACCCTGGCGCGACTATGGCGCGTGATCTACAGTCAGCACACGATTATCGTTGTCCAAGCCTTGCCGCAGTATCTTTACATCTAGGAGAACTTGACCATGAGACACGCACCAACGAATTCCGATGACTTGATCGACTCGCGCGAGATCATCGAGCGTATCGAGGAACTTGAAGAGGACCGGGAAGCCCTGGAAACCGCCGCCGAAGAGGCAACCGATGCAATCGACGACGCGCCCGCGGACGATTCGGATGAAATATACGCCTGCACGGAAAGCCGGGCCGCTGCGCAAACGGGTTTGCGCGAGTGGAATGACGACAACGGCGCCGAACTGGCCGCCCTGCAATCCCTGCAATCCGAAGCGGAAGGCTACGCCGACGACTGGCGGCACGGTGCCACCCTGATACGTGACTCCTATTTCGAGACGTATGCGCAGGAGTTCGCTGACGACATCGGCGCGGTTGACCGCAACGCGTCCTGGCCGCTCACCTGCATCGACTGGGAACAGGCGGCAAGGGAACTGCAGGCCGATTACACGTCCGTCGAGTTTCGCGGCATCACGTACTGGGTGCGCTGACAGTCCAGCGTCAAGGGCGTGCCCCATGGGCGCCCTTCGCGATTGACTGACGGCAACACCATAGGAGAGAGGAACCATGAGCTACTCAGCGGCGGACTTTATAAATTCGTGCACCGACATTGCAGAGGACTACGATCTGCCGGAAGTCACGCGTGAGGAATGGAACGAGATGACGGGTGAGGACATCACGGAAGACGAATGGGCGGACTACCTTGACAGCGATGAAGGGCTTCGCGTCCTGGCGGAACGGATCGGGTGGGCCGTGAGCCAGCGTAAGGACTTGCTGGCCGCACTTCAGGGGTTGCTGGCTGCGGCGGAAGGCGCGGGCAACACCTGGGAAGCGATGAACGTAGCACGCGAAGCGATCAAAGAGGCAACGGCGTGAAAGGCTTCGACTACACCGTCCCCCAAGAACTTGACCAGCCACCTGCCGCCTGGCGGGAGCGCATCAATCAGGTCATCGCAGACGGTGGGCATCGCAGGGTGGAGCACGGTGAGACGTTTGCGCATGACAAGCGCGGTGCGTTATTGTTCGAGGTGTATGGCAACATACCGGGTCCGAAAAACTGGCTCGGGTAGGAGGGCATTGTGAGACAACTCATTTACATATTCATCGGGGTCTACGCGCTTATCGTGTGGCGCGTATACGCGGCCGCAGAGCGTGCGATCAAGCAGGAACGGGCGAGGCGTCGGGGTAAGCTGGCGCAGCGCCTGGAGGCGGGCCAGTGAGCCCGGGCAAGCGGTTTCGCCGTTGGCTGGCATCACGGCGCGCCCGTATCACCGGACCGCTTTGCAAGCATTGTCGTGTGATCTACCGGCCGGGCTACATGATCAACTGGCGGAAGCATCACACAGGGGATTTATGAACCAGAATCAGATCCGCAGGCGCTATGCGGCGCTGATGGAGATGCTGGAAGGCGACCGGCGGGATTACGCCGCGATGCTACACCTGGCGCTCGTGCATCGGGCGGCGGAAGCGCGCCGGGCTCGACGGAACGCGCTGGACGCAGCGGGTAAACGGCGGCGCCGTAGGATCTTGCAAAGTAAAAAGCGCTTGACTGCGGGAATTCCGGGGCGTACGGTGCCCGTATGAATACAGAAAACCTGACTCAAGAGGAGGTGCTCACCCCTCGCGTGGTCTGCTGGTTCTCCTGCGGGGACGCATCCGCTGTGGCGACCAAGATGGCCCTCAACAAGTACGGCCAGACGCACGAAGTTGTGGTGGCCCGCATCGTGATCGCCAGCGAACACCCAGACAACGACCGCTTTGCGGAGGACTGCGCCAAGTGGTTTGGCCGTCCCATTCTCAACCTGCGGAATGAGGAATACACCGACACTTGGGACGTATGGGAAAAGCGGAAGTACATCGCCGGGATCGCTGGTGCGCCCTGCACTGGCGAGTTGAAGAAGGCTGTCAGGTTCAAGTTCCAGCGGCCAGACGAC
>OFRO01000383.1_pt1 | contig 16359 bp, 25 predicted proteins | sample 1543091 | NCBI WGS metagenome assembly OFRO01 (sample SAMN07774217, study PRJEB24372) | wastewater metagenome | isolation source: Exp Tend NO 10WW | collected 2016-02
GCGATGGTCGAGGCGGCCGAGCGGGCGGCTTCAGAGGCGCGCGACAACCTGAAGGGCGGCCGGGCGGCGGGCGTGCTGCTGTTCGACTGCGTGTGCCGCGGCATGATCTTGAAGGACCAGTTCCAGCGCGAGATCGACGCCCTCAACGAATACTTTGTCGACGGCGTGGCCGCCGGCAGAAAGCTCGATAAGGCTCGCGTGCAGGCTTTGGCCGATGGGCGGGTCTGGATCGGTCAGGAAGCTATTTCCGCCGGTCTGATTGACGGAGTTTCCACCATCGACGAGGCCGTGGCCCGAGCCCGCGCCCTCGCGACCCAGACCCAGAACCAAAAAAGCTCGACGAAAGGAACCCGTACTATGAACGCCGCCACATATGCCGAGATCGTCGCCGCCTGCCCGGGCGCAACGGCCGAATTCGTCTGCGATCAGCTGAAGGCCGGGGCCACCATCGACAAGTCCCGCCAGGATTTTATGGCCTATCAGCAGCTGCAGAATGAGCAACTGCGGAAAGAGAGCGACGACCTCAAGGCCAAAGCCGAGGCCGACCGTATCGCCGCCGAGGCCGCGAAGAACAAGCCGGGTGTCGCCCCACTGAAAACCGAGAGCGGCACGCCCGGCGGAACCGCCGCCGGCAATGCCTGGGAAGAGTTCCAGGCCGCGATTGATGAGAAGGTCAAAGCCGGCCTGCCGCGCGCGAAAGCCGTGTCGGCCGCTGTCCGTGAAAACCCCGCTCGGCACGCCGCCGCGATCGCCGCCTACAACGAAGAGAACCAGAAATCACGCAAGCCCGCGCGCAGCGCGTAACAGCAAACACGCCGGCGGTTCCACGACTTGTCCACGCTCACCATCATTCACGAGGATTCCAAACATGTCCCAGACCGTCGAAACAGCCTGTCGGACGTTCATCGCCGGAGGCGCGATCGCCAAATATCTGCGTGTCATTCTCACTGCCGGCAAGCTGGCCAAGGCCGGCGTCGCCGATCTTGAGCTTGGTAATATCGAGGATGCCGCATTCGCCAACGGCGATTATCGCGCCGTGCGACTGCGCACCGCGCAGGGTACGAAGAAATGGGTTTCCGCCGGATCGATCACAGCGGGGAACATCTTCTATGCGGCCGCGAACGGCACCGTCGACTCGACTGGAACCATCCCGTGCGGCATCGCCCTGGAGACGGCCGCGTCGGGCGACATCTTCGAGGGGCTGCCCCTCAACGATTTCTCGGCCGTGGTGCAGTCCATCAACCCGGCTGCCGACAGCGGGGCCGGCAGCAAGATTCTGCCCGGCTCGAGCCGCGTGGACGTGGGGGCCGTGGTCAACGACGCCAACGACTGGATCGTTTTGCCCCCGATCGCCGACGTGCCGATCGGCTGGACGATCCGCATCGCCGCCAATGCGGGGGGCAACTTCGAAATGCGGACTCCCGCGTCGAGCAACACCAAAATCAACGATGTCGACGCGGACGGGTCGCAGGAATACCTGTGCACCGACACGCACCTGATCATCGTCACGAAGCGCACTACCACCGGCTGGGTGGCGCAGTCGCTGACGAAGCTCGGCGCCGTCGTGACGGCCGTCGTGCCCGACTAATCGAGCGTCCCTGTTTTCTGACCTCTGACTTCTGCCGCTCTGGGAGCCCCTGCCATGTACCGCGTAAAAACCAAACGCCTGGTTGTCACCCCAACGACGCTCGCCGGAGCCGGCAGCGACCTGGCGGGGGCGGGAGCGTTGGAAGCCGGCATCAACATCGTCTCGGGAGCCGACGGCACCGTGGGTGTCCGACTCCCTGCGCCAACTCCGGGTCTGTTCGTGGCCGTGTACAACCTGCACGCCACCAACGGCCTGAAGGTGTACCCGCATTCCGGCGGCGACATCAACGACGGCACCGGCGACGCCGCCGTCACGATCGAAGGCAAGACGCTCGCTGAGTTCTTTGCCATCGACGCGACGACCTGGGCGGCAATCTACACGGCCAACACGTAACAGGCGTCAGGGCGGACCTGACCCAGCGACCTGACTCCTGATTTCTAGAAAGGATTTTTGACCATGCCTTCCCCCTCCAGCAGCCTGGCGACTCTGCGGCCCGACCTGGGCGGCAGCTTCGAAGCCTTTTCCCTCGACGCCAACCGGCAGGGTTTTATCGCCCTGCGCGTGCTCCCAGTGTTCGAGGCGGCCAAAGCCTCGGGCAATTTCGGCAAGATTCCGCTCGAGCAGCTCCTGCAGAATCGCGACGTGGAGCGGGCCCCGGGTACGGGCTATGCACGCGGCAAATTCACGTTCCAGCCTGATACCTATGCGACCGTCGATCGCGGGGCCGAGGAACCGGTCGACGACAACGAGGCCGAGTTGTACCGCGACTATTTCGACGCCGAGCAGATGGCCGCCAATCGCGCCCGCGACGCGGTCCTGCTGGCGCAGGAAAAGCGGGCGGCGACGCTTCTGTTCAATGCCACCACCTGGACCGGATCGTCGCTGACGACCGCCATCACCAACGAATGGGACGACTACGACAACGCCACCCCGATTGCGGATGTCGAAGCCGCCTGCCGGAAGGTCTGGACGGGGAGCGGTCTCTGGCCCAACGCCCTGATTCTGAACCGGCTCGTATTCCGCAATCTGCGGTTGTGCGCGGAAATCATCGACCGCATTACGTCGATGGGCGCCGGCTCACCCGCCAAACCCAGCGACATCACCGCGCAGATGCTGGCGCAGTGTTTCGACCTGGAAGAGGTGGTTATCGCGGGCGGTTCGAAGAACTCCGCCGCAGAAGGGCAGACGGCCAGCGTGGCGCAAATCTGGTCCAACGAATACGCGATGGTGGCCCGCGTGGCCCGCACGAACGACCTGCGCGAACCGTGCGTCGGTCGCACGTTCCATTGGTCAGACGATGGTTCGGAGATCGGCGCCGTCATGGAGACGTACCGCGACGAGACCGTTCGCAGCGACATCGTGCGGGCGCGGCACCAGGTGGGTGAAAAAGTGCACTACGCCGCCGCCGCACACCTGCTGTCCAACATCACGACATGACCAAAAAGGCTACGGGCTGCAGGACAGGCTGCAGCCCGGGGGCCAGCGGCAGAGCCGCCAGCGAATTTTCCTGAAGTCTGTAGCCTGAAGCCTCTGCCATGTCCCATCACCGCGACGCCCTGGCCTTCGTGCTCGAATCGCGTCGCGAGGATCAGGACATTTCCGCCGTCTACGTGGACGGCAACTTCCGCCTGCCGCTGGTCGTCGCGGTGGGCCGCTCGCAGATGGTGAGGGAGACAGCGGACGGCGGAACAATTGAGCAGTTCGAGACCTCGGACCGTGATTTTCTGATCGGGGTAGATGATCTGGTCATGGACGGCCAGAAGTTTGAGCCGCGCGCGGGTGCGTTCCTGCATGAGGCGATCGACGACGTCGTACACGTCTGGAAGATCCTGCCCATGCCGGGCGTGCCGCATTGCGAATTTTCTGATCGCGGACGGAGTCAATACAGAGTGCACACGAAGCGGACCGCAGAAAACCCATGAGTTGCGTTGTAGTGGAAATCGCGAAAGCGGTCGCCGCGACCATTAAGGCCGCGTCGACAGCCGACGATCTCAGTCGCCGCCTGTGCGTGGAGAGACTGTACATCCCCCCGATCAAGTTGGAGGACATCGAGAATACGCATGTTTGGGTAGTTGGCGCTGACGAGACGCGAGACAACCTGACCAGAGGCAAGATCAAACAAACCGTGCCAATAGGGGTAGCGCTCGCGAAACACTGTGCCAAGACGACAAACGACGTCATTGATCCGCTAATGCTTCTCCTGGAGGAGCTGAAGGACCTGATGCGACGCCGGGTAAATGCGCTCGCCGCGTCGCTGCCGTATGACGTGTCCTTTATCAAAGTTGAGAACACATCCCCGCTCTATTCGCCCAAACACCTGATCGAGATGGACACGTTCTATGCCGTCACTACATACACATTTTTGAGCGAGCGCAAGCCGGAACTGCAGGAGTCCCCCGCGCCATGATCGGTTTCAAGATCGAGCAGGCCAAGAAATCTTTCTTCGACGCGCCGCGTGTGCTGGCCGCGACCGATCGGGCCACGCGCTCCGTGCTGTCGCGTGCCGGGGCCTTCATCCGCCGCACGGCCAAGGGGCTGATTCGCAAAGGGAAAAAACCGTCGAAGCCCGGCAGCCCGCCGAAGAGCCATGCCGGAACGCTCAAGGATTTTTTGTTCTTCGCCTACGAGCCCAGCCGCCGCAGTGTGGTCATCGGCCCCGCCAAAACCAACCAGGTGTTTTTCGACGGCGACGGCCAGCCGGTGAGCGGCACCGTCCCCGAGGTGCTGGAATTCGGCGGCTCGATCAGCGTCCTGGAATGGCAGCTCCGCTCCGGAAAATGGACCCGCGCCGATCTGCGCTCGAAACGCCGCCTCGCCTCGCGCCCCCTGCGCAAGCGCATCGTGCGGATTCAGGCCCGCCCCTACATGCAGCCAGCCTACGCCATCAATGAACCGAAACTCGGCCCCCTCTGGGCCGACGCCATCACCGAAAGGAGCGCGGCCTAATGTCGAAACAAGTCGGCTTGGATATGTACCTGTATTACAACACCGGTACCTACGGGTCACCGACCTGGACGCTGATCGAGAACGTGCAGGATCTCACTGGCCCCGACAGCTTCGCCGAGGCCAACGTCAGCCGCCGCAAGGTGAAGTTCGAGCAGCTCGAACCCACGTTGCGCAAGGTGTCGTTCGAGTGGGGCATGATTTACGACCCGTCCGACACCGCCTTCGCCGCGCTCAAGGCCAACTACGCGGCCAAGACCCTGACCGAATTCGCCTTCGCGGACGGTCCGATTGCCACGAACGGCACGATCTATCTCCGCATCGAGTGCAAGATCTTCACTTTCGATCGAGACGAGTCGCTGGAAGGCGCGAACGCCTACAAGGTCGTGGCCAAACCCTGCTACTCGAGTAACGTCCCCAGCGTTGTGACCGTGTCAGCATAACCGAAGTTTTTTCGGGTCCCTGACCCCAACCCCTGACACCTGACCTCGTGGAGCTCGCTGCTGATGTTGACCGCCGAACAGAACCGGATTCACCGCGACCTGCGCCAGGGTTCGACCGAAGCCCTGAAATACGTGCGCGCCGAAGACAAGCGGGACACGATCGTAGGCGTGAAGGCGATGGACGTGCTGGCGCTGTGCACCATCATCGACACCCTGCAGGACGAGCTGGCGCAGCGGCCCCCCGCGGCGGCCCCGGCCGAACCTGCCAGCGCTGATTGACCGCTGCCATTGTCTGTGGCTCTGACCCCTGACCCCTGCCGCCTGACTCCTAATCGCCATGCCTACCGTCGTCGAAGGCGCCATGACCGTTACCGGTCGCCTGACCCCGAAGCAACTCGACATCCCCGCCGAGACCCTGACCGACGCCGGCGTGTCGAGTTCGGCCGGCATCGGTACAGCCAAACTCAAGCACCGCTATCGGGCCAACTTCAACCAGCCCAACACGACCGCCACGACCGAAACCCGCGTGGTGCACGTCGCCCGTGTGGCCGGCACGATCCGGGACTTTTTGGCGGGGTCGATCGTCGCCTGCATCGGCGCGGCCACGATCGTGCTGGACCTGAAGAAAAACGGAACCACGGTGTTGTCGTCAACCATCACGCTCGACAGCGGCAACACCGCCCGCGTGGCCGAAGCCGGCACGCTCAACCCGGCCTCGGTGGCCCTGGTGGCCGGCGACGTGCTGGAGATCGTCACGACCGCCACAGCCGGCGGCGGCACGATCGGCACAGGGTTGTTCGCCAGCGTCGAAGTCGATGAAGACCCCGTGTAACTCTCCCGAGGCCCCATGCACTCATTCAAAGATTCCGCCAACCGCGATTGGATCGTGTCGCTCAACGTCGATGCGATCAAGCGCGTGAAGGCTCTGTTGCAGATCGACCTCACGAAGCCCACCGAGGGCGACCCGCCGCTACTGATCCGTCTGGGCATCGACGTGATTCTTTTGTGCGACGTGCTCTACGCCGTCTGCAAGCCCGACTGCGATCAACGCAGCATCACCGATGAGCAGTTCGGGCAGGCAATGGGGGGCGACGCCCTCCTGCACGGCCAGCGGGCCTTGCTGGGGGAACTGGCCGATTTTTTCCACAGGCTCGGCCATCGCCAGATCAAGCTGATGGTCGAGATGCAACAGAAGCTGATCGACGCGACGATCGCGGAGGCGGAAAAACAGGTCAACGCCATCGACATCGACGCCGTGGTTCAGACGGAGATGCGGAAGATAAAAAGCCCGTCGACCCCTGGGAACTCATCGACACCTGCGCCGGCATCCTTGGTCTGAACCCCGGGCCCTTCACATTGCGGGAGCTGTGCGTCATGGCCGAAGCCCGACGCCGCGACAATTGGGACCGCACCGCCTCGACGATCGCCGCGGTTTACAACTCGCAACGCACCAAGAAAGACGGGGCACTCTCGCCCAAGCTGTTCAGCCCGTTCACGGTCGAAGAAGCCCAGCGCAACGCTCCGAAGCTCAAAGACCCCCGGATACTGGCCGCACTGTGCGGCGTTAAGGTGGAAATGTAATGTCCGCAGGCGCCATCCGAGCCGGCAAGGCCTTCGTAGAGCTGTACGGCGACAAGTCGAAGCTCGTGCGTACGCTGCAGTCCGCCTCCAAAGACCTGAAGGCCTGGGGCGCGTCGATCGCTGGCATCGGGGCCAAGGTATTTGCCGCCGGGAGCGCCCTGACCGCCCCCTTCATCGCGGCTGCCAAGACGTTCAGCGACTTTGGGTCGCAGCTGGGGGACATGTCGGGCCGGACCGGGGCCAGCGTGGAGGCGCTCTCGACCCTGAAGTACGCCGCCGATCAGACGGGGGCCAGCGTGGAAGATCTGGAGACCGCCCTCAAAAAGCAGGGCAAGACGATCGGCGACGCCGCGCTGGGCTCGCAGACCTCGGCCGAGGCACTGGGCCATCTGGGGTTGTCCGTGCAGCAGCTCATGTCGCTAAAACCCGAAGATCAGTTCCGGCTGATCGCCTCGCGGCTGGCCGCCGTGAAAAACCCCGCCCTCAAAGCGGCCGTCGCGATGGAGATCTTTGGCAAGAGCGGTACGAAAGTGTTGCCCATGATCGCCGACCTGGGGAACCTCGAGAATGCGGCCCGCGCGCTGGGCCTCGAAATGAGCACCGAGGATTCCGCCGCCGCGCATAAGCTGGGGGACGCCTGGACGGACCTCACGAGTGTCATGAAGATGGCCGCGTTCCACGTGGGGGCCGCCGTCGCCCCCGCCCTGCAGGCGGTCACAGAGGCGGGGACTCGCGTCGTGGCCTGGACGGCCAACTGGATCAGTCAAAACCGCGAACTGATTGCCGCCGTGTTCAAGGTGGGGGTCATCGTGGCCGGCGTGGGGGCCGCATTGATCGCGCTCGGCACGGTCATTGCCGGACTGGGCTTTGCCATCGGGGCCGTGGTGACCATCGGCGGCGTCGTGGTGTCTGTGTTCGGTGCCATCGCCGCCGGGGTCGCCTTCCTGATCTCGCCCGTGGGCCTGGTGATCGCCGGCCTGGTGGCGCTCGGCGTCTGGTTCTTCCGGTGCACCGAAGCCGGGCAGGCAGCCGTGGGCTGGCTGATCGACGTGTTCAGCGACCTGAAAGACCAGACGCTGGCGACGTTTGGCGGCATCAAGGACGCTCTCGCCGCCGGAGATATTTCGCTGGCCGCAGAAGTACTCTGGTCGTCGCTCAAGCTCGTCTGGCTCAAGGGGACGACGTTTCTCACAGAGCACTGGCTGGAATTCAAAGCAGACTTCATGTCGATCGCCGTCGAGGCGTTTTTCGGAGTTCTGCAAATCGCCAATGACGCATGGGCTGGCATTCAAAAAGGCTGGATCACCACAGTCGCTGTCCTGAAAACCGGCATGGCTCAGGCGCAAGGCTTCATCGCCGACCGCATGCTGGATGTCATGGGACTGTTCGATAAGACGCTCGACGTTGCCGACGCTCAGAAGACGCGGGCGGAAGACACAAACCGCAACGTGGCCGGCATCGAGCAGAACAAGAACCAGGCCTTGGCCGACGCCGCCAAAACGCGAGGCGGCCGCGAGGATGCCATTACCGCAGCAAACGTTGCGGCCAAAGAAGACCTGAACCGCAAACGGCTGGCCGACGCGGCCGGCCTTGGCGCCGAACTCGCACAGGCTCAGAAGGACTTCGAAGACGCCCGCGGCCGCGCCGCCACGGCAGCCGCCAAAGCAACGGGCCTGACCAAAACCCCCGGCAAAACAGGCGGGCTCGAATTCGACCCCCTCACGCAGGGCCTGTCGCAGGCCAAGACGGCCGTCTCGGGGACGTTCAGCGCGGCAGCCGCTCGAGGACTGGGGAACGGCAACCAGCTCGATCAGATCGTGGTGGCGACGCAGCAGACCGCGAAGGCCACGCAGAGGATCGCAAAGAAAAAAGGCGGCATCCCCGTAACGTAGCAGGGAAACAATGCCCGAACCCGTCGTCATCGAAAAGACCGCCGCCCGCAGAATCGCCCTCAACCCGCCGCATGCGGAGGTCGGGTATCTGGTGTTGTGGGCCGAAGACGAAGCCGAAGCGCTCGAGCTGCTCCGCGAGTTCGTGCCGACGTTCTGGACGATCGACGGCGTCGAGTTCGCGCAGAACGGCAACCCCGAGATCCAGGCCCTGGCCGATGACATCTGGGAATGCAATGTGACGTGGGGCAACCCCGACGCGCCGACCAACAACAGCGCCGAAAACACGATCAGTTTCGACACGACGGGCCAGACCGCCAAAATCACGCAGAGCCGGGGCACCACCAGCTACGCCCCGGCAGGTGCCACCGCCCCGGATCACAGAGGGGCCATCGGCGTGACAGCCAACGGCGTCGAGGGTGTCGACGTGCCGATCCCCGCGCTTTCAATCAGCATTACCCGCACGCTGCCGGCAGCCGTCATGAGCCTGGCCTACGTCAACCGCCTGGCCGACATGACCGGCGACTACAACAACGGCACGTTCATGGGCCGCCCGATGGGAGAGGTGCGTTTCGACGGGGCCAGCGGCACGCAGCCAGCGCCCGGTGCCGACGTGCCCGTGACGTTCAAATTCTCGATCAGCCCGAACCTGACCGACTACACGATCGGCACCATTGAGAACATCGAAAAGCTGGGCTGGCAGTATCTTTGGGTCGAATACGAGGAAGTGCACGACACGGCCGCCGACCGCATGGCTCGCCGCCCGATCGCCGTGCATGTGGAAGACGTGCCCAACTGTGAGCCGGAAAACTTCGCCGACCTGGGGATCGGCCTGTAAGAGGCAATCGCAATGGCCGACCCCTACTCCAAAATCCGCACCGGTGAAAGCCTCGACGGCATCCCCGCCGCCGCCTGGAACTCGTTCGTCGACGCCGCGCAATGGGTGAAGACCCAGCAGCAGTTTGGCGGCGCGGCCCCCGGCCTGGCCCTCCCCGAACGCGGCATCGTCGTCCCGATTCGCAACGACAGCGGAGAGGCGCGGGCGCGGTTTGATATTTTGCAGGTCAGCGACTTTCTGATCGACCCCGAAGACAACGAGAATCATTTCAACAACCGACCTTGTTTGATTGGCGACGAACCGGACGTCGACTTTAACGGCAATTTTGTGATCCTGCAGGAACCGGCCGGTGACGGGAAAATTGCGAAGGGTCTCATCTCTGGTATCTCGCGTGTGCGGCTGTTCGTCGATTCAGTGTACGACGCTTACGCCGACACCATCGACGGCGACCCTGCCCGATTGCAGACAGCCCCTTTCGGCTCGTGCCGCGTGATTGCTCGCGAGAGTGGCACGGGATCGCTGCGCGGCTACGTCCTGATGAACACACCGCAGGTCATGCATTGCCGGGGTGTCGCGGATGAGGATATCGGAGAAAACGACGTTGGCGCTGTCATTGTCTGGCGTCGAACGTCTGCAACAGCACTGGAAGCAACGGATATAGAAATCGAAGCGTTGAACGATCTCGATGGGAACATCGACGATGGGGCCGTCGTGCATTGTGTCTCTGAATTCGATTTCAGCGCGAACGTTTGGCGCTGGCGCATCATTCAGGCGGACTGCCCCGCATGATCTGGCTCCCGAACACCCGCGAGATGCAGCGCCGGCCGGTGAAGTGGCACACGCCGAATGCCGATTGTGGGTGTTGTGCTCCAGGCTGCACCGACTACGAGCCATGCGGCAGTGCCACCTGCGCGACGCCTGGCAGCGTCGGTTCCGAGTCAGGCGACGAATGTACGACGTGCGACAACCAGATTATCTACGACCCATTCAGTGGATCGCAAACGCTCAACCCGCCGCCAGGCTGGTCGCAGCCAGGAACCGGCCTGATGCCCTGTCAGGCAAATCCACACTGGAGATTGAGCGGCGGAGCGGCGGATGAATATGGAACCGGCTCAGGCATTCTGCGATCGTTTGCGCGGCCGGCTCTTGCGGGATTGTGTATTGAGGTGAAAGTCAAGATCGTCAGTATGAGCACTGGCGGCGTCGGTGGCGTCGGCGGCATCACGCTAGGTCTTGGCAGGTTGTTTTTCGCACGGCCATTTAACGGTGACTATGCAATCCATTCGTGCATTACAGAGTATGGCTGCATCGGCGTCGGATCGACCTTTACCAGCGGTGTCGGCGGCGTGACTCGCGCGGACGGCGACACGATCGGTTTTATTATTCGGGACGAAGGGGCCGGCGACGGAGTTTGCAGCGTGTGTTACAAGATCAACGGTACGACGGTGCGAGTCGAAGAGGGAGTTCAGTTTTGCTTTCCGTGCACAATGCAAGTCGGACTTTTGACCACTGCCGGCGCTATCAAGAAGTTCGACGATTTTGAGGTGCGCACGTCGTGAGTGAGCCACTCGAAGGCGACCCGTTCGGCATCGGTTTGACCGGCTACACGCGCGAAGAAGGCGAAGCAATCCTGCGGGGCGAGCCTGTCGGCGGCGTGAGACTGCCAGAGCCAGACGTGGCTCCGCGTGACTTTTCTTGCGCTAATCGGCTCGATTTTATTGAGACGGGAACCTGCAATTTATGCGGCATCAAGGGCCAGCCGTTTCAGATTTTCGGTTGCACGATTCACGGGAAATGTTCGATTCACCGGAAAAACACGCTGGTAAAGTCGTGCAAATCCTGCGAAGAACGAATTCCGGTTGCTTTGAGTGAGCCGACACCGGTAGATTAGCGTTATCTATTCAGCAGCCGGCGAGGGCTGCTACCGAACGTCTGCCCTGGCAGACTATCGCCCCGTCGCACGGCTCGCCCTGTGTGGCGGGGTTTTTCGTGCGCTATGGGAATCGACTGGCCATTCTGGATGGACGAAGAGCCCGTGCGGCTGATGCTCTGGAGCACGCCGACGCCGCTCTATTTTTGGCTGCCGCGAATCTGCATTCTGCTGGCCGGCGCAGCCATGTTCACGTTATCGCTGGCGTTCGTCGCTTGGATTTGGCAAAGGCATCGCGGGCCAATCACGTTTGAATAGGTGAAATATGAAACGTCGCGGCTTCACGCTGATCGAATTGCTGGTTGTAATCGGCATCCTGTTGGCTCTTACGCTGATGACGGTACATGCCTTCCGTGTCAACGCCGGTGGCGATCGACTGCGTGGGGCGGCTCGCACGACACAGAGCGCGTTCATGGGAGCCAAGGACCGGGCCTTGCACGCGAAGGACCGCCGGGGCGTCAGGCTGCTACGCGACAGCGGCGACGGCTCGCTCGTGAATGGGTTCATGTACCTTCAGCCGATTGAGATGCAGACGTATGGGCCGCACGCTTTCGAGATGGGTCGACGCGACGATAACCCAGCAGACGGAACACCCGACACCGGCGACGTGACAGTCATCCACGGCAACACGTTCGACGCGACCCAGCCGCAGACGGACTGGTACACGATATCGAGCTACTTCGCAGTGCCCCCTCGCATCCGCATTCCCGCCGGGACCGGGCAATGGTACACGTTCCAGACGTTCGGCAGTGGGCCTTACGCATTCGGGCAGGCGTCGCAATATCTGATTCTGACAACGCCGTTCCCCGATGCCGGTGTTGCCGGCCTTGTCTCGCATCCGATTACCGGGGCGACGTTCACCTCGTGCGATATCGAGATGGCTCCTGAGGTGCTGCCGAACCATGCACCGATCCAACTACCCAGCGGCGTCGTCATCGACCTGTACTATTCGCAGATACCGGCCTCGTGGTACACGCAGCGATCGGTTGTCATCGGCACGGCGTTGAACACCGGCGAAGTCGATGAGGCTGCTGACCCGACGAACGCGGCGAATCGTATCTACCGAACGTATATACCGAACATGGAAGTCATGTACTCGCCTCGTGGCGTGATTACTGGGCCGGTTGCTGCGGCTGGTCCAATCCACCTGCTGCTCCGAGACATTCAGGACGCGACGCAAGGGCTCAATCCGATCGACCCGGCGTGCAAAGGCGAAGTGCGGGTATTGAGCGTGTTTCCGATGACCGGCCACGTGCAGGTCTACGAGTACGACCCGACCGACGCCGACGCCAACGGATACGCCGACACGCCGTGGCGTTACTCGACGGCGGGGGCGAGAGCGGGGAATTGATGGTCTGCCGCGTGGCGTCTAAAGCCCCGGCCACAGCCGACCGCTGGTGGACAGCTTTGCGATTGCCTTTGATTCAATTGAGCGAATACGCTCACGTGTTGCCTTAAAAACGCGGCCCGTTTCTTCAAGCGTATAAACGAAGCGGTCGCCGTCCAGGCCGTATCGCATCTTTAGGATTTGACGCTCTATATACGTCAACTTTGCAGCGACCATCAGGCTTTTCAGTTCTTCAACGGGCATTGTGCGAAGTGCCGAGAGTAGCCAGTTTCGCGAGAACACTTTTCTTGGGTCGCTCATTCCGCACCTGTGGCTTGCGGCTCCCACAGCTCACCGAAGTCAAATTCATTGAAGTCGGCGAGCTTGAAGCCGCCTGGCAAGACGTGAAACTCTCCAGTGCGTTGATCCCAGAGTATGAATTCCTTCGGCGTCTCGAAGTGAAAATCGGCGATCACCTCTATCGACCCGTCGTCGAGCTGCTTGCCGTTAATGCCGTCGCATTTGACGGTCTGTGGGGCGTGGGACTTCCACGGCGTGCTGTTGATCGTCGCCGGGAATTCCCAGAGGCGGCGCAACTCGTCGCTGTCGGCAGCGATGATTCGTCGGTGCTTGAATATATCGCTCATTCGGCACCTGCGGCTTTCAGTGCGGCATTGACCAGTCGCGTTACGTGCGTGTAATCAGCTGGACCATTGCCGGAGTCCCATGCCTGCACGGCCCGCAGCGCTTCCACCAGCGGCCTCACGCGCCCGTCGATAATCAGAGCCACCGGGTACGCTTCGGCGGCGTCGAGTTCGCAGTAGCGGGCAATCTCGCGGGCCAGTTCGACGGACAGCGGCAACGGGTCATCGGGCATGGGGCGGTTCATTTCGCGGCTTCCCGCAGCAAGACCTCGCGTGCCCAGGTGCTCGTCCCGATGCCGCCGCGGCCGGCCGCGTAGTCAAGCTCCGAACGCTCGGCATCCCACAGCATGATCGTCAGTCGGTTCGGACGCCGCTCCCGGTCTTCTGGTTTTTTCGGCCTGCGCCCCAGCGGCTTCGTTACGTTTCGCTTCTTTTTCACCACGGAATACCTCTCTTTTCTGCGGAAAACGGCGATTTCTATTATTTTCGGATTATCACACGGAATTCTATTGACGATAATCAATTACGTGTTATCATACACTCGTCAAGGCAACAGTCAACACGAAAGGGAAATGATCATGACGACCGAACTGACCAGCGAACAGCGGAAGATCATGGCACAGTTCGTTGCCGACGAAAACGGCGGCGACGCTGATGACTACATCGACGACGACTTCGCCGTGACGCGCGATGAATTTTCGGAATTTGACGGCCGCCACTGGGCCGAATGCAGCGACTCCCGCAGCGATGATGACGTGGGCCACCCGAACTGCTATTTCGCGAGCGTGCAAACCGCAGCCGGCGAATTCGGATATGAGGACTAGAAGACGACCGGCCAAGCTCGCAGGCCGAATCAATGCGAGCGGTTGCCCCGGCAGGGGCGGGAGAAAAGCGATGAAAACCTACCACTTATGGGCCGAGCACACAGCAGGCCAGAGCATCGGGCATCCTTGCAGCACTGGTGTCTGGGATGATCCCACCGAGCGACTGGATTGCACAATCGACGCCGAGAGCGAAGCGGACGCAGAGACGATCGGCATGCAGGAACTTGAAGCGATCGTAGCGAAATACACGCCTTGCGATTGCCGCCGCAAGCTGTCGGCCGGAAATGACCGCTGGTGGAGTAGCGTCAGTATCGTGGCCTCCCTGGCCGCGTACCCGGAATACGTTGGTGATGCACAATAATTTTCTCCGCCGGTCGCCTCGGGATTCGCAGGCATGCGGATCAGTTACACGCCGGGGCGGCCGGCACCTTACAGCGACCCCCGGCACCGCATCAAAGCCGGACCCATCCGCGACGGGGAGTCGCGGCCCGAGGATGAAGCAATGACGATCATTGAACTGACTGGCGGCGATCTTGGCGTAGAAACAGTCCTGGTGAGGTGCAATCTCGCCGAGGCGTCTGCGCCGGTCGAGGTGGACTACCGCACCGATGGCGGCGAGGGATTCGTCGGCACGCAATACCAGTGTGCTGATTGCCAGCATACGACCGCGGGGCTAATTGCAATCGGCAAGCGACTGGCAGCAAGTGCCGTCGAGGTGCCCGAGGAGGAATTCGACTGCGATTCCGAGATTCTCCCATCGCTCGCTCTCAATGCCGACACCGACCACGAGGACGCACGCGACTGGTACGAGTCCTACGGCTGACATCTGACAACCGAAGATGCTGGCGATGTGACGGAGCCGGAACCCATGTCGTCGTCGGGGCGGAAGAGGATGTCGCTCGGAAACTGCGGGCGTGTAATTTTTGGGTCGAGGTAGTAGTCTCGCGTCATCTGCCCGGTTGCGTGCCCCATTGCTTCCTGCGCGTTCCCGCCGAGTGCGCTGATATGGCTGGCACATGACTTCCGCAGGCAATGGAATTTCCTCTGCCGCCCGCCGGGTAGGCCCGCCCGCTTGATAATGTCGCCGTACACCCGCCAGAGATAGAACTTATTCCACGGCCACGGCCAGACGAGACGCCGCTGCGGGTACTGGATGCGTTCCAGTAGCTCGACAGTGCTCGGGTGCAGCTTGGCCAACTTGTCGGATAAGCCGCCCTTCCGCGTCTCGGCCCGCATGACGACCCAGCCGCCGGCCAGGTCAACGTGCTGCCATTCCGACTGCATCGCCTCGCCTATGCGGCTGCCAGCATCCCACAAGACCGCGTGCAGGCTACAGAACCAATCGCTGGCCTTAATGCCGCCCACGTCGCCGGGTAAGCGGTGCAGGTAGTCCCAGAGTTGAGCTAATTCCTGTCGCGTCCAGGCGACCGGGATGCGTCGTGGCTCGCGTATCTCGGGGATGTCCGGTTCACCCGCGATACCTTCGATGCGTTTACGGGAACCGAACCGCCACGCTGCGCAGATGCAGTCGCGGAACTTAGACGCGGTTGCCGGCGACAGGCGTTTCGTCCGCAGTATCCAACCGCAGACGGCGGTTACCGTGTCGTCGCGCAGGTCTGTCAGCATCGGCTCGCGGCCGAGGTACTCAGCGAAGAACCGCAGAGCCTGCTTGTACTTGTAGATCGAACTTGGCGAGGCCATCGCCAGCTTGTGACGGCAGTACAGGTCGATGAGTGCGCGCAGTGTCAGATTGTCGGCAGTGTCCATGATGAAGCCTCGGGTTCCTAGAGTGCGTAACGAAACGCATCCTGCGAACAGCGACTCCATCGCTCCGTTGCATCCTCCGCCCACGTTTACGGTGCGAATAAAATGCGCACCAGCGGTCGGTTTTCCAACGCTCGTGGGGGTGAATTTTTCAGCGCCGGGTGTTTGCCCGGAACGCTGGTTGTGGTCATGCCGAGTCTGCAATTAGTGACCGCTGAACTTCTCTCACCGGCTTCTCTTCTTTGAACAAGTTGCACTTCGCAAGTTGCACTTCACGTTCGATGCGGCGGCAGCCGATGTCGAAGTATTTCGGTTCGATTTCGATGCCGATGAATTTACGGCCCGTGCGAACGCAGGCAACGCCGGTGGTGCCGGAACCCAGGAAGGGGTCGCATATGGTGTCGCCGCAGAATGACATTCTTTCAACCAGATAAGTCCAGCTCTTAATTTCTTTTGGGCACGGGTGCCCATTGCGTTCTGCCTCGCGATTACTACGACCGATGAACATGTCTCGCTGTAGCATTCCAGTTTTCGGATCATGGCCGTAGAAAAAAATCGGTTGCCACCATGCTGCGCCCCATGCTGTAA
>OFRO01000385.1_pt1 | contig 16320 bp, 31 predicted proteins | sample 1543091 | NCBI WGS metagenome assembly OFRO01 (sample SAMN07774217, study PRJEB24372) | wastewater metagenome | isolation source: Exp Tend NO 10WW | collected 2016-02
AAAGCTAAAGGCATGATTAAATAGGAGTCTGGACATGACTAAGCGTGAAACGTTGGATATATTAAACGGCCTGTTTGCGCCTATTGAGGCGCGGGCATACAGCCCGAAAATACCAAAGGCCGCTGCATATGAAAGGGTCATGCAGCAGAGGCGTGAAGAAGCACAGCGCATGACCGCTTTCTACGAAGTGATTAGCGCAAACGAAGCGCACCATGCCCGCTATGCACCCGCGACATGGCGGGTGAATGTTGCCGGTCGATACATACCATCTGCCTCGGAGCGGGTGTACATTGACGGTCGAGCCGCACCGCCTGCAACGGTAAACCCATCACTAGAGGACAGGCTAGCGCAGTCACGCGCAGCAATCGCGACCAACGCTCAAACAGCGAGCCGTATAATGCGACTCCTACATGGATGGTGACCGGACAATTTGTTGACATTTTTTGTATTGTATGCTACAATACTAAAATGGAAACTCGCTTGAAAAAAGCACCGGACAAACCATCGTCTTGATGGTTTGTCCGGTAGAAAGATCGTGACGTGGTAGGCCACGGAGCGGTAGTTGCAACACCACAATCTAAAGCAGCACAACCCAACGTAGCATAAACCAACCAATGAAAGGCAACACCATGAACGTTATCCTGAACCGCACTTCCCGTTCCACGACCTTCGCCGCCCTCGCTGCCGGTGCCACCTACGCTGCCAAGGACAACGGCAACAGCTTCGTTTACACGAAGGCCAGCCCGAAGGACTACGACGTGCCCGCCCTGCTCGGCAAGAACCGCCGTGGCAACCCGGTCGGCGCAGCGTTCCGTAACGACGGCCGCGTCGTGTTCCACTTCCTCGACAAGGAAGTCATCCCGGTCAAGGCCGTGGCCGTGGCAGCCAACGGAACTGTGACCTTCCAAGGCTAACCAAGCCGAAGGATATGCTAGCGGGCCGAGAGCAAAACTCTCGGCCCGACTAGTTTTCAGAGACAGTTTTACAGTGCGGGGCCTTGGCCCCCACTCTAAAGATGTTTCACTGACCAGAGGGCAAAATGAAGAAAACAATCACAGTCGCTCAGTACAAAATCAAGCGGTACTACAACGGTGGCCGCATGGTTTACATCAATGATGTTCTCGTTGCTTACGTGGGGTAGACATGTCTACGCAGTTCAAACCCGGCGACAGTGTTGTCATTCTCTGTAGCGACGCGCACCTGTTCGGCACTTATGGGGTGGTGGAAAGCGTTGGCCACGCCAGTGACACCTTGGCACCTTGGTACTTTCGTTCCGAGGATGGTACTGATTCGGTCATCAACGTTTCCATCGACGACTACGATTTTTTGCTGGCCATTCGCCCAGATCAGCTGCGCTTAAAAAAGCGGGTGACCTATGGTACGTGGTTTAAGGAGCATGGACTATGATAGTTCTCACTACTACTTCTCGTTGCCAGCGCGGCCAGAAGCTAATGTTCCTTAAAAACAGCAGTACCCGCAAAGATTTTTGGGGAAAAACGTGCACGGTTTACAAGGCCTTCAACGGCGGCCCACAGGTGCTGATTCAGTTTAAGTTTGATTCGCGCGACACGTGTTTCTCGACAGAAATGTCACCAGTGAACGGGTTCAACGGTCACACCAGAGGTAACGACGGCTTCCCACGTTTCGCGATACTCGGCGGGAACGGGTTCGGTAACTGGTTCAGGAGACATGGGCTATGAAAATCGAAGAAGTTGTTATTGGGAGAAAATACCTTCTCATCGACGTTGAGGGCGGGCAATCTCGGTCGTTCGTCGCCATCCGGCAACTTGTCGGGACTGTTGTGACTGCCCTCGATGTGCAGGAGAAGTACGGATGGGTTCGTATCCACGCGAATTGGGTGGTTCACGCAAGCGAGCTTGCCCGTCTGCCCGGTGGGTTTGGGCGTTGGTATAAGGAGCATAAATAATGCGAATTCTGAAAAAAGGCACCAGAGTTTTGTTCCGCAAGCCGGTCAATGGCGATTATAGGGACTACGACCAGTTCAACGGTAAAATCCTTAGACTGTCACAGGACATTGACCTTCATGAGCCTTCATCCACCGGTCGGGGGGCCGTTCTCAACTGGAAGACGGGTGCTTACAGCACAGCGTTTATGAATTCTTGGGTTCATGAGATCAAAGCTTACGGTTTTGGGCCGTGGTTACGCACGAAAGGAAAGTAAATGAATGAGTTCAAAGTTGGCAGAACGGTTGTTCTCGCCCGCCCGTGTTCTCCGTACAATCGCGGGGTTAAGGGCACCATAACCAAGGTTAATCGAGCCGCGCACTTGGTTTATTTCAGGGTCACCTACACCCCCATCGGCTGTAGCACTGAGTTTCGAGTAGGCATGGATAGTTGTCTGTCAATGTCGAAAATGCAGGTTGTCGCGGCCCCCGGCTTCGGTAAATGGTTTAAGGAGCACAGCCATGCTCTATAGAAAAGACCTTAAGGTCGGCCACGTTTACGAGTTTGTAAACGACCGTTTCCCTAACTGGCTGGGCTTCCAAGTACGTGTTGTACCGGCAGACATTCGCGGTCACACGCTCCTTGCGGTGAGGATGCCATTCACAGGACAGCCCTCGGGCTGCGACCATATCAAACTGAACGAGACACTCGACTTCGGTGATAGCAACTACTGGGCACCAGCGAAAGAGTATCTCCCCTACAAATTCGGTAAGTGGTTCAAGGAGCATCAGCCATGAGCTTGCAAATAGGTGCGACCTACATATATTCTGGCGACACTCCTAAGTGGCGGGGGGCACTCATGGTGTGTATCGGTATCAACAGTAAACTTGGTTTGGGTACTTTTAAGGCGGCGTGGGTGCCGCCAGCCTTACAGGATCGGTGTTATGTCGGGGAAACTTGGGTTTTTTACTCGCACAGGCTTAGGCTCTATAAACCAGTCAACAGTTTTGGACTGTGGATTAGAAAAATGGAAGGGAAAAACCATGCGTAAGGTAAGAATTGGCGACAAAGTCATCATGGACTGGCCGAAGCGTTTCGCCGGTAAAACGGCGGAAGTTACGTCGCTGGACTGGGGACACGACCGGAGAACAGGTCGATGGGGGCCGTTGTTTCGGCTCCGCATTGGTACCATAACTCATACGCATGCAGGGAACTACATACGTTACGGCCACGAATGTTTTCACTACGTCAACGCCAACGGCGTTGCTAATTTCGGCGACTGGTTTAAGAAAGTGGCGGAAAAATGACCGCCCACCTTATGTACCTGTCCGAGCCACCCGCCTCGTATGCGAAGCTATCTGACCATTCAACGGTTCAACACGCTGTTGATTGGCTGAACGCGCACCTTAAGGGTGACTTTGTTCGCTTCAATAACACCAGCTTGCCGGGGAATCCCGAGCATCATGCTCGCCCGTCGCAGTTTGCTATCCTGTCAAAGGGCGAATTTGTTTTCCTGAAGCACGAGGCCAACGTAATTTCACAGAGGGGGGAAGAATGAATACCGGACAGAACACCATGAAGATGGTTTGTCAAATGTTGACCGTGTGGTCTTTGGGCCTGTTCTTTACCTTGTGTGGTATGACCTACCTGTACTGGGGTATGTCGGCCCGTTACGAGAAAGCCCGGTTTGAAAACATAATGTTGCGCAATGAAATCTCCGAGGGCTTGAACTGCAAGCCGCCGATGAGGAGGGCTTGATGCGCTCTGAAAGAACAAAGTTCGTTGTGATGGTTTATGCAACGGCAGCAGAATCAAAAGCGTTCGGTTGCAAGAACGGGCCGCACCGTTTGATGTTTGACCCAGTAGACGGCGAGTATCTTGGCGCTTGTGGTATGCGCCATAGTACGAAGCCAAGCAAAGCCCTCGTAGACTTGGCAAGAGACTTTGTCGAGTATGAGGTTTCACAACCCAAGCAAGGAAGGAATTAAAAATGCCTACAATTCGTACCCAAGCTGACCAGTGGCAAACCCACGTAGTACTGGATTCCAGCGACCTCAGAGTAGCGCCGAGGCCAAAACCGTATCTCAGTACGCCCCTCCAGAAGTTTTTCAGGGCGATGCACGCCGAGGGGCTCAACAAAACTGAGCGCAAACTCAGGTTCAAGCAGTACGTTTCTGATGTTGTTGACGAAATTAACCGGCCATCCGGTCGGCTCGGCGACCACGTCTTTGATGCCTCGGCATACAACCTCGAACGGGCTAAACTCAAGTCAATGGGGGCCGTCATTAGCGGGCTTATTAAAGACGACTTCACGGATGCACAGCTTGTGGAGCTTCGTCAGTTGACAGACTCCGTGCGCCGCGATATCTTTAGCATGGTTCTCGATGCCTGCACCGATGACCGCAAGCTGACCTCCGGCGAAAACAGGAAGTTTTTCTTCTGCGCGTCTTCCCATTTCGTCACTAAGACCGCCGAAGCGAAGTATTCCCGATTCCATAACTGTTGGATAAGCCCTGATGCGTGGGGCATGGGCAACTACGTCAAGTCAACAGCTATGGACGACTACCTTAGCCACGACATTGCGCAGCGGTTTTACACTTCAGCCGAGGGGGTACGCGCCGGGGCATTTGACTGGGTTACGAACGACTATGCCGCCGACCACGGATTTCAGTGGGTTGAGCGGCATTCGGGGTGGCTTCCGCTCGAAGTTTTTGAAGCGATGGGCTATACCCTGTTTTCACCGGGGAACGACGGGCCAATCGGCGGGTATCACTCAAGCCGACAGGTAGTCGGTAAGATTCCATCCAAGATGTACGATTCTCGAAAGCCACCGCTTCGGATGGGCCTCGAACTTGAAATGGAGAACGCTACAGCAAACCAGCACAGCAGTGACCTCGCTCTGGCTTGGCTTAAGAAGTTCGCCATTGTTGAGATCGAGGGCAGGAAGTACCGCTACTGTGCCTGTGAGCACGACGGCTCCCTCAACAATGGGTTTGAGTGCGTAACCGGCTATACGGGCATCGACGTACACGCCCACGCCCTCGCTGCGCTCAAAGACAACCCGTTCAAGGGGAAGCTGAAGAGCCATGACACGACGACGTGCGGGCTTCATGTGCACATCGACCGCGCGAACATAACGCCGCTTCATGCGTACAAGTTGAACTTGTTTGTCAACGCCAAGGAGAATTTGACGCTAATACACGCTATTGCCCGCAGGTACAACCATGACCGCTATGCGGCTATGGCCCCTAAGCACGGCGACTCTCGCGTGATGGGCGACTATGTCCGCCGAGTGCGCGACGACCTGATCCAACGGAAAGGGGTGGACAACCGCAAAACCCGGCAGGAGTTTTCCCAGTTGATGAAAACAAGGTATCGGGAAGTTATCGCTACGGCTAATGGCACCCGGTATCAGGCCATCAACTTCTCGAACAGGAACACGGTGGAGTTCCGACTGTTCCGTGGGTCTTTGAAATATGAGACCATCATGTCGTGTCTTGAGTTTACTCGGGCTGCATGGCTGTTCTCCTACGAGCGCAGCAAGGCCGAAATGACTTCAGCCGAGTTCCTCAAGTTCATCTGCCGAGATGACAATCGGCAAGACACGAAGTACCTGCGGGAGTATTTGACGCTCAAGGGGTTTGACACCAAAGAGCGTACCGTGTACACGTTGCCCGACAAACGCCTCAGTCAAGCAATGGTCGAAGCGGAAGACGCGGCCCTTGGCCTGCCAAAACCGAAGGCTAACAAACTTTACCAACCCCAAGCCGTAGCGGCTTAATCACGAAAGGAAGTAAACATGTGTCTGTTACTTACACGAAAAGGCGATGCGTCCTCGCTCGATGATGCTTGGCTGCGGGATTTTTACAAGCGAAACGACGACGGGTTTGGGTTCATGTACTCCGTCGAGAACAGGATGTACGTGGACAAAAGTCTCGGCAAGGTCGAAGAGTTTATCGAGAAGTGGCGAGAACTCGAAGCCCGTCGAGTTGACTTCGTCGCCCACCTTCGGATGCGAACCCACGGGGACATTTCGCTCGAAAACTGCCACCCGTACCTCGTGCTCGATGGTACCCACGGCGTCGAGATGTGGATGATGCACAACGGAATCTTGTCCAACGGTAACACGAAGGACACTTCCAAATCCGATACGTGGCACTTCATCAACGACTATATGCGTCCGCTGCTTGACCCCGGCCTTGGCGGAAACCCGGATTTGATATACAATCCAGTCTTCAAGGCGATACTCGGCTCGGCCATCGGCGGGAGCAACAAGCTAATCTTCCTTGATAACCAAGGGCGGCTGGCAACAATCAACAAGTCCAGCGGGAAGGAGTGGAACGGTATGTGGTTGTCCAACACATACGCATGGTCAGCCGACGCTGCGAAGGACGAAAAGTCTCTCCCGTCCGTCGGCAAGGCATCTTACTACAGTGACAACTACGGTTCTGGCTACCGTGGCAGTGCTGTTGGTGAGTATGTCGATGGCCATTGGTGCAGGTTCGACAGCCCAAACCACCCCGACCACAAAGACTACAAGGGGGCTGGCAGGAAGGCCGACGCAAAAAAGCCCGAAGAGACCAAAGGAAACTTAACCGTGATAAACGGCGGGAAGAACTTCGTGCCCGAAAGAACCGACGGAAACTCACAGCAAGCGGCCATACAGTTCACTGACGACGGCAATGACGACAGCGGAGGGCAGCATTCGCTTGTAAATACTGCCGACATGTTTTCAGTCCTCAAAAGTGCCGGGTTCAGGCTGGCCCACGAGAAGATCAGCTTCAATTCAATGGCGGCCTTCATTAAGCACTTCGACCCGCAAACTTTCCTTGACCTTGTCGAATTGGTTCATGCGGAAGTGATCGACGAAGCGGTGCTTGTCGCCTGTTCGACCGACTTCAAGATGGCCCGAGAAATCCTCAACGACGGCTACCCGCCGGAAGATGTTGTGCGCCGCCAGATCGACTCGGACTTCAAGAAGGCGCTTGAGGAAGCGGAAGAGTTTGACAAGGAGCAAGAAGCTAAAAGGCTCCGAGCGTCCGACCCGGTCATCGCTCAGGCGGCGGCTAAGTTTGAGGCAGAGCGGGTAATTGAGCAGGCAAAGCAGTCGGCAGTATCGGCGGAACTGGACGCCGCTACCGCTGCCCCCGAAGCACCACTACCACTTCCAGTCCTCGAAACGAAGGAGATAGCTGAAATGGGCAACAAAATCAGTGACATGGCTAAGAGCCTTGAGAGTGAACCAGTAAATGAAGAAACAGTCGCCGAGGAACAACATCTAGCTGAGTCGGAAGCAGCGGCTCAGTTACTTGGCCCACAGGCAGCGGGGGCAGAATGAGACCCGGCGACCAACCTGTGCTTGACCGGCTTGTCAGGATGGAAACACTCCTGTTCAAGCTGTGTATGCACGTCGGCATGAACCCTAAGTCCGGGGAACCAATTCGTGCTGACCCTATTAACTGGGACAAAGGAGGGCCACCTGACAAACCAAGCTGAAATTTTCGTAAACGTAGTTGACATGGTCGATGCGTGTACAAGGGGGATCGCCAAGGCAGCAGAAATTGGCGATCCTCTACTTGAAAGCGCTTCTCGATCAGTCATGAGCGCCATCGTATTCCACCTTGGCAAAAGACATGCGAACTTACCCGGAGAGTTGCGGTCTAATTATGATTACCTTTTGCGTAACGTATAGGAGCGGACTATGTCGGGTAGGAACGGTGAATGTTTTGAAGCACTTAGTGGAAATATCGAAGACGTGTTGGCGAATGCCGAGAAAGTAAAAGGTAAGAACTTTCGCATGTTCGTGACGTATTTGTCCAACACTGCAACAGCAGCAAAGATGCTCGCCTACGCTGCGTCCGACCCGTCGGATGCGGACAAACTTAAAATCTTTGGGCTGTTTGCTGCGACCCAAGCAGCTAACGCGGCGGCTTATGCAGAAGCATTGGGATTGTCGGAGGCTGACCGTACCGAGGCAATGAGGACAGCCGATGTTATCTCGGGAATAGTGAAGGCAACCAACGAGGGCTACGACAATGGCAACAAAACTGACCGGCAGACTTAAGCGCCAGTCATCCACCATAGTAAGAGACAGGGGGCACAGTCGCCCCCTGATGGTGGATTTGGTGGCGGGAAGTGAGTTCACGCCGGACGTAATCGAACTGCGCCCCAAAGATACACAGTACACGCTTAAGATCACCTTGGCGAAGCTGTGGGGGATTCTTGAAATTCAACACGCGAAAGGAAAGGTATGAACGAGTTAAACCTGCAACACATCGCTGCAATTCTGGGTGCGTTGTTCATCATCGCAATCATCTTCGCCGTAGGCTTCATGAACGAGCCGAAGCCAAAGGCCAAAGCAAAGAAGGCCCGGAAGCCGCGCGTACAAAAGCCGAAGCTGGCCGACCCGACCGCTTTGAAGGAGTAGCAATGGAAGATTGGTCTCATTACTCGACCAAAATATCCAAGGCGCAACGCTTGGCAGACGACGCGGCCAACTCACGAGACTATGAGGAAGCCGCGTTCCACGCCAAGGAGATTGTCATTGCCGCCGCCCTGCTAACTGCTACATTGGAGAAAATGCAATGTCGAACATGAACCGTTTAGCCAACGCAAAGAACGACTACCAAGGCGATGCCAAGAAAGTGCTGTGTGTATGCAGCGCTGGCTTGCTTCGCTCCCCAACTGCGGCATGGGTGCTGTCCAACGACCCGTGGAACTTCAACACCCGCGCCGTTGGGCATGCGGTGGACTTCGCCCTTGTCCCGCTTGACCCCGTACTGATACACTGGTCAGACGAGATCGTGGTTATGAGCGGCGAACAGGCACAGGCTGTGAACAGGTGGAACCAACCCAACCCGAAGCCGGTGCATAGGCTTGACGTGCCGGACAACTACCCGTTCCGCCACCCGGAACTGGTTGCTGCACTCAAAGAGAAATTCCTGACGATCTGGCCCCAATGAAAAAACCATTCCTACTTACCTGTGACTTCGAGACATTCTACGACGGCGAGTACAGCCTGAGTAAGATGACTACCGAAGCGTACATTCGAGACCCTCGGTTCGAGGTTATCGGTGTATCTGTGAAGGTTGCTAAGCAACCGGCGCAGTGGTTCAGCGGAACCAAGCAGGAAGTAAAGGAGTGGCTCGACCAGTTCGACTGGTCGTCGGCTTATTTCCTAGCCCACAACACGGCGTTCGATGCGGCTATCCTCAACTGGCACTTCGACATACGCCCCGCTTTCCTGCTTGATACCATGAGCATGGCCCGCCCGTTCTATGCAATGACGTGCGGCGTGTCACTCATGATGCTGGCCCGTGTTCTTGGCGTTGGCGAGAAGGGCACCGAAGTTCTCGACGCCAAAGGCAAGCGACGCGCAGACTTCTCGGTGGCGGAACTCGCGGCCTACGGCGGGTACTGCTGCAACGACACCGAACTTACATACAAAATCTTCAAGGCTCTGTCACCGGGGTTCCCGCACGACGAATTGAAGGTCATCAACATGGTGCTTCGTATGTTCACAGAGCCATCGCTCGTGCTGAACACGGCTACACTATCGGCTCACCTTGCCGACGTTAAGCGACGTAAGCAGGAGTTGATGGACTCCATTGAACATGACAAAGAGACAATCCAGTCGAACCCTAAGTTCGCTCAGGCACTAATAGACTTGGGCGTTGACCCGCCCATGAAGCCCTCACCCGCAGCGCTCAAAAAGGGCGAGGTAAAGCTTACCTATGCATTTGCCAAGACTGACCCCGACTTCCGTGCTCTGCTTGAACACGAAGACATACGGGTGCAGGCACTGGTCGCGGCTCGGCTAGGCACTAAAGGCACCATCGAGGAAACTCGGACGATGGCCTTCCTCGGCATCGCCGTGCGCGGCACCTTGCCCATCATGCTCAACTACTACGGTGCCCACACTGGGCGACTGTCGGGCGGGGATAAGATCAACTTGCAGAATCTGACTCGCGGCGGCAAGATGCGTGAGTCTATCGAGGCACCGCCGGGCAACACTCTTGTGGTCGGCGACTCGTCCAACGTGGAAGCCCGCATCGTGGCGTGGCTGGCCGGTCAGTCCGACCTCGTTGAAGCGTTCGTCAAGGGCGACGATATCTATGCGCTGTTCGCGTCAGATATCTACGGGTTTGCGGTCAACAAAAAAGATCACCCCAACGAGCGGTTCGTCGGTAAGGAATCTATCTTAGGCCTCGGCTTCGGCATGGGGTGGAAGAAGTTCAAGGCCACCCTCAAAGCCAAAGCTAAGGTGGACATGCCCGAGGAAGAATGTAAGCGCATTGTGAACCTGTACCGGTCGAAGTACGCGGCTATTGTGCGCCTGTGGAAAAAGCTTCATGCAGCACTGGCACATATGTGCAGCGGCTCCGAGGAAAAGTTCTGGGTAGCTGAGGGGGTGTACGCCCAAGGCCACCGCATCTATCTGCCGAACGGGTTGTTCATTTACTACCACGACCTGTCCTACGACGGCGACCAATACACCTACCGCAATCGCCATGAGACCGTCAAGATTTACGGTGCCAAGGTAGCGGAGAACATCGTGCAGGCTCTGGCCCGCATCGTGGTGTTCTACCAGATGGAGAAGATTTCCAAGCTGGCCCCCGTCGTGCTGACTGTGCATGACGAAGTCGTTGCGTCTATCTCTGAGGAACTTGGTGAGTGGCTGGAGGGCGAGATGCAACGTATCATGAAGGAAGTTCCGCAGGGGTTCGAGGGTTTGCCTGTCACCTGTGAGACAGGCCGTGCCCGATCATATGGAAAGGCGAAGAAATGAGTAATAGCGAGCCCTGCGCCGCGCCTGATCCTTGGAAACGACACAAGCCCAATGGTAAGAAAAATGCATGGTTCAAAAACCGTGGTACCATGCGCTCTTGGAAAATAAATCGCCCCAAAAAGTCAGACAGAACATCATCGTGATGGTTTGTCCGTCGAAAGGAGTTGCGTAAAAGCGTTGTGTAGTGTATAATAGCCCCCTGTACTAAACAAGCGAAAAGAAAAAATGACTGGGCTAAAACCTACCAATCCTAAAGACGCTATCGGCAGTGACAAACTGCCGATTCATTTGTGGCCAGCCACGGCAACGGCTCTAGGTAGTATAGCAATGCTGAACGGCATGCTTAAGTATGGCCGATCTAACTTCAGAGCAGTTGGTGTGAAGACTTCAATTTACATTGACGCAGCAAAGCGGCACCTTGATGCTTTCTTCGAGGGGGAGGAATGCGACCCCGATGATGGGGTACCGCATCTGGCGGCGGCTCTCGCGTGCATAGCAATCATCGTTGACGCGAGAGCCGCAGGTAAGCTAAACGATGATCGCCAGATTGCGGGCGGCTACCGACAATTCGTCGGGGAACTTACCCCCCATGTGAAGCGCCTAAAGGAACTCCACAAAGACCGTGCCCCCAAGCACTACACGAAAGCCGACAATGAGTAGGCCAGCATGGAGTTACACGGCCCTCAACGACTTTGTCAACTGCCCTCGGCAGTACAACCTGAAAAAAACGAAGGAACTTCCCTTCGTAGAAACTGACCAAATCAGGTGGGGCAAGGTGGTACACAAAGCGATGGAAGACCGCCTCAAATCCGGCAAGCAGCTGCCAGTAGAACTAGAGCCGCTTGAGCCTTTGATGCAGCGCATCGACGCAGCAGAAGGAGTCAAGGAAGCGGAAACCAAGTACACGATCAACGAAGAATTCAAACCGGTCACTTGGTTTTCTAAGGATGCATGGGTACGCGGGCAAACCGACGTAAGCATTGAGAAGCCCGACGAGATTTGGGTCGGCGACTACAAGACTGGCAAGCGCCGCCCTGACTCAGATCAGTTGATGTTGTTCGGTGCGTTGGTGCTACACCACAAGCCGCACATCAACGTGGTCAAGACCAGTTTCATCTGGACTAAAGACAAGGCACTCGACAGCGAGACTTACGTCCGCGACCAGTTGCCCACCATATGGAAACACTTCATGCCTAAAGTAGCAAGGCTTGAGCAAGCGTTCGAGAAGAACCAATGGCCACCGCGTCCGTCCGGGCTTTGCGGGTGGTGCGATGCAACCAAAGCCCAATGTGAATTTTCTAAGAAGGAACCAAAATGATTGACTTTGCACTGTACGTTGTAGCTGTTCTCGGTGGCGCTGCTGTAGGCGTATTCTACTTCAACCGTTCAGCGAAGTTCGCCGCTTTCTGCAAAAAGATCGGGCTGGCAAAATGAAGTGGACTAAATACCACACGTTCTCGGACTCCGAGCTGGTGAAGGAGTCCACCAAACCAACGGCGACCGAACTCGAAACTGAGTTGGGCATGCGGTTGGGTGCGGCAGACGACAAGATTCCCAACCTGCTGCAAGAGGTACTGCACTTTCCGCGAGACGAGGTATGAGCCTTTTCTTTTTCTCGTTTCTGGCTGCGTTCTTGTTTGTGTTTCTCCGCGCCACACAACAGAAAAATGTGCAGCACAATAACTACCTGCTAGTCCTGCCCGTATCACTAGCAATGGCATTTAGCGAAGGCTGGGTAGTAGCAGCAATCGCTAAACAGGGGTACGACTTGCCGCTCGTCCTGACTATAGGCGTTGGCAGCGGTCTGGGGTGTATGTTGTCTATGTGGGTTTATTCTGCCGTAACAGCAATCATGAAAAAGAAAACTGTGCCAGCATGAATTTCTCTAAATATATGACGTACAACCCAGACACCGGGGAAGCTTTCTGGATAGAACGTAGCCGGGAAGAATTCCCGTCAGACGGCGCGTGGTGCTCTTACAACAAGCGGTTTGCAGGTAAGCGGGTCGGCACGAAGGTAGTTACTAGGGCCGGTAAGGTATATATACGGTTCATGTTTATGGGTAAGTCCTATCTGCTGCACCGAGTTATATGGTTTATGGTGCATGGTTTGTGGCCCGACGAAATAGACCATGAAAACGGAAGCGGTACCGACAACAGGTTGAAAAACCTTAGTTCGACCACCCGCATGGACAACCAAAAAAACAGGCGTAGGTACAAAAACAGGGTTCTGCCAACAGGGGTATGTGAGTCTAGGTATGGCGGCTTCATTGCCTACATACAACACGACAAAAAGCGTGTTGGCCTAGGAACATTTGCCACAGTAGATTTGGCAGCAAAGGCAAGGCAAGAAGCCAGCTTGAAGTACGGGTATAAGTCAGGTCATGGGGAGATACGGCCACTATGACACCCGAAGGGAAAGTAAAGCTGGACATAAAAAAGTGGCTGTACGACCGGGGGTTTATTCGGGCGGGGTCAAAGGAAGAAGATTGGCCTAGCCCGATACTCGGCTGGTATTACATGCCGATGCAGAATGGTATGGGAGTCCACGGCATACCGGATTTTATCTGCTGCTATCGCGGGAAGTTCATATCCATCGAAGCAAAAGCGCCGGGCAAAGACCCGACAGAGAACCAAAAAGACAGGGGCACCGAGATTAAACTTGCCGCTGGAACGTGGATAGTAGTAGACAACATCGACACCCTTAACCAACTAGAATGGATATTCAAATGAGCACCATTGAAACCCTGCAAGACGACAAGACCAACATCGAAACGAAAGACCTTGCCGAACTGATGCTTGACTCCCTCAACGGTTACAGCTTGACCGCTGCGGAGATTGTCGCTGCACTCGAAGTAGCAAAGACGACGGTCATCATGGACGTTATGGCCGATATGCTGGCGGCTACACGCGCTGAAGAATTTGTCAAAGAAGTTATCGGCGCTGAGAAGAAAATGGCGAATTAATGAACGAGAAAGACTTGGAACTCGCCGACTCTTTGGCGCAAGCACAACGAGATCAGGGCATCAAGTCTGCACAACTGGCCGTCAAACCGGAGCGTCACCCGAACTTTGATGGCCAGCACTGTGTAGATTGTGAGGTAGAAATCCCTGAGCCACGCCTGAAAATGGGCAAGGTTCGCTGTGTTGGCTGCCAAGCATTCATCGAGCGCCTAAAAACTTGAACGGGGGGAACATGATTGTGCGGGCAGCACGGCTTGCATATCTTACCTGTTCGTACCGGGATGCGTGACCCCCCAGTCTTCTGTGTAGCGCACTCGATTCCAATAAAGGGAGACAGACCGGTGAAATCCCTAAATATGCAACTCCGGCCAAACACTAATGCGAATTGTCAAGGACTCCAAGGCGGTAGTCTTTAAGCTTAAGAACCCCGCCCGTATCACACAGGTCATACCAACTGCTAGAGTGTTCGAGTTTAAAGGGCAGCAACTGGTAGCCGTGCCACACAAGGTTGAAGAGACTAAAACCCTCAACAGCATTGGGTTCAGTGTGCCTAGTCCAGTCGAGTACTACTACGACTGGCCGCTCAGCGGCGACCGGACACCGTTCAACCATCAAAGGGTAACAACGCAGTTCCTTACCCTGAACGACCGGTGCTACGTGTTGAACGATATGGGTTGTGTTGACTCAGAGACTGAGTATCTGTCCCCCACCGGCTGGAAGAAAATCAGTGCCTACACTGATGGACAGGTTGCACAGTACAACCCAGAAACCAAGCAAGCGGAGTTTGTCGAGCCTACAGAGTACGTGAAGAAACCATGCAGCGAGATGGTGAGAATCAAAACGAAGTACGGACTAGACCAGCTACTGTCACTGGAGCATCGGGTTCTTATCGAGTCGGTGCACAACCCAAAGAAACGCGAAGTGTTATCAGCGGCAGAGTTGCTGCGTCGTCATGATGGCTGGCTTAACTCGGACGGCTGGGCAAAAAATCCAGACGCAATCGCTTATACAGGCGCTGCCATACCTGCGACGTTCGTGGGGCCAGAGCAGGCGGGTATTGCCCTGTCCGATGAACAGATACGTGTGCAGGTGGCGGTTATAGCTGATGGGCACTTCCCGTCCAGTACGCCTCGGTGCGTGGTTCGGCTGAAGAAACTCCGTAAGAAACTGCGGCTTACAGCACTGCTGCTCGCAGCAGGCATTCCATTTACTGAGGGGCCGTGCCAACCGGAGGGGTTCAGCGTGTTCACTTTCCACGCCCCCCAACGGTCAAAGGAATTCGACGCATCATGGTGGTCAGCATCAAGGGCGCAGATCGCTGTCGTCGCTGACGAAGTGTTTCACTGGGACGGTTCTACCCGTACCGGCAAGCCGACGCAGGAGTTTTCTTCTACGAGCAAGGCCAGTGCCGACTTTATACAGTACGTGTTTTCGTCGTCAGGTCGGACTGCACGAATTGTAGTTGATGATAGAGCGGACAAAAAATCAGTGTGCTACAACGTGCTTGTTCGGACGACTGGTAAACCGCTGATGCTCTGCTCTAACAGTACTACCGGCGAGCACAGGGCAGTGATGGGGGTAGAACCGTCTACCGACGGGTATAAGTATTGTTTCGTTGTTCCGAGCACGTTCCTAATTTTCCGTAGGAACGGTTGCGTGTTCGCGTCCGGCAACACCGGCAAAACCCTATCCGTACTGTGGGCGATGGACTACTTGATTCGCACGAAGCAGGTGCACAAGGTTGCTATCTTCGCGCCGCTGTCCACCCTTGAGCGGGTGTGGGGCGACGAGATATTCAGCAACTTCCCACACCTGAACTTTCAGGTGGTGCATTCACCTAGCCGCGAACGCCGCCTCAAGATGCTTAACGTTGATGCCGACATCTACATCATCAACCACGACGGCTGCAAGGTTCTCAAGGACGCGCTGCTCAAGCGGGGCGACATTGACCTAGTAGTCATCGACGAACTGGCGGCGTTCCGCAACAGCGGCACCGACCTATTCAAGTCGATGCAAGCCATCATCAAGACCAAGAAGTACGTGTGGGGTTTGACGGGTTCGCCCATCCCCCGCGCACCGACCGACGCATGGGCACAGTGCCGGTTGGTTACTCCCGACAAGGTGCCTAAGTACTTCGGCAAGTTTCGTGATTTCACCATGCGCCAGTCTGGGCCGTTTACATGGGAGCCACGGCCAGAAGCATTGAGTGTTGTGCTCCACGCCATGCAACCGTCTATCCGTTTCAAGCGGGATGAGTGCATCGACTTGCCGCCGACCATACACAGCACCCGCCATGTGGAGATGGAAGATGAACAGAAGAAACTCTACAAAGAGATGGCCAGCAAACTTAAGACTGAGTGGGAAGGTGGCAAAGTTAGTGCAGTTAACGCAGCGGTTAAGGCACAGAAGCTGCTCCAGATCGCTTGCGGGGTTGCCTATGATACCGATGGCGATAACGTCATCATACCCAATGCGGGTCGCATGGGGGTGGTCAGGGAAATCATCGAGGAAGCAGAGTCCAAGGTTATACTTTTTGTGCCTTTTACTGGCTCGCTCCAAAGGATCGCGGCGGAAGTCGCAGAGTATACGTCGGTCGAAGTGGTGTACGGTGGGGTGTCTGCGTCAAAGCGCAATGAAATATTTCAAAGGTTTCAAACCTCCCATGA
>OFRO01000386.1_pt1 | contig 16315 bp, 21 predicted proteins | sample 1543091 | NCBI WGS metagenome assembly OFRO01 (sample SAMN07774217, study PRJEB24372) | wastewater metagenome | isolation source: Exp Tend NO 10WW | collected 2016-02
TCTTCCGATCTCCGACTCTTTTTTTCTGGCAACAGTGACTTTTCAAAATCAACACGTGCTTTTTGTGCTTCGGTTATCGCTTGCCTATTGCCCGTCAGTGCGTTGTACGCGCCTGTTGCGGCTTCAATATCGAGAGCACGGTTTCGGTTTACCTTCTCCGCTTCTCCACGTGCAAAGCCGAGAGTCTCACCCATATTGAGGGCCTTTTCCTCTTCGCGCTTCGAGGTGTCGATGAGTGAGCGCAAGTACAAACTCGCTTGGTTTTCTGCTTCGGTTGGCATCAATGACTGGATGTATGAGTCGAACGCAGCACTGTACCTATCCCTGCTCGTATCCTGCTGCTGTATTGGCGGGGCAGATATTATTGATCCGCTATTACTGACCACAGCGCCGGACGGTGTGGTGAAGTTACCTGACATTGCCCCAGGTTGCGTCTGCGGAGCAGGCGCGGATCCTACAGCACTCTGCACAAATGCTTGTTTTGGTGTTGAAGAAACTGGTTTTGTTGGTGTTGTAGCACTCGATGATTGTGTTGGTACAGCGTATGGCGCTTGGATAGGCGGAGTTGGTCGTGATTGTGTTGACGCAGCATACGGCCCTTGTATGGGTTGTGATGGCCGCGATTGCAGCATGGTACCGAGGTATTTGTCTTTTGGATTAGTTGGGTACATAAATTTATGTTATTCCACTAGCATCATTATATGGCAACCAGTAGGCCGGGTACCCACCAACGTCCCCAGGACGCGGTGTTGGCGATATATACGGGCCTTCCATCGACATGTTCGCCTCTTCAAGCATTTGGGAGATCATTCCGCCCGGCGAGTCGCGCTTACCGCGTTCGAACCCGCCGTCGTACAAGCCCCAATACTTCATCTCAAGTTGCTCATTTTCCTTAAAGCCCCAGAAGAGTGCAAGCGCGCGATAAATAGGCGCCATCTGGTATATCTCTGGCTCATAGGTGATGAGTCCTAGTGTATAGGCCGCGGCTCCCGCAGCGATTGACGTACCTTGGTACTTCTTTTTGAGTTCCAGCACGGTGTTACTCGTCACCGACGCAATCTCGTACCAATACCCGTCGCCCTTATTTGCAGTGTCGCTTTCAGTAATGCGGATGTACCTGCCAGCCATCGACGCCGTCCATGTGGTGCCGCTGCCCGTCACGGTCGTTGTGCCGTTTGCGATGGACACGATAGTGCCTGTCGAGTAGTCAGCAATATTAATGTCGCGTATTTTCAAGCGCCCACGGAGCCACACAAAATTGCCACTCGTTTGCGGGATTGGCTGTATGTATACTCGGTTGTTCCTTTGGTAGCAAAAGAAAGGCACGTCGCTCGAGCCAAGGAGCTGCGCCAAGACTCTATCCCAATAGTTAGAGTCAAACACCATACGTGGCAAGTAGATAACAGCGCTTGGGGCGACGCCGTTTTGCTGGCGCACACTCATGATTTTCTCTATATGGTTTGGCACCTCAACATATTCTTGGTCAGCCACCGTGAGTACTGATTCATCAACCTCAAGCCATGGCCACTTGCCTCCGTTCATGCCGGCAACGGTGCGGCGCGAGTCGTTCCAGTACTGAATAAGGAGAGCAGAGTTCGTGGTGTCAGTCGCCAACACTCCAGTCATCTGTTGTAGTGTTGATAACGCTGTAGAGTATGTGAGCATATTATTGTGTTTGTATTTGTATTAAATACACCGGGAACGTGACCGTGTTTGCCAGCGTACCTGTAACGGCTGCCCTTATCCTAAGTCTATCACCCTGTACCACGTTCGTATTGTTCGGTGTGGTTGATAAAGTCAAAGTACGTTTCGTGTTAGCCGCGAGCGCCGTGCCACCTGTAAGTTTGGTAGTGTTAGCATCAACGGCGTCCAACATCACAGCCGTCCCCGCTCCCGCTTGGCCAAGGTTGGTTATTGTCCATGTGATGTAGTTCGTGTTGCTTGCGGCCAAGGCATCAAGGCCAGAGAAGTTCACTTCAGAAACAGAGCCGCTTATGGGGACGATCATGTACGCGTCGTAGTTTGCAGCCGCGGTGCCAATGGTTTGGGATATAACATTAGTACTCCTAAAGTACCCAAAGATGTCATAAAAGTTCACGCGGCGTGAAAAGTTGCCGTTGTGCTCATGCTCGCGTAGCGCACTATCTATCGCCTGTTGTGTGTCGTTGTCTATCATATATTTCCATTTGTGACGTTCGCAGGATCGCCAAAGACATCTATTTGTTGCACTCCAATATTTGTTGTGTTTTGACCCGCAATAGCGTACCGTATTTGGAGCTGACGAAAGCGCGTGCCTGTACCGCCACCAATATACACATCAATAACTGCCGTCGCTGCGCCTGTATTGTTTAATAGTTGGAACAACCCACCATTACCTATAGTGTCGACTATGCCATTTTCGTCTACCAAGTACAAATATCCTCCGTTTTGTGTGTCACCCGCAGTACTGAGCTGTTCAGAGAATGTGAAGCGAATACGTCGTATCCACGCACCATCATTAAATTGAGGGAATGTGAACTTATTTGTGTAGAGGAGTGTATTAGCGGACGATGTTGAGGTCGAGCTCAAATTAATAGTATAAAAGTCCTCCGTCTCGTGTGCATATGCAATACCTACACCAGCAGTTTGTGCTAAGTACCCTAGATACACAACAAAACGAATAATGTTCGTGTTGTTATCATTGTATATGATAGGATAAAACACCTTTGGCCCACCTATTTGGAGTGGCCCGTGTGCAATAATACTCCTCTGCTCAACTGAGAAGAGCGTTTGCCCATACGACGTAAAGCGGTGTTTATACAACAATTGTTTTTCATCATTATTCACGTTGTATCTCCGCAGGAACGTGGCACCTGAGCCATTCCAGTACCCGAGCGACTTTCCGTACGCAACATACAGGTCGCCCGCGGTCGTGGGGAAGGCAGTCACCATGTCGTCCATAATAATCGCACGCGATGCCTTATTGCTGAATCCATCGTAGAATAGGACGCGCGCAGCAGTATTTATCGTAGAACTCACATTGTATTGCATCACCGTACCAATAAGCATTTTGCCAGAGCCGGGGTCAATACCGAGCGCTGTTATTTTTTGGCCAGTAGGAAGTGTCAGTATCGTTGTTACTGTACCGCCAACCACAGTACCACCCGCTGCTGTCATACGGAGGAGCCTATTGCCATCACCAAAATACGCGTTATCTTCAAAAACTAGTGCAGGATGTGCGGCATTCGTGTCATTGAAAGTGACGAGAGTGTAGTTAAATGTGTTCGAGCTGCCAACACCTGACCAGTACACTATGTACGTCGAGTTAGTTATATATACTGTATCCTTATACACGATCATATCAGTCTTCCCATCAATATAGGTTTTACCAGCGCCGCTATCCTCCACCCCTCTTTGTGTCAATGTACCTGTCGAATCGCACGACCAAAACCTGCCATCCTGTTGTGCATCTGTTGAGACAAAAACGCGTGTGTAGTTCCCTGTCGAGTCCTCACACGACGCGATTATGTCACCCACAAGTCCAGTACTTTTGTCTGTTGCGAGTGGTGGCGCGCGCAAAACTCCTGGCGTTGTAAACAGGTTTATTGCGGTTGACCGTGATGAAAACCCACCATCATCAGAGTAATCGCTCGTCGACATCCCCCGAAAGAATGTTTTTGAGTCTATGGTAATGAGTTTTTGTCCGAGTGCCATGATTTATACATTAGCTAGCCCATCTACTGTTTTAGTTGAAGCATTTGCTAGGCCATTGAATGTTTTGACAGATGCCTGTGCGAGTCCGTCTGCTGTTTTGATGAGGGATGAAACGGTAAATGGGGATATAGATTCAATAATTGACCCGTAAGCTCCAGTAACGCCATTTACTGCAAGAGTTACACTGCCCGCTGGGGTCTTGGGGCCGTTAGAGTCAAACCACATATTATCGTCGGCTGCACTTCTTGCTGTCGTAGCCGTTCCAGCAGTCATATTTGACACACCGTTTCGACAATAGAGGATGTGCCAGCAGTTGTCGGCTATAGATGTGAGTGCTTGTGTAAAATTTCCTGAGCCTGTTTGTGTACCGGAGTTATCGGTTAGCGTTGATTGGTTGGCTCCCGTGTAGTAGATAGAGTGTGACACAATCGTTGCTGTCGTGCTCGCCGTCACCACCACATTATTTGATCCTGTTGTTGGATTTATTTTACCGAAGGTGTATATAGTCACGCCAGAGTCCGCAGGCGTGGTGGCTACTTGTGTTGCGGCTGCCCCGGCATACGTTGCAGTGAGTGTCCCCGCTGTAGTGAGAGCACCAATACGAAACGTAACATTAGACCCAGAATTACTAAAAGCATACGTAAGCGACGTCGCCCCACCTACTGCTTGCCTTCCTGATTCAGCTCCGAATGCGATTGCCATATATTAATCAGGTATAATTACTTCTTTTAACACAGCCTCTGCTACTTCATGATCGACTACTTCACTTTTTTCAAGTTTTGCGTACATCAAATATCCTTTTTCATTTTTTGAAGCAACGGCATATTTGTCTTCAAAATCACAATATTCATTGTCACCCAAGATAGTGTTTGGGGTATCAACTTTTATAGTTCCCCCCCATGAACTGTTCCATGTATGACCGTCCATTGTTGGATTGACAGGATTAGGAACGTTAAGTGCATGGTACTCTTCTTCAGTGCATGGCACTATTACCTCTTCACCAGTTTTATTATTAATAAAGAGATGCACCCAACCTTTACCAAGATAGTTTCTTTTAGTAAGTGTTATTTTATCTCCCATATTTTAAGTGTGAGTGATCCACGCGTTGTCAGGATTAAAGTACATTTCGTCAGCAGTCAAAGCTGCCCCAATGATACGAATTACTGCGTCAGTTGTTGTTGGTTGTGTTTGTGTGACTGCTCCGGCAGTCTCTGAGATGTAGATAGGATTGTTGATCGTGAATGAAGGGAATTTTGCGTCCGCTCGTATGACTCCTTGAAGGAGGATGGTACATGAAGTGCCGTCTGTGCCGGCCACCACGACCATTCCAACCATACCTCGCGAGTCACCGTCGGCTCCCGCTGCACTGTTTGCATCGCACGCTTCCCATCGTGAGTCTGTTGGGTCAAGGTATACGCAGTCGCCAAATGCTTGTGTGTAGCCTGCGGTACCTGTAATAGTGATGCCTGTAAACTTACCGTCAGCCGATCCTGCTGGGTCAAGGCCGATTGAAGCATTTTCTGCAAGCAAGTACGTTCCTGTTACCAGTGTGCCTGGCAAGATGTTTCCGACGGGGATACCCGTGATGTTCGTTCCTGTACCTGACGATGGTGTGCCGAGCGCGCCGTTAAACACGACGAAGGCACCGGCCGAGCCAACATTTACACCAAGCGCTGTAAGGACGCCAGTGCCTGCACCCGCGAGTTGAGCGACAGGGAATCCGGTGGTGTTAGTGAGTGTACCCGACGCTGGGGTGCCAAGGACTGGCGCGACGAGTGTGAGTGTGGTGCCGTTTGTGGTCGCACCAGTAATACCACCGAATGCACCAGCGTTGTTATATTGAACTTGTGTGTTTGACCCGCCAGGTGAGCCTGACCCGCCAGTTGTATCAGTAAGTATGCGGCCTGTGGTCTGGTCAATCTTTCCTGAAATAGTTAATCCGGGAGTTGTTGAGCTTTCAAAAAGTACTGTGGGGACTCGGTTCGCGTCTCGTGGAGCCTCTGCCATATATTTATATTTAAGTATCGATTAATATTTGACCAGTTGAAGTAGCAACTGCTGGATAAGTTAAACCGTCTGAGCCTTCAAATAGCCAACAATTTACGTAGTTTTCGTCGCGTGCGTCTACAGGTACCATGGTAAACGAGATGGTAGCGGACTCTGAGGTCATTAGTTTATTAGACCCATCAATAGCAATATTTACTTTATGCGTTCCCTGTACAGTGTCAGTATTCAAAACCGCCAGTTTCGATGTAACATGATTTTGATCGCGGATTGCATTTGACATATATTTATTATACCACCTACTTTAATCAGACAGTTTTGTTTGTCATTCTATTAAAGGCTCTTTGGAGCGTTTCCCTTTGGTCATTCACACGTATCCGCTCCTCTTCTAGCCACTTCCTTTCGGCGCGCACCGCCTGTGCGTCCGCTTCTATTATCGCACGCTGGCCAGCAAGGACATTGCGGATATCCTCAAGCTGCTTTGCCTTGTCTTCAAGCTGTTGTTCACCAAGGGCAGTAACCTTTTCCTGCTCCTCTCTGAACTGCTTAAAGACAAGAAGAATAGCCGACAGACTTTCGTGTGAACCGCTCACCTCGTTTTTGAAAAGAGTCAATGCTTTGTGATTTTTTTGTATCTCACTGAGGGCATCTTTACTGGCTACATAAAGGGCCTCTATCCTAGCAATAACCTTATTTTCTCGCTCGAGTATGTACGCGTCCGTTTCCGCTTGTATTGACGACAACACAGCACTGCACTCGGCTATTTTAGTCTGAATAACTCCCAATTCCTTGAGTGCATCAAACTTTTCTTTGTCGAGTAGTGTGCTGTCCATACATCTATACTACCGAAGGATTTTCAGTTAAAAGATTTTCAAGCGCTGCTTTTGAAGAGCGTGCATCATATTTGATGCCACGCTTTTGCAAAGCCGCAATCACCTCTGCTTTATCGACATACCCGCTTGTAGATACTGGCGCACTAAGTGCTTCGCCTTTATTCAAGTCCTCTATTTTGCGAGCCATTATTTGTGCCTCCGTTTGTGGTGCGGGGACGTCTTCCTCGTACACTTCGGATACAATTTGTGCTTCAATTTTTGCAAGTGATTCAGTATCCCACAGTTTCCTGTCAGACCCTTTCCCATCAATCTCTTTTTCGTCGCGGATGGGAGCGCCTTGTAACACAATTTGCCGCGCAAGGTGCGTTGCAAGATGCTTGCCTACTGGCATAGGCATGAGTAAAGACTTCCCAGCTGGAACGAAGTAAGGGACACCGCCAAACATGGCCCCCATCTCTGCTGTGAAGTCAAAGTTAGATATGTTCGTGACACGAACAATCTTATTTGCATCACTTCGAATCGTTGTTGGATTCATAGTTATTTTTTACTTTTCCCGGGCTTCGCCGTTCCCGGTGCAGGTTAAACCCTGCATAATGCGCCTCTCGTATGAGAGACGCACTAGCAGGATTCAATTACGCGTCGATCGTAAAGAATACTTGAGTCAATTGATCAGCAGCCGCGTTAGCCACCATGCAGTAGCCGAGCGCTTGCTCATCAAATCCACCCTTTGCAGTCGTGCCCTTGAGCACTTGTCCTGTGGTGTCGTCACCAGTGACAAATGTAAGGTCACGAGTCAAGACTTCACCAGCAAGTACAACACCAGGGCCAAACTTTTGGATAAATCCATAGTCAGCCGCAGCAAATGCAACTTGTGACGATCCCTTAGCTTGCTGTGCTTTGTCGGTAACAGCAGACTTTGCGACGAGATACGGCTGTGAAATTGTAATGTCAGAGTCCGCTACAGCAAGTGCTGTAGTGAATGCAAACTCTGGGTACAATTCAATCGTATCAGTCGTGTTCGTCTTGATCTTACCTGACTGGCCAACGCCAGTACCGTCGTCAACAATGACCCATCCCTCAGCAAATGCACCAACAGTCCATCCTGCTGATGCTTTGGTAAGGTAGACAATGCGTCCTTGTGAGTCAGTCGATGAGGATACGAGGTCAACAGCAGTATCAGCAACTGGAACAGCTATTGATCCTTTTGCGAGAGCGCTGTTTGCCTTAACGTATACCCATTCACGACCGTCTGGTGTGCAATATACCTGGCCAACATTGAATGCTGGTGCGGTACTTGTTTGGAGAGTTGCTTGGAAACCTATTGTGTTCATAATTTTTTGCAGGTCTTGGCTCTTACACCTCAACCTATTTTATAGCATCGCTATATTAGTTTTTTTTAATTATTCCGCAACTTCTTCTTTCACTTCTTCAACGGGCTCGGTGGCGGACACCTCATCCATTGGTACGACTTCGATCACATTACCTACTTCGAGGCCAACTTCTTTGAAGCCAGGATTCTCTGCAAGTGTTTGCTCGTCAATTACGATTTCAGTTTCGTCCATACTATTATGAAGCCGCAAAGATACCTGACTGCGCTGTCATTATCCAGTTGGTACCATCGCACACGAGCGTAATGGTGTCGCCAACAACGGCAGTGCCTTGAGTGTTAGTCAACGTAGTGCCACTGATAGCTGTACCCGCTGCGTTCGTCTTTGCCTTGATGGTGCCACCTGTGACGGTGAAGCCAGCAGTGACGTTAGCCACCACAAACGTAAACCACAAACCATCCGCCGCTGTAGGCAGTGTCCATGACGGACTGCCAGACGTTGAGCGGTTGATAAGTACCTTACCAGAGTCAGCAGCCGTCAACACGACAGTCGCACCAACAAGGGCACTTTGTGATGTTGGGCGCTTTACTGGGCCGGTTGGTGCGACTGTGAAAGTCGTTGCGCCAGTTACCGCGAGCGTGCCGCCAACAATAGCATTACCTGTTGTGGTGATGTCATTTGCTGTGTATATACCCTCGTTATATTTAACGATAGGTACATAATTTTCAATTGCTTTTGTTCCGATAGCCATAATCTTTTGTTAAGAGTCTTGGATAGCCTTGTATTCTTCCAGTAAACTCCGATTATTTATTAAGAGAGTCCTGTCATCTTGCCTTGCAAGCGTGGTTCCTCCGCGATGAAGTTCCCCGCGTACATGACGTAACCGATCTGTGCAAGCTGGTCAACAGGTGACATAAAGTCACGGAAGTTGAAGCCGTGCGTAGCTGGTACACGTCCTGGTACACCTGGTGGTACACCTGGATTGCTCTGCTTGAAGTTAAGCTGACTGATACCCTTTGACTTGATGTCGATACCCTTGAAGCCGAAGTACGGAGTAGAAATGAAGAACATTTGGCCTGATGGCACTTGTTCGTCCTTAACTACTGGCGTACCGCGGAACCACAAGCACTCGAAACCTTGCTGACCATTGAGGCCGGCAGTCATTGGGAGGATGCCATACTCGTCCATCTTAGGGTATCCGTTTTGTACGTATCCTGCGCGCACCGTAGGTGTGAGCAATGATTCGTATGTTGACCAGAGAGCTTTTGTGGTAACGATCATGTCAGGGCGGCTCTGTCCGATTTCAACAGCATCATACGCGGTTGCCATCTTTGCAAGAGTCAATGCACCTGCTGACAAGAGAGAGTATCCCTTCCATGCAGTGTACGTTGTGCGTGACAAACCTCCGTATGTTGCGTAGGTTGTGCCGTCGTCTGCTGCACCTGCGAGTGAATCCCATTCGTTTCCTGCGCCAGTACCAGTAAAGAGGTTGCCACCCATAAGAGTGATCAACGACTGTGCCTGTGAATCAAATTCAGTGGTCAAGAGATCAACAATGCGTTCATCGCCTTGGTTGAGTGTGATTTCGATGTCTGCTGCAACTGCTGGCTTGTATGCCATTTTTGGCTCAAACGAAGCGGTAACGCGGACATTTTGGCGGTCAGTGTCCAAGCGATCAGCAACGCCAGTGTTACCACCGTTTGTTGAGTCTTGGTACTTGATAGGGAATTCGTACTTGTAACCTGTCTTCCATGGCTTTGCATTACGCAAAAGCTTCATGAGTGTTGGGCTACCCTTTGTGACTTGGTCAAATACGGTCGGTACAATAAATGTACGAGTCGTAGTTGTAACTGCTGAACTAAATTGCATATTAATTATTATTAACTTCCTTTAATGTGTGACAAATATTCTTGAGCTGACCTAAAGTTTGATATAGCTGCCCTGTCAACACCCGCCTCACTTTGTGCCGAACCGCCGGAAACGGGGTCAGTACTGCGTGACTTGAGATTCTTGACCGTTGTATCTTGTGCATCTTTTATGGCTGCGCGCATATCCTTCATGTTGCTGTATGCGACATTCAGATCGCGGAAGCCGTACTTCGTTGCGTGTTGAAACAGTGAGTTTTCGTCAAGCGTTGGGTCAACTTTCTTCAACTCGTTGATAGTGTTATCTATCTGTTGAGTCATTTGGGCGACCTGTGCCTGCTCTGCTGCCGTGCGACTCTGTATTTCATTCAGTGCCGCCTGCTTTGCTATTTCAACGATCTCGGCGTATGACGATGGCGTATAGTCTGGCTTTTGCCATGCAGGAATATTGTCATCTTTACTCTGCGCTGGTTTTTCTAACTCTACTATTTTTTGACTCTTACGTGTGTAGTCCGACAAAAGATTTTTATACTCTTGTGCAACCTCCTCACCCGTAACCTTCCTACCATCAGGCAGATCGTATAACTGCACTGCTGGAGCCTCTGCCGCCTTTGTTTCAACAGCCGGAGCTGCTGGCTCAACAGGTGCAGATTCCACCGGCGCTGGACTTGGTGTTGCTTCGGGGGTAACTGGTACCTCTTCAGCTGGTACACTGTCCACTAACGTTGGTGCTATTTGGTTCATGTTTTTTTGACTGCCATTTTGTACCTTGGCCATTTCTGGCTGATCCAAACCGCTTGGTCGTTAAACGATATCTGATAGTTTATGGCGACATATCAAGGTCGCGTCGTTTTTTAGGGTTGTATTGGTGATTTCATCGGCCTTTGCGGCATCATTGGCGCCGGCTTCGCATCTTGTCGCTCCGCAATCTTTTCAGCAACAAGCATTTGTGGATCGAGTGTGATACCTACCTTCTCCGCAAGCTGTACCTGTCCGTCAGGCGGCAAGTCCTCATACTTCATAGATATTGAAACCTTCGACTCATCCTTCGGCGCTGTTTGCGGCATGAATTCCTGCATTTCCTCCGGTGTCATACCAACAGCAAGTGGCTTATTTAGCTCGTATTTGACCGCATTTTTTGCAATACCGGCAGGGTCAGCATACCCAGCAATCTCGAAGTAGTCGGTAGGCGCCAACAGTCCTTTCTGCACATCCTGTTGCGCCTGTTCAAACTTAAATTGTCGGTCTTCTGGTAGTGTTTTGCCAGCAATGACGCGTACTTGCGCTCCATCCTCAAACCCGTCGCGCATAAGCTCCATCGCCTCAAGCGCGCCATCCTTCCCAAGCTCCTTTTCGTAGTGGCTTTCAGTGTAATTCAGTTTTGCAAGTTGATAAAACCAGTTGAATAGCTCGTAGTTCACATAATCAACCACCTGCACCAACTCATTCAATGCAAGATACGACTGGTCAATGAGAGCCAAGCGCCCTGCCTTCGTTTCTTGCCCTTCGCGCTCACCACGAAATGCCGATGTTGCCCCCATGATGTTGTCGATCTCGTTTCGCGAGTCAACCATATCTTCATACACGAACTGCGGCAGCGGATTACCCATTTCACGTGTAACACCTTCTTTGACATTCTTACCCCATATCACACCGCGCGCCTCGTACCGCAACTTTTGCGCGTCCGCCTTACTCATCACACTCGAGTCAACCTTGATCTGCCCGTTCACAAGCGACGCATTTTCATCAATATCAATCTTACGCCGATCAATGCCTTCTTGGAGTGGTGCCGCCTGCTCTATAAAATCCGTTTGGCCGATAGGTGTATTCTCATTATTAAGTATCGTCGCATAAATGTACGGCTTTCGTGGGTGGTCGAAGTGATTAAACAAGTACGCTCGGTATTCGTCTCCACCACTCACCGACGTATCTACCGCGTCCGTTCCGTCCTGCGACGCATATGCCGCTTTGCTCTGCATGCGCTGCGCTTGTTCAGCAGCAATAGTCATCATTCGTTGCGCTTTTTGCTCGCCTAACATACCACCAAGCTCCTTTTGCTCATCGGCCGTCACGAGTATTCCGTCCCAATCCCAATACGGGTTCGGCTTGTTGCAGAGTATCAAGTCACCGTACTTACACATCAACTTGTCGCCAATCCACGCCTCCTTATACGTTATTTCGGGGTTGTTGATATACGCCTCCATTTCGGTTTCCAAACTATACCCAGCTCTCGCGAGTATCGCTTCCTTCTTTTCGGGGAAACGTGCAGCCACCGCGGTCAAATTGTCGACAACTTCTTCAATACAAAACTCCGAGTCATCTTCATTCGTCGAGCTTTTACCTACACGCAATTTGCGCGGGTCAATCGCACGCACATCAAAGTCGTTGATCTTCGCGTTCCAAAACGGCTTCAAAACTATCAGGCGAGACAGGTACAAATTACGCAAACCCTTGCGCATTGTCTCCTTAACATTCCTGTCCTTGTACTTTTTTATAAAATATTTTTCCTGCGACTGCGCAAGCTTCTTCGACTCCGGCGTATCTCGTCCAGGTATGATGTTCGGCTGCGGGGGGTTCGCAATCAGCGCGTTAATAACGCTCTCCATATCGCGGAATATACGATTAGCGCGTATCTTTGCGCGCTTCGTCGTTGTGACGTTACTATCAGCCCATTCAGGATTGTTTTTGTATATCCTCGAGTTTTTGTCGTAGGTCTTCTTAACAATTTCAAAAACTGTGTCGGATGACGCCCACCTGTTTTCGATGAGTTTTGCCAGTTGTTGATCGTTAAGTTTTTGTGTGTTCATTTAGACAGTACGCAAAAAACGCACTGCCCGGCTTTTGCAAAGATAGGGAAGTCATAGTTATTATACAGTTGCACATCCAATGTCAAGCATTTACACTGTTGATATCTTTTGACGCCGAAACATTTTCTGATGCGCGTCAACACTTGCAAGCTGGCCGACAGAATCAAAATGCAGTTCGACCGACCCATTTTTAACGTCGAACACACCCGCAATCAGCATTATTTCCACAGCTTCCGCCTGTTGCAAGGTGAGTTTCATCGCTCCCATTGGTTATTGTCCGCTAATACTTCCGCCAAGTCGCCCATCACCCCATCCTTAATCAACTCTTTTTCCTCACTGCCGAGGGCAAAAAACTCTCCCGACCCGCGCCCGAGCTTAGCGAGATAGTAATACAGTGTGGCAAAGCAGTAGTGGTCTTCACCCGTCGTACTATCCCACTCATACCGCTCGATACCCTTGTTACTCGTAACCTTAATACGTCGCAGCGTCTCCCAATGTTTCAAATAGTCGCGAAAGTCCCGGTCGCTCGGCACTCCAAATAGCATGCGTGCGTTCAATATCTCGTCAATCATTTGGTCAATTACGCGATTACGATGACTGTACACTATTCCACGCTTGTCACCCTCACCCCACCACACCATTGTCTGCGGGTTGTTGGTATTTTCCTGAAAAAACGACATCAGCGCATTGCGGTAATTCTCCACATAGTACTTTGACATGGTGTTATCTGGCATCGCGTCAATCACCAAATGAGGCTTATATTGCCTCATTAAATCATCAAGGTCACTCCACTTACTAAACCTTCCCACCTTCACCACACCAAACTCCGTCCCCAACACATAATGTTTAATGTTCCCAACGTCTACCCCTAAGTACCATTCCTTTGCGCCTACAGTTAAATCCTTTGGCGTCCAGTTGTCGAGGATGGTGTTGCGCGATACACGCAAGTCCCCGGGGTTGTACGGCTCGCCGAGGATGAAGTTAAAAAAGTATTCTTGATCTCCCTCCGAGTCCTTGAGTATTTCGCTCGCGGGTATCCACGGCGCCATCAATAGGGAAATGTGGTAGCCGGATATCGACGAGCCTGGCTTTTGTGGTATCCATTTACCGTGTCGGCGTGTGCTGTCCGCTAACTCCTTCTTACATTCCTTGCACTGGTAGCACTGTTTCTCCTTGTTAATCGACTCCGGCCATGTCAGTATTTGGTCAGCAAAACAGTGCTCGCACGTCACTGTCCACTCCTTTTGATCGCTCTTGTGCCACGCCTCATCCACTGCGTCCTTCTCGGTTGTGGGGTTACTGAACAGCCATCTCCCCTTATATTTCGACGCCTTGGTGCGCGAGCGCATCATGTCTAAGACTGACTGGTCGCTTCGTGAAGCCTCGTCATGCACCAACAAGTCGGCCGTGGTCATGATGGCCGCAGTCTTTGATACGGTACCCTTGAAGAATAAAAAGCGCCCGTCGATCTCCTTTCGCTCGATATTGTCGGTCGGCAGGCCACTGAATGCCTGCGGGTTTTGTTGTATCAGCTTGTTGGTCTTTGAGCTTACGAACTCCTGCACGTCGCTGTCAGTGGGAAACGTATACATGATGTTCCAACCACGCTTCTTGATGGCGAATAGCACCTTCAGATTAAAGGTCACTGACCCTCCAATCTGTGCACACTTCTTGATGACTATCTCGGGCGCCCAATCGGTGAGGATGTCCAATAGAAAAAGCCTGTCCTTGAAGTCCAACTGCTCGCCGCGCTCATTGACGATTCTATTGGACATCAGCCATGCCAATATCGATACATCTTCGGCCCTAATGTCCTTTAAGCTCGTATCGGTCATGAGATGTCCGTTATAATACCCGTGTCCTTTAGAGTGTCCTTTTGACTTATAGCCGCGGCCTCACGCTTCTTGCGATCATCCTCTAAGCGCGCCCATTGTATGGGGTAAAGGACAGCGAAGCGCGGATTGTCAGGGGTTATAAAGTCATCGGCGTGATCAACCTGCTGTATGCGCATGAACTGTGACTGATAGAAATATGGGTCGTTAAGCTTGTCCGTTATACGTCTTATAGCCACATGTCCTATAGGACAATGTGCAGCATAGAATGCTACCGGCCATCCGCTCGTGTCCCTTACTTGTTTTTGTCCTTTAGCTTCGAAGTCCTTTAGACATGTCCCACACCAGAAGTCCGTTAGTGCAATACTCGGGGCTTCCGCAATAAGCGCCTTTCGCTCGCGCAGCTCACGCCCACGTGCCGCGTCCATCGCGTGGCCTTCTCGATTCTCCTTCACTATTCGCCCTAAGTCCTTAATCTTTTTGTGCATTTTTGCCCGTTATCTTGTTATAAAAGCCCTTCCATCCGTTCGTCTCCTCATGCAGATACGTTGCGTACTCCTCGTGAGTCATGTCCGGCAGGAACGCGCCATTGCCGTCAGAATTGACGCTGGCGTCGTTTTCTTTAAGCGTGGCTATCTTGCGCAGTTGGCCCGGCGTCAACTCGTCCAGCGTCATTGTGGCTCGTTGTAGCCCCATCGCCAATAGCACCTTGTCCATCAGTTTCATATGCAATTTGCTTTTTAAGTGCCTCCTCGAACGCTCTCACGTTCGCCTGCACGTGTGGTTGATAATACAGATTGTATACGTTCGACGCCTGCGCTGGCGGCACGCTATCGTCTCCAACACGCTTACGGAGCTTGTAGCCAAGCTCTAGGGCCTTTAGCACTGTTTGAGCCTCTGGGCCATCATCAACACGCTCTGCGGTGCGATTTTTGCCCTTTCCGGTCACTTCCATACGGTAGCTGCGCTTGTTTAGTAGCTCGCGGTGCCTTTCAGCCAACAAATCCTCGGGCAACTGCTCGTCCATCAAAGCCTGCCATGATTTTGTATTCGTGATTAATGACGGCTTATTTGCCACACTCGGCTTATATGATAAGGCTATCAGCGCTCCGCTTATCTTTTCCCCGCCCTTCATCCTCTCAAAAATAGCTCTATGCTTCGGACGGATGTAAGGATTGTCGGCGGTCGGCGCGACTGTTTTGCCTATTTTAGTGAAATCAGTTTTTGACTTTGCCATTTTTGGTGTCTATCGACTCGCGCGGCACAGCCGTGATATTTGCTTTCAAAAGCCCGTCATCATCGACAAATGGCTTCGCTATCAAATAAAATTGGTACTTCTCCTCTAACTCGTTGCGCTCTTTGTCGTAAAGATCAAAGCGTTCACGTGGGGTTAATTCTTTTTTGTCGTCCATGTTTTGCTAACGTTGGCGAATAATACTTAAAATATAGCATGGTTATTTTGAAGGGGTGTCAACTTTTCCCCACAGCCCAAGGCAAAAAGCCCCACACGAAAAACATTATCCTGATATTTTCAGATATGACAAGTGATGTTTTGAATCACACATCAAACCCCGCTTTTCGTATCTTCTCCAACGCTCGCGCCTCAATTTTCGCGTTAGCGGCCCATTTCCTATTTTCAGCACGTATAAACCTTTGCTCTGGTGATAGATACCTCAACGGCCGCTTTAACCCCATGCGCACACGCACTTCCTGCACCTTCCGCCACTGCCCATAAAATCCCTGCACATCAGCCAACGCATTACCGTCATACGACCTCACAAGCTCCATATCACTTTGGCTCTTCCAGTTCCGGCGTATGTGTTCACGCAAGTCATCGTTTACCTTCCTTCCACGATTTGCCATACAGTAATGATAACACGGTTATCCAACAAGCTCCAGCATAAAATCAAAACGCGGTCACTTCTACCTACCCCCCCCACCTATATATTATAA
>OFRO01000387.1_pt1 | contig 16294 bp, 24 predicted proteins | sample 1543091 | NCBI WGS metagenome assembly OFRO01 (sample SAMN07774217, study PRJEB24372) | wastewater metagenome | isolation source: Exp Tend NO 10WW | collected 2016-02
GAGGGAAGGGTTCGCCAGCCATGCAACACGACCACCCCGATAGTGCGAAGTCCGCCGCGCGAATGCCTAAAGCAGACGCCCCCACCGCCGCATGACGGTCGCCGCGAACATGTCTTCAAATGCCGTATCGGCCCGGATCCACGCCTCGACCAGCCGCTCCCGGTTCCGGCCTCGCAGCCTTGGCTTTCCCTTGTCAGGCCAGATCCGCCTTTGAAGCTTCCACGCCCTATCCCGCAAGCGGTCCACCCGGTCAGACGATTGCGACTGATAGGTCAGCCGCAGGGCTTGGCGGGAGGCGAACACACCACCGGCCATTGGCAGGACTTCGCATCTCGTGCCGCGCCGGGGGCAAATGAAATAGTAGCGCCGCCCGCCGTAGCGCATGGGGACGCTCACTAGGTCTATTGTCTGGACCTTCGGCTCGCCGTTGAGATTGAACCTGATGGTCACGGAGCCGCTTACCGGGTCCGACAGATTGACCGACACGTTCACGCTACCGGTCTCCTGGCCGGTCGCGACCCAATGCCACCGCTGAACCCCTGAGGTGACCGAGCCGGGCACGAAGAAGCCCTGACGCCGCATCTTACGAAGGTCGAGCCGGATCGCCGCCTCCACCGTCCCCCGGTTCCGCTCGCGGTACCGTCCCGAGCTACTTCCGCCCATATTTTCCGAACTCCTTTGGCTAAGGCCCTGTTTTAATCAAGATGACGATGAACGGACGGTGGTTGCCGCGTTACGGCGTCGCCGCTCCCGGTGGGCGCGCCGCCTTCACGGCCACGGGCGCGTCGGGGATGTCGAGGGTCGTGCGCCGGGTGGGGCGTCGGAGCTGGGCGCCGAGGGTGCTGCGCTCGGCCCGGTTCGAACGGATCTTCGCGGCGAAGTTCCGCGGGTCGATGCCCTTGGACTGGAGGATCTCGGCGATCTCGGGGCCGATGCCGTCGATGGTCGCTCGCAGCGCGCGGCGCCGCGACTCGGTGGTCTGGATCAACATGGCGTTTTCCTGCGCCGTGCGCGGCGCGCGGTGGTGGTGGTAGTGGGTTCCTTGGGGCCTTGGATCAGGCCACGTAGACGGGGGTGGGCTGGCAGAGCTCGACGAGCACCTTGGCGCCCGCCGTCGCGGCGATGGTCGAGGGCGAGACGCTCTTGCCGACCTTGATGTAGGTGCCCGTCGAGCCGGGGAGCGTCTTCACGCGACCCGACGCGGCGAGCGACCCGCCGGCGACCGCGACCACGTCGGCGCCGAACGCGATGGTCGCCGTGCCGTCGTTCTCGAGCTGGACGATGGAGCCCTGGCCGAGGAGCGTGACGCTCTTGCCGGTCTCCACGTCCTCCTGGATGGCCCCGAGGATCGTGTTGACGCTCCCCGCGTTGGTGCCGTCGATCGCGAGCTCTGAGCCCGTGGGCGTCCCCGCGCACACGAGGCGATCCTTGGTGATGGTGCTGGCGTTGCGGTTGACGCCGGTCTTGGTCGTCTCGGTGACGAACCTCGTCTTTGCGACGTTGCTCATGGGGTGGTTCTCCGTGGGGTTTCAGCGCGGGCGCGGGGCCCGTGCGGTGTCTGCGTGAGGGTCAGGCCGCCTGGAGCGCGGCGCGGAGGGTGGCGGGCGTGTGCCCCTTGCCGATGGCCTCGGTGACCGCGCGCGCATCGGTGGGGTAGCCGAACTCGGCGAGCACCTTGCTGATCTCGGCGCGCGTATTCGCGAGCGCCGGGATCACCGGGGCATCCTTCGTGGCGGGGTTGGCCGTCGTGGCCATCGTGACCGGCTGCGTGCGGCCGCCGTCCTGCGCGCGCTGTGCCTGCTCGGCGGCGGCCGCGAGGAGCTTCTCGCGGTCGGGGCGGGGGAACGTCTCGGCGAAGCTCTTCCAGTCGGTCTCGGCGTGCAGCGCGAGCGACGCCTTCACGGGCGCGAGTTCGGGCTTCACCGCGATCACGTCCTCGATCCACGCGGCGCGCAGGGCCTTCTCCGCCTTGGCGCGCTCGTCGCGGAAGGTCGCGAGCTCGGTCTCCAGGGCGGGCACCTTGGCGGCCGCGGTGGTGAGCGCCTGCACGCGCGCCGCGAGCTCGGGCGCGGTGCAGGTGAGAGAGAGCCCGAGGGCCTTGATGGCGTCGGCGCCGAGCTGGGCGAACGTGGTGACCTTCTTCTCGGCTTCTTCTTCGGTGGCGGCGACGATTCCGAGCAGCGCCGCGAAAGGCAGGAACTTGAACATGGTGGGCTTCTCCGTGGTGTTGCGTGCGGCGGCGCCGCGGTGAGACAGCGTGGTGTCGGTGGTCTCCGACGGGAGCGTGGTGAGTCCCTTGCGCACCTCGGCCATCACGTCGGCCGTCGTGGTGAGCACGGGGAGGCGCAGGGCGTCGCGGAGCTGGCCGACGATGTGGTCGACGTCGATGCCCGCGGCGTCGCCCTCGCCCCCGGCGAGCGCTTCGAGCTTGTCGAGCTCGACGAGCACGTCCGCCTCCGTGGTGGTGACCGGGAGATCGAGGATCTCCCGCAGACAGCCGATGAGATCTTCGCGCGTGTCGATGTCGCCCCACCAGTAGCCCGCCTGGACGATCTTGCCCCCGCTCTCGGCGGGGATCTTCTGCGACGCCGCGATGGCCGGGAGCCCGGTGAGCCGCGGGTGTGCGGTGAGGCTCCACGACCAGAGCATCGAGCCGATCTCCTGCGCGGTCTCCTCCGAGACGGCGTTCTGGATGATTGTGATCGAGCCGTACCGCCACTTCTTGTTCTTCACGTCGGTGGCGGTGGGTTCGAGGTACGAGGGCTTCCCTTCGAGCGTCGCGACGGTCTTGCCCGCGCGCACCATCGACCCCACACGCAACGCCTCGATGTGCCCGTTCGGCTCACGCCACTCGCGCGGCGGAGGGGCGAAGGGGTTCGCGTCGGTGTCGGCGTGCTCGATCGTGACCGGAGAGCACGGATACGCCGAGAAGTTCCGCACGCAGTCCTCGAAGTCGCGACGCGAGAGGGCCACCTCGGAGCCCTTCATCGCGACCTCATAGGCCAGCACCGTCCACCCGTCGGCGGTCTGCGCCGAGGGGTCGGCGAACGGCACGAAGCCTCCGAAGACCTGGCGGCCGGTAACGTTGACGGGCTTCTCGCCCCCGCGGGTGAACTTCTTAGCGCGTCGAGTCTTGCGGTTCATGTCGCTCCTGCGATTCGATCGTTTTGAGCGCCGCGTCGCGCCCGTACATCAACGCGCGGCACCACGCGACGAGGCACCCGACATAGTCGCGGTGGCCGTTTTGTCGCTCCATAGCGTCGAGGTCTTCGGCGGTGGGCGACTCGAAATGGGGGTGGCTCACGCATCCTCCTGCGCGGCCGGGTCGTTGGCCTTCTCGGCGTCGGTCGTCGGGTCGGGACGCTCGAGGTCGGGCGACCACGCCTCGGGGGGCGGGCAGTTCACGCCGTAGCGCCCGGGGTTCGCCCGCACCATCCGCGCGGCGATGTCCATCAACCACGCGCACCAACGACGCACGTCGTAGCGCCAGAAGGTCAGGCTCTGCATCCACGCGACCTCGTGGGAGGCCCGCGCGCCGGGGACGATATCGGTGACGCCCGTCGAGCCGGAGATGATCTTCGAGATGAGTTGCTCGATGTGCTTGATCGCTTCGAGCTGGAGCGGTGTCGCGCGCTGGCCGTGCTGGAGCGGCTCCACACGCGTGGTATCCGCGAGCACCGCGCGGAGCGAGCCCGATACGCTGCGTACGGCCGCAACGAGCGCGTTCACTTCGTCGGGGGAGGCGTCCCGAACGCCATCGCCGCGGAGCTGCTTGGCGTCGCGGGTCGCCGACTTCGCGCCGCCCGCGTTGTAGTAGCCGATCGTGCCCGGGCGGCCGAGGAGCTCGATGAGCGCCATGAGGTCGCGCCAGTCCCACTCGTACATGAGCAGGAACCAGATGACGCCCGCGAGAAGACCTTCGCCGGTCTTGTGCACGTTGAGCGGTGCGGTCTCGTGCAGCACGAACTTGTCGGGGTGCCAGTTCGAGATCGGCACGCCGTAAAGCCCGTAGAACGGCGAAGTCGGGTCGTCGGGGTCGTGGAGCCGAATCGTCCACGGCTCAGGATCGCCGAGGGGGCAGGCGTACGAGAGGCGCCGCGGGTGAACCCAGAGCGCCCGCTCGGGCGCCATGAAGCCGGCGTTCTGGTCCGTCCAGTCGATCTCGTGCAGCGACCGCCCCCACCACTCGGCCGCGACCACCTGGCCGAGCACGAGTTCGTACTCCTGTCGGGCCTTCCAGCGCTTGAGGAGCGCCTTGAAATCCTCCGCGGCCCTGCGCGCGCCACGCTGGTTCGACCCTTCGCCCGCGCGGATCTCGATGCGCGTTTCCGCGACCGAGGCGCGGCGGATACCGAGCTGCGTGACGAGGTGCGGGTTCTTTCCCGAGAGAAACTCGGCGCCGAGATCGATCCAAGGCTGAAAGAACCCCTCGTTGCGCTGGCGGATGATCGACGCGAGCACGGCGGGCGTGAGCCGGTTGCCGAGGATCGCCGGATCGCGTTCCTGCCACGGGGCCGGGATCGTGAGACCCTTCTCCGCGCTCGCGCTGCGCTTCGAACTGCGACGGATGGGCTGTGCGGCCGACCGCGAGCGCGATGTGCGTGGGGGAGTCGAAGGTCGGGCCATGGGTCTCAGCGTTCGGCGAAGAAACTCGCGTCGCGGTCGTCGTTCGTCGGTGGCTGCACGGGCGGCATCGCAGCCTCTTGGATCGGCGGTGCCTCGGCTACGAGGTTCCACCCGAGCGTGAAGGCGTCGACCATGTCGTCTTTCATCGAGCCGACACCCGTGAATCTGGACACCTGCGCGAGAAACGGCGCGAGCCACGGCGCATGCGCGGGCACTCGGATGCGACCCTGATTCCACGCGGCGGCGCTCGACTGCGCGCGGACGAACTTGTCGCCCACCACCGGCACCAGGATGATGTGCAGCTCCGGCTCGATCGCGAGGAGCGCTGTCGCGATGGCCTTGCCGTCGCGTGTGGCTTCGATGTGGAGCGCGCCCCCGCCGCGACGTTGCTGAAACTCCAAGAGCTTCGGAGCGCAGTGTTCGGGCGTGAGCTGATCTTGCCAGACTTCGAGGATGTCCGAGGTTTGCGTGTGGCCGTGTCCTTTGATGGCTTGTGCGACCGCCGCGGTGAAGTCCGCCCGGGTGTCCTCGGTCCCCGCGCCGTCGATCGAGAGCACAAGGAGCGCGTCGTCGAGGTCCGGCTCGGCGTAGCGCATCGGGTCGCGCTGGTAGACGCGTCCGCCGCGGGGCCTTGGGTTGCCGCCGTACTGCGACGCCCAGTTGTACTCGCCGACCTCCAACCGGAGCGCGGTGAGCGCCTCGAGTGACCATCGCTCCGGCCAGAGCGGGACGCCGTTCTCGTCGTCCGCCTCCCCGGTCTCCGGGTCGTAGAGCGCCGGGAGGTTGATGTACTCCCAGTGCTCCTCGGTCGCCGCGTGCAACCGCCCGATCAGGTCGTCTGCAACCCAGCGCTGCTGAAACACGATCGCGGAGCCGTTGGGCTCAAGACGCGTCAGGCCCGTACCGCGGAACCACTCTTCCACCAGATCGCGTGCGTGGGGGCTCTCGGCTTCGACGCGATCCTTGTGGGGGTCATCGACCAACAGGAGGTGAGCACCCTTGCCGGTGAGCGGCCCGTCGATCCCGGTGGCGATGCACCCGCCACCCTGCGTGTTTCGCCATTCCGCGACGGTGTTGAACTCGTCGCTGAACCGAAACCCCGCCTCGCGTGCGTACCCCCGCGCGAGACGACTCTTGCCCTGCGCGAACTGCGCCCCGTACGCGATGTAGGCGACCGTGTCGGTCTGCCGCGCCGCGAGGTACCAAGGAATCGCGTGGAGAACGAGCTCCGTTTTGCCGTGGCGCGGCGGGGCGCTCACGAGCGCTCGGACACGCTCACCCCGGCGCGCTCGCTCGAAGAGCTCGGCGACGCGCGCCAGGTGCTTCGGGCGCTGCCACCGAGGTGTAACCGCCGGGATGAAGTCGAGGAGTGGCAGATTCGCAAGGCTCTCAATCTTCGGGCGTTTTCCTTCCGCCCTCCGCTCCGTCCGGGCCTTGATCCTCGCCTGGATCTTCCGGTTGATCAGCGCCTGGAGGTTCAGCATCGGGCTCGCTCAACACTTCGTGCGCGAGGATCGCTTCGTTCGTGCGACGGAAGGCGTTGGTCACGGCCGCGAGCCGCGCGTCGGGCTTCTCGGCGAGTTCGATCTGTCGCTCGATCAAACGCAGCCGTGCGGCGCGCGCGGTTTCGATCCACCCCTCGTTGATCTGGCGCTTGAGCTCGACCACGCGCCGCGCCACCTCGGGGTTGGTCGTCCACTGGTTGCGCCAGTTCTTGATGGTGTTGAGATGGACCTTCGCGTGCCGCGCGGCGTACGCATTGCCGAGCAGCTCGGCATCCACCAGGGCGCGCGCGATCGTATCGAAGCAGGGCTGAGGTCCGCGCTTTCGAGGCGGTTTGAACGAGGCGGACACACGTTCACAGGGTGATGGGGGGATACGGTTGCATCCACCGTTCGAAGTCGCAGCGCTCGACCGTGTAGAAGGGTCGCCCCGGGCGACGTGCGCCCGAGGTGGTGACGCGCGGGGCCACGGTCACACGTGGAAACCCCCGCGCGATCCACTGCGGCACGTACCGCGCGCGGACCCATCGCGGGGAACACCGGAGACGCCGCGCGATCTCTTCGACACGCACCGGACGCACCTCGGCCCCAGACAACGCCATCGTTCCGTTCCGAAAATCCCCCGTCAAGAGAAAATCGTTCATGGCAACGTCTCCTTTCTGTCGCATGGATCGCCCTCGGTCTCGAACGTGAGCATCCCCACGGGCACCGCGAGGAGCGTGCTCGGACGGTGGTAGCCGCGCGGGAGGCCGAGGCGCTCGACGCAGCGGGCGATGGCGGGATGGTCCCACCCCGCGGCCCCCCAGCTCTCCTCGACACGCACCCAGGTCACGGAACCGTCGCAACGGATCCACTCCACGCGGAAGTCGAAGAGGGAGTCGCGGGAGCTGCGGAGCGTACCCGCGTAGAGGCCTTCGCTGCGCCAATGGGTGAAAACGAGCGGACGGGCCACGAGAACAGCGCCGAGGACAGGGCCGGTCATGGATCGGCCCACCACCGCACGACGGCTTCGAGAAGCCCGCCGCCCCACTCCAGGCGCACGACCTCGGGCGGCGGCGCGGTCGTATCGCGCGTCGGACGTCCCGCACGGGGGTGCTGGTACGTCCGCTCCCAGGTCGCCCGCACCTCGCGCGGTGCGCACGCGTCGGCCACCACCCCCGCGGCCGTGTCCCAGGCCGTGCCAGGGCGGCAGTAGGCCGCGAGCGCGTCGAGTACCTGACGACGGAGCCCCTCGGCTCCCTGGAGCCGCGCCAGCGCACCACGGGCCCGTGTTGCGTCGAGCTCCTCCTCGGTCACGCGTTGTGCCCCGAGGAGCGCCACGAAGTCGGCGCGGTGACGATCGCCCGCGTGCGGGTCGATGAGCAGGCTCCACAGACCGCGCACCTGCGCCGCCGTCGCGTCGGTCGTGCGTCCCGAGCTCGTGCCGCTCCAGCCGCCGAGCGAGCACCGTGGCGCCGCGGGCGGGTCGGGAGGACGCGACTCCTCGACGAGTCGCTCCGCGCACGCGAGGTCACCGAGGCACAGCGCGAGCAGTTCATCGCGACCCATCACGCACCCCTTTCGTGAGCAGTAGACAAAAATTCACAGCTTCATCCACGGTGTCAGGAGCCGTCGTAGGGGCGGTGGCTCTGCACCACGGTCAGCGAGAAGCCGTCCGCCAGGAGCGCGCGCACCACGATCCCCACGGCGCGGTCGATGTCGGAAGCGGCGTTGGCGCACTCCTCCATGTCGAGGCGCGTGCCGTCGCTATAGCCCACCGCCCCCGTGGCTTCGTTCGCCGCGCGGAACGCGACCATGGCCGCACGGTGGGCTTCGTGTGTGGGCTCTTCGCCGTCCGGCGTGCGCACTTCGAGCTGCGGGTAGTCGTCGCTGACGAGGAGGAGAAGGTGTCCGTTCTTCATCGTGGTCTCGCTTTCGTGGGGGGTGTTCCAGAAACCCCTTCTAGCCGTGGTGTTCCAGAAACCCCTTCTAGGGGTCCAGTGGCTTGCCGGTTGACGGAAGCTGTTCCAGAAACCCCTATCCTAGAAGAATTATAGATAGGGGTTTCTGGAACACTTACGGCGAGCGCACGCACCGCTGCGGCGATCTTCTCGGGAATCCCACCCCCGTCACCCTCGCCCTTCTCCCAGCGCACCACGCTCGAAGGGCTGCACCCGAGCGCGCGCGCGAACTCGCGGACGCCCATGCCGAGCTGGAGTCGCGCGGCGATGAACGCGTCGGTGGACATGGCGGCAACCGTGCGAGGACGCCCACCCATCGCCTCGCGGAACTCCACGGGGGTGCCCGCCCATCCACCGGGCAGAACGCTCCCGTAATGGCCCATGCGGGCCGGTGACGTGCGCTGGATCGTTCGCAGTCGCCCGTGGGCCTGCTCGAGCTCTGCGGCCGCGCGCGCGTCGAGATACCCCTCGTCCAAGAGCCCCAGGAACCCGCACGTGTCACGCGCTGCGCCGAGGTTCGGGCGAGGGTCGCCGAGCGTGAAGCACGCGTCGCAGTCGGAGAACGTGTTCTTCCCGCGCAGGTCGAAGTAGTGTCCCGTGCGCAACACGCCCCGAAAGCCTCGGAGGATGGGCGTGAGGATCGCGCGCGCGTGGTCGAGCGATCGACGTGGGAACCCGCGCCCCTTCCAGAACGCCAGGGGTTCTTCGGCGGTGGGATCCCAGGCGTGCGCAAGCGCGGCCTCGATCGCGGCCCACGTGAAGACCGCGAGCGATCGGGTCGGCGCCTCGTTCGCCCACGCGACCATCGTGCGGACAGCCCCGAGGATCCCGCCGTGCCAGTCGGGCACGCCGCCGGGGAGCCAGGTGCGTTGCGTCGCCGTGGCGCACGCGATCACCGTGCGCTTCACCGACGCTCGATCGGCCACGCGGAGGGTGACGAGCGTCGGTTCGGATCCGAGCACCTTGGCGACCGCGGGGGCGCGCAGGTCGGCGTTCGCGTCGAGCGTCACCACGGGGCCCTGGCGCAAGTTGGCGTGAACGAACGCTTCGTCCAGCCGCGTGAGGATGGCGCGCCGATCGTCCCCTTGCCCCTCGACGCGGAGGATGGGTCGGGCGCTCTTCGGGGCGAGAAGGCATCGCCACAGAAGATCGAGCACACGCGACGCGGCGCCGAGTTCGGCCGCGCGGCCGGGGCTCCGTCGGGCGACGGCCATCTGCGACCAGCGGATCGGCGGGGCCTTGCTCCTGGCGTCTTTTGCGATGGCCTTCACCGCCGCGTCGAGAACGGCGTCGCCGAGGCCCTCCGGCGCCGTCTCGGGGTCGATCGCGGACACGAGCACTTCGGCGGGGAGGCCCTGCGCGCTCCGGCGAATCGCTTCTACCAAGAGCACCGTCTCGTCTCCGGGCGCTTCGGTCGCGACCCACGCGCGAAGCGCCGCGAGCGCGGGGCCCATGGCGCCCTGGTAGGTGTCGACGAACGCATCGAGGTAGCGCAAGGCCGTGTCGAGGTTGTCCAACGTGAGCACCTCGTTCCGCACGACCTCGCCCGGCTCGTCGATCACGAGCAGCCCTTTATCCCCTGCGTACTCGTTGAGCGCGCCGATGAGCGCGTGCGGGCCGACGATGAGGTTGGCGGGGTGGTCACCTTCATAGCCCGCGCGCGCCGGGCACGTCGCCGCACGTTCGCAGGGCTGCTTACCGCGTCCCTCGCAGAACTCCCGCTCCACGGACTGACCGCCGGCCACCAACGGCGCCGCGGCTTCGTGGTGGATGCACGTCGGCGCTCCGTTCGTCCGGTGCGCGAGCGGGGAGAGGATGCGCGCCACGGGCACGCCGAGGTCGCGCGCCGTAGCCACAACCTCGGTCCCGAGCTCGTGGTCGGGTACCGACCACGCCCATCGGTGCCCGTTCACCACATCCTGCTTGCTCGTGATGACCTTGAGCTTCTGTGCGCAGCCGACCCCGCCGCGCGTCTTTCCTGTCCCGGGCGGGGCCTTGATCATCCGCGGCGGCATCGCCGTAGCGCCGGTCAGGAGCTCGAACTGCTTCGCGATCTCTGCGCGGGCCGCATCGAGGTCCACCACGGGGAGGGTCGGCGCGGCGTGCGCGCGTCGGAGTCGCGCCGTCGCGACCGAGCCCGCGGCCTGGTCGAGCGCCGCGGCCACCTCCGGCCAGCGCGATCGCAGCGCGACGTCTCCGGTGTAGGCGGTTCCGCCCGCAGCGCACGCGACAGTGGACCGGGCACCCTCGACGCGGTCGCCTGTGCGGTCGTCCGCGCCCGTGGCGATCGACACGACCCCGCAGAGCGCGGGCACGTCGCGCGGTGCGACCCCGCGATCGAGGAGCGCGCCCGCGAGCGCGAGGAAGAGGTCGTGCCAGTTCGTCTCGACCTGGCGCACGACGGCGGCGACCCGTTCGACGCGCGCGGGCGGCCAGTCGGCGGGCGGCGCCGCCGCGAAGCCCTCCGGCATCGTGAAGGTCGGCCGCGGGCTCCCGAAGCGAGCTCGCGACGTCGCCACGCGTCGCGTCGGTGAGGGGCGCGTCACCGCGATCATCCGGTCGAGCATCGGCGGTTCGAGGCAGTAGATCGTCCCGTCGCGCAGGGCGTAGGGCGCGCGGTAAAGCCGCGTCCAGTCCTTACACCGCACGTCGACGTCCACGCCCGCGGCGCGCAGCTCGTCTTGCCAGTCGAGAAGGTAGCCCTCGGCCAGTTCGATCGGGGCGGGTTCCGCGAGCGGTTGGACCGCGCGCCACCCGCCGCCGCCGAAGTAGCAGCCCGCCGTCTGGAGCGCAGGCACCGTCTCCCAGAGTTCGCGCTGGCGCGCGCGGAGCTCGGGTGTCCACGGCCCGTGGGCCTTCTGTCCGGGCAGTGGCGGGTTGTCGATGTCCGCGAAGAGGCAGTTGAACTTGAGCCGATATCCTTCCTTCTCCATCCACGGGAGCCCGTTCTTGTTCACGCGCGGCGCCGTCGTGACGAGCGCGCCATCGGCCGTGTAGACGGCGTAACCCACGAGCATCGCGTCGGTGCGGAAGGTGCGCGTGAGGGCGTCACGGAGCGCGAGAGTGGACGCGGGGCGGACACGGTGTGTGTTCGCGTCGCTCCCGGGCTTCGCGCGCCAGTCGTACGTGTGCCGTTTGCACCCGCGCTCCGCGCAGCGGTCCCCCGGCTTGCCCGGCCCCTTGTCGTCGGCGCCATGGTCCACGCCCACGAAGAGCTTCTTCGGGAGCACGAGAATCGGCGTGTCGAGCGGGTCGTTCACCCGATCGCCTCCCGCAGCGCGGCAACGGCGCGCTCGATGTTGTCCTCGGGGGAGAGGGTCGCGTCGTACCGCAGGTGCAAGTAGATGAACCCCGACGCGCGGCAGAAGGTTTCCCAGACGCGTTGGGCGTCGGTCGTGGGCGTGTGTTCGCCCTTCAGCTCGATCTCGATCCGCACGCCCCGGCGCGCGCCGTCGGTCACGCCGCCCGTCAGGTCCGCGGCACCCACGGGTGCGCACTCGACGGAGCCGCCACGTTTCGCGAGGATCGCGCCCGCGGGCTGTCGCCAGAGGCGCACGGGCAATCTGGCCTTCGTGACCGCGAGTCGGAAGCGCTGCTGGAACTCCTGCTCGGTCATTCCGCCTCCAGGAGCACGGTGAGGCGTTCGTTTTCGAGCGCTCGGATCTGTGTTGAGACGTCCTGGGTGTCGCGGCCGCGGCGGTAGCGACGCCACGACAGCTTCGTCAGCCGGTCGATCTCGGCCGCGATCGCGAGGCGTCGCTCGACCGCTTCTCGGATGGTCACGCCGCGACCTCCGCGGGCGCCTCATCGAGCGCGGTCTGGGGGCGCTGCCACACCTCGCAGCTCGGCGACGACGTGTTCGCAAGCGAGTCGCGATCGAGGCCGTAGGCGTTCAGGTACGTGGTGAGGCCGTCCTCTTCGATGCGCCGCGCCGCATGGACGAGACCGCAGTCGCGGCACTCGTAGATCGCCATCGAGATCAGGCCGGAGGACTGGAGTTCACCCGGCTCCCCGGGGCGTGTGCGCGTGAGCCAATGGACGCGCACGAACTCGTAGCCGACGTAACGCCAGGAGTGGGGGACGAACCGGCGCGTCATCGGTCGCCTCGTGGCGCGTGCAGGGCGATCAGCCGCGCGGGGGTCGGCAGGTGGTTCAGGATCGTGCGCGTCGCGGCGGCCGCACACAGGAGTTCGTCGCTGCCATCGTCGAGGTAGATCGGCCTCGTCGTCGTAAAGAGCCCCTCCGTCTCGACGGTGGCGCGGTCACCCGAGGTCGGGTCGATCCACATCCACACGTCGCCTGCGGTGGTCTCGATGCGCCACGCGAGGTCGCGGGGGGTATACGTGCTCACGCGTCACCTTCCGTGTCTTCGGCGAGGGCCTCTACAAGCTGCGTCTCGACGAGCGCCGCGAGGTCGCGCTCCGACTGGTGCGGCGACGCCGATGCCGCGCGGCGCAACATCACGCAGAGCTGCGCGGTCTGTGCGGTGGTGAGGTCGAGCACGAGCAGCGACGCGTCGATGCGTTCAGTCATCGTCCAGGCCCCTCGATTCGTTGATAGTCGTAGACGGTGGTGCCGCTGAAGATGCAGGGCTCCTGCACGCCGCTCCGGAGGTGAAACGGCAGGATCTGCTTGGGCGTGTAGCCGCGTGCAGCCTCCGTGGGGGAGGGCGTGTACACGAGCACCTCGTGTTCGGAGTGGCCGCATCGAGGCGAAGGGCAGCGTGCTCTCATCGTCCAGGCCCCCCGAGCTTCGCGAGCGAGAGCACGTCGGCCGCCTTGAGCTCGCAGCGGCCGCATTCGTCGCGCGGCCCGCCCTCGGGCGTTGCGAACGACCACCACCGGTGCCCGCAGACGGCGCACGTCCACTCCGTGCAGGGCGACGGCGCCGGGGACGTGTCGGGCGAGGCGACCTCGCGATACAGTCCCACGCGATACGCCTCGGGCGTCGGCCGCTCCGGCGGCACGTACACGACCGGCGGCGGGAGACGGCCCTCGGCGCGCAGGGCTCCGATCCTGGCCGCGTTGCAGAGGGCGCAGTCCCCGGTCTCGCCGCAGTCCTCACCGCACGAGCCGCACAGGCCCGCGACGGGGCGTTGCGCTTCGAGCGAGACCCACCGGATGCCGCCGTTGCGTTGCTCCTGGGGGCCGCGCCACGTGCGCTTCGGCGCGAGCGGGAGTACGAGGTCAGGGCGTGCGCGCGGCGTGACGCGGATCTCGCCCCGGAGCTCGCGCGCATAAAGGTCCGCGCGCATCGCCTCGACGCGCCACCCGATCGCCGCACGCAGGTCCGCCGCCACGTCCGTCGGCGCCGTCACGCGTACGATCGGCCCCGATTCGAAGACGATCGCCGCGCCGCGCTCGGCGAGCTCGCGCCACGTGCGCGTTGGCGGTTGAATGGGGGCGCTCACAGCGTCCACTCCTCCACGGGTGTCGCGGGGGCGCTGCGGGTCTCAGCGAGGAGCGCGGCGAGATTGATCCGTCGCACCTTTCGAACGGGCGCGGCGGGCTCGATCCCCAGCGCCGCGAGCGGCGGCGGCTCGACGAGTGCGACGGGTTCGAGCGCGAGCGCGTCTGTTGGCAGCTCGACGCGGTCGACGATCTCCTCGACCGTGGGCGTCGGGTAATACGCACGCTCAAGCGCCGTCGCGCGCGGGCCCTTGGGCCACATGCCGAACTTCTCGCGGTAGCGGTGACGCGCGTACCCGAGCTTTCGCCCGCGTTCCGCGGCCGCCTTGAGCACACCCTCGTACCAGGCGAGGCGCTCCTCCATGGTGGGCGCGGGCCTGGCCTCGGCCTCGACGAGCACGCCCTCGACGACCTCGGGGGACTCGCGCTCTTCGACGGGGAACACGTACCCGCACTCGGGGCACGTCTGCGTCCCGCCTGGGAGCGCGGCGTAGCACTTCTCGCAGGTGCGCACGGGCGTCGCGCCCTTGCGCTTCACGCGGCCGTCGAGCGACCAGTCGCGGTCGTCCTGGGGGAGCCCGTGCTCGTGCACGCACCCCGCGTGGTCAACGAGCAGCGCGTCGGGCTTGCCGGGTGCCGGACGAAGTCCGCGGCCGGCCATCTGGAGAAAGAGCGACAAGCTCTTCGTCGGCCGCGCGATGGCGACGTACGAGACCGATGGCTCGTCCCACCCCTCGGTGAGAACGCCGTAGTTGCAGACGATGCGCGTCTCGCCGCGCTTGAGCCGCGCGAGGATCTGGTCGCGATCATCCTTGTCGGTCGTGCCGTCGAGGTGCTCCGCGCGCAGGCCGACCGCGACGAACGCGGCCGTGAGGTGACGCGAATGCTCGACCGACGCGGCGAAGACGACTGCACGTCGGCCGGACCCGAGGCGCTGGTAGTGCTCGACCACGTCGCCCACGAGGTCGCCCTTGTCCATTGTCGCGGCGAGCTGCTCCTGGTGATAGTCCCCCGTGGAGCTGATCTTCACCCGGGAGAGATCGGGGCGGTGTGGCGTGGTGAAGGTCCGTGGTGCGACGAGGAAGGGGCCCGCGGGGTGTTCGGCGAGCTGGCGGAAGGTGGCGACGACGTGGAGCTGTTCGAAGAGCCCGTGGAGCCCCTGTCCGTCGGCGAGGCACGGGGTGGCGGTGAGACCGACGATCACGGCGCCCGCGGCGCGGTAGTGGCGGATGGTCGCGGCCCACGTGCCCGACGTGGCGTGATGGGCTTCGTCGATGAACACCACGTCGGCCGGAGGGAGGCGTCGGTTCGCGAGCGTCTGTACGCTGGCGACCTGCACGGGCGCGTGGGGCCGTCGCGCGTTGTAGGGCTCGCGCGTCACCCCGTGCGGGATGATCCCGTCGCCCATGATCACGCCGAGGTCCGTCTCCGGGACGCCCGCCTCGACGAGCTTCCAAAACGCCTGCGCCACGATCTCGCGACGCGGGCCCACGAAGAGGCAGCGCTTGCCCTTCTTCGCCGAGCCGACCGCGACCAGGGCGGCCACGACGGTCTTGCCGCCGCCCGTGGCCATCACGAGCAGGAGCGCGCGTACGCCCGCGGCGATCCTCGCGCGCGCCTCGTCGATCCCGGCGAGCTGGTAGTCCCGGGGCTTGAGCTGACCGACGGGCACCGACGGCGGGGCCTCGGCCGCGAGAAGGAACGGCTGCTCGTGGCGCAACGCTCTCACCGCGGCGCCCCCTCGGGCTTGCACCCCCGGCAGAAGGCGACGACGCGTCGACCGACGAGCTCGCTCCACACCGCGCGGTCTTGCTCGTAGGAGTGACCGCAGGCGCACGTCTCGGCGGTGGGCTCACGGCGGAGCGGCGTTGCAGCCGTGAGGCGCGTCGCGACGACCGGCGGCTTGCGGCGCGGACCCTCGGGCGCCGCAGGGGGCGGCGGTGCGGCAGGCGCGGGGCGCGTGAAGTACGCGCGCAGGTTCGGACGTGCGGCTACCACACCCACCTCCCGCCGAGGTGCGGCGCGACCATGGCCGCGAGAAAGACCACGAACAGAGCCCCGAGGACGATGCCTCCAAGAATCATGGCGCCACCGCCCGCACGCGTTCGAGCGCGCGCCGCGCGAGCGACGCGACGCGCTTGTGATACCGAACCGGCACCAGCGCGCAGACCTCGTGCGCGAGCGTGGTGATCACCACGGCCGCGGCGTCGCTCTTCGCGCCCGGGTTGGCGCCGCCGTGCGCCGAGGTCCCATCGCGGCGCGCCTTCCCGGTCATCGTGAAGACACCCGGCGCGACGGTGTGCGTCACGTCGCTCACGTAGTAGTTGCCCGAGAGCCGGGTGCCGATGCCCCGCACCTCGACCACGTTCTTCGCGGTGAAGTGCGCGTCGCCGCGCATCGACAGGGTGCATTTCGTCGGGGTGCCCTGGGCTTTCTTGTAGAGGCCATCGGCCTTCTGCTTCGCCTCGGCCGTCATCGTGACCATGCGCTTGCGGATGGCCTGCTTGAGGATGTCGGCCTTGTAGGGCGTGAAGCCGTAGAAGGCGACGAGTTGCTTGGTCAGGCTGTCAGCCATGCCCTGGGCGGCGCTGGCGGTATCGGCGGCGCGGGTGGCCTTGGTGGTGCCGGTTACGTGTGCATCATTAGCTGGTAAAAAAATACTGATTATGTCTCATCATCCTTGACAAACAAAGCCCCTCCGTGATATACGGTCAGTGGCCGGTCAATTCGAGATTATCCGCACCAGACGATCTGAAAAGATTCAGGCGAAGCTTGACATCTACAAGCTGCTAGACGATTCATATCGCGGGGGCTTTGC
>OFRO01000389.1_pt1 | contig 16243 bp, 22 predicted proteins | sample 1543091 | NCBI WGS metagenome assembly OFRO01 (sample SAMN07774217, study PRJEB24372) | wastewater metagenome | isolation source: Exp Tend NO 10WW | collected 2016-02
CCCTGTGACGACCCTCCGGACAGCTACCAAGGCCAAACAGCGGGATTCCCGCTAGAGCCAGGAGATGAATTCAAGTTTTTGCTGACCACCGGATTGTGGACAGCGTAACCAAAGGCCCTTCGGGGCCTTTTTTATTGGAGTGACACCTGATGAACACGAGTCAACCGGATACGGAACTCGACAGCGAAAGCTCAATCGAGGAAGCGGCGGCAAAACTGGCGGCGATGGAATCCCAAGAGGATGAACCGGAGGAGTCAGAGGAACCGCAGGCTAGCGAGGAAGCCGAGCCAGCAGTTGAGGGCGAAGAAGTAGAAGAACCCGCCCCGAAAGCCCGCGTGAAAGTAGGCGAGGAAGAACTCGACCTTGACGAAGTAGTCGCGGGGTACATGAAGGACAAGGACTACCGGCAGAAAACGGCCAAGGTAGCCGAACAGCTCCGCGAGGTGGAATCAGTCCGCGAGCGCATCCTGACGAAGCTTGCAACCCAAGCTAATCAGGCGGATGCGGTCTTGGCGGCGATGCACCAGAGCTTGCTTGGCGACCAGCAGGATTTCGCGCCCCTCCTACAGTCCGACCCGCACCAATACCTTCTGCGAAAAGCCGCCTTCGATGAGAAGGTCGCCGTGTATCAGCGTGGTCTTAATGAGCGCCAAGCCTTACAGCAGCGCCAGCAGGACGAAGCCGACGCACACAGGCAGACCATCATCCAGAAAGAGGGTGAGCTTTTGCTTGCGGCCCTTCCGACATGGAAAGACCCCGCAAAGGCCGCTGCCGAGAGGCAGGAAATCGGCCAATTCCTGTTGTCCACGGGCTACACGCCCCAGGACTTGGAAGAACTGACTGACCACCGCGCCGTGCTGCTCGCACGTGACGCGATGTTGTATCGCAAACAGAAGTCCGCTGTGCCCGTGAAACCCAAGGCGGTTGCCCCGCCTGCGGTGAAGCCCGGTGCCAGTGGGCAATCCCCGGCTGCGTCCGACCATGAAAAGGCCCTAATGGCCCGAGTCCGCAAATACGGCTCGATGGATGACGCGGCAGAACTGCTCAAAATTCGGAGTTCCCGCTAATGGCTACCCTTGCAACCACCTTTCAGACCTATCAGGCGAAAGGCAACCGTGAAGACTTGTCCGAGCTGATCGACAACATCTCCCCGACCGACACCCCGTTTTATTCCGGCCTGAAGAAGAAGAAGGCCAGCGCCACCAAGTTTGAATGGCAGTCCGACAGCCTCGCGACTGCGGCCCAGAATGCCCAGATCGAAGGTGACGACCTCGCCACCTATACCGCCGTTACCCCGACTGTTCGGTGGGACAACTACTGCCAGATCAGCCGCAAAGACTTCCTCATCTCCCGTACTCAGGAGATTGTTGACAAGGCTGGCCGTGACTCCGAAATCGCCTATCAGAAGGTGAAGAAGGGCATGGAGCTGAAGCGCGACGTTGAAGTCGGCATTCTTCAGAACACCACCTACAACGCGGGCGCTGCGGCTACCGCTCGTGTCACCCGTGGCATGGAAGGCTGGATTGCCACCAACTGCTCGGTCGGTGCTGGTGCGGGTGTTGCTCCCGTCCCGTCCACCAATACCGCGCCTGTGGCTGGTACTGCCCGCACGTTCACGGAAGCCCTCGTTAAGACGGCCTCCCAGAACTGCTACAACCAGGGCGGCAACCCGACGACCCTGCTCGTCACCCCGGCGCATCGTGTGCTGGCGTCGGCGTTCGCTGGCAACTCGACCCGTAACGTGGACGCGCAGGAAGGCCGCCTGATGACGGCGATCAACGTCTACATCTCGGACTTCCATGAGCTGAAGGTTGTGCCGGATCGCTTCTGCCGTGCCGGTGCTAACGGCGTGGCGTTCCTTGTGGACTTCCAGCACGTTGCCTTCCGCACCCTCGACCCGATGAAGACTTCTCCGATGGCGAAGACGGGCGATGCCGAAAAGTTCCTGATGACCTGGGAATACGGCTTGGAAGTTGGTAACGAAGCGGCTCACGCGCAGATTCGTGACTTGAGCCCCTGATTTGATCCACTTGTAGCACTTGGGGCCGGGAGCAATCTCGGCCCCTCTCTTTTGGGGGTTTCATGGCTTTCAACACTGTAAAGACGCCGTTCCGCATTCTGCTGACGGGCGTCAACATCACCACGGGTGCGGCTTCCGCTAGCGCAGCCATTCCGGTCAATAGCGCAGCCATTGCGGCCCGCTATGTGGTCGTAAGCTGCACCGTAAACGCCCGCATCCGCGTCGGCCAGTCTGGCGTTGCTGCCCTTGCGACGGACATGCTGATCGGCCCTAGCAGCGGCCCGGTGGTTCTCGACGTTTCCGGCTGCACCCACATCGCCGCTATCCAAGACACGGGTGCGGGTGTGGTTAGCGTCTGCCCGATGGAGTGGTAATGAGTTCCGTCATCAAGAAGGAAAGTGACGGAACGCTCTCGATCATCAAGACCGAGGACGTTACCGCGATCCTTGAGGACGCCAAGGGCCGCAGCAATAGCGGCCAGCACGGCTCACGGGAAATGCGCCACGCGGCCACTTTCCCGCCCACCGTTGTTGAGAAGTACTGCCTCGACAAAGGCATCACGTTCCACGAATGGATGGCTAACCCCATTCACGCACGCGCCATGTTGAATGACCCGGCGCTAGCTGACTTCCGCATCTGGAAAGGGCGCGCCTAAGTGGCAATCAACGATTACTCCACCCTGCAATCAGCGGTTGCAAGCTGGTTGGCGCGTGCTGACCTGACGGCCTACATTCCCGACTTCATCACGCTTGCCGAAGTCCGTATTTCCCGCGACCTCAAGCATCCCACGATGCTGACCACGGTCACGGGCACGGCCACTGCTGGCCTGATTGCCCTGCCTGCCAACTTCCTAAGCCCTGTCCGCCTATCCGTGAACTTCGGCGGGACGGATATGGAGTTGGAACCGCTCGCGTCCGCCCAAGCGATCAATGACCGCTTCGGATCGCTGGCCCGAGGGTTTGCCGTCGAAGGCACCAACATGCGCGTGGTCGGTGGTGCAGGCGATGACGCCTATACCCTGACCTATTACGCCAAGCCCGCCGCCCTGTCTGCTGGCGCGAACTGGCTGATTCTGTCCGCCCCCGACCTGTACTTGTACGCGACGTTGATGGAGGCCACGCCATTCATCCAAGACGATCAGCGCATGACGGTCTGGGCTGCGGCATACACCCGCGCGCTGGAATCGCTGCAACAGGTCGCCAATGACGCCCGGTTTACGCCGTCCGCCCGCGTGCGCGTGGACTTCCGGACGCCCTGATGCGAATCCCGCTGCTCGGCTTTGCGCCTGACCTCGATCCGGCCAGCCCCGGAATCCTGACGGACTGCAACAACATCATCCCGACGACGCAGGGGCTAGCTGCGGGCAACTCGCGCGTGTCAGCCGGCTATCCGGCCCTTGCCGCTACCTGTCTCGGTGCCTACGTCGCCAAGCTGCTGAACGGCACCAAGCGACTGTTCGCGGGTACGTCTGCGGCTATCTATGAAGGCTCGTCCCTCGTTTGGACGGATCGCTCGCGGGGTGGCGGCTACACCGGCACGAACCGCTGGCGCTGGGCCATGTTTGGCGACATTACGCTCGCCACCAACCGCTCCCAGCCCTTGCAGGCCGCTCCCAGCTCGGGCGCGTTCGCTGACATTGCCGGCGCACCAACTGCCGCCATTGTCGCTACGGCCTCCGGCTTCGTCATGGTGTTCGATTACAACGATGGCACGGACACCCCGGACGGCTGGTTTTGCTCCGGCGCGTATGACCACACCATTTGGACGCCCGCTATCGCCACCCAATGCGCCAACGGGCGTCTGGTGGACTCGCCTGGGCGTATCACCGCAGGGCATCCCCTAGGCCCGGATATGGTCGCCTATAAGGCGTCCAGCATGTATCTGGGGCGCTATGCCGGTGGAAACATCGTCTGGTCGTGGTCGCGCATTCCTGGCGACATTGGCGTGTCCGGGCAGGAATCGGTTGTGGTCGTGCAGACGCAACACTTCTTCGTCGGCACGGACGACTTCTATACCTATGACGGCACGGTGCCGCGTTCGATTGGCGCGCCTGTTCGGGAATGGTTCTTTGATGACCTGAATCGCACGTATCAGGCCAATATCATTGGCGTAGCTGACCCTGCCCGCGATCTTGTTTATTGGCACTACCCCAGCACGGCCAGCACTTCCGGCGCGTGTGATTCGGTCATCGTCTACAACTACCGCCAGGACAAGTGGGGCAAGCTGTCTGCGAGTGTTGAGGCGGCGGTGCAGTACAGCTCCGGCCAAGTCACCTATGACGGCCTTGGGGCGCTCTACAGCACCTATGACAGCCTCCCGTCCATCGCCTATGACTCGCCTTTCTGGCTGGCCGATAGCACCGTTCCCGCCGTCATTGATACGTCCCACGTGCTGCAACAGCTCACCGGAACGCCAGGTGCTAGCTGGTTCGTCACTGGCGACTTTGGCGACGACACGGCCTATACCTACATAAGCCGCGTAACCCCGCGTTATCGGGTCACGCCCACGGCGGGCACGTGTACGAACTTCTATAAATCCACCCTGAGTGACACCCCGACGAGTGACGCCACGATGGCCATGTCCCGCTACCGCTTCGATATGCGCCGCGCTGCCCGCTGGCATCGCTTCCGCTTCGACTTCACGGCGGCGGTGGGCTTGGATGGGTTGGATGTGCAAATCAAGGGCAGTAGCGCGGAATGAGGCTCCCGTTCGATCCCCGCCTGCCTAACGAGGACGGCGTTCCAGCGCTCAAGCGCCAGCTCTACGCCCTGTTCCGCGACATTGCCCAACAGGTCAATGCGCTGGCAGAGGGCTCCATTGTCGCCATTGATAACTCTCGCGCTGCCGCTCCGACTTCGGGCGCGTGGCAACAGGGTGATTTCATTCGCAACAGTGCCCCGGTTGAAGCGGGCGCGGCGTCTAGCAAATACGTCATCACGGGCTGGATTCGGGTAACGGACGGCGATAACAACGTCCTGAACACCGACTGGCTCGCCTGCCGCTCGCTCACCGGCAACTGATGTTCACCGCCGTGCCACCGGACGCGCTGCATAGCGTGTGGCCGGGGCTGCGTCCAATGCTCCGGGTGCTACAGCGCAAGGGCGGCGGCGATTGGATACCGGAGGACGTTTACCGGGAAATTGCTGAAGGCCGGGCCGCGTTGTTCATCGCTGAACGCTCCTTGCTTGTCCTGATCGCGCAGAAAGAGACCTTCACCGGCATTCCGGTGCTGCATGTGTGGCTGGCCTATACGGCGGCAAAGAACTTTGACGCGGGCCTGCAATGGGTGCGCGAACACAAAAAGCAATACGGCTTCCAAAAAATCACCTTCGACTCACCCCGCAAAGGGTGGGCCAAGCGCTTCGCCGCCGAATCCGTCCGATACAGGATCGACTAATGTCCCGCAGCAACAACAAGCCCACCCAGACCACGACGAACACGCAACAGTCCGGGCCGCCTGCATGGGCGACACCCTACTACCAGCAGTTGCTGTCCCGCTCGTCTGCGCTCAGCAATCAGCCGTACACGCCCTACACCGGCCAGCGTCAGGCGGGCTTTTCTGCCGACCAGATGACCGCGCAGGAAATGACCCGGCAAAACGCCTTCAACAACCAGGGCACGACTGACCTTGCCCGTCAGCAGTTGATGGGGACGATTGCCGGGGGCAATGAAAACCCCTACGGCGCGCAGTTGGGCAATTGGTCAACAGACTCCAATCCGTACCTAGACGCCACGGTCAACAACTCGCTGTCCGATATCACCCGCGCCTACGGCTCCACGCAGGGCAACTTGCTTAGCGGGTTTGGTAGCGGCGGCGCGTTTGGTGGATCGGCCCACCGGGAGGCAATGGCGAACTCACAGAATGAGCTGGCCCAGAACCTTGGCCGCACCTCGTCAAACCTTCGCTTTCAGGACTACAACGCGCAGCAGGATCGGCGCTTTCAGGGCCTACAGGCGGCGGGCGGATTCGCTGAAAACGAGCGCAACCGCCAGATGCAAGCGAGCCTCGGTCTGCCGGCCTTCAACGCGGGAACCTACGGGGACGCGGATCGCCTGAACGAGTCGGGCCAGACGCAGCAGGACTTGTGGCAGCAGTTGCTCAATAACGACTACGGCGACTTCATGGGTCAGCAGAATTGGGATCGTTCCCAGCTTGACGTTTTGGGGAACGCCCTGAACAGCGTCAACGGCGCGTACCAGACCGGCACGACTTCCTCGACGGGGGCTAACCCCAACTATCAATCCACCGGACAGCAGGCCGCAGGCTGGGCCGCTCTGGTCGCTTCGTTGTGGGGTGGCAAAGGTGGCTGATAACCGAATCACACTAACCCGTCCGACCTATGGCAAGGGTGGCGTCCCCGTTAAGCCCTATGAGGGCACCATTGGCGCCACTAAGCCGTCCCTGTTCACTGCGCTGCAGACTCAGCCGCCCACCAAGCCGCTTGCAGAAGCGCAGGGCATGGTCAAGCCGCCGTCGCCGCAGGGCTTCGCGCCGACTTACACGAACTACCGCGACCTATACAACCATCTCAACAACGGGCTGGCGACGGGGCAGGCTCCGCAATTCGGCTTCATGAATGGGTACAACGCTACCCAAGCAGGGTATTTGCCTTCCTTCGGTGTTCGTGGCGGCCAGGGACAGGCTCAGGTCGCGCCTAAGCCCGTGCAGGAACAGCAGGGCGCTAGCCCCTTCAATGGCTGGCAGGGCATGGGCCAGCGTGGCGGCGGCTTTGAGGGCGATTGCGTTGCCGTGGGCTCCTACCTGAGCAACGGCATGAAAGCCGAACAGCTCCCGGTGGGTGCGTTGTACGACTGCCACCACCCGCTAGAGGGCTTCCACAAGTCCACGTTGGAAGCGAAGGGTCAGGAAGTGCTGCAACCGTGCGTCCTGCTGACCACGGACGAAGGCGCGCAGCTCGTTTGCTCGATCACGACCCCGTTCAACTTCGTTGGCGCAGGCTCCGACCTCGCGGAAGGCGGCTATGCGCTCGCCCCCGACATGCTCGGCCATGATGTTTTCGTGCGCCGCGCTGATGGCGTGTTCACCGAGCGTGTGGTGGCCGTGGATCACGTGGGCGAACAGCTCGTTATCCCACTGTCCTTCGGTGGCCGCAGCTTCCCGGCAGGCGTCACCCCGGATGCGCTGATTTACTCGCACAACATCCAGAAGGCGCACAACGCCTCGGACACGATTGGCCGGATGCAGGGGTTGCTGGCCGGCTACAACTTCACGCCGGAATCCTCGATCTTCGGCAACTCGCACATGATCGGCGCGCAGAACCCCTACGCCCAAGATCCGAATAGCTACGGTGGTGGCGGGAGTGCAGGCGCGGGCGTTACGCCTAGCAGCGGGCAACAGCCCACCAACGGCCTGCAATATGACGCGCAGGGCAACATCATCGCGCCCACGGTTCCACTGCCGTCCAACATCATCCCGCAGCAGTACCAGGGCGGATTCTTCAGCGGCCTAGGCAATTGGGCGCGCAACAACGCGGGCAACATCGGGCGAGGCGTTGGCGGCTTGCTGCTTGGCCCCATCGGCGCACTTGGCGGCGGTTTCCTCGGCAATCAGATTGGAGGCAAGAAACCCTAATGGGCCTGCTCGATTTTATCGGTAAGAAATTCGCCACGGGCGAGGGCTTGACGGACGAGGATCGCCGCGCAGCCGCACGACAGGGCTTGCTGCAACTCGGGGCCACGCTGCTGTCTACGCCGTCCAATGGCTCGCAGGGGTTTGGTAAGGGGTTGTTGGCGGGCGTGCAGGGCGTTCAGGACGCTGGCGCAGGCGCGGTGAATGACCGCTACCGCAAACAGATCATGGATCGCACGACTGCGGGCGCTGAACGCAACACGGCAATCGAAGCCGCACAGATGGGGCTGATCGGCCCCGATGGTCAGCTTGATGAAGCGAAGTGGGTGCAGTACGCCAACCTTGACCCGCAGGGCGCAATGCAGCTTCGCAACGCCATGAGCAAGCCGCAGGGCCAAGCGCCGACGATCAAGGACTTTTACGAAGGCAGCGAGCTTGTCCAGAAACAGTGGGACGGCCAGCAGTGGGTTGATCCGACTTTCGGCGGTGGTCAGCCGCAAATGGCCCCGGTGCAGGGTGCGCCCGCTGGTATTGATCCCGCTGGCATTCGCAGCACATACCAAGACCTCGCCAGCCAGTTCCCCGGCACGCAGATCACTAGCCTGTTGCGTACCAAGCAACACAACGCGGAAGTGGGCGGCGTTCCCAATAGCCAGCACGTGCGCGGCACCGCTGGCGACTTCGTTGTACCCGACCAGGACAAGCCCGCATTCATCGCCAAGGCGAAAGCGCAGGGCTTTGAAGCGATTGACGAGGGCGACCATATTCACCTTGAGCTGCCTCCGGGTGGCGGTGTTAAGCCGTTCCCGAAAAGTGGTGGACTGGGGCGGGGGAATCGGTATAAGGCAGACACTCCCGGCGCAGCGGAAGGCGACAAGGCCGCGAATTGGGTGGTTCAGCAGGGCGCGGACGGACAGATTTACCGCGTCAACAAGCTGACTGGCGAAGCTGCTCCCGTCATGGCTGGCGGGCAGGGCGTTCGCGGCGGAAACGCGATTCGTACCGCTGAACAGGATCAGAAGCGGGACGCTGAAATTGCGGGGCTACAGGGCAGCTCGGACTCTATTGATACCACGCTCGGCACCCTGCAAACGCTGCTGGAATCTCCCGGCATGAAGGCTGGCGTCGGCTTCAGCTCGCTCTTTCCCTCCCTTCCGGGCGGCGATGCGGCGACATTCGACGCGCAGCTTGAAACCTTCAAGGCGCAGAACTTCATCCCGATGGTTTCCCAGCTCAAGGGCATGGGCGCGCTGTCTGACGCGGAAGGCAACAAACTGTTGGCTGCCGTTGGTGCGCTCAATCCGAAGATGGGCGAGAAGGCGTTTCAGGATTCGCTGCTGAACATTCAGGCGAATTTGAACCGCGCCAAGGAATCGTTGCAAAAGCGAACCGCTGACCTCTACCGAAACCGCGTGACGCCGGGGCAGAAAACGATCCCGATTTCTCCGACGCTCAAGAAAAAGGGCGCGAGTGAAATGTCCGATGAAGAACTGCTTAAGGCCTTGGGGGGCTGATGAACGACAAAATCGCCCTGCTGATTGAGGCTGAGAAGCGCGGGATTCTGCCGCCTGAAAAAGCGACCATGCTCGCAGAAGCGCGGAAACGCGGCCTAGTGACAGCCCCCGCCGCTGCGGCCCCGCCGCCTGTAGCCACTGACCCGTCGCAAGGAATGTCGGACTCCGATTTGCGTGTGGCTGGCTTCGGCAAGGCCATGCGCGACACCGGCTATGGATTGGTGCAGTCCGTCGCTGAAGGCGGGCTGGCGAAGAACGTAGCTGACGGCCTTGTCGGCTTGACCGGGCTGGAAGCGCCGAGTTCAGAAAACTTCATCTCCCGCTGGGCGAAAGGCAAGGCGGGAGAGAATGCCGAAATAGACAAGACGCTCACCGGGACGACTCCGGGCATGGTCGGCAACATCGGCGGCCATGTGGCAATGGCGGCGCTCCCTGGCGTTGGCGTTTCTCGCGTTGGTGCAGCCCCCGCAATCCTGCCGCGTGTTATCGCTGGCGCTGGCGAGGGTGCGGGGTATAGCGCAATCCAGCCCGTACAGGAAGGCGATAGCCGCCTGTTCAACGCCTCCACTGGCGGCCTGCTAGGTACTGTTGGCGCAGGCGCGAGCGGATTGCTCGGGAAGGCAGCGCAAGGCGGGCGCGGATTGCTTGATGACGGATCGCGGCGATTGCTCGCAGAGGCGGAACGTCTTGGCATCCCAATTTCCCCGTCACAGCTTTCCAAGAATCCGACTGTTCGCACCATCAGCGACCAGCTTGGCCGCCTGCCGTTCAGTGGTTCGCGCGGCCGCAATGAAGCCTCTAAAAAGGCGTTCAACCGCGAAGTGGCCAAGACGTTTGGCGAGAAAGCGGACGCGGTGAATAGTGACGTATATGCCGCCGCGAAGTCGCGCATTGGTGGGGAGTTCAACCGCCTGACGGAAAACTCCAAGCTCCCCGTGTCCCCGCAGTTGCTGGCATCGCTAAAGGGCGCTCAGGAAGAAGCCGAGAAGTTCGGCAGCACGGACGCGGGGCGCATTGTCGCTAACCGCATTCAGCAGCTACTCGGGAAGGCCGACGAAACCGGCAGCATCCCCGGCAGGGCTTATCAGGCGTTCGATTCCGAGCTTGGGCAGGCGCTGAAGGGCGGCGGGCAGGATGCCTTCTATCTCGGCGGCCTGCGCGATGTTGTGCGGAACGCGATGGGTGACGCCATTGCCCCCGCTGACCAAGCGGCATGGGCCACGGCCCGCAAACAGTACGGCAACCTCAAGACGGTGCGCGACCTTGTGAGCAAGGAGGCGGGCGACGGCATCAGCCCACAGGCGCTTGCATCCCGCGTCAATTCGACCGGCGCGGGCAAGGAGCGCATGGCGTCCGGAACGGCTGGCGAGCTTGGCGACTTGGCCGCTATCGGCCAGCGATTCTTCAAGGCGTCCCCGGACAGCGGGTCAGCGGATCGCGTCTTGGTCAACAGCCTGTTGGCTGGCGGCCTCTATGGCGGCACTCAAACCGGCCTGCTAGACCCGGAAACTGCGATGTGGACGGGTGGGCTGCTTGCTGGCAATCGCCTTGGCTTGGGTGCTGCGAACAACCGCACGGCGCGGGCCGTAGCCAGCAAGGCGACCAACGCGGCTGGCGATGCGGCGGCGCGGGCTGGCGTTGCGCTTCCGGCAACCGTCGAGATTCGCGGCTTGCTGGCAGCGATGGGCCTGCCTGTTGGGCTACCTGTCGAAGATGAAAAGGGCAAGAAAAATCGCGCCAAACATTCCAAGAAAAAGGAAAAGTGACGAGCCTGCCGGAGTGATCCGCTGCATCAGCTTCGTCTTTAGCTCGCTCACGGGCATGTAGCGCCACACAAGCCAGCCAAGACACCACGCAACGCCAAACAGCAGCGCCAGGATCACCGGCCCTAAAACCGGCTTCAGCAGTATTGCCGTCCACACCTGATCCATCCCGACCCCCAGCCCCTCAATCGAGGGGCTTTTTATTGGAACGTGTAAATGCCCATTCCCGTACGAATGTCCGACCTCTCGGCCACTGCCGCCAGCAACAGCCCGGCAGGCACCGATGCTATCGGCAACAGCCTTGATGACTACCTGCGGGCGACCCAATCCGTCATCCGGCTGGAACAGGCGCAGGCGGCAGGCACCCTTGCGTCAGCCTCCACTGTAGACCTATCTGGGGTCGCGGAAAAGCTAGTTCAAGTCACCGGCACGACCACGATTAACAACTTCGGCACGGTGTCCTCGGGTATCAGCAAGCTTGTCCGGTTCGCCGGAATCCTGACCATCACCAATTCCGCCGCCATCGTGACCCACACCGGGGGCAATATCACGACTGCCGCAGGGGATATTGCCGAAGTCATCTCGGACGGTGCCGGTAACTGGCGGGTGGTGTCCTACAGCCGCTGTATCGTATCGAGCGCCGCCGTTATCGCTGGCCTCGGCTACACCCCGGCCAACAAGGCGGGTGACGCCTTCGGCGGCAGTGTCACGGTGACGGGCAGTATCACCGCCTCCGGTAGCCTGTTCTGCGGGCAGAACGTCGAAGCCTCGGGCGCTACCCTTATCCTGGCCCCCACCGGCTCAGGCACGGTGCTATTCCGCCCCAGCGGCAGCGGCAGCGGCACGGGGCAGTGCAGCATTTCGTCTGCTGGCGCGCTGGTTGTTGCGGACGAGCTGACCTTCCAAGGCACCCAGCTCGCGGGCTATCGCGGCATCCCGCAGAACAGCCAATCAGGCAATTACACCTGCGTTCTGGCCGACTCGGGCAAGGAGATTTACCACCCCTCCGGTGCGGGTGCCGGCGACACGTTCACCATCCCCGCTAACAGCTCGGTGGCCTATCCCATCGGGACGGTGCTGACCTTCGGCAATGACGACTCCAATGCCCTTAGTATCGCCATCACCACGGACACCATGCGGCTTGCTGGGGTAGGCACCACTGGCACCCGGACGCTCGCTCAGTACGGCGTGGCGACGGCCCGGAAGGTCACGGCGACTGAGTGGCGGGTGTCGGGCGTGGGCCTGACCTGATGAGCGGCTGTCTCTCCCTCATGGTGGCGAACACCCAAGGCATCGGCGCGCAGCTCACTGACCAAAACGTCAGTTCCAGTGGCGGCCTCTCGCGGACGGCAGGCTATCGGCTCAACACCTCCGGCATTGTCGAGAGTCTTGTCCAGGCGGCCTACACGACCCTAGAGACGTGGCTGCTTCTTGGGGCGTCTAGCGCCTATGAGTGCCGGGCTACCCTGAACTCCGGGGCGCTCAGTTCCGGCACGACAGGCTCATGGCTGGCCCTGTCCTCTAGCCGGGAATGGACGTGCGTGGATAGCATCGTTGACGGCTCCCCCGCACAAGCCAACCTGACCATGGAAATCCGCAACGCCTCGACCCTCGTTGTGCAGGATTCGGCCACGATCACCCTGTACGCCGAGCGGAGCTAACCCGCCCCGATCCGGGGTGTGCTAGTTGTGCTAGTCGGGTGTCAGAAACGGGTCATTTCTGACCATTCCCGGCCCTGAAAACCCCTTGTTTTGCGGGGTCTGAGCCGCCCCTTGTTTTTAGGAGGGACGCGCTCTATCCGGCTGAGCTACGGGGACAAGCTATTTCGGGCGGGCGCTGTGCTTTTTTGTGCTTGCGGCTGTGGATAACTCCGCGTCCGCCCATGCCTCCATTCTACCAATGGCCTCCGCCCCAGCGGCAGGGGCGTGGTGCATGTACCGCTCCGTGACCAGCACGGACGAATGCCCCGCCAGCTTGCATATCTCGTGCGCTGGCACCCCGGCTTGGGCCAGATGGGTGCAGAACGTGTGCCGCAGCCAATGCAGTGTCCCCGGCAGCTTTGCCGCCCCGGCGTCTGCTGAGAACCAATCGCTGAGCGTGTCGTAATGCACCGACACCAGCCGATCCTTCCCCAGCCCCTTCAATGCAGCCTTAGCGCCATTGGAGAGCGGCACGCTTCGCCACTTCCCTGATTTCGTCCTACCTTCCGCCGTGCTTTCGATGTAGAACAGGCCGCGCCGTACGTCGCCTGTGGTCGCCTTGGCGATTTCCCCGCGCCGTGCGCCAGTCTCGGCCATAAAACGCCACAGAGGGCCGCGTGGGAGCTTGTAGAGGGCCTCTAGCTGCTTCGGGGCGTACCAGGGTGGCGCTCGGCTCGTCACGAACTGCGGAAGCTCCACGCGGGCCATAGGATTGACCCGGATTCGGCCCAGCCTGACCGCCCGAGCGAAGGCCGCTTTCGCCATGCGGATCACCTTGTGGCGGCTGGATGCCCCAAGGGGTAGGGAGGCGATACCGGCCTCGACCTTGCCCGGATCAAGCCCCTCGGCGGGGTAGGGGTCAAACAGCGCCCGGAAGTGCCGCAGGATGCTCTGCATCCCCTTCCAGCTATCGGGCCGCTCAGTCTCGGCCCATTTGATGTAGTCGCTGACCACTTGGGCCACGGTGTAGCCCGTGCGGGGGATGATTACCCCCGCTAGCTCGGCTTCTTTCTCGGCGCGTACGGCCTCAGCCTCTTTTCGGTCAGATTTCCCGGTAGTGCGCCGGAATTGCTCGCCGTCCTTGTGCCAGTTGAGGTAATAGACGCCACCGCGCTTGTAGAGGGTTGCCACGGCTGCGACCTAATCAGGCTGTCCAAGTCGTCAGGATGATAAACCTTTCGGCCCCCGGCGTTCTTGGCGAGGCATTGCCCCCATCGGCGGAAGGCGCGATAGGACAGGCCACAATGCTCGGCGGCCTCTTTCTCGGTCAGCCACTTATGCTGGCCCATCGCCACCCCGCATCGCCTCGTCTATGGCGGCGTCTAGGTCGCTGCCGAATAGCAGGATGCCCGAGTACCTGTGCTGGGTGACGAGCTTCCATTGCAGGATGGTCGGGTATCCGGCCTCGTCCGGTGGCCCAACGTCACGAAGGAACCGATACCTCTCAGCATCCGCCCGCAGCCCCTCGACCACGGCCAGGTGGGCGGCGTGGGTGACGTATTCACCAAATGGCGACTCAGGCATGTGCATAGCGCCCGCGTAGCTGTACCGCTTAACCTCGCCGGTCATGGCCCATCTCCCAGCGGGATGATGTCGCTCACTTGCCCGAGAAGAACGGCGGTTTCTTTCAGGTCTTGCAGCATGTAGCTGGCGTGTTCGGCGCTTAGCGCGTAAATCTCAAACCCGAACTTCCCGTCCGGCGTCGTGTACTCGCAAGTGAATTGATGCCAGTCCCGACCATTCACGCGAGCTGGCTTTACGGCGGTCATGGCTTGCCTCCGTTGCTGGCGCAGAACGCCGTGGCCTTTCTCTTGTGCACGATGATCTGGTCGTCAGTCCACTTGACCGCAGCGGCGATGCAAGCGACTTCCGTCTTGAAGCCGGGGACGGAGACCACCGTGGGGACGCCGCCAGAGTGGCCGGCCTGTAGCGTCAGAATCAGAATCCACTCTTTCACTTCCCACCCCCAATCGCGGCAGTGAGGGCGGCGCGCATCTTTCTGCGCTGCCGTTTGCTGCGTTCGCACTGCAAGCATGTCCTGGCGCGACCGTTTCGAGACTTGTATAGCCTAGTGTTTTCGGGCGTGTATTCATGCGCTAGGGCAGTGCGTCTTTTTCATCTCGTGGTGCCTCCCCTTGGAAACGCAGTCTCGGGTATTCTCGATGGGCGCGCCCAAGAACAAATGCTCGGGGTTCACGCAGCTAGGCGTATCGCACTTATGACAGACGAGCATCCCCTCGGGGATTGGCCCCTTGAAGGCGGCGTAGGAAGCGCGGTGCGCGGCTTGAGTAGTCCCCTTGAAAGAGAGTCGCCCGTAGTCTCTCGGTGGCGGCTCCTTGGTGGTAAGGAATAGCCAGCAGCCAGCCTCCGGCACTGGAATGCTCCGTTCTTCGATAAGCCGCTGGATGACAAGGCTACCCACCGGCCTTCTCCGGCGGCGAGGGGAGTTCAATCTCTTGCCAGTGCGTCGGGTGTTTCAGGTCACGGGTAATACCCCCGGCCCAATACTTCCCGTTGGCGTTGTAGTGCAGGCGCATCACCGAGCCGGAGGCCAGTGCAGCCCAATAGTCGCCATGCACTTCCGGCAACCGATCCTCGACACTGATCCACCCCATCGCCTGCTTCGGAGCGGCTGAGAGCATGGCGGCGTAGATTGCCCTGACCATGCCGAATGTCGGGTCAATATCCTTTGCTTCCTTGTGCGAGCGAGCGGCGGCGACCCCTGCGTCCATCATTGACCCTCGCCCCATCGTCGGCTCCCTCGGCACCCCCACAACCTCCCCTGACGCGGGCGGGGTGGTGAGGAGCTGGCGGACGTAGCAGTGGACGGCTTCGTTGTATCGGCATTCCTCGACTGTTGCCGTGCCGAAGTGTCCAGCCTCTAAGCTGGCCGTGACCTTTCGTCCCAACTCCCGCAACTGTTCCAGCGTAACTTCACTATTCATGGCGACTCCTGGGCGGTGAACGGCTTGTATTGACTGGTGTCGAACTGCATCCACTGCTTGATGCGAGCCGCCTTGTAGTAGGTGTGATCGGCAGTCGTGAAGTCATAGGTCCATTCCTCGGGGAGTGAGCGAAGGACTACGTGATCCCCGTCGTCTAGCTTGGCGATGAACCATTCCTCACCCCAAAACGAGCGCGGCGATCCCTGATGCCATACGAAGTAACCATCCTTAGCATCCCCCGCCGCCGTCGCGGATAGCGAGGCGAGCAGGGCGGGGCCGTGGGTGCGGACAAGCATCCGGCAGCCAAGCATCAAGTCGGCGTAGTCAACGCCCTGGGGATTGCTGGCCTCCAATTCGATCAGGCGCTCCAGCGCCTCCCTCACATTATTAGCGGCGGTCATGGATTGTCTCCGTATGTGCGGGCGATTAGCTGGCGGATGATGTTCCAATCAGTCAAGCTCATGGTCACTAGGAACGGTTTTTGTAGCTCGCAATAATCATCCATGCGCATAAGCACAACGCGCTCTGGACGGTCAAGCAGGCTGGCGAGTTCGTCGGCACATTGCTGCTGGGCGTCCGAGTGGCCACGGCCATAGCCGTATTCGTCGCCGCACAGCTCGGCGGACCTTTTCCACTCGGCCACAAGCCCCATCGCGCTTGCGGGTGGCGGCGGGGGGTTAGTCATGGTCATGCGAACATCCTCGATTGTCG
>OFRO01000390.1_pt1 | contig 16228 bp, 18 predicted proteins | sample 1543091 | NCBI WGS metagenome assembly OFRO01 (sample SAMN07774217, study PRJEB24372) | wastewater metagenome | isolation source: Exp Tend NO 10WW | collected 2016-02
TCCCAAATAATCACAGCCGCAAAATTAACAACCTAGGTCGATGAACAATCAAAAAATAATATATAAGAATGTTTATGACCTTATCCCTTACGCCAGGAATAGTCGCACTCATAGCGATGATCAGGTATTACAGATAGCCGCAAGCATTAAAGAGTTCGGGTTTACAAATCCTGTCTTGATAGACGGCGAGAATGGGATTATCGCCGGTCACGGTAGGGTTCTTGCCGCTATGAAATTGAGTATTGATGAAGTGCCGTGTGTTGAATTGTCCGGCATGACCGATACTCAGAAGCGTGCTTATATTATTGCTGACAATAAATTGGCTTTAAATGCTGGATGGGATTATGATCTTCTTGCTATTGAGTTTAAAGAACTAGACGAGTCTGGTTTTGATGTTGGGTTGACTGGATTCTCTGATGATGAAATAGCGGATCTGCTTCCGCAAGAAATACCTGCAGGATTAACTGACGAAGATGCAGTTCCTGAATTAACAGAAGATCCAGTAACCAAACAAGGTGATATTTGGATACTTGGGAAGCATCGGGTTATGTGTGGAGATTCTACCAGTATTGATTCTGTTGAGACTCTTATGGATGGTGGGTTAGCTGATCAGTTGATTACTGACCCTCCTTATAATGTTTCTTATGTTGGTAAGACTAAAGAAGCCATGACCATCAAAAACGACTGCATGACAGACGAGCAGTTTAGGCAATTCTTGAGAGATGCGTTTGTTACTGCTGATGCCGTGATGAAGCAAGGGGCTGTGTTTTACATATGGCACTCAGATTTAGAAGGTTATAACTTTCGTGGCGCAGCCAAGGATTCAGGGTGGACAGTACGTCAGTGTCTGATCTGGAAAAAGCAATCCATGGTAATGGGTCGGCAGGATTATCACTGGAAGCACGAGTCGTGCTTGTATGGCTGGAAAGATGGCGCTGGACACCTATGGGCGACAGATAGAAAGCAAACTACCGTTCTTGAGTTTGACAGACCTTCGCGCAGTACGCTTCACCCGACTATGAAGCCTGTGGAGTTGATTGAATATCAAGTTTTGAACAATACCAAGGGATCTGACGTTGTTCTCGACATATTTGGTGGCAGCGGATCAACGCTAATCGCGTGCGAAAAAACAGGAAGAGAATCTCGCCTGATGGAGATAGATCCTAAATATGTCGATGTAATTGTAAAGCGCTGGCAGGAATTTACTGGACTTGATGCAATCCACAAGCATTCAGGCGGAACGTTTAATAGTATGCAATAAAATGACAGCAGGAAGAAAACCAAAACCAACAGCGTTAAAAATAATAAGTGGTAACGCAGGGAAAAGAAAGCTTCCTGAGTTTGAGCCAAAGTTCGATATTTCTCAGCCGACACCTCCATCATTTTTAAATGATGATGCAAAAGTTGAGTGGGGGAGAATGTCCGGTCTTTTGTATGGTGCAGGTGTAATGACCGAGGCTGACCGAGCTGTATTTGCTGCTTACTGTCAAGCATATGGTGTGTGGGCGCAGGCAGAAAGAGAGATAGCTAAACTCCAAGAAACAAGTGTTCTGAATGGCTTAATACTGAAAACCAAAGACGGTAATTATATTCAGCAGCCGATGCTAGGTATTGCTAACAAAGCGCGCGCAGACATGGTTAAGTATGCGGTTGAGTTCGGGATGACAGCATCATCAAGATCAAGAATAGAAACTAATGGATCAAGTAAAAAAACAAACCCATTTGCGCAATTCGACGACTGAAAGAGATTATGTACAGATAGCAATCGATTATGCTACAGAAGCAGTTAATGATAAAAAACGATTAAAGTTTGGGAAATGGATAAGACTTTCTGCAAAAAGATTTATAAGTGATTTAAAGAAAGCAAAGAAAAAAGGTAACTCTTATTATTTTGATGAAATGCACGCAGCAAAAGCGTGCGCGTTTATTGAGCAATTGCCTCATGTCGAGGGGCAGTGGGATACTGTAAACGTAGTATTGCATCCTTCGCACGTTCTTTTTGTTGTTCAGTTATTTGGATTCCGAAATAAAGACGGAACGCGAAGATTTACGACGGCTTTATTTGCTGTTGCTAGGAAGAACGCAAAAAGCTTTTTATGCTCTGCGATTTTGTTGTACTGTTTCTGCTGCGAAAAAGAGAACGGTCCGCAGGTTGTGAGTGCTGCAACAACTGGTCAGCAAGCAAGAATAATTTTTAATGTTGCAAAAAGAATCGTTGAGAAATTAGCGAGTCTGAGACAGCATTACATGCTTGAGTCGTTTTCTAATGCGATTTCAAGATATGAGGTCGGTGGAGTATTTAAGCCGATTAACGCCAAGGCAAGCACGCAAGACGGGTTAAATCCTTCGCACGTTGGGATTGATGAAATACATGCTCATAAAACACACGACCTGCTTAATGTGCTTAAATCAGCAGCAGGAGCAAGACGAAACCCTTTGTTTCTTTATACAACGACAGAGGGATATGAATCTCCTGGACCTTGGGGTGAAATAAGGCATTTTTCAAAACAGTTATTAAGTGGCGTTATTGAAGCAGATCACTTTCTTGTTTTGTATTTTGCTCTCGATGATGATGACAAGGAAAACGGAATAATTGGTGACGATGACTTCGATGAGTCAAAGTGGATAAAAGCCAATCCATTAATGGAAGTTAATCCTCTGCTGATCAAAGAAATTCGCAAGGAAGCAATAGAGGCGAAGCAGATGCCCGGAAGGCACGCTGAGTTCAAGATTAAACGGTTAAATAGGCCATCATCTGGAGTTGGCGGATGGATAAACCTTGTTAAATGGAAGGCGTGCAGCGGTTTTGTTGATCTGGATTGGTTAAAGCAATACCCTTGCTACGGCGGTTTAGATCTTGCAAGTACGAGGGATTTAACATCATTCCGATTAACTTGGGAGATTGATGGCTTTTATTATACGCACGGGTGGCGTTTTGTGCCTGAAGCCGCAGTAAAAGACAGAACTACACGTGGACTTGTGCCATATCAAGCATGGATTCAATCAGGACATTTGATCGAGGCAGGTGTGGAAGTTGTTGATTACGATGTCGTTGAAGAATGCATCACGAATGCTTATGAAAATTTCAATGTTCAAATGATTAATTACGACCAATGGAATGCTGCTCAGCTTGCAAAGAAATTAATTGATAAAGATATACCGATGCAAGAGTTTATACAGGGCACAAAAAGTTATCACCCTGCTATGAAGGCATTGGAAGAGCATTACATAAGCGGGAAATTGTCGCATGGCAACGACCCTATTTTAAATTGGTGCGCATCAAATCTAATTGCCAGAACAGATCAAAATATGAATACAGCGCCAGACAAGAAAAAATCAGCGGATAAAATAGACGATATGGCTTCGTTTTTAATGTCAATAGGTGCTTTGATTGATGGTGACGGATTAGAAAAATCATTTTGGGAAGCAGCTTGAAATCAATTTTTCCAGATATTCTTATAATTTCAGGAACTGGGTCTATTTCCTACGGATTTTATTTGATTAACGAACCTTTGGGTTTTATATCTGCAGGGGTACTTACGCTAGTTATAGGAATATTTGCTGCTAGGAAAAATGGGTAATGGGTTTTTTCTCGGATGCTTTTGCTAGTAAATCAGTTACTAGTACGCTGGATTTATTCAGAGAGGTTTATGGTGGAAAAAAATCAAGCAGCGGAAGAACTGTTAATGTTAATACGGCTATTGATGTTTCCACTGTTTTTGCTTGTTGTCGTGTTGTTGGCGAGGGGCTAGCACAAGTACCTTTTAAGTTAATGCAGGAATCACCTGACGGAAAAACCAGGCTTCCTGCGAAAAAGCACAGTTTATATAAAAAGCTTGCACTTAAGCCAAATCGCTGGCAGACAAGCTTTGAGTACAGGGAAATGCTTGTATGGCATGTTCTTTTGTGCGGCAATCATTATAGTTTTATCAATAGAATTGGCAACAAGATCGTAGAGCTATACCCTTTTGAGCCGAATAGGGTTCAGGTCAAGTTCGAGTCTGGTGTGCTTAGTTATAAAGTAACGACCGAAGAAGGTAGGACGCAGGATTTCCCAGCTAGTGCTATCTGGCATGTTCGAGGCCCCTCTCTTAATGGCTGGTATGGGTTAGAAGCTGTTAAGCACGCTAGGGAAGCGATAGGCTTATCGATGACGCTTGAAGAAACCGCAGGAAGCATGACCAGTAAAGGTGTTAATACGTCAGGCGTTTATTCTGTTGAAGGAACATTAAGTCCAGAACAGTATAAAGGACTTGCTAAATGGATCGAGGAAAACGTTTCTGGGTCTGCTAATGCAGGAAAACCATTAATATTAGATCGCGCTGCTAAGTGGATATCTACACAAATGAGCGGTGTTGATGCTCAGTCATTAGAGAACAGACGTTTTCAAATTGAAGAAATATGCAGATTCGCTCGAGTAATGCCAATTATGGTTGGTTATTCAGACAAAGCTACGACGTATGCAAGTGCTGAGCAAATGTTTTTAGCTCATTTGGTGCACACGATGGCACCTTGGTACGAAAGAATTGAACAGTCAGCAAATGTCAATCTTTTGACTGAAAAAGAGCAAAATGAAGGCTATTACACGAATTTTGTAGAAGAAGGCATGCTTCGCGGTGCTGCTGTTGATACTAAAGACGTGATTTTGGGATATGTTAACGGTGGAATTCTTACGCCGAACGAGGGAAGATCCCTATTAGACGAAAATCCAGATCCAGATCCAGCTTCAGATAAGCTACGAATTCCTGCCAATATTGTGGGATCATTACCCACAGGAGATATTAATGAACAATCTCAAGTCACTATCACAAACTGAAAACGAATTACGTGTAGGAAACTACATAATTTTATTCGGTGGGAGGGATCTAAGTGGCGAGTTTTTCACTAAAAACACTGAAATAAAGAGTGCTTACACAGATTTAGGGCTTCTTTATGTAGATTTTGAGCACGGATTTGACGAGGATGACACAGGAAACGATGAAAACAACGTTTTGGGTGTTGTTGATTGGAAAACAGCCAAAATTGACGATAAAGGCGTGTTTGTTGAGCGAGTTTTGAGCAGAAGATCAGAATATGTTCAGTTTCTCGAAGAATTGATCAATGCGGGTGTGATTGGCACATCAAGCCAGGCAGTTTCAGGAAAAGCGGTTAAAAAGAGCGACGGCGAAATAATAGAATGGCCGTTAATGCGTGACTCGCTGACTGTTACCCCGATGGAACCAAGAATGATCGGCGAGAACATATTGACTGCTGCAAAATCTCTTGTGGAAATATTTCCAACAAGCAAATCGTTACGCGAATTAACTGGATTAAAGTCACAAGATTCTCAAAAAAATATTGAATTAATAACAGATTTAAAGAGTGCTGAACGTTATCTGAGAGATTCAGGTTTATCGAGAAGCGCAGCCGTGGCATTTATGGCCAAGGTGAAAAACCTCCCAACACAGAGTGATTCTGACGCGGGAATGCAGCAACTTGTCGAAGCATTAAGAAGCAGAGACAAGATACTGGCATAAGCCAAAGCAGAAACTACACCAAACCAGCCTAGAGCTGGTTTTTTTTCGTCCACAAAACGCAGTGATGCGCGGAGAAGGCAATGACCGATTTAGCTGAAGTAAAAAGTATTATTGAAAAGCAAGGGCAGGCATGGGAAGAATTCAAGAAAACTAACAATGATTTGATCTCTGCCAAGGCAGAAGGGAAAGCAGTTGCTGATTTGGAATTGAAGCTCTCAAAAATCAGCGATGAAATGGACAAATACTCTGATGACCGTAAATCTATTGAAGATTTCATGGCAAAGATGACCGCACCAGGAAGCCATTCCAAAGAAGATCAAGATTTGTCAGAAGAAACGAAAAGCTTCAATCTGACCATGAGAGCGGAATACCAGGGAAAAGGAAAAGCTGCTCCTTCGGATTTCGATGTTCAAGGCTACAAGCATTATAAATCAGCGTTTTTCAAATTAATGTCTGGTACCACGCTTGATTCTTTGAGTTCAGATGAACGAAAAGCAATGAGTGCTGGTTCTGATCCTGATGGTGGGTATTTGTTACCACAATCAACGGTTGGACGTGTTGTATCAAAAGTATACGAACAGTCAACAATGCGCCGCATTGCTAATGTGCAAACCATCAGCACTGAGAAAATCGAAGGCTTGGTTGATAACGACGAAGCTTCAGCAGGTTGGGTTTCTGAACTAGGTACTCGCAGTGACAGCGCAACACCAACGTTAGGAAAATGGGAAATTGACTCTCATGAAATGTATGCAATGCCAAAAATCAGCCAAAAACTGATTGATGACGCGGCAACTGACGTTGAGGCATGGTTGGCTGCTAAGGTTGCTGATAAATTTGCACGAGTTGAGGGTACTGCATTCACCACAGGCGACGGCGTAGGAAAACCGCGTGGATTGTTTAGTTATACAACCGCTGCGACTTCTGACGATTCGCGCGCATGGGGTGTATTTGAACATGTTAAAACAGGCACCAATGGTGATTTTAACAGCACAACAAAAGCTGACCCTTTGTTTGATTTGATTGGTGCATTTAAAGACCAGTACCTGCAAGGCGCTTCATGGTTAATGCGCAGAGAAGTTCGTACAAAACTACGTAAATTGCGCGGCGCTACCAGTGATCTGTATTTATGGGAACCAAGCTTGCAAATGGGTCAACCTGACCGTTTAAATGGTTATCCAGTAAACATTGATCAATATGTTCCTGCATTAGCTACGGATTCATTATCATTGGCATTCGGCGATTTTCGTGAAGCATTTACGATTGTTGATCGTATTGGAATTCGTACTTTACGCGATCCATATACGGCCAAGCCATATATTGTGTTCTATTCAACAAAGAGAACTGGAAGCGGTGCTGTCAATTTTGAGGCAATAAAATTTTTGAAATTTTCAGCGTAAAAGTATCATTTTGATGTATCATTGCTTATGTAATTTGCATAGGTGATGATAAGTGGATACATGTGTAATTGAATGTTGCGGTAGGGGTGTTAAGGCTAGAGGGTTGTGTGATAAACATTATCTGAAAGCCAGAAGGTCTGGTGAACATCATCTTTTTAGTGGCCCTGGGCGCGGCAGATATGCACCTGAAACTTCAAGGACTTGCGGTGGTGTCTCAGAATGCGGCAAGAGGGAATTAACTAGAGGTTTATGTAATTCCTGCTATCAGGTAAGGATTAAAGACGGCACTCTTCCAGTGATTCAGTTTTCTAATGCTGGCGCAATTTGCAGAATAGATGGATGCACAAATAACGCAAATACTCTTGGTCTTTGTAGGTCGCATTACTGGAGACACAAAAAGTACGGTGATCCTATTGGAACACCGGAACCAAAGGTAAAAAAAACTGGCAATCCATGCACGACTAGAGACTGCTTTGGATTAAGCGTAGCTCTTGGGATGTGTAGAAATTGTTATCAACATTTCAAGCGTTACGGTGATGCAAAAAAACGGAGCGCATGGTTTAACAAGAGGAATGAGAAGATATTTGATAGCAAAGGCTATGTGCTGGTTTATGTTGCTGGTCATAAAAATGCAACAAGAAGCGGTAGAGTTCAAGAGCATAGATATGTTATGTCCCAATTTTTGGGAAGGCCTATTCGTAAAAACGAAAATATCCATCACAAGAATGGTAACAGATCAGACAACCGCTTAGAAAACCTTGAGTTATGGGTAACATCACAGCCTTCGGGACAAAGACCATTAGATTTAATAAAATGGGCTAGGTCTATCCTTGAAACTTACGAAACAGACGAAAGTAAACTGAAAGAACTGGAATATCGCAACCAGTAAGCAACATTAACCAAACTAACCCGCTTCGGCGGGTTTTTTCATTACTAATTCGAGGATTTTAAAATGCAAAATTTAGGAAAAGCAATCAAAGTAACGGTTGTTGAAGCTGCTGCTGCTGCTGCTCAGACTGAGCTTGTATCTGATGTATTAGATATGCAAGGTTGGGATGGCGTGATGTTCATAGCGATGCTGGGTGACGTTACAACAGGTTCAGTTTTGACGCTTACGGCAAAAGGCAACTCTGCTAATAGCGTTTCTTCACCTACTCCAGTGTCACAAGCTGCAGCAACGTTTACCGCTGGCGCTACCGATGCCGATAGCAAGATTCTCATGGTGGACGTTGTTAACCCTATGCTTCGTTATATGTTCGCAAGTCTAACTCGTACGACTGCCGATGCAATTGTGGGTGGTGTAATAGCAATTCAGTACCATGCTGACTTGAAACCAACATCGCAGCACGCTTCAGTTATCGCAAGTTCAATAGCTCAAGGCGTTCTGTCGTGAGATTGGTAACCACTGAAGTCCTTCGGGACTTCAACCTAAACGGGGTAAAGTATTATCCTGGGAATAAAATTACCGCTGATGAATCAGTAATAATTTCTCTCGGTACCGCTGTTGATTACTCCGCCAGGTACAACGTTAGTTATATTGATGCTGTTGGGGACGGCGTTTCTAATGATTCTGCCGCTCTCCAATTGGCGTCTAATTATGCTGGCATTGGTGGAAGCGTGGTTCTTACTCCAGGCAAAACTTATTTAATTGACAGAAAAATATCGCTTCTGGCAAAACAAAAATTAATTGGTTATGGCGCGAAGATTAAGCGGCGTAATCAGATTGTAACTACATCAAGCGCAACTGTTACGAATGGTTCTACATCTGTTGTGGTTGCTGACGTTACAGGTTTTGAGGTTGGGCAGACAATAGGATTGTATGTAGACGCTACGCATTACACTACTTCAAATTCAAAAATCGCGTCGATTGACACAGCAACAAACACAATAAGTGTAATGAATTCAGCTTTTGCGTTAGCTGGTGGTTTAAGTTGCGTTAATCCTTACGTGTTTTTATCGTTTGATGCAATTTACACCGCTGAAGGTTGCGAAATTCTTGGCTTGACAATCGATGGAAATAAATCTAACTGGTCATACTACCGTTGGGAAATAACAACAGACATTAAAGCGGTTGGCAGTAACAATACTATTCGAGACGCTATTATTGATAGCTCGCCAGGTGAAGCAATCCAAGAAACTGGATTAGGTAACTATGCAAGCACCGCTAATGTGTTTGATGCTAATACTATTACAAACACAAATGGTAACGGCATCCATTTATCTGGTAGCCAAGGAACTCGAATAACAGATTCGACTATATACAACACAAATCTGCAAGGGGCTACGTTAGGACATAACGGCGGCTGTATAACAGTAAGTAATGGCGCGCGGGACTATATAGTCTCTGGTTGCCGATTAGAGTTAGGCCGCACTGGCGTTGGTGAAATAGACAGCGCTGATAATTCACGTTTAAGAATTGTAAACAATGACATTTTAAACATGTCAACGTATATGATTGAGTGTCGTGGTTTCAATCAAAGTATTTCTGATATATCTATAGTTGGCAATCGTTTTTATAACGATACCGCTCCAGCGGCGGCGGATTTAATACCTATCGACATTTCTGACACTGGATCTGGCACAGCATCACGTATAAGTGTAAGCAATAACCAATTCTTCAATGCTAGTATAAATCTAACTAAAGTCTCGAATGCTTCAGTAATTGGTAATGTTATGGACATGACGTATCAGGCTGCTGACACTTACCACAACTCGATTGAAATAACGACTGGTACGGATGTTGTTATAGCTGGCAATACGACAAAATACGGAAACACCGCTATTTCAATGAACGGAAATCTAACAAACGTTAACGTATTCGGAAATGTGATTTCTAAACCTTATTACTATGGAATTTTTGGGATAGGCTCAACCAATAGAAATCTGTCGTTTATTGGCAACAGTATTGATATGGATACCAACGTCAACGCTTCGGCTCAGGCGATGACGGTCGGTGCTAATTCTGTAACTCGCAACAATAACGTAACTATTACCGCAGGACATAGTTGCATACGTGTAAACGGTGTCGCGAACGCTGTTGTACAAAACAATACCGCACGTAGTTATGCTGCTAACAAAACCATTCGCGTCGAAACTGGATCGACTGGGTACGTTGTAACAGACAACCAGGTAACTCACTCTATTCTTGACACGCCTGCAGTTGGTGTAAGAGTAGCTAATAACGACGTTATTGTTTAAATGAGAGAAGTTGTTGTCACGCATCCAGCTATTGAGCCGGTAAGCATATCTGATGTTATGGCCTATTGTCGTATAGATGAATCCAATCAGGAACCAGCTCCATCGCCTCCAAGTGTAGCGCTTGGCTCTGGATCTGGAAATGTAGACAACGGAGTGCATCGGTACGCCATAACGTTTGTAACTGCTGAAGGTGAGACTCAAGCCGGTGGCGTTTCCGCTCCAATTACTATTGCCGACAAAACGACCACTGGGAAGGTATCGCTCACAGGAATTCAGGTTGGTGGATTAAACGTTACAGGTCGCAAAATTTATAGAACTGTTGCGAATGGATCGGCTTACATGTTTCTTGCAACAATTGCAGATAATGCGACAACAATTTTCACTGATAATGTCGCAGATTCTTCTCTAGGTGCGCAAGCTCCAGTGATTAACACAACTGTTGATCGTTTGTTAACGATTCTTATTGGTTCAGCAAGATTTACAGCGGAAAATTTACTGAAAAGATATCTTATAACTCAGACTGTTGATGTTTATCTTGATGGTTTTTCAAATGATATTGTTTTGCCAAGATATCAATCGATAACATCAGTCGCATATACAAATTCAAGCGGAAATACGATTACGTTATCGACTGATTATTATTCTGTCGATGCAAGCAATGGCGGACAATTAATATTGAATAACGGTTATCAATGGCCGGAAACTTTGGATCAAGAAAACTCTGTAAAAATAAGATTGGTGGTTGGTTACGGAAGTAATCAATCTGACATTCCAGAATGCATCAGGCATTGGATGTTGATGAGAATCAAGCATGCGTACGATCAGCGTGATGCGGTTAGCATTACGAATATAGTTGAATTTCCTTACTCTTACGTTGATGGATTGCTAGATTCCGAGCGTGTTTGGGGACGATAATGACAACAAGATTCGATATTAAAGGAATTTGGCAAGGCGAGACTGTTGCGATTCTAGGCGCAGGGCCTGACATGACAGCGGATCTAGCAGAGAAAGCCAAGAAATATAAAACTATTGCTGTTAATCGAGCAATAAAGTTCGCTTCAAATGCTGACATGTTTGTAGCTTTAGACCCGCATCATCCTTTTTGGGATTCAGCCAAAGACTTTAAAGGGATAAAGATTTGCGGTATTGAATGTGATTATGATGCTTACTATGTCGGCATGATGTATGAAAAAGTTGAAATCACGTCAGGGCATGTAGTTGAAATCAGAAACAACGCCCTTGCAGCAATAAGAATTGCTTATTTGGCCGGTGCTAAGAGAATCATACTACTTGGGTTTGACTGTGCGAGATATGAAGAATTGCACCGTGAAACGGGGTTTTATGGGTTAACACAGGGCTTAAGACAAATAATCGAAGAACTAAGATCTAATGGAATAGAAGTTGATCAGATCGATTCTAAAAATCAAAAGCCCGGCACTAGACCACCTCGCAGAGGCGAGTTAGTTGATCGCGCCACGTTTCCTCAGGTGAAAAAGCAGAAGGATAAAGGTGTATAATGAACGAAGCCACACAACGTTTCAGCGTTGCGCGGCTTCTAATCACGACCTAACTCTTGGAGGAGTTGCGGCAATGACTAATCGAATTATAGCAGGTGAAGAAAAGTTCTACGTGTACGTTCACAGACGCATAACTAACGGAGAACCGTTTTATGTAGGTAAAGGGCATGGTCGCAGATCTAGCACACGTAGTGGCAGAAACGATTACTGGAAAAACATTGTTGCCAAAGATGGCGGACTCGATGTGGCAATTATTGCCAAGAATATTGATGAAGAGCTATCTTTTCTTGTTGAGATGGAATTAATTGATTTGTTTCGCAGGCGTGGGTATATGTTGTCTAACCTCACAGATGGCGGGGAAGGATCAAGCGGTTATCTGGCATCTATAGAAACACGAGCGAAGCAATCCGCGGCGAGACTTGGGAGAAAGATGTCAACAGAGACCAAGGAAAAGTTTTGCCGCTCTATAAAGGGTCGCGTGTCAAACAATAAAGGCAAAACATTCTCAGCCGAATGGAGGCAGAAAATAGCGATAGCAAATACCGGGAAGACGCATTCTCCAGAAACTCGCGCCAAATTATCAGAATCCCATAAAGGAAAGACTGCATGGAATAAGGGGAAAAAACATAGCGCAGAGTCTCGATTGAAGATGTCTTTAGCTCACGAGGGTAAACCGACCGGACGAAAAGGTATAGCTAGACCGATTGAGGTGCGAGAAAAGATAGCTGCAACTTTGCGCGGAAGAACGCTAACGGCAGAGCACGCAGAGAATATATCGCGTGGACTGAAAGAGCGTAAAAAATGAATGTTGATTTAAATCGCAGGTGCAGAATTGAGCGGCCAATCAACACAAAAGATTCTGTTTACGGATCAACAATAACAACGTGGGAACTGAAAGGCGTTTATTGGTGCAACGTTCAAGACGTTCTGCCAAGTAAATCTGAATCCATCAAAAATGGCTTAGCTGTAGGATCAAAACAGGCAAGATTGCGGCTTAGATATCGTAAAGATTTAGATTCATCTATGCGAGTTATTATCGATGGTATCACTTATCAATTTATTTCAGATTTTGCTGAGCTAGGTAAACAGCAACATTTGGAAGTAATGATCGAGAAATATACATCGTGATCGATATCAAAGTAAAAGGCCTTTCTGAATTACAGAAAGTTTTAGATACTTTGCCTGAAAAAATAGAGAGAAATATTTTAAGAGGCGCTCTAAATGCAGGCGCTAAACCATTACTTAATGCTGCAAAACAGAATTGTCCGACGGGCGAGCCAAGTGATTATGGAAAGCAGCAATATAAATTATATAACGGCGCTCTGAGAGACAGCATCAGAATTTCTGGAAGGTTTGACGCAAGGCGCGGGGCTGTAATATCCAGGATTGTTGCAGGCGGTAAATCTAGAAAGACTGGAGCAGATGTATTTTATGCGCACATGATCGAGTTTGGAACAAAACCGCACAGCCTGACAAAAGGCGGCAAAGGTGAAAAAAATCACCCTGGAACAAGCCCAAAGCCATTCATGAGGCCAGCTCTTGATTCTGAATCATTTAATTCTGTTATAGAAACGGGCGAATACATTAAAAAGAGATTACTTACAAAGCACGGAATTGACACTTCTGACATTAATCTTGGCGTAGATCTGGAATGAGCGGCGTAGCAATAATCAGGTCGATACTAGCAAATAACGGAAATCTAGTTTCTGCTGTAACGAGCGACAAAATAATCGCAGGCGTTGCGCCGATTAATACTTCGTTGCCTGCTGTGACCGTTACGCAAATCAGCGGGATTGAGTACCAGCTTATAAAACAAGTGGGCGTTCAGTTAGTTTCCGATCGAGTTCAGGTGACCGTATTGGCTAACAGCTATGTCCAGCAAAAACAATTACTGGAATTTGTTAGATCTGCGGTCTCATCTACTCGCGGAACAATTAATGGGTTTCCTGTTGACAGCATTGTAAGACAGATAGACGGGCCTGATTTGTACTCAGATGACCCTATTATGTACGAACAATCAATTGATTATGTAGTTAGATTTTATAGATAGATTTTAAGATGTAACGTTACGCCCAGGCATCGTCGTGAGACGCCCCTGGGTTTTTTATTAATCAAACGCCGTGAGGCGATTCGGAGAAGGAAAAGACCATGGCTGCCCACACCTCAGCTGCTTCATTTACGGACACAACCTATGCCATAAGCGCATCTCTGCCAGCTACGTATGATGCGGCTGGTTATGGCGCAACCACAATCACATACACGGCAATCGGGCGGGTAGAATCATTCCCAGAGATTGGCGCGGAACGTGAAATTAAGAAATTCATTCCAATATCTGGACCAATTGAGTTTTCAAAAGGCGTTGCGGAATACGGAACAGGGCCGATGGTTGTGGCTGACGTTCCAGCAGATGCAGGCCAAGTGATTTTAAAAGCTGCAGATGCATCACAAAACCACTATTCAATGAAGGTAACGTATCCAGATGGAGAAATTCATTATCTGGATGTTCTGGTATCTGGTTGGAAATTGACACAGGCCGGATCTGGTGAGTTCATGAAACGTACTGCCACACTGAACTTTTGTAAAGCACCTGTAATTGTAGCAGCAACATAATATTGACTTAGTCAATAACCGAGTACCGACCGACTTGTCTATCCATTTGCGTGGATGGGCAGGTTGGCACGGGCAATTAAACACCCACGCAAAGGACGAAAATGGACATCAGAAAACTAGCCGTTGAGCCAACAAAGAAATTGCATTTGAGAGATGCCGCTGACCAACTCATCTATGCTGATGAAGAAAAGACTTTACCTGTTTCGGTTAATCTTTTTGGGCCCGGATCGAAGCAATACGTTAGAGCCAAAGCAGCACAAAGCAATCGCTTGATGGAAAAACTTAAACGTAAAGGTAAGCTTGATCAAACGGCAGAACAGAGTGCTTCCGAGACAGCTGAATTTTTATCTGCATGTGTTGAAAGTTGGGAAAATATCGAATATGGAACTGTAACTGAAACAGAGTCGTTATCGATGGCAATTTTCTCGGATGAATCAATTGGATTTATTGCAGATCAAGTTAGCAAAGAACTTAACGAGTGGTCTAATTTTACCAAGCCCTCTACGAAGAATTAGATATTTATATTCGTCATTCAGCGTGGCTTAACGCCATACCGGAAGAGGGCGAAAGATCACGGAGCGCAGAATATGAGAAGAACAATCAGCAGGTTGAAATGCCTGAATGCCAGGCTTTTTATATTCTCGCTTATCTATTTGAATTAGGTACAACACAAGGCGATTCTGCAATTACTCATAGCGAGATTCGCGCTTGGATGGATAACACTGGAATCGAGTTGTCGTCGTGGGAAGCTCAAACTATTAAACGTTTGAGTGAAACATACTTACATTCATATCACGAAGCAAAAAGCAAAAAAGCAGCTACGCCATGGGAAGGGGCACCTTACTACATGTCAGCAAAATGGATAATCGCGATGCAATTAAAACAATCAATTCGAAGGGCTTCTGAGATTTAAACATATGAAGGTCGGCACATTAGAGATAGAACTTCTAGCGAACGTTGCTAGGCTTCAATCCGACATGGATAAAGCTAAGCGTTCTGTTGGCGGTGCTGTCGACACAATGAACAAGATACTTGGCACGATTGGTGTTGGTATTTCCGTTGCTGGTTTCGCAAGCTTGATTAAGAGTGTTGCCGATGTTGGTGACCACATGAATGACTTGCGCAAGATCACAGGGCTAACTATTGAACAGTTAGGTGGTCTAGGTAAGCTTGCCAAGCTTAACGGAACGGATCTTGATTCGGTTGCAAAAGCAGTGGGCGTCATGGCTAAGAATATGTATGCCGGATCTGCTGCGTTTGATGCGCTTGGAATTGCGACAAAAGATTCTGCCGGACAGTTAAGAAATGCTGATCAGGTTTTATTTGAAGTTGCTGATAGGTTTTCTAAAATGGCGGATGGCGTTCAAAAATCAGCTATTGCAAATCAGATATTCGGAAAGTCAGGTCGTGATCTTATCCCTATGCTTAACGAGGGTAGAGCTGCGATGGAGCAAGCAACGGAAGCCTATCGATTAAATTCCGGCATGACTACGCAGCTTGCTGAGCAATCAGATAGATTCAACGACATTCTGACTCTTTTGCAAGGAAAGGTAACCTCAACAAAAAATTTCTTTGTACAAGGCTTACTTCCTGCTCTAAACGATATTGGTTCTGCTTTTTTAAGTGCTTCAGGTGGCGCAAATTCTTTAGTAAAAGCAGGTGAATATTTAGGAATATTTTTCAAAGGTGTTGTTGGTACTGTTGTTACAGCTTATAACGCGCTCAAATCGTTGGGTGTAGCTTTCAACGGTATTGCTATGCAACTGTTTCACCTCGCAAATCTTGACTTTAAAAAGGCTATTGGAGCAGGTAATGAATACTTTGCAACAATCGACAACATCGCAAGAGGAAACGCTGGTTTTATAAAATCTCTGATAGAAGGTGATAAATCCACAACAAAGCTCGCTGAAACTCAAAAAGAAAGTTTAAAGATAGAACGGCAAATGCCTGTTGCTATAGCTGCGACAACTCAAGCAATGAAGCAAAAGAA